>Ga0164243_10007731_pt1 | contig 16001 bp, 7 predicted proteins | sample OricompcompostOP_FD_108781 | JGI IMG/M metagenome (GOLD analysis project Ga0164243, IMG submission 108781) | Organic Plus compost microbial communities from Emeryville, California, USA - Original compost - Organic plus compost (OP) | ecosystem: Engineered > Solid waste > Mixed feedstock >...
CGGGCGACGATCTCGGCGGTCTGCCCCATGGGGTAGTAGATCCCCGGGAATTCCGCTTCCAGGCGCGGGTTGACGAAGTGGTCGGTGTTGCGCGACTTGGCCGTCAGGGTGATGGACTCGACGCCGCCGGCCACCAGGATGTCGCTGCAGCCGGAGGCCACCTGGTTGGCGGCGATGGCGATGGCCTGCAGGCCCGAGGAGCAGTAGCGGTTGAGGGTCATGCCGGCGACGTGGATGCCCAGCTTCGACAGCACCGCGGCGTTGCGGCCGATGTTGTGGCCCTGGGCGCCCTCGTTGGAGCCGGCGCCGACCACGCAGTCGTCCACCAGCAGCGGGTCCAGGCCGTTGCGCGCCAGCAGCGCGTCGATGCAGTGGGCCACCATGTCGTCGGGCCGGGTCATGTTGAACTTGCCGCGGAACGACTTGGCCAGGCCGGTACGGACGCTGTCGACGATCACCACTTCACGCATGGGAAACCTCGTTGCTTGTTGTTCGATTGGGGAGGTGCACTCGGCCAAGCATAGGGCGAGCGAATGCCGGGGCGCGACGATCATTCATCCCGGATATGCGCTGCCATCCCCCAGCGGATACGCGACCGCCGCCCAAGGGCGGCGGTCGCAGGCGCCCTTGCGGCGCGGTCAGACGGTGTCCACCTTCACCGCATGGTCGGCCAGCAGGCCGTTGAGCACCGCATGGGTGTCGCCGCTGGAGACGATGGCGCCGCCGTGGTGGTCGGTGTACCTGGCCACCAGGTCGACGTTGGCCAGGTCGATGGTCTGGGTCGTCGCGCCCCCTGTCGCGCCGGTGGGGTTCACCGAGATGGTGGTGGTCGAGGTGGTGGCGTTGACCGAGAAGGTCAGGTACTGCGCCAGCGAATCGGCGGTGGCGTGCTCGCCCTGCAGCAGGTCGGCCAGGTTCAGCGAGTCGCCCTCGCCTATGTTGAAGTCCTTGATCACGTCATGCCCGGCCTCGCCCTTCTGCCAGACGAACTGGTCGGCGCCGGCGCCGCCGGTAAGGGTGTCGTCGCCCATGCCGCCGAACAGGATGTCGTTGCCGTCGCCGCCGAGCAGCGTGTCGTTGCCGCCCTGGCCTAACAGCAGGTCGTCGCCCTTGCCGCCTTCGAGGGTGTCGTTGCCGCCGCGGGTGTCGCCGGCGACGTTGAGTTCATAGGCGTGGGCGACGATGTAGTTGGTCACCTGGCCCTGGGACGGCGCGGCGCCGCCGTTGGCGGCGGTCAGGTAGTCCACCAGGCCCTGGTAGCCGGCGCCGTTGTGGGTGCCGGCGGCGTGCCCGGTCCAGCTCAGGGCGTCGGTGTTGATCACGTCGCCGAAGAGGATGTCGTTGCCGTCGCCGCCGACCAGGTGGTCGTGGCCCACCGCCTGCGGCGAGGTGTTGCTGAAGCCTTCCTGCAACGCGGTCTGCAGTTGTTCGGCGGTGTTGATGATCTGCGGCTGGCCGACGTTGGCGGTGAGGTCCGGGGTGTTGCCGGTGAAATGCAGGGTGGCGGTGCCCGTGGTGCTGGTGTTGTCGAAGAACTGCAGGATGCCGCTGTTGATGCCGTCGCCGATGCCGATGGCGTTCACCGACACATGGTCGCTGCCGCTGAACAGGCCGCCGCCGTTGAGCAGGTTGTTGGCGACGTCCAGCGCGTCCTTGATGTCGTGGTAGTTGGTGACGGTGCCGCTGTTGCTGCTGTCGCCGATGTAGGTGGTCGGGTTGCCGTCGGTGAGGAAGAACGCCAGGTTGATGTAGTCGTGGGCGGCGTTGGCGCCCCCGCCCACCGTGGCGTTGAACCAGTCGACGGTGGACTTCAGCGCCGCCTCGTAGTTGGTCCCGCCCACGGCGCCGAGGCTGTTGATGGCGCTGATCAGGGTGGCGACGTTGGCGCTGTTCAGGCCATGCACCTGGGTCAGCGTCGAGCCGTCGGCGAAGGACACCAGGGCCAGGTTGATGGTGCCGTCGTGGCCCTTGATCTGGTTCAGCAGGTTGATCAGCGCCGCCTTGGCCAGGGCCATGCGGCTGAGCCCGGTGGTCCCGGAGGCGTCGGCCATGCTGCCGGAGGTGTCGATGATCAGCGCGATGTTGTAGTTCTTGCCGGGCGTGGTGGTGACGGAAACGCCGCCCACGTCGCCGATCAGCACGTCGTTGCCGAAGCTGCCGGCGATGGTGCCGTGGTCCGGCCCGAGCGGGCTGGGCACGACGTGGGGCGTCGTCGAGCCGTCTGTGTCGCTGGCATTGCTGCCCACCACCAGGATCGGTGCGCCGTATTTCACGCAGATGTCGAGGTTGGCCGAGGAGGTGTCGCCGTCGCCATCGACGATGGTGTAGTGGAACGACTCGCTGATCTGCCCGCTTTCCGGGAAGCTCACGCTGGCCTTGACCGCGTAGGTGTAGTCGCCGGCGTGGTGGCCGCCGCCGTCCTTGAGGTACAGCGTCAGGGTGCCGTTGTCGGTGCTGATGGTCAGCAGGCCGCTGCTGGCGTTGTAGCTGCCGGTGGCATGGCTGGCGCTGGGGTTGAGGTTGGTGAGGTTGCCGTTGGCGTCCACCGCGAAGGTCTCGCCGCCGATGCTCACCTGGGTGATGCGCACGGTGCCGTCGGCGCTGACCGGCAGGTCGTTGGCCAGCACGTTGCCGCTGACCGCGTCGAGGTGGCTGAGGTTGACCAGGGTGGCGCTGAGGTCGCTGGGGTCGGTGACGATGACCGGGGTGCCGTGGCTGTCCACCCGCACCAGGTCCTGGTCGGTGATGGAGGTGCCGACGCCGACCGCGAAGGCCTCGACGTTGTTGGTGCTGCCGTTGTGCGCGGCGAGGAAGCTCTGCCAGGCGTTCAGCGCAGCGTTGGTGCTACCGGTGGTGGGCTGCCCATCGGAGATGAAGTACACCCGGTTGATCGCCGCGGGGTCGGCCCCCGGCGCGTTCAGGTCGGCGTTGATGCTGGTCTGGGCGCGGTTCAGCGCGGCCTCGTAGTTGGTGTTGCCGCCGGCCTGCAGGCCGTTGATGGCGTTCACCAGGCTGGTGTAGCCGCTGTCGCCGGCGTCGTCGAAGCTGTAGTGGCTGGCGGCGCTGGCCGAGGTGGCGAAGCTGATCAGCGAGACCTGGATCAGCAGGCCCATGGAGGCGTACTCGTGCAGCATGTTGACCAGCGCGGCCTTGGCCTGGGCCAGCTTGCTGCCCTGCATGCTGCCGGAGACGTCGAGCACCAGCGTCAGGTTGACCGCCGGCGGCGGCTGCACCAGCAGGCATGCCGGGTGGTCGTCCACCGCAGTGGGGCCGTCGTCGGCGAAGCCGATCTTGTTGCCCAGGTCGAGGGTCTGGCTGCTGCTGGCCTTGTCGCCGTCGTAGTCGGTGATGCTGGCGGTGCCTTCCAGGCCGACCAGCCCGGTCTTCAGCCAGGCCACCTGGCTGTCGTAGTTGCCGGAAGCCCCCGGCCCGTCGTGCTGGATGGCCGAGTACTGGGTGAGGATCACCTTGCCGCTGTTGCCGTCCAGGCGCAGGTCGAACACGGTGTTGGCCGTGGTCACGCCCTGCAGGCTGGCGGCGGTGCTGCCGACGATCTTGCCGCCGACGTCGTACAGGTGGATGGTCGCGTTGCCGCTGCTCAGCCCGCTGTCGGCGCCCTGCCCGGCCAGCAGCTTGAGGCTGTAGCTCCAGCTCACGGCGGAGGCCGGGGCATCGGCGCCGGCGCTCTGCGAGGTGATGACGAAGGCGCCGGTGAAGTCGCCGCTGGCGGTGTCGGAGTTGGCGCCAATGGTGTCGGCGTCCTGGGTCTGCACCAGCACCGACTGGCCGCCCAGGCCGACGCTGATGGACGGGCCGTCATCGTCGAACGCGACCTTGTTGCCCAGGTCGAGCGAGGCCGTGGAGCTGGCCTTGTCGCCATCGTAGTCGGTGATGGTGGCGCTGGCCTGCAGGCTCACCAGGCCAGTGCCGAGGGAGGTCTGCTGGGTCGCATAGTTGCTGGTCGCGCCCGGCAACGCGTGATCGATCTCGGCGTATTGCGTGAGGGTGACATTGCCGCTGCCGTCGACCTTCAGGTTGAAGATGGTGTTGCTGGAATCCACGCCGGCTTCGGTGCTGGAAGTGCTACCGATGATCTGGCCATTCTGCTCGTAGAGATAAATCTTCTGTCCGGCGCTGTTCAGGCCTGACTGGGTGCCTTCGGCCACATCCAGTTTCAGCGCATAGCTCCAGCTCACCGCGGCCGGAGTATCGGCACCAGCGCTCTGCGATGTGATGGCGAAGGCTGCGGCGAAGCTGGTGGTGGCGGTATCGAAGTTCGAGCCGATGGTGTCCGCGTCATGGGTCAGAAGCACGATGGGCTTGCTGCCGCTGAGGTCGATGCAGATGGACGGGCCATCGTCGTCGAACGCGACCTTGTTGCCCAGGTCGAGCGAGGCGGTGGAACTGGCCTTGTCGCCGTCGTAATCGGTGATGGTGGCGGTGGCCTGCAAGCTCACCAGGCCGGTGCCGAGGGGGGTCTGCTGGGTCGCGTAGTCGCTGGTCGCGCCCGGTAGCGGGTGATCGATCTCGGCATATTGCGTCAGGGTGACGTTGCCGCTGCCGTCGACCTTCAGGTTGAAGATGGTGTTGCTGGCATTCACGCCACCTTCACTGCTGGCGGTGCTGCCGATGATCTGGCCGTTCTGCTCGTACAGGTAAATCTTCTGCCCGGCACTGTTCAGCCCCGATTGGCTGCCTTCGGCCACGTCCAGCTTCAGCGCGTAGCTCCAGTTCACCGCGGCCGGGCCGTCGGCGCCAGCGTTCTGCGAAGTGATGGCGAAGGCCGCGGCGAAGCTGGTGGTGGCGGTGTCGAAGTTGCTGCCGATGGTGTCCGCATCCTGGGTCACCAGGTTGCCGAGCAGCGCGCCGCTGGCGCCGATGCCGATGCTCGGGCCGTCGTCGGCGAAGCCGATCCGGCCGCCCAGGTCGAGGTTCTGGCTGGCGCTGGCCGGGTCGCCGTCACGGTCGGTGATGGTGACGCTGCCCTGCAGTTGAACCAGGTCGCTGCCGAGGGAGACCTGCTGGCTGTCGAAGCCGCTGGTGTCCCCGGGCAGGGCGTGGTCGATGGCGGCGTACTGGGTCAGGGTGACCTTGCCGCTGGCGGCGTCCACCGCCAGCGAGAAGACGGTGTTGGCGCTGCTGACCGCGCCGGCGCTGGCGGCGGTGGAGCCCACCACCACGCCATCGATCAGGTAGAGGTGGATACCCTGGCCGCCGCTGCTCAGGCCCGAGGCCTCGCCCTGGCTGGTGACGGTCAGGCTGTAGTGCCAGGCCACGCTGCCCGCGCCGTCGGCGCCATAGGCCAGGGTCGCCTTGAAGGCGCTGGCGAAGTCCGCCGAGACGCTCTCCGAAGCGCCGCCGCGGGTGCCTTCGTCATGGCTGAGCAGGCTCGGCGCCTCGCCCTCCAGGGCCAGGCCGGCGGTGGGGCTGTCGTCGTTGATGAGGATGGCCAGGTTGCCGCCAACGGGCGTGCCGTTGCCGTCGGTCAGGGTGTAGGGGACGCTGAGGGCGATGTCGTCTTCGACGCCGTGCTGCGGGTGGTCCAGCGGCTGCTGCAGGACCAGTTCGTAGGTGCCGTTGGCGAGGTTGGTGAGAGTCAGGGTGAAGACCGTCTGGCCATTGGCCGAGGCCGTCAGCACGTGGCCGTCGGGGCTGACGCTGTAGCTCAGGGCCACGCCGCCGGAGGTCAGCGCCGGCAGGCCGCTGGTGCCCCAGGCGAAGGTCCCGGGGCCGTCGGCGCCGAAGTCGTAGCCGAGGCTGCCGGAAGCGCTGGCGCCGACGCCGGGCAGGCCGTCGTTACCCTGGATGCCGCCGGGCAGGCCATCCTCATCCACCACGGCGCTGGCGTTGCCCGCGCTGGGCACACCGTCGACGGGCGGGGTCGGCGGTTCCGGCGGGGTCGGCGGCGCCGCCTGGGCCTGCTCGGGGCTGGGGATGCCGTCGAACAGCCGCGGGAACAGCGGGCCGCTGCCCAGGGGCCCGGTGGGGAAGCCGATGTCCGGATCGATGTGGCCGCCGGTCTCGGTCAGCAGCACGAAGGAGTGCCCGCCGCCGGCCTTGGCGTTGCCGCCGGCGGAGAACGACGGGCCGGCCGCGGTGGCTTCGGCGACCTGGCTCGGGTCCTGCCCGGCGGCGATGGCCGCCTGCAGCGCCTTGACGTCGGTGATGTCCTGCTGGCTGGGCGCGACCGGCGCCTGCGCCGGCGCGCTGTCCGCGTACTGGTGGTGGGCGGCGGCGACCAGTTGATTGCTCATCGGCATCGAACTGTCGCGCCCCAGGGTGAGTTCGCCGCCGCCGGCGATCGCCACGGCCACGGCACCTTCGTGCCCGGTCACCAGTTGTTCGCCGACGAACAGCTTGTCGCCCTGGTGCAGGATGCGACGCGAACCATCCGCGGCCACGGCGAAGACCTCGCCCACCGCCTTGCTGACGATACCTACCAAGCTGGCCATGACTGCATCCTCCGCGCTTACTCTGCGCTTGCCGCCCGGCGCCGCCTCCGGCGGCACCCAAGACCTCCGAGTTGGCCATGCCGTCACCGGCGCGCAGTGATGCGTAGAGGGAAGCAGAAGCCTGAAGGCGCTTTGGCATCAAAAAGCCAGCGGATGAATCCGCCATTTTTTTGACCACGCTTGCTTCGGTACTTCGCGGAAACGCCCGCCCTAGCCGCCTGAAACGTACATGGCTGTATGTGCAAGCCCTATTCGTCCCCATAGCCAAGAAAAATCAGGGTTTGCGAGTTTTACAATGTGCCGCTTTTCACAGGTGTCATAAGACTTTTTCTGAATATGGGATGTGAAAAATTCTTCTGAGGTTCGCGAAAAGTTGTTCTTAGCTCTGATGTTACAGGCGTGAAACGCTTGATATCAGAAAAAAGCCAAGTTTTTGGCGAATTGCAAGAGCATCGAAGTCGAGAACACCAGGAGAACGCCATGCGCAGTCGTAACGCGACGCTATGGAGCGGTGTATTTCTGGCGGCCACCTGCGCTCAAGCCAACGCGATGAGCCTGACCCAAGCCATACAGAGCACCCTGCAATATCACCCGGAGATCAGCCAGAGCATGAACAGCCGGCTGACCGCAGACCAGGAACTGAAGATCGCCCGCGGCGGCTACCTGCCCACCGTCGATCTACTGCTGGGTTACGGCCGCGAAGGCGTCGATAGCCCCTCTACCCGTCAGGAAGGCAACCACAACAAGGAGACGCTCAACCGCGGCGATGCCGAGCTCCGCCTGCAGCAGATGCTGTTCGACGGCTTCGCCACGCCCAACGAGGTGGCGCGCAACGAGGCCAACGTCAATTCCAAGGCGTTCCGCGTGCTGGGCACCTCGGAGAACGCCGCGCTGCGCACCGTCGAGGTCTACCTCAACGTGCTGCAGCACCGCGAGATGGTGAGCCTGGCGCGCAACAACCTGCAGGCCCACCAGCGCATCGGCGACCAGATCCGCATGCGCAGCCAGCAGGGCGTCGGCAGCACCGCCGACAACGACCAGGCCACCGCGCGCCTGGCCCTGGCGCAGAACAACCTCTACACCGAGGAAGTCGACCTGCGCGACGCCGAGGCCAACTTCTACAGCGCCGTGGGCAAGCAGCCCGACGAGCTGGAGACGCCCTCCACCGTCAAGGCCCTGGTGCCCAGCGACATCAACAAGGCGCGCCAGGAAGTGCTGAGCAACAACCCGCTGCTCAAATCGGCCCAGGCCGACGTGAATGCCGCCGAGAAGCAGTACGAGGCGGCCAAGTCGCCCTTCTACCCGCGCTTCGACCTGGAACTGTCGAAGGCGGCGAACAACAACGTCGACGGCGAAGTGGGCCACTACAACGACTGGGAAGCCCAGGTGGTGATGCGCTACAACCTGTTCAACGGCATGCGCGACAAGAACCGCCTCGGCGCCACCTCGCACCAGATCGACGAAGCCAAGGACGTCCGCGACAACGCCCTGCGCCTGCTCAACGAGAACCTCTCGCTGGCCTGGGACGCCATGGAGAACGCCAGCAAGCAGACCGGCCCGGCGCGCGAATACGCCGACTACACGCGCAAGGTCCGCGAGGCCTACCAGCAGCAGTTCACCCTCGGCCAGCGCACGCTGCTCGACCTGCTGGACAGCGAGAACGAACTGTTCACCGCCAACCGCCGCTACACCCAGGTGCGCTACACCGAGGAGTACTCGCGCTACCGCGTGCTGGCCGCCATGGGCGCCCTGCTGCGCTCGCAGAACGTCGTGCCGCCCCATGAGGGCGTGGCGCTGTCCGACGTGAAGACCGAGACACGCCTGCCCGACATGAAATAAGGCCCTGCCCGCCCCGCGCCCGCCGCCGGCCCCGTCCGGCCGGCGGCGCTTGCGGGGCGCGGCGGCCGCACGGGGCTCGCAGAAGCCCGGGAGAAGTAGCGTGACCATGATCATCCAGGAGCGCGGCAACCCCGCAGCGGACGACCCCCGCCTGAGCCACGACGACCCCCTGCTCGACGGCCTGCTGATCCTCTGCCGCCTGCACGGCTGCTCGGTCAGCCGCACCAGCCTGAGCGCCGGCCTGCCGTTGCCGCAGCAACGCCTGAACGCCGAGCTGCTGCCCCGCGCCGCGGCCCGCGCCGGCCTGCAGGGGCGCCTGTTGCGCCGCGAGCTGAAGGCCATACCGGCGCTCAACCTGCCGGTGCTGCTGCTGCTCGACGGCGGGCGCAGCGCGGTGCTGCGCCAGTGGGGCGCGGACGGCCAGGCGCTGATCCTGCCCTGCGAGACCGAGGGCGGCGAGCAGTGGGTGGGCACCGAGGAACTGGCCGCGCAATACAGCGGCCTGGCCCTGTTCGCCCGCCCGCGCCACGAGCTGGAAGCGGCGCGCCAGCCGCTGGTGCCGCGGGTCGAGGCCTGGTTCCGCGACACCCTAAAGCTGTCGCGCTGGCTCTATACCGACGCCCTGGTGGCCAGCCTGCTGATCAACCTGCTGAGCATGCTGGTGCCGCTGTTCGTCATGCAGACCTACGACCGCGTGGTGCCCAACCAGGCCATCTCCACCCTCTGGGTGCTGGCCAGCGGGTTGCTGCTGGGCACCCTCTTCGAGCTGCTGCTGCGGGTGCTGCGCTCGCACCTGCTGGACATGGCCGGGAAGAAGACCGACGTGGTGCTCTCGGCCACGCTGTTCGAGCGCATCACCGGCATGGCCATGAAGTTCCGCCCGGCCACGGTCGGCGGCTTCGCCCAGAGCATCCACGACTTCCAGGGCCTGCGTGAATTCCTCACGGCGCTGACCCTCACCAGCCTCATCGACCTGCCCTTCTCGCTGCTGATGATCGTGGTCATCGGCCTGCTCGGCGGCGCTCTGGTGGCGGTGCCGCTGCTGGCCTTCCCGCTGACCATCGGCTTCGCCTACCTAATCCAGGTGCGCCTGCGCGACACCGTGCAGAAGAGCCTGACCCTCGGCGCCGAGCGCCAGGCCCTGCTGATCGAGACCCTCGGCGGGCTGGAGACGCTCAAGGCGTGCGGCGCCGAGAGCGAGCGGCAGTACCGCTGGGAAGCCACCCACGGCGCCCTCACCCGCCTGGACAACCACGCCCGCTTCCTCGCCACCCTGGCCACCAACGGCACCCTGTTCGTCCAGCAGTTCGCCGGCATGGCCCTGATCATCTGCGGCGTCTACGCCATCCTCGACGGCCAGCTCAGCGTCGGCGCCCTGGTCGCCTGCTACATGCTCAACAGCCGGGTGCTGGCGCCGCTGGGGCAGATCGCCGGGCTGATCACCCGCCACCAGCAGGCGCGCCTGACCATGAAGAGCACCGACGCGCTCATGGCCCTGCCCCAGGAGCGCCAGGCCAGCCAGCGCCCGCTGGAGCGCACCCAGCTGCACGGCGCGCTGGAGATGCGCCAGGTGGAATTCCGCTACCCCGAGCAGAACGCCGCGGCGCTGAGCCAGATCGGCCTGCGCCTGGCCCCCGGCGAGAAGGTCGGGCTGATCGGCCGCAGCGGCTCGGGCAAGAGCACCCTGGCGCGCCTGCTGCTGGGCTTCTACCAGCCGGACGAGGGGCAGATTCTGCTCGACGGCCTGGACCTGCGGCAGATCGACGTGGCCGACCTGCGCCAGCAGGTGGGCTACGTGGCCCACGACCTGCCGCTGCTGGCCGGCAGCCTGCGCGACAACCTGACCCTGGGCGCGCGCTACGTCGGCGACGCGCGCATGCTGGAAGTGGCCGAGCTGACCGGCGTCAGCGAACTGGCCCGGCAGCACCCGGCCGGCTTCGACCGCCCGGTGGGCGAGCGCGGCCAACTGCTTTCCGGCGGCCAGCGCCAGGCCGTGCTGATGGCCCGCGCGCTGCTGCTGGACCCGCCGATCCTGGTGCTCGACGAGCCCACCAGCGCCATGGACAACAGCAGCGAGGAAGCCCTGCGCCGGCGCCTGCAAGCGTGCTGCGCGGGCAAGACGCTGCTGCTGGTCACCCACCGCACCTCGATGCTCGCCCTGGTCGACCGGCTGATCGTCCTCGACGCCGGGCGCATCGTCGCCGACGGGCCGAAGGAAGCGGTGATCGAAGCATTGCGCAAGGGCCACGTCGGCCCGGCAGCGGGGTGAAGCCATGAGCAGCATGCAACCGACGCCGGGCTACCTCGGCGGCCGCAGCGACACCGAGTTCATGCCCGAGGTCCAGGGCACGGTGCTGGAGGACTCGCCGCTGGCCGCGCGCATCACCCTCTGGGCGGTGCTCGCGCTGCTGGTCTGCGCGCTGGCCTGGGCGCACTACGCGCACCTGGAGGAAGTCACCAAGGGCGAAGGCAAGGCCATCCCCTCCAGCAAGGTGCAGACCATCCAGAACCTGGAGGGCGGCATCGTCTCGGAAATCTTCGTCCACGAGGGCCAGGTGGTGGACAAGGGCCAGACCCTGCTGCGCCTGGACGACACCCGCTTCGCCTCCAACAAGGGCGAGACCGAGGCCGACCGCAACGCCCTGGAGGCCCGGGTGGAACGCCTGAGCGCCGAGGCAGAGGGCCGCGAGCCGGCCTTCTCCGACGCCCTGAAGCAGACCGCGCCGCAGGTGGTCGACGACCAGCTGCAGCTCTACCACAGCCGCCAGGCGCGCCAGGCCAGCGAGGTAAGCATCCTCCAGGAACAGCTGCGGCAGAAGACCCAGGAACTGCAGGAATTCCGCGCCAAGGCCCAGCAGTACCGTTCCAGCCTCGGCCTGGTGCAGCAGGAGCTGAACATGTCCACGCCGCTGGTCAAGAGCGGCGCCATCTCCCCGGTGGAACTGCTGCGCCTGCGCCGCAGCGTGGTGGAGATCAACGGCGAGCTGAGCGCCACCACCCTGGCCATCCCCCGCGCCGAGGCGGCCATGCAGGAGATCGCGCGGAAGATCGACGAATCGCGCCAGGCCTTCCGCACCGACGCCCTGAAGGACCTCAACGAGGCCCGCACCGAGCTGAACAAGCTCACCGCCACCAGCCGCGCCATCGACGACAAGGTCAGCCGCACCACCGTGGTGTCGCCGGTGCGCGGCATCGTCAAGCAGCTGAAGATCAATACCATCGGCGGCGTGGTGCAGCCGGGCAGCGACATGGTGGAAATCGTCCCGCTGGAGGACAACCTGCTGGTGGAAGCGAAGATCCGCCCGCAGGACGTCGCCTTCCTCCACCCCGGCCAGCCGGCCACGGTGAAGTTCAGCGCCTACGACTACACCATCTACGGCGGCCTGAAGGCCAAGCTGGAGATGATCAGCGCCGACACCATCACCGACGACAAGGGCAACGCCTTCTACCTGATCCAGGTGCGCACCGACAAGAACCACCTGGGGCCGGACAACAAGCCGCTGCTGATCATTCCGGGGATGGTGGCGACGGTGGATATCATCACGGGCGAGAAGAGCGTGCTGGATTATCTGCTCAAGCCGGTGCTGAAGGCGCGGTGGGAGGCGTTGCGGGAGCGGTGAGGGCGAGGGAGAGGGGCGTCCGGCGTGGCCGGTGAGTCCAATCGCGGACAAGGTCCGCTCCTACGCCCGTGCTTCCCTGGAGCTGCAGGTGTGGTGGTTGAGCTTGCGAAACCCATGCCGTCATGGCGATGGGTATCGCTTCGCTCAACGCCATCCTACGCGGGGCCTGCGCCCGGAGCGGACCTTGTCCGCGATTGGACGCCCGGTGGCACGAACAGCCCCCCTAGATGTTGTACTCCACCGGCGGCGCCGGCAGCTCCGCCAGCAGTTCGTGCAACCCCGCCGACCACTGCTTGCGGATGCTCGCGTAGTACGCATCCTCCTCCGTCACCCGGTAGCCCGCCGGGACGATCAGGCTGTCGCGGTGGTACACCAGCAGGTCCAGCGGCATGCCCACCGAGAGGTTGCTGCGGATCGTCGAATCGAAGGACACCAGCGCGCAACGCAGGCCCTCGGCCAGGCTGGTGGTGAACTCCAGGTTGCGGTCGAGGATCGGCTTGCCGTACTTGCTCTCGCCCAGCTGCAGGAAGGGCGTGTCCTCGGTGGCCTGGATGAAGTTGCCCTGGGGGTAGATGCTGTACAGCTCCGGCGGGCTGCCGGCGATCTGCCCGCCGACCAGGAAGGAACAGGTCAGGTCGGTGTTGCCGGCCAGGGGCGCGGCGTCGCGGGCCACCACTTCGCGCACGGTGGCGGCCACCAGCGCGGTGGCTTCGTAGAGCGTCGGCACGCTGTGCAGGTTCACCTGGCCGGCGTCGCCCAGGCGCTGCTTCAGCAGGTTCACCACCGACTGCGAGGTGGCCAGGTTGCCGGCGCTCTGCAGCACGATCAGGCGCTCGCCGGGCACCCCGAAGGTGAACAGCTTGCGGAAGGTGGCGATGTGGTCGATGCCGGCGTTGGTCCGCGAGTCCGAGGCGAACACCAGGCCCTCGTCCAGGCACATGGCTACGCAATAGGTCATGGGATGGCCTTCTTCAGGGGTTGCCCGGCAATACTAGACCACCACGGGTTTCCATCCCGTGGCAGCCTCCCGCCGGCCTCACTGCTGGCTGCGCAGCAGCGGCGCCACCACCACCCGCGCGTGCATCTGCTCGCCCAGGCCGCTGCCGCGGCGCATGCCGCGCACCGGGCAGGCGTCCAGGTAGTCCAGGCCCACCGCCAGCTTCAAGTGGCGCTCCGGGCGCGCCAGTTCGTTGGTCACGTCGAAGCTGTACCAGGCGTCGTCCAGCCAGGCCTCGGCCCAGGCGTGGCTGGCCAGGTCCTGGTCGCTGCCGCGGTACAGGTAGCCGGAGACGAAGCGCGCCGGAATGCCCAGGCTGCGCGCGCAGGCGAGGAAGGCATGGGTGTGGTCCTGGCAGACCCCGGCGGCGCCGGCGAAGGCCTCGGCCGCAGTGCTTTCGACGCCGGTGGCGCCCGGCTGGAACGGCATCTGCCCGTGCAGGGCATGCATCAGCTTGATCAGCGCGCTGCGGTCGCGGGCCTCGCCGCACTGCGCCAGGGCGAAGGCGCGCAGCGCGTCGTCCGGGGTGGTCAGGCGGGTGAAGCGCAGGAACGGCAGCGGCGACTGGTCGTCGTGCTCGGCCTCGCGGCTCTCGTCGATCTCCACCAGGCCGCGGGCGCGGATCACCACGGCCTCGTGGGGTTCGTCGATGCTCAGCACGTGCAGCACATTGCCGTAGGGGTCGCGCTGGGCGCGGGCCGGGCGCGGCAGCGTGAGCTCCCAGCTGAGCACGTGCTGGCGCTCGCTTTCCTGGGGCGTCAGGCGCAGGTACTGGATGCTGGCGCGCACCGGGTCGTCGTAGCGGTAGGTGGTGTCGTGGCTGATGGCGAGTTTCATACGGCCTCCAGATAGGAACTGTGGATTGCCCGGGCCAGTTGGCGGATCAGCAAAATGAAGTCAGTGAGCCAGGCGTGCAGGCCGTCACCGAGGATTTCGTCGATCGCCGTGTAGCGCAGGCGCGCGGCCAGTTTGGCGGCCAGGCGCTGCGCCGGGCGGCCGTTGTCGCCGGGCAAGGTGGATAGGATGCCGTCCAGTTCCTCCACGCAGGCTTGCAGGGAACGCGGCACCTCGGCACGCAAGAGCAGCAGTTCGGACACCTGGCGGGCATCGGGCGAGCCACGGTAGATCTCGTTGTAGGCTTCGAAGGAAGACAGCGCGCGCAGCAGCGCGCTCCACTGGTAGTAGCCGCGCGCCGAGGTGTCGCTGACCTCCTCGGCCTCCTCGCCGAGCAGTTCGTAGCGGGCGTCGAGCAGGCGCAGGGTGTTGTCGGCGCGTTCGATGAAGGTGCCCAGGCGGATGAAGCTGGAAGCCTCGCCGCGCATGATGGTGCCGTAGGTGGCGCCGCGGAACAGGTACGAGCGCTCCTTGACCCATTCGCAGAAGCGGCTGATGCCGTAGCGGCCCAGGCCCTGCTGGGCGATGCTGCGCATCTCCAGCCAGGTGGCGTTGATGTTCTCCCAGATGTCCGCGGTGATCCGCCCGCGCACCGCGTGGGCGTTGCCACGGGCGGCCTGCAGGCAGCGGTAGATGCTCGCCGGGTTGTCGGCGTCGAGGGCGAAGAAGTGCAGCATGCGCTCGGGCTGCATCTTCCCGTGGCGCTCCAGGTAGTCGTCCATGGTGCCGGTGATCAGCAGCGGCATGGCCAGTTCGTCGGCGCCGCCGCCGCGGTCGTCCGCCGGCATCAGCGACAGCGAATAGCTCACGTCGAGCATGCGCGCGAGGTTCTCCGCGCGCTCCAGGTAGCGGGACATCCAGTACAGGTCGGCTGCGGTACGGCTCAGCATCTCAGTCCTCCACCACCCAGGTGTCCTTGGTACCGCCACCCTGTGACGAATTGACCACCAGCGAGCCCTCGCGCAGCGCCACGCGGGTCAGCCCGCCGGGCACCAGGCGCGTCTCGCGGCCGGACAGCACGAACGGCCGCAGGTCGATGTGCCGCGGCGCGATGCCGCTGTCGACGTAGGTCGGGCAGGTCGACAGGCACAGCGTCGGCTGGGCGATGTAGGCGTGCGGGCGGGCCTTGATGCGCTCGCGGAAAGCCTCGATCTCCTGGCTGCTGGCCGCAGGACCGACGAGCATGCCGTAGCCACCGGAACCCTGGGTTTCCTTGACCACCAACTGCGGCAGGTGCGTCAGCACGTGGGACAGGTCGGCCGGCTTGCGGCACTGCCAGGTGGGCACGTTCTTCAGGATGGGTTCCTCGGACAGGTAGAAGCGCACCATGTCGCCGACGTAGGGATAGATCGACTTGTCGTCGGCCACCCCGGTGCCGATGGCGTTAGCCAGCACCACGTTGCCGGCGCGGTAGGCCGCCAGCAGGCCGGGCACGCCGAGCATCGACTCGGGGTTGAAGGCCAGCGGGTCGAGGAAGGCGTCGTCCAGGCGCCGGTAGATCACGTCCACCGGACGCGGGCCGGCGGTGGTGCGCATGTACACGCGCTCGTCGCGGACGAACAGGTCGGCGCCTTCCACCAGTTCCACGCCCATCTCGCGGGCCAGGAAGGCGTGCTCGAAGTAGGCGCTGTTGAAGCGCCCGGGGGTCAGCACCACCACGCTGGGGTTGTCCAGCGGGCTGGAGCTGCGCAGGGTCTCCAGCAGCAGGTTCGGGTAGTGGTCGATGGGCGCAATGCGCTGCGCGGCGAACAGCTCGGGGAACAGCCGCATCATCATCTTGCGGTCTTCGAGCATGTAGCTCACGCCGCTGGGGGTGCGCAGGTTGTCCTCCAGCACGTAGTAGCTGCCGTCGGCGTCGCGCACCAGGTCCACCCCGGCGATGTGGGCGTAGAGGTCGCGGTGCAGGTCCAGGCCCTGCATGGCGATCTGGTAGCCCTCGTTGGTCAGCACCTGTTCCGCCGGGACCACCCCGGCCTTGATGATGCGCTGCCCGTGGTAGAGGTCGGCGAGGAACATGTTCAGCGCGCGCACCCGCTGGATGCAGCCGCGCTCCACCACGCGCCATTCGCTCATGGGAATGCTGCGCGGGATGGTGTCGAAGGGGATCAGGCGCTCGGTGCCCTGCTCGTCGCCATAGAGGGTGAAGGTGATGCCGGCGCGGTGGAACAGCAGGTCGGCCTCGCGCCGGCGCTGCTCCAG
>Ga0164243_10007732_pt1 | contig 15995 bp, 16 predicted proteins | sample OricompcompostOP_FD_108781 | JGI IMG/M metagenome (GOLD analysis project Ga0164243, IMG submission 108781) | Organic Plus compost microbial communities from Emeryville, California, USA - Original compost - Organic plus compost (OP) | ecosystem: Engineered > Solid waste > Mixed feedstock >...
GTCGAAGTCGACCGTCCGCGGCTCGGCCTCGCGCAGCGGCAGGCGGCCGGTCGCGACGGCGGTCGCGCGCAGCAGCTCCAGTCGCCGCCGCGCGTCATAGGCGGCTCGCGTGACCGGCGCGCCCGCGACGGTCGCGACCGGCGGCCCGCCGACACCGCCCGCCGGACCGCCCCCGCCGACCGCGCTGCCCGCGGTCACCGACCTGCCGCCCCCGCCCGACGCGCCGCCGCCGTCACCGCACCCGCCGGCCACCCCGGCCAGCGCGACGACGACGGCCACCAGCGCCGCCGCACCGCGCGACCGTCGCGCGCTCCCCGTGCCCGCCATCGCCGCCGCTCCCCTACCGGCGCACGCGCACCCGCACGCGCTGCGTCAACGACCTGCCGCCGCCGACAGCGACCCGCACCTGGACCGTGTGGACGCCGAGCCGCGCGGCGCGGCCGGCGGTCACCGCGACCGCGAAGCGGCGGCTCGCGCCGGGACGCAGCGCCGGCAGCGCGACCGACCGCGTCGCCGTCGCCCGCAGCGCCGCGGGCGCGACGACCGTCGCCGAGCGCTTGGCGAGCGTCGTCGAGGTGCCGTTCAGCAGCACGAACGACAGCCGCGCCGTCCCGCCGCGCCGGACGGTCGTCGTCGCCTGGAAGGCGGCGAGGCTGAAGCGCCCGTCCTTCCCGTCTCTGCCGGCCGGCCCGGCCGGTCCGGGCGGTCCGGGCGGTCCGGCGACGGTCACGACGACCGTGTCGCCCCGCTCCCCCTTGTCGCCCTTCGGCCCGCCGGTCGGCTCGGTGCCGAGCCCCTCCAGCGGGATCCGCAGCGTCTCGTCGGCGGAGCGGACCTCGAGGTAGGCGGTGCGGAGGCCGACGGCGGTCGGCGCGAAGCGGATCGCGACGCCGCTCGTCTCGCCCGCCTCGATCGCGTACGGGTAGTCGCGCACCGCGCCGCTGCCGTCGTCGCGCACGAGCAGGAAGTCCTCCGGGTTCGCGCCGACGACCCGCACGCCGGTGATCGTCGCCGGGTCGCCGAGCGCGGTGAAGCGGGGCGAGTGGACCGGCCCGATCGTGCCGACCTGCTGGGCGAAGAAGGCGGTGTCGTTCTCGCCCTGCGCCTGCAGCGTCGTGGCGGTCGGCAGCAGCTGCTGGCCGCCGGTGCCGCCGCTCGCCAGCCACGGCACGTCGCGCAGCCGGCCGACGCGCTGCGGCACCTCGGTGCCGGTCGCGTCGGTGACGGGGTTGGCCGAGCCGTACGGGTACGCCTGCGCCGCTCTCCCGCCGAGCCGTCGCTGCGGGTCGTACTGGTCGCCCCAGGCGTAGACGAGCCGCCCCGTCCTGGAGATCGCGTAGGTCGTGTACTGGCCGGCGGCGAGCGCCGCGAAGCCGCCACTCGGGTAGAGCGACGCGACCGCGAGCGCCGGCGCGGACGGGGTCAGCACGTCGGTCGTGGCGCCGGCGGCGAGGCCGAGCGCGCCGCCGTCGCCTTCGCCCCACGCGCGGAAGCCGCCGTCGGCGAGCAGCGCGAAGCTGGTCGAGTAGCCGGCCGAGACCGACGTGACCGAGAGCCCGTCGAGCGCGGCGACGTGGACCGGGTTGACGGCCGCTGTCGTGTCGCCGCTGCCGAGCTGCCCGGAGCCGTTGGCGCCCCACGCCCACACCTCGCCGTTGCGCAGCAGCGCGAGCGAATGGGCGTAGCCGGCCGCGACCTGTCTCGCCGGGCCCGGCAGTCTCACCTGCACCGGCGTGCCGGTGTTGGCGGTGGCGGCGTCGTTGCCGAGCGTCGCTCTCGCGCCCCACGCCCAGACCGTTCCGTCCGCGGTGAGCGCGAGGCCGAACTGGTTGCCGGCGCTGACCGCCGTCACCTGCGCGAGCCCGTCGATCGGCGTCGGCGAGCCCTTCGCGACGCCGACGGTGCCGCCGGCCTGGCCGTACTGGTTGGTGCCGAAGCCGTCGACCGTCCCGTCGCCGCGCAGCAGCAGCGAGGCGCTGCCGCCGACCGCGACGTCCCTGACGTCGGCGGTGCCGGGGATCGGCTGCAGCGTCGGCGCCGTCGCCGCGGGGCTGGTGCTGCCGAGCCCGAGCCCAGCGCCGGCGCCGGTGCTGAGCACGCCGTCGGGCGTCAGCACGAGTGAGCGGCTGACGCCGACCGCCGCGGCGGTCGCGTTCGCGGGCGCGCCGGGGATCGCGATCGGCGCGCTCGGCGCGACGGTCGCGGCGGCGCCGAGCGCGATCGGGTTGCCGAAGCCGGCGAGCACCGTCTCCGCGGCGGCCGCGGACGGGAGGGCGCCGGCGACCGCGGCGGCCGCGAGCGCGGCGACGGCGGGCGCGTGCCGCCGCTTCTGCATGAGGTCCACTTGCTGCTCCTGGTTGCTCTGTTTCAGACCGACGGGGCGGCCGGGGCGCGCGTCTGCGCCCCGGCCGCCTCCGCTCCCCTCCGCGACCGGCCCCCTGCCCCCTGAGCCCGGTCCGGAAGACGTGAGGGCTCCGCGCCTAGAGCGTGCCCTCGACGTTCCAGTGGCCGATCAGCCCGTTGAACGGGTCGCTCGACGGCGGCGAGTACACGTTCGGGTCGCCGTTGATCTGGCTCGTCCAGCGCAGCCGGTAGTGGTTTCTGCCGAGCGTCGTGACGGTCAGGTCGGCGTCCGGGCCGCTGCCGGAGGCGTCGGCGCCCTGGTTGTAGTCGAAGGCGCCCGCGCCCGGGCTGCCGTAGTCGATCGTCCACGCGCGCACGTCGTTGACCGGGTCGCCGTTGGCGACGAGCTGCGGGACCGGCGCGGCGGCCTTCACGCCCGCCGGGTCGGCGCTCTGCGTGTAGACGTCGAACGGCGCGCCGCTCCAGTCGACCGGGTCGACGATCCCCGAGCCGCTCGCCGCGTTCGCCTCGGCCTGGTAGCTGCCGAGGTCGAGGCCGACGCCCGTGCTCGACGGGTACAGCGGCGTGTACGTCGTGTCGGCGGTGTTGGCCGAGTCGGGGTTGGCGAGGTAGGTCGTCGTGCCCGGGACCTGGATGCGGATCCAGGAGCCGCTGACGGGCGCCGCGGGTGTCGCGCCGGTCGACGGGACGGGCGTGTCGAGGACGAGCGGCGAGGCGCCCGCGGGGACCGCGCCGACGGCGACGACGGCCGCCGCGAGCCCGGCGAGCAGCGTCGCCTTGCGGCGGCGCGGCTGGTCGATGATGGACATCGCTGTGTGTATCCTTCCGGATAGGGATTGACGGTCCACACGGTGCGTTCACCGTGTGCGCTGCTCCCCCGCGACGACCGGTCCAATGGAGCGTCGCGGGGGTTTCTCCCTCGGCATCAGCGCCGGGGAAGCCTGTTCACCCGGCCGGCACGAACGTCCCCTCCAGGTGCCAGAGGCCGGTGTAGTCGTTGAAGCCGCCGCCGACGATCTGGCTCTGCCAGTCGAGCGTGTAGCGGCGCGTGGCGGTGTCGTAGCTCCCGCTCAGCGGCGCCGTGTAGCCGGGCAGCGTGCCGTCGGGCTTGGGGCTGCCCTGGTTGAACAGCGGCGCGCCGTTCCAGTTGGCCGTCCACGCGGTGACCTGGCCGTACAGTCTCCCGTCCTTCTGGAAGACCTCCGGCAGCGGCGTCGGCAGGCCCTTCGTCCCGCCGTCGGCGACGTCGGTCGAGCGCGTGAAGATCGTGAAGTAGGCGCCGAAGAACCGCTCGCGCTCGATCACCTTGTCGGCGAGCACGCCGGTCGCGTCGTAGTACGGGGTCGGCGGCTCCTGGTAGGCGTCGGTCCGCAGGCCGCCGTCGGTGCCGGGGCGCAGCAGCGTGTAGGTCTTGTCGCGCGAGCGCGAGTCGGCGTTCGCGAAGGGCTTCCAGCTCGGCGTGAACATGCGGAACCAGGTGCCGCCGTGGGAGCCGTCGGGGTTGGAGACGCCGGGGTCGAAGCGGAAGGTGCCGACCAGCTTCTCCGCGTCGGCCGGCGGCGGCGACGGGGTGGCGGTCGCGCCGCCGCCGGGGGTGGGCGTCGTGGTCGCCCCTCCCCCGCCCGACGGCGTCGTCGCTCTGCCCCTCGCTCTGACGGAGAGGACCCGTGCGAGCGCCGTGCCTGACGCCTTCCCGCCGATCGTGACGCGCGCGGTGAGCGTCAGCCGGCCGGTCAGCTTCGTCGTGCGCGTGAGCCGGAAGGCGCGGCGCCGGTCGATGCCGGTCGCGAACCGCTCCGACCGTCCGGCGGCGCTCGTCAGCGAGAAGGCGACGCGGGTCCGCCTGCGCGCCGCGGCGGTGTCGCGCGGCAGCGTGACCGTGCCCGCGAGCGACAGCTTCGCGCCGGTCGCCTTGAGCTGCGTCAGCGCGACCTTCGCGCGCTTCGCCCTGCCGGTCGGCCGCTGCTCCGCCGCGTCCGTCCGCGGTGCCGCCGCGACGACGACGAGCGCGCAGAGCAGCAGCGTGACGAGGGCCGACTGCGGGCGTGAGGGCACGGCGAGATGCATGCGTCGCGGCACGAGTGATGCTCCTGACGGATGGATGGAGGGCCGCTCCCGACCGTGCGACCCGGTGCTCGAAAAACAATACACGAAACCCGACCGGGTTAGTCAAGTTTAATCCCGGACAGGCCCGCACGCCCTGCCCGGCACGCAGGCGCCGCCCGCGAGACGGGCGCGTTCGCGTACCGACGCCGGCGGGCCAGCCGGACGCGACGGGGCGCGTCGCTGCGCAGCGGCCAGCCCGTCAGCCGGAGACCGGCGCGCCGCGCCAGAGGATCGTCGCGAAGGTGTGCTCCGCGGCGTCGAGGTCCGGCGGGGTCGCGCCGGCGACGATCTGTGTCCGCATCGAGGCGTGGACGAGGTTCAGCAGGAACTCGGCCTGCAGCGGCTCGGGCGCGTCGGCGCGCGCGGCGACGAGCGCGAGCAGCCGGTCGCGGTGGCGCAGGCGCGTGCGCAGCACCTCGCGGTCGCGCATCGTCGCGACGAAGTGGAGCCGCAGCGCGTCGGGCTCGGCGCGCATCGCGCCGTAGCAGGCGACGACCGAGCGGTAGAGCCCCGCCTGCCAGGTCGGGGCGGCGGGGACCAGCTCCCGGCTGGTCGCGTGGACGCCGTCGAGCACGCGCCGGTAGGTGGCGAGGGCCGCGTCGTCGACCGGCGGCTCGCGCAGCATCGCTCAGGCGTCTCGGGGGTCGGTGGCGTCGCCGAACAGCATCAGGCAGAAGCGGTGGAGGTCGTCGAGCAGGCCGGGCAGCGCCGCCGCCTCCCCGGCGGCCACGCGCTTGTAGACGACGTCGTGGACCGCCCCGACGATCCCCTCGGCAGTGAGCGGCGGGAGCGGCGCGCCGCCGCACGCCCGCGCGACGTCGTCGAGCAGCGCGGCGAAGGCGCCCATCTGCGCGTCGCGGCGCTCGATCGCGCCAGGCCCGGCCGACAGCACGCCGACGACGCAGACGAAGGCCAGCTCCGGCGCCGACGCGAGACCCTCCAACAGGGCCCCGAGCCCGGCGCGCAGCCGGCCGGCGGCACATCGCTCGGGCGCGTCCGCGACCGCCAGCTCGACGCGGGCGCGCAGCGCGCGGGCCGCGCCGTCGTAGAGCGCGACGTAGGCCCGCTCCCTGTCGGCGAACTGCTCGTAGAAGGTGCGGCGCGAGACGCCCGCCCGCGCGGCGACCCGCTCGACCGTCGCCGCCTGACAACCGTACGTGGCGACGACCTCGACGAGCGCGTCGAGGATCCGCCGCCGCTGGTTGCCGGCGACGTAGCGGCGCGAGAGGCCGTGACGCCCGGACGGCAGCTGCTTGTCGTGCGGCGCGGTCGGCCTCCGCGGCCGGCCGGCCGTCGGCGCGGACCGCCTGCTCTGCGAATGGGCGACGTCGGGAGCCACCCGCCGATCCTCGCGTTCCCGACCAAGATTGTCAAGAACGCGGGACCGGCGGGAGCGCCCCGGCCGCCCCGCCCGCTCGCTAGCCGACGCCCCAGAGCGCCTCGTACTGCGCTCTGTAGTCGACGACGCCGGGGAACGACTCGGTCGTCGAGGGGACGTTGTCACCGGTGACGATCCAGTACGGCAGCGTGCTGTCGTCGACGTCGACCGCCGGGTCTCTGCCGGCCAGCTTGCGCACCAGCAGGTCGGCGATCCGCCAGTAGACCTCGGGCGTCTGGACGCCGACGCCCGCTCTCACCATCTGCCCCGACTTCAGGTAGCCGGAGATCGTCGTGTTGACGTTGTTGGTGACCAGCTTCACGTCCTCGATCCCGGCGCCTCTGAGCGCGGCCGGCAGGCCGATCACCATGTCGGCGTAGCCGACGTAGGCCCACTCGACGTCCGGGTGCGACGAGAGGAAGCTGGCGACGCGGGTCGGCAGGTCGGTGCCGATGCTGGAGCCGGGCACGTCGAGCGTCTCGACCTCGCAGTCGGGGCAGTGCTCGGCGACCCGCTGCTCGAACGACTCGGCGCTGAGCTTCAGCGACGGGAAGGCCGAGGTGTAGACGACGGCGAGCTTGCCGCCTCTCTCGGAGGAGTTGGCGAGCACGTAGTCGGCGACCTGTCTGGCGGCGATGTCGATCATCGGCTTGCCGGCCAGCACGTCGACGCCCTCGCTCGGGTCGTCGGTGACGTACGCCTGCACGACCGGGATGCCGGCGGCGACGAGCGCGCTCAGCTCCGGCTCGAACAGCGCCCGCGCGAAGCCGGTGCCGACGACGGCGTCGGGCTTCTCGTCGAGCGCCTGGGCATAGGCGGCCTTGATCTGCTCGGGCGTCGTGCCGGCGTTGATCGCGCGCATCTTCCAGCCGAGCGTCTCCAGCGCCGCTCTGAGGAAGCCGCCGTTGGTCGCGCAGGCCGGGGCGCCGCACTGGATGTAGGCGATCGTCTTCGACCTCGGCACCGGGGCGCCGAGCGGCTCCTCGATCCCGATGCCGGTCGGCCGCTTCTGCAGCTGCTCGACCGGCGAGACGAGCGCTGGAAAGGCGCTCGCCGACGTCTGGCCGCCTGTCGTCGCGGCCTCGTCGTCCGACGAGCTGCCGCAGGCGGCGAATACGAGCGACGCGGCCACCAGTGCGGGCAGCGTGCGGATCAACGGCGACTTCATCTGGGTCTCTCCTCCAAGTCGACACCGTATGTTCTGACAACCAAGCGCTTGTTTGGTGCTTTCAGATATATTCGACCGAGTTGGTGGACGTCAATGACGAGAGACCAGACAGAGCTGCTGCGCCTCGCGCATGCCTACGCCGTCGCCGTCGACCGCCGCGACCTCGGTGCGCTGCGGGCGCTGTTCCCGCCCGACGGCGCCGTGACCTCGCGGATCGGCGACCGGGTCGAGCGCTACGCCGGGCATGGCGGCCTCGCCGACCTGCTCGCCGCCGTCGCCCGCTTCGACGTGACCGTCCACGACGTCGGCACGCAGCGGGTCACGCTGGTCGACGCGGACCGGGCACACGGCGAGGTGCTGTGCGCCGCCCACCACGTGGGGCGGCGCGCGGTCGGCGGCGCGGCGGGCAGCGGCGCGGCAGCCGGCGACCGCGCCACCGACGAGGTCCTGCACCTGCGCTACGACGACGACTACCGGCGGGGCGGGGACGGGCGCTGGCGGATCGCGGCGCGGGAGCTGCGCGTGGTCGCGCACGAGCGGCGCGAGGTGACGGTCGCATGAGCGCGCCGAGCCCGGCCGACCAGCTCGCGCTCGACGCGCTCGTCAGCGCCTACGCGCTCGCCGTCGACGCGCTCGACGAGGCCGCCCTGCTCGACTGCTTCGAACCCGGCGCCGAGCTCGACTTCGGCGGCGGCGCGTGGCGCGGCCGCGAGCAGCTGCGCGGGATCGTCGCAGCCGTCGCCGACGCCGAGCGGCGCTTCCACCAGCTCGGCACGCGCCTGTTCGAGGCCGGCGCCGACGGCGCGGAGGCGACCGGCGTCGTCTACTGCACCGCGCTCGCCGTCCGCCGCGACGACGACGGCCGCCCGCGGCTGCAGCGCTTCGCGGTCCGCTACGACGACGTCTACGCGCGCGGCGCCGACAGCCGCTTCCGCATCCGCCGCCGCGCGCTGACGACGCTGTGGAGCGAATGACCGCAGCGCCCCGCTCCGCGACCGGCGCGCTCGCGCACGGACGCCCCGACCCCACCCGACCCGGAGACCTCGCGATGCCCCCTCGTCTGATCGTCGTCCTGTCGAACTTCCACGACCAGTTCCCGGACGGCGGCTGGGACGGCCTGCTCGACCTCGCCGCAGCCGCCGACGCGGCCGGGATCGGCGCCGTCAGCGTCGTCGACCACGTCGCGCTCGGCGGCGACCTCGACGGCTACCCGTACGGCGCCTTCCCCGGCGGCCCGGAGGCGCCGTGGCTGGAGCCGCTGACGACGCTCGCGGCGATCGCCGGCCGGACCGAGCGGATCCGGCTGATGACGGGCATCCTGATCGCGCCGCTGCGGCCGGCGGCGCTGCTGGCGAAGACGGCGGCGACGCTCGACCAGCTCTCCGGCGGCCGACTCGACCTCGGCGTCGGCACCGGCTGGCTGCCGAAGGAGTACGAGGCGGTCGGGCTCGACTTCGGCGAGCGCGGCCGGCTGCTCGACGACACGCTTGCGGCGTGCAACGCGCTGTGGCGCGGCGGGCCGACCAGCTTCGACTCGCCACGGCTGCGGTTCGACGACGTCCATTGCTCGCCGCGGCCGGTGCAGCCGGGCGGCGTGCCGTTCTGGGTCGGCGGCGACCTCCACCCGCGCAACGTCGAGCGGATCGTCCGCCACGCAGCCGGCTGGATCCCGGCCCCGCCGACCAAGCCGGCCGACGTCGCCGCCGGCGCGACGCTGCTGCGCTCGGCCTTCGCCGAGGCCGGCCGCGACCCGGCCGAGCTGCGCGTGCGCGTCTCGCTCGCGCCCGGCCGCGACGACGACGGACGGATCACCGCGTCGCGCACCTTCGACGCGCTCCCGGCGACGCTCGCGCAGACCGGCGCGACCGACGTCTTCGTCGCCCACCAGGCGTTCGGCTCGCCGGCGGACGCCGCGCCCGAGCTGTTCGGCGAGCTGGCCGAGGCGTTCGCGGGCGCGGTCGAGGCGAGCCGATGAGCGGCACCGCGATGCGCGCTCGGGCCGGCGCGGAGGCGCTCGCCGCGGGAGCGAGCCGGTGCTGAGCGAGCAGGCGCGCGCGGCGCAGGCGGCGTTCGCCGCACAGGCCGGCGCGCCGCCCGCGTCGCTGGAGCAGCGGCGCGCCGCCAGCGCCGGCTGGTCGGCGCTCGGGATCGCCCGCGACGACGTGACCGTCACGCCCGTCGACGCCGGGGGCGTCACGGCCGAGTGGGTCGATGCGCCCGGGAGCGAACCGGGGCACGTGCTGCTCTACCTCCACGGCGGCGCGTTCACGCTCGGCTCGCCGGCGACCCACCGGCACCTTGCCGGGCACCTCGCCGCCGCGGCCGGCGTGCGCGTCCTGTCGCTCGACTACCGGCTGGCGCCCGAGCACCCGTATCCGGCCGCGCTCGACGACCTCGCGACGGCGTACGCCTGGCTGCTCCACGAGCACGGTGTCGCGCCGGAGCGGATCGCGCTTGCGGGCGACTCGGCCGGCGGCGGGATCGTGCTCGGCGGGCTCGTGCGGCTGCGCGACCGCGGGCTGCCGCTGCCGGCCGCGGCCGTCGCGCTCTCCCCCGTCACCGACCTGACGTTGTCGGGCCGCTCGTACCGGACCCGCGCCGCCGTCGACCCGCTCTACGGCGCCGGCCGCCCGGCCGGCTACGCGGAGCGCCACCTCGGCGAGGCGTACGCGCGCTACCTCGGCGGCGCCGACCCGCGCGCCCCGGACGCCTCGCCGCTGTTCGCCGACCTGCGCGGACTGCCGCCGCTGCTGCTGCACGCCGGCGACCGCGAGGTGCTGCGCGACGACGCCGTCCGCCTCGCGGCGCGGGCCGAGCAGGCCGGGGTCACGACGACGCTGGTCGTCTGGCCCGAGCTGCACCACGCCTTCCAGCTCGGCGTCGGGCGGCTGCCGGAGGCCGACGCCGCGGTCGCCGAGATCGGCGGGTGGCTGCGAGAGCGGCTCGCCTGAGGGCGCGGGTCGCTCCGTCACCGCCGAGCGCCCGCCAGCACCCTCACCCCTCCTCGTCGTCGCCGCGCGTCTCGGCGTCGGCGTACGGGTCGGAGTCGGAGTTCGGGTCGGCCGTCTGCGCCTGGTGGCTGAAGCGGTGCTTGGGGTCCTCGTCGAGGTCGGGCGGGACGTCGTCGACGAGCGGCGTTCTCGACGCCTCGACCGGGTCGGCCGGCCGCTCGTTGTGCTCGCTGCGGTGGGCGCGGTCGGTGCGGCTGTCGGGACGCGGGGTCATGTCGGCTTCTCCCTGCTCGGATGCGTCGTCCCTGTCAACTGCCCGCGACCGTGACGGCGACGCAACCGCGGTCGGGCGGCCGACCAGCGATGCGCGCGAGCGGCGCCGCCGCTCACCCCTCCACGCCCGTCGAGCCGTGCGGCGCGCCGACCGGCTTGGACTCCGGCGAGCCGCGCTGGCGCAGGTAGATCGCCAACACGACCATCGAGCCGACGGCGAGGAACTCCGACTGCCAGTTCTGCAGCGTGCGGTCCCAGAAGTCGGAGCTGCCGAGGTACTGGAACCAGCTCAGCGCCGGCAGCTGATGGTCGAAGCGGTCGGCGTTGTAGGCGACCACGCCGGTGACCGACTGCCCGAGCCACGACAGCAGCCAGATCGTCGTCATCAGGCACAGCAGCGAGTTCGAGTAGACGAAGGTCCGCAGGCCGCCGACGCGCGCCCACTTCGGCGACTCGGCGGTCGCGTGGCGGCCGATCCGCTGCGCTCTGTCGGACTCGCCGCCGGCCTTGTCGAGCTCCTTGGACTCCGGCGAGCCGCGCTGCAGCAGCCAGACCGTGCCGAGGATGAACAGCGTGAACTGCAGGTACTCCGACTGCCAGTTCTCCAGCACGTCGACGCCGAACGACGACGAGGTGACGTAGCGCCACAACGAGACCGTCTCGCTCTGGTGGGCGAGCTGCTCGTCGTTGAACGCCGAGTGGCCGACGAACGCCTGGCCGACCAGCGCGGCGAGGAAGATCGCCCCGAAGCCGAGCGCCAGCCCGTTGTCGCGCAGGAACCGTCGCATCGCAACCCCTCCCGGTCAGCGGCCGAGCAGGCCCAGCGCGGTGAAGTACGCGAGGCCGGCGAAGATCATCACGAGGTAGACGACGAACATCGCGCGCATCAGGACTCCGCCTCGCAGTCGGCCGGCCGCTCGCGCGGCGCGGAGCTCTCGAACCTGCAGCCGACGGCGTCGAGCCGCCAGCCGCCCTGCTCGCGGTCGAGGAAGGCGTTCTCCCCGCCGGCCAGCACGACCTGCGCGGAGGTGATCGCGACGTGGACCCGCTCGACCGCGCCCTCGCCGACGCTGAGGTCGAGCACCGCCTCGCGGCACGGTCTTCTCGCCTGCTGGGCGACCGCCTGCGCCGTCGACGACGACAGCTGCGCGCAGGCGAGCGCGCCGCGGCCGTCGGCGATCGCCGCGTAGAACCGCTCGGTGACCGCCTGCGCCTCGTCGCGCGCGCCGCTCTGCCCGCAGCCGGCCGCGGCGGAGGCGGCCAACGCGGTGAGCGCCAGGACGGTGATCGTCTTCATGTCCGGCACCTACCCGCGACGCCGGCCCGGCTCACGGTGCCGCCACCGCCCGGCCGCCACGGTTTCCGCGCCTCGCCTCCGGGTAGCCGCAGCACATGACGACGCACGCCCGCAGCACGGCCGACGTGGCCGTCGCGCGCCGGTCGGTCGACACGATCCGCGCGCTCGCGATGGACAGCGTGCAGAAGGCCAACGCCGGCCATCCGGGCACGGCGATGGCGCTCGCGCCGCTCGGCTACACGCTGTTCACCCGCTTCCTGCGCGCCGACCCGGCCGACCCCGACTGGCCCGACCGCGACCGCTTCGTGCTCTCCTCCGGGCACGCGGTCGTGCTCCAGTACGCGCTCCTGCACCTGACCGGCTACGACCTCGGTCTCGACGACCTCAAGCAGTTCCGCCAATGGGGCTCGCGCACCCCCGGCCATCCGGAGCGCGGCCACACGCCCGGCGTCGAGGTGACGACCGGGCCGCTCGGGCAGGGCGTCGGCAACGCCGTCGGGTTGGCGCTGGCCGAGCGCTTCCTCGAGGAGCGCTACGGCCGGCCAGCCGGCCCGCAGCCGCTCGACCACCGCGTCTGGGCGATCTGCTCCGACGGCGACCTGATGGAGGGGGTCTCGCAGGAGGCGGCGGGGATCGCCGGCCAGCTCGGGCTCGGCAAGCTGACGCTCGTCTACGACGACAACCGCATCACGATCGACGGCACGACCGAGCTGTCGTTCAACGCCGAGGATCATCTGAAGCGGTTCGAGGCGCTCGGCTGGCACACCGTCTCGGTCGACGACTCCGAGGACCTCGAGGAGCTGGAGGCGGCGCTTGCCGCCGGCCGCGACGAGACCGAGCGGCCGACCTTCGTCAAGGTCCGCTCGCACATCGCCTACCCGGCGCCCAACGCGGTCGACACCGCCAAGAGCCACGGCTCGGCGCTCGGCGAGGACGAGGTCCGCGCGACCAAGGAGGTGATGGGCTTCGACCCCGACGCCCACTTCGCCGTCGAGGAGGCCGTCTACGAGCACATGGACCTGCGCGAGCGCGGCGCGACCGTCAGAGCGCTGTGGCAGGAGCGGTTCGACGCCTGGAGCGCGGCCAACCCCGACCTGCGCGCCGAGTGGGACCGCGCGTGGCGCGGCGAGCCCGAGCCGGGATGGCGTGAGGCGCTGCCGAGCTTCCCCGCCGGCAAGGCGCTCGCGACCCGCGCCGCCGGCAACACCGTGATGCAGGCGCTCGCGCCGTTCACGCCGACGACCGTCGGCGGCGCCGCCGACCTCGTCGAGTCGACCCGCACCACCTTCGTCGGCGGCGGTCAGTTCTCGCGCGTCCACGCCGGCCGCAACGTCCCGTTCGGGATCCGCGAGCACGGGATGGGCGCGATCGTCAACGGCGCCGCCGCGCACGGCGGGCTGGTCAAGCCGTACGGCTCGACCTTCCTGATCTTCTCCGACTACATGCGCGCGAGCATCCGCCTCTCGGCGCTGTCGAGACTGCCGGTCGTGTGGGTCTACACGCACGACTCGGTCGGCCTCGGCGAGGACGGCCCGACCCACCAGCCGGTCGAGCACTACGCCGCGCTGCGCGCGATCCCGCACCTGTGGTTCGTGCGGCCGGCCGACGCGAACGAGACCGCGGTCGCCTGGCGCGTCGCGCTCGAGCGGCCCGACGGCCCGGTCGCGCTCGCGCTCTCGCGTCAGGGCGTCCCGACGCTCGACCGCGCCGAGGTCGCCTCCGCCGAGGGCTTGGCGCGCGGCGCCTACGTGCTGTGGCAGGCGCCCGGCGACGGCGACCCGGAGGCGGTCCTGATCGCGACCGGCGCCGAGGTCGGGCAGACGTTGGAGGCGGCGAGAGCGCTCGCCGAGGCCGGCGTGCGCGCGCGGGTCGTCTCGATGCCCTGCTGGGAGCTGTTCGAGGCCCAGGAGCAGGCCTACCGCGACGAGGTGCTGCCGCCGTCGGTGCCGGCGCGGCTGTCGGTCGAGCCCGGGGTGACGCTCGGCTGGGAGCGCTGGGTCGGCGACCGCGGCGCCTCGCTCGGGATCGAGCGGTTCGGCGCCTCCGCACCCGGCACGCGCGTGCTGGAGGAGCTCGGCTTCACGCCCGAGAAGGTCGCCGCCGCCGCGCTCGCGCTGCTCGACCGCGTCACGTGAGCGCCAGTGAGCCCGATCCGCACGACCGAAGGAGCGCGAACGCGATGACCGCGACGACGACCACCTCCCCGCTCCACCGCCTCAGCGCGCTGGGCCAGAGCGTCTGGATCGACTTCCTCTCGCGCACGGCGCTGCGCGACGGCTCGCTCGCGCGGCTGGTCGAGCAGGACGCGGTCGTCGGCGCGACGTCGAACCCGACGATCTTCCAGAAGGCGATGGCCGACGGCGACGCCTACGACGCGCAGCTGGCCGAGCTGAGCGACGTCGAGGACGTGAAGGAGGTCTTCTGGGCGCTCGCGACGCAGGACGCCCGCGACGCCTGCGACCTCTTCCGCCCGACCTGGGACGAGACCGCCGGCCGCGACGGCTACGTCTCGCTGGAGGTCGAGCCGGGGCTCGCCTACGACGCGCTCGGCACCTTCCGCCAGGTGAAGCGGCTGCGTGAGGAGGTCGACCGCCCGAACCTGATGGTCAAGATCCCCGCGACGCGACCGGGCCTCGCCGCGATCGAGGACTGCACCGCCGAGGGCTTCTCGATCAACGTCACGCTGACCTTCTCGCTGCGCCGCTACGAGGCGGTCGTCGCCTCCTACCTGCGCGGGCTGGAGCGGCTCGTCGCCGCCGGGGGCGACCCGGCGTCGGTCCACTCGGTCGCGAGCTTCTTCGTCTCGCGGATCGACACCGAGACCGACCGGCGGCTCGACCAGCTCGACGACGGCGCGCAGCGGCTGAAGGGCGACCTCGGGATCGCCAACGCGCGGCTCGCCTACCAGCACTGGCGCGGCGTGTTCACCGGCGAGCGGTGGGAGTTCCTCACCAACAAGGGCGCGACGCCGCAGCGGCTGCTGTGGGCGTCGACCTCGGTCAAGGACCCGGCCTACCCCGACGTCCGCTACGTCGAGGAGCTGGCCGGCCCCGACACCGTCGACACGATGCCGCTGGAGACGCTCGACGCCTTCCGCGACCACGGCCGCGCGACGCCGCGGCTGGAGCTGCAGCTCGACCGCGCCCGCCGGCTGCTCGCCGAGCTGGCCGCGGCGGGCGTCGACTACGACGACGTGACCGACACGCTCGAGCGCGAGGGCGTCGAGAAGTTCGCCGACTCGTTCGGCGACCTGCTCGACGGGCTGCGCGAGAAGCGCGCCGGCTGACCCGCCGCCGGCGAGGCGCGCCTGCTGGTCGCTCAGCGACCAGCTCACGCGCCGCATCGGCGGGGGCCGGCCGCGTCAGGCCGTGACGACCGCTCTGCCGGTCGCCGCCCAGGCGCGCTGGCGGTCGCGGGGACGGCCGATGACGACGTGCGTGCCGTCGTCGAGGATCGGGCGCTGCAGCAGCGCCGGATGCTCCAGGAGGATCGCGACGACCTCGTCGACCCCGAGGCCGTCGGCCTGCAGGCCGAGGTCTCTGTAGCGCTTGTCGCGGCGGATCAGCGCGTCGACCGGGTCGCCCTGGAGCCGCTCAGCGAGCGACCGCAGCTCGGCCTCCGACAGCCGCTCGGCGACGAGCAGGTACTTGCGCACGGCGACGTCGTAGCCGGCCTCCGTCAGCAGGTCGAGCCCGTAGACCGAGGTCGGGCAGTGGGGGTTGTGCATCAGCGTCAGGGTCACGCGGACGATCCTAGGCGGCTGGAGCGGGTGTGCGTCACATCTGGCGCGCGCGGGTAACCCCCTGCCCATGTCGGGACGGCAGCCGGGGCACTGCCTTCGTGCGGCGACCACGTCCGCACTCGTCGTCGTGCTGCTCGCCGTCGCGGCGACGGCGCTCGCCGCGTCGCGCGCCGAGGCGGCGTCGGACCGGCTCGTCACGTTCGCCGCGCGCGTCTGCGACGACTACCCCGACGTGACCGCCAACCGCGCGCGCAACAACATCCAGGAGAGCCTCCGCGACCTCGGTGCCGACACGCTCTACGGCGCCGGCGAGGCGGTCCAGCCGGCGAGAAGGAGCAGACCGGCCAGTCGACGTGCCGGCCGCTGCCGGGCTGGCGCTTCACGCTCGGCACCGGCTCCCAGACGAGAGCCATCGTCGGGCCGTGGGGCGCGCTCGCGCGCGTGACCAACCCGTACAGCACCTCGATCGTCACGCAGTCGAGCGTGCCGCTGCTCGACCTGTTCGGCTCCGACACCGGCCAGACGATCGAGGGCGCGGTCACTGTCGAGCTGACCGACGCGCAGGCCGCGCGCGCCGCCACCGCCGGGTCGCTGTGGGTCCAAGGCGGCACACCGGAGGACCCGGTGCTCGACAGATCGTTTCCGTCGCAGTACGGCTTCGCCGCGCTGCGCTGCTCGCTCGACAACCTCAACGGCGACAACGTCGAGTGGATCAC
>Ga0164243_10007733_pt1 | contig 15994 bp, 14 predicted proteins | sample OricompcompostOP_FD_108781 | JGI IMG/M metagenome (GOLD analysis project Ga0164243, IMG submission 108781) | Organic Plus compost microbial communities from Emeryville, California, USA - Original compost - Organic plus compost (OP) | ecosystem: Engineered > Solid waste > Mixed feedstock >...
CGCGGCCGGATCCTCGACGATCGGCGCCAGGGTGCCGTCGAAGTCGAGGCCGACGACGGTGCGCGACGCGACGCGCACGACGTCGTCGTAGGCCGCCTGGCCCCCCGCCGTGGTGAACCTCACCGGTCCATCCCACCATGCGCAGACCGCGGCGCGCGGCCGTGGCCCTGTCGAGTAGCGACGCGTGTTGACCACCCGAGCGGATGGACGGGCCTCCTCGGTGCCCGCGTCGCCCGGTGCCGGGCGAGCGCTGGGAGACGTACCTCTACCCGCGTGGCGGAACAAGGAAGCGCAACGCACGTGTGGCTGCCACGCCGAGTGAGGAGTTGTGGGTCTCGTCGACGAACACTGCCATCTCGGTCCTCACGCCGTGCGCCGCGAGGGCCGCCCGCATCCGGTAGGCGTTGCTGATGATCGCGCCGTCGGCGAGTGGGTTGCCAGGCTCCTCCTCGCGGGCGCCGGCGGAGAGAAAGACTGTCGTGTCCGGGGGGATCGAGCCGGGCGGCAGGGCACGCACCGCCTCGACCAACTGCTCGTCGCCGGGTGCTGGCCAGGGATCGAAGAGCGCGGGACTCAGCAACGCGTAGCCCTGGAACGCTGCCGGGCGCTGCGTCAGCACGTGTGCGGCGAAGTGGCCACCTGCTGACATCCCGATCAGGACGCGACGCGCTCCCACCGTCTCGGGCGCTCGCCGTTCGATCTCGGGGGCGACCGTGTCCAGCAGGGCTGCCAGGAAGGCATCGGCTCCGCCGATTTCCAGTGACCCGAGGCCGGGAACTTCGAACGAGTGCCGTGGGCCGCGGAAGAAGTCGATGTTGCGGCGTTGCTCGACGAAGGCATAGTCCCCGTGCTCGTCGGCGTAGCCGATCCCGACCACGATCATCGGTCCGATCTCCGCGCCGAACTGCCCGAGGCGCGACGCCTCGACGACCGTGCCGAACGCGTAGTCGGCGTCAGTCAGGAAGGCGACGGAGAGAGGTCCCACAGGTGCCCCTCGACCCCAACGGTCGGAGGGCCGCGCTATCGAGATGCGCAGGCCGGTACCCAGGCCGTCGGGATGGAGTACGAAGGTCTCGACGCCGGCGATCGCCGATGGGGCGGATCTAGTCATGGATGTTTCTCGTTTCGGTGGTGGAGCGGGCAACGGCAGCGTCGCGGACCCGGCTCCGGCGCATCTTCCCGGCCTCGTCGCGCAGCTGGTCATCGGTGCGCTCGAAGGTCCGCGGCAGCTTGTACGGCGCGACGGCAGCGCGCAGATGCGCGAGCAGCTCGTCGTCGCTGACCGGGCCGGTCACGTTCAGCACCGCGTGGATGCGGTTCCCGTACTCGTCGTCGGGCAGGCCGACGACACAGGCGGCCTGGACGTCGGGATGCTCCTCGAGCGCGGCCTCGACCTCGGCGGGATACACGTTGGACCCGCCCACCAGGACCATGTCGGTCAAACGGTCAGCCAGGTAGAGGAACCCGTCGGTGTCGAGGTGCCCGAGGTCCCCGACCGTCTCCCACCCGTCCTTCGAGCGCTGCGGCTCGGCTCCGACGTAGCGGTAGGGCCCGGCCTCGTTCGGGCTGCGACGCATCCAGAGCTCGCCGACCTCACCGGCAGGGAGGGCGGTGCCGTCAGGTCCGCGGGCCTCGACCTCGCCCACGACGGGCCGCCCCACCGAGCCCGGATGGCTCAGCCAGCCGTGGCCATCGATGATCGTGACGGCGTGCGCCTCGGTAGCGGCGTAGAGCTCGAGCATGACGTCAGGACCGAAGTACTCGAGGCAGAACGTGCGTAGCGCAGGCGAGCACGCGGCGGCCATCGTGATGACCGTGCGCAGGCTCGAGGTGTCGACCGCGGCGAGGACGTCCTCGGGCAGGTGCTGGATGCGTCGCAGCATCGTCGGCACCGAGTACATCCAGTCCACGCCATGGCGCTCGACCAGCGCCAATGCCTGGGCGGCGTCGAAGCGCCCCATCACCACGACGTGACACCCGAGGAGCAGGGCCGCGACGTTCGTGAACAGCGGGCCATTGTGCGACAACGGGCCGGTGGACAGGACGGTTCCGTTCTCCTGGAGGCGGACCAGGCCCGCGAAGGATCGCAACGACTCCGCAGTGGCGGGCTCGGTCGAGACGATCAGCTTCGGGCGCCCCGTGCTGCCCCCCGATGTCGGCGCCTTGAGCGACGTCGCGATCATCGGCGGCAGCGGATCGGCGGAGATGTCATCGGGTGCAGACCAGTCGGCGGGGACCGAGTTCCGACCCGGAAGATCGGCTCCGACGACCAGTGACGGATCGGCGAGATCGATGATCTCCGCCAGCTCGCGCGCCGGGAGGCGGTGCGACACCGGCTGCGGGGTGGCCCCCGCCTTCCAGGTGGCGACGACCGCCTCCAAATAGGCCGACCCGGTGGGAAGGAGGATGGTGACGAACGAGTCGGGGGTGACGCCCTGTTCGACGTACCCGCGGGCGAGGCGGTTGGTGCGGAGCTCGAACTCCCGGCGCGTCAAGGTGCCCTCCGCGAACGTCACCGCGGCACCATCGGGGTCCGCTGCCGCCATCGCCGCGAGTGCGGTGCCGATGGGAGTGCCGTCGAGAGTGGTCATCTCAGTCGCGCCTCGCTTCGGCGAGCACCTCGAGGATGGCGGTGTGCACGGCGTCGGGTTGCTCCTGCGGGATCAGGTGGCCCGCACCCTCGACCACGATGACCTTCCCCTGCGGGGCCGCGGCCATCAGCTTCTCGACGGTTGCGTTCCACAGCGGGCGCAGCTTGGCGGTGGCGCGCTCGACGCGGCCCGCCTGCAGGCAAACGGTCGGGACGTCGGGGGTGCCGGCTGCCTGGAGTCGCTCGAGGACAGGGACTGCGGCGGAGATCTGCTGGGCCTCGCGCCTGCCCGCCCTCATCGCCTGCACCGAGGCGTGGTCGCGCTCGAGGACCGCCTGGTCCTGGGTGCTGATCGCGTTCGAGAAGCCGTGCGGCAGCGCCATCCGGACGATCAGACCGGAGTGGCCGAGCCGGGCCAGCAGCGTATTGATGCGCAAAGACACGCCAAGCAGCCGCCTCATGCCCGGCGTCATCGTCTCGGCGACGGTCCCGTCGACGAATACCAGTCCGGCGACCCTCTCCGGGTGTTGGTCGGCGAAGCACCGCAGGATCGGTCCGCCCCAGCTGTGACCGACCAGAAGTACGGGACCGGTCTCACCGATGGCATCGAGCACGCCGGTGAGATCCTCGGTCAGTCGCCCCAGGGTGCGGTCGGCGTCGTCGACGTCGCTGCCGCCGTAGCCGGCCCGGTCGTACGAGAGGGTCCGAGCGTGGGCACTCAGCTCTCGCTGGGTGTGCGGCCAGCAAGCCGCGGGGCCGCTCAGGCCGGCCTCGAGGACGATCAGCGGTCCGTCCGCGTCACCTGCCACGATGGTGCGGATCCGCCGCCCGTCCGGCAGCACGACGGCGCGCTCGGTGAGACCCACGCCGGGGTCCAGGCTCGAGGCCGGTGAGGGGTGGATCCGCTTTGCTGCCATGGAACTGCTCGCTTTCATCGGAACCAATGGGGCGGGTGGACGACATCCCAGAGACCTTCGTGCTCCAACTGTGCGGCCAGGGAGAGGAGGGTCGCGTCCTGCCGGATGCGTCCGACCAACTGCACGGAGTAGGGCAGGCCGTCGTCGTCGACATGAGACGGGAGCGACACGGCGGGTTGGCCGGTGAGGTTGGCCCACGGTGTGTAGCAGGACCAGGCGAGCATCCGCTCGTTCACCCGCTCGATGCCCTCGGCCTCGAAGTGACCGAGGGGGACCGGGGGACCACTGGTGGTGGGTGTGAGGGTGACGTCGAAGTCGTTGAGTCCCGCCAGGAAGTCACTGGCGAAGCGGGCGAGCGTCGCCTGCATGAGTAGCACGTCGACCCCGGTCATCCTCTCCCCGACGGTGGTGAGATTCCGGGTGTGGGCGGTGAGCAGGGCCCGCTTGTCGGCCGGCACCTGCATCTTCGTCCGCATGGTGGCCGAGGCGGCGAGCATGTCGCCGATCGCGCTGGCCGCTGTGTCCTGTTGGGCCGGAGGGGCGATCTCGCGCACGTCGTGGCCGAGGCAGCGCAGCAGGTCGACCGTGCGGCGCACCGCGCGGACGGACTCCGGATGCGGTTCGACGCCGGTGAGACCGGTGTCGGTCCACCACGCGATCTTGAGCGGTCGGCCCGGATGCAGCCGACCGGCCTCGGCCAGGCTGGTGTCGTCAGGTGTCCAGCCGTAGAGGTCCTGGGCCGGTGGACGAGCCATCACCTCCAGCAGCAGGGCAGCGTCCTCGACCGTCCGAGCCAGCGGACCCTCGATTCCTGCCGCCAGGAACGAGGTGCCCGGCGCGAGGCTGACCAGCCCTCGGCTCGGCTTGATGCCGACCAGGTGGCAGGCGGCGGCCGGGGTGCGGGTGGAGCCGGCGCCGTCGCTCGCGTGCGCAATCGGGAGGAGGCCCGCGGCGACCGCGGTCGCCGCGCCACCGCTGGACCCGCTGGAATAGCGACCGGTGTCGTACGGCGTCACCGCCGGCACGGGAGTCACGACGGCGTCGACATAGCAGGCCACGCCGAACTCGGGTGCGTTGGTCTTGCCGACGACAACGGCACCGGCGCGCCGGATCAGTCCGACGGTCCAATCGTCATCGGTGGGCACGTGCCCGGCCAACGCTGCGGAGCCGAAGGACGTGGCGAGTCCGGCGGTCGCGTGGAGGTCCTTGATGCCGATAGGGATGCCGCCCAGCGGAATGTGCTCGCCGCGCGCCAGTTGCTCGTCGGCGCGGTCGGCGTCGCGGAAGGCAAGCTCAGGGTCGACGGTGACGAACGCGCCAAGCTCGGCATCGAGCTTGGTGATGCGGTCCAGGTAGTGCTCGGTGAGCTCGCGGGAGGTGAACTCGCCGCCTCGCAGCGCACGCAGCTGATCGGCGACGGAGAGGTGGTGCATCTGATTCATCGGGGTCCTCGGTCGATTGTTTGGCGCATGAGCGCAGCGGGGCAGGCAGAGAATCGAGCGGCGTGAGTCATCGCGCCACCGCCGGGGCCGTTGCGACCCGATAGGCCGCACTCGCCACGGCGTCCAGGAAGTCGGCCGTCGGGGAATGACGTCTGACCACTCGGGTATGCATCAGCGGTCCTTCGAGCAGGGCGCTGATCAGGTCGCCGTCCGGCGCCGGCGAGATCTCGCCGCGCTCGACAGCCCGCTCCAGCGACAACCTCAGCGCGTTGCCTCGCCGCAGTCCCATGGCACGGAACGCGGCCTCGGCCTCGGCGTCGTCGGCCAGATCGGCCAACCAGCCGACCAGGCTGTCCATCCAAGGGGCCGACCACGACCGAGCGAGGTCGTCGACGTAGACCCGGAAGTCGGAGAGCAGTGAGCCGGTGTCGGCCTCAGAGACGGGAGGCACATGCGCGCTGACGGCGTCCGCGACCAGGCGGACCTTGTTCGGCCAGCGTCGGTACACGTCGCTGCGATGTGCCCCCGCACGGACGGCGACCTGGGCGAGCGTCAGGGCGGCGTAGCTCTCCTCCGTGAGGAGGCTCCACGCTGCCGCGAGTAGCCGTTGCTCCAGCTCAGGATCGCGCGGTCGTCCCGACATCCTTCACCACACTCCCCTCATCCGCTACACGACGTAGCGCTACGTCATGTAGCGAACGTAGGCGGGTTCACCAGGTTACACAAGAGCCTGAAGGTGTTGAACTTGATGAAATCTGAAATGAAATTCATCGAGACCGACTAACCAAACGCCATGTGAGCCACATTACTCTCGGGCCGTTCCCGCGAGTCGCTCGCCGTCGTCCTTTCCGACCGGCCACTCGCCGTCCAGCGGAACCAGACCGCCCTGGAGGCACCGATGAGATCCAAGAAGTCCATTGCGTCGCTCATCGCGACGACCGCCCTCGCGCTCGGAGCCTGCACGAGCGGAGGCGGCGCCGGAGCCGGCGATGAAGGCGAGCTGGTCGACGGCAAGACGTTCACCATGGCCCTTGGTCTTGATCCGGGTGCGATCGATCCGGCCATGACGGTGCTGTCGTCTGCGCGCTTTGTGGGGCAGTTCATCTATGCCCGGTTGATCGAGCCGGACGACGACGGCGAGGCCATGCCCGCGCTGGCCGAGAAATGGAAGGTCGATGCCAAGACGGCAGTCTTCACCCTGCGCGAAGGCATCACCTGTGAGGACGGTAGCGAGCTGACCGCCACCGACGTGGCCGACAACATCAACTTCATCGCCGATCCTGGCCACCGATCACCGTTGCTCGGTCTCAACGTCCAGCCCGGGACGGTGGCGAAGGCCGATGACGCGTCACGCACCGTCACCGTGACCAGCGGGACCCCGGACTCCTTCCTGCTCCTCAACCTCGGTGGCGTTCCGATCGCCTGCGGCAATGGCCTCGCGGATCGTGACCTGCTGGCCAAGGGAAGGGCCGCCACCGGGATGTTCAAGCTGGTCGAAGCCGTCCCCAACGACCACTACACGTTCGAGCGCCGGGAGGACTACACATGGGGCCCGGGCGACTGGGACCCGAACCAGAAGGGCCTCCCGGACAAGGTCGTGATTCGGATCATCCCGAACGAGACCACGGCGGCGAACCTGCTGATCTCGGGCGAGGTCAACGCTGCCACTATCGCCGGCGCGGAGCGAGACCGACTGGACGACATGGGTCTCTTCAACGCCGCGCCCCTGACGCCCTTCGGCCAGTTCCACTTCAACCAGGCCGCCGGGCGACCGACCGCGGACGAGGGGGTGCGGCGCGCGTTGGTGCAGGCTCAGGATCTCGGCAAGCTGCGCAAGGTTCTCACCGGTGACAGGGGCTCCGTACCGACCAGCCTGGTCACGATGTCGCCGGACCCCTGCGACATCAACACCGTGAAGGGCAACATCCCTGAGTACGACGTCGCCGCGGCGAACGCGGCGCTCGACGCGACCGGCTGGACGAAGGGCTCCGATGGCATCCGAGCCAAGGGCGGCAAGAAGCTCGAGCTCACGATGATCTACCTGAACACCATCGGCGAGACGATGGCGGCCACCGCCGAGCTGGCGCAGCAGGAATGGAAGAAGATCGGCGTCGAGGTCAAGCTCCGAGGCGTCGACCTGACCCAGCTGGGCGAGACCCTCTTCGGCACCGGGGACTGGGACATCTCTGCCGGGCAGGTCAGTGCTGGGGTCCCCAGCAAGCTTGTCCCCTTCTTCGGCGGCCCCAACCCGCCCGATGGCACCAACTTCGCTCACGTCGACAACCCCCAGTACAAGGAACTGACGACCAAGGCCGCCACCAAGGTGGGCGCCACCGGCTGTGAGGACTGGGCTGCGGCGGAGGTTGAGCTGTTCAAGGCGGTGGACGTCGTCACCTATGCGGACTCGGGCTTCCCGACCTATGGCAAGGGAGCCCGCTTCGAACCGAGCGACGTCGGCGTCAACCCGATGTCCATCCGGATGTACGAGTAGGCCGGCGCATCCATGGCCAGCCTGGTCGTCGATCCCAGCACGCCGTCTGCGGCCGGGAGAGTGCTCGACAGTCCGTGGCTCTCCTTCACCCTCCGGCGCGGAGCGCGCTTCCTCGTCTCGATGTGGGTGCTCGTCACCGCGGCGTTCTTGATGATGCACCTGGTGCCCGGCGACCCGGTTCGCGCGGCGCTGGGCATCGATGCCCCCGCCGACCTCGTGGCGTCGCGGCGTGAGGCGCTCGGCCTGAACGACCCGCTGCTGACCCAGTACGTGGACTACCTCCGCAACCTGCTCTCCGGCGACCTCGGGATCTCGATGGGATCGGGGGAGCCGGTGGGGACGATGGTCGTCGAACGACTGGGCTCGACGGTGCAGCTGGCGCTCCTCGCCTTTGTGGTCGCAGGGGCGATCGCCGTGCCGCTCGGTGTCGCGATGGCCGTGGCGACCAGGGCCGGTCGACGGCGCGGCGTGGAGCTGGTCTTCGCGACCAGCTCGATGCTGGCCGCGGCCATCCCGGAATTCCTCCTCGCCGTCGGGCTGGTCTACGTCTTCGCGGTCAATCTCGCCTGGTTCCCGGTCGCCGGCGCGGCGACGCTGTCCTCCTTCGTGCTGCCGGTCCTGGCCTTGGCGGTCGGTCCGACCGCGATCCTGGCCCGGATCGCCCGGGTCGAGATGCTGGCCGTCCTCCAGGACGATTACATCCGCACCGCGCGTGCCAAGCGTTTGCCCGCCCGGCGGATCTATCTGCGCCACGCGCTGCCCAACGCGCTGACCGCCACCCTGACCCTCGGCGGCCTGATGCTGACCACGATGGTGGCCGGTACGGTCCTCGTGGAGAACATCTTCGCCTGGCCCGGGCTCGGATCGCGCATCGTGCAGTCGATCACCGCCAAGGACTATCCGGTGGTTCAGGCGATCATCCTCATCTACGGCGGCCTCGTGCTGCTGGTCAACCTGTTGGTCGACATCACCCTCGCCCTCCTCGATCCCCGCTCGACGATCAGGGAGGCCTGATGCGCACCCGTTGGCTGGCTGTCGTCCGCACCCCGCTTGGCGCTGCCGCGCTCCTCCTGATGGTGTCGATGGTGACCCTCGCCGTGCTCGCCCCCGTGATCTGGGGCGACCGAGCGGTTCAGGTCGACACCGACGCGATCCACCACGGCCCGTCAGCAGCCCACCTGCTCGGCACCGACGGGCTCGGGCGGGACATCCTCGCCCGGGTCCTGGTGGCTACCCGGACGTCGCTCGGACTGGCCACCCTCGCCGTCGCGATCGCGGTCGGACTCGGGACTCTCATCGGCACCGCACCTTCGGTGCTGCCGCGCAGGCTCGGACGGCTCATCACCGGCGCGGTCAACATCGCCGTCGCCTTCCCCGCCCTGCTCCTGGCACTCTTCTTCGCCGTGGTCTTCGGCGTCGGGACGCAGGGCGCGGTGCTCGGCATCGGCCTGGCCGGGGCCCCGTCGTTCGCCCGCCTGACCCAGACGCTGTCCGCCTCGGTCGACGGCCTGGACTTCGTCGCGGCGGCGCGAGTGGCGGGCGTCAGCCGGTTCCGCATCCTGCGTCGCCACCTGCTCCCCAACATCGCCGAGCCGCTCGTGGTGAACGCGACTGTGGGTGCCGGCGCGGCCCTGCTCGCCTTCGCCGGACTCTCCTTCCTCGGCATCGGCGTCCAAGCGCCTTCGTACGACTGGGGTCGGTTGCTGGGTGAGGGCGTCAACCGCATCTACAGCAACCCGGCGGGCGCACTCGGCCCCGCAGTCGCGGTGATGTTCGCCGGCCTCGCCTTCAACCTGCTCGGCGAGACGACAGCCGCCGTTGTCGGCGGGCGCGCCCGAACCCGACCGGCCAGCGCACCTGGGTTCGCGGCGGCCGCCGTCGAGGAGGCGACGGGCGGCGGTCACACCGACGGCTCTGCGGCACTCGAGAACGACGTGATCCTGCACACCGATGATCTGCATGTCTCGTTCCCTGCCGCCAAGGAGTGGGTGACGCCCGTGCGCGGCGTGAGCCTGACGATCCGCGCCGGCGAGGCGGTCGGGATCGTCGGAGAGTCCGGCTCGGGCAAGAGCCTGACGGCGCTCGCGGCCTCCCGGTTGATCGAGGAGCCGGGCGTGATCAACGCTGCCCGCCTCGATTTCTGCGGCATCCCGTTGTTGACGACACCGGAGCGAGAGACCCGGCGCCTCCTCGGTCGGTCGCTGGCCATGGTGTTCCAGGACCCGATGAAGTCCTTCAATCCCACGATGCGCGTCGGGCGCCAGCTTGCCGAGACCGCGGTGGAGCACCAGGACCTCGATCGCCGCAGTGCCCTCGCCCGTGCCATCGATCGCCTCCATGCCGTGCGGGTGCCCGCTCCGGCGCGACGGGCGCGCCAGTATCCGCATGAGTTCTCCGGCGGCATGCTGCAACGCGCGATGATCGGCATGGGGCTGATGAACACGCCGCGACTGATCGTGGCGGACGAGCCCACCACGGCGCTCGACGTCACGGTCCAGCGTCAAGTGCTGCGCCTGCTCGCCGACGTCCGAGCCGAGACCGACGCAGCGATCCTGCTGATCAGCCATGACATCGCGGTCATCTCCCAGATGTGCGACCGAGTGCTGGTGATGTACGCCGGCAGGATCGTCGAAGACCTCCCGGTCGCCGAACTGCGCACCGCGCGTCACCCCTACACTCGAGCTCTGCTCGACGTCGTGCCCGGCCTCGATGCCGACCGGACCAGCCCTCTCGGCGTGATCCCGGGTCGGCCGCCCGAACCCAGCCAGTTTCCGACAGGCTGCGCCTTCGCCGATCGGTGCCGCTTCGCCACCGCAGCCTGTCGCGAGGAGGACCCACTGCTACGCCCATCCGACAGCCAGGTCGACGGCGACCACCGGGTCGCCTGCTGGCATCCCGTCGACGGCGACCGTCTGCTCGCCCAGCAGTCGTTCGTGCCGATCGAGGCGATGAAGGCAGGTGAGATCGGTGGGTGAGCTGCGGTTCGACCACGTGAGCGTGCGGTACGGCGGCCGTCGAACCGGGCACACGGCGGTCAACGACGTCGACCTCGTGGTGCCCTCCGGCGCCGTGGTCGGCCTGGTCGGTGAGTCCGGGTCCGGGAAGTCCACCTTGGCCCGAGCAGCCGTGGGCCTGACGCCCGTCTCGGCCGGCGCGATCACCCTGGACGGGCACGACATCGTGCGCCCGCGCCGAGGAGACCGGCCGGTCCAGATGGTCTTCCAGAACCCCTACTCCTCGCTGGACCCACGGATGTCCATCGGAGAGTCGATCGCCGAGGCGCTGCCACGATCGGAACGGCGCAACCGGTCCGCGCGCGCGGCCGAAGTCGTGCGACTGCTCGAGCTGGTCAACCTCGACGGTGATCGCGCGGCGGCACTGCCTGGGACGCTGTCCGGGGGGCAACGCCAGCGAGTGGCACTGGCCCGCGCCCTGGCGGCCCGGCCCGACGTACTCATCGCCGACGAGATCACCTCGGCCCTTGACGTCTCTGTGCAGGGCGCCGTCGTGAACCTGATCCGCGAGCTGCAGGAGCAGATGGAGTTGACCATGCTCTTCATCTCGCACAATCTGGCTGTGGTCCGGTACGTCAGCGACTACGTCGCCGTCATGAACCACGGCGATCTTCTCGAGTTCGGCGCCGCGGACGAGGTGCTCTCGGAACCCGGTCACCCCTACACCCGCGAACTTCTCGACTCAGTGCTGGAACTCGGCGGCTGTATCTGACGGCGACAGGGTGATTCATTGTTCGGTATGACCAATCCTGGGTACGGTTCTAATGTGGTCCACCAAGGTCGCGCGAGTCTCGGCCGCGTCCTCGACAACCTGGGATCCACACTTCTCGAGGTTGTCTGCGGTGACGCCGACCTGTGGGAGCAGATTCGTAACGTGGTCATCCACGATCAGTTGGACGACTCGCCGCTACCGCGCCAGGCACTGGTGCTCGGCGTCGGGCTCCAGCACCCGGACGACATCGCCGCGCTCCTCACCGACCTCGGTGACCAGGGCGCCGCGGGCCTAGTGGTGCGCTCCCCCGTCGTCGTCGACGACGCCGTGCGCGCAGCGGTGGCAGCGGCCGATGTCCCGGTACTCGGCCTGGCCCCGGGCGCTTCGTGGTCACAGGTGACTGCCCTGCTGCGCGCACAGATAACGGAGCGCGACGTCGGCGCCACCAGCGACGAGACCCTCGGCCGGATGCCGGCCGGCGACCTCTTCGCCCTGGCCAACGCCATCTCCACCCTGCTCGACGCACCGATTACCATCGAGGACCGCAGTTCGCGAGTGTTGGCGTTCTCCGAGGGGATGGACGAGACCGACCCGGTGCGCGTCGAGACGATCCTCGGCCGCCAGGTGCCGCACCGCTTCGCGCGACTCCTGGAGGAACGCGGGATCTACCGCGACATCCACCGCAGCCGCACACCCGTGCACATCGACCCGATGCCCTATGACGAGCAGCAAGAGACCGCTCCGCGGGTAGCGGTGGCGGTACGCGCCGGGGACGAGGTCCTCGGTTCGATCTGGGCCACCGTCAAGGCGCCACTGTCCACCAAGCACAGCCAGGAGCTCCAGGAGGCCGCCAAACTGGTCGCGCTCCACCTCCTCCGGCTGCGAGCCGGAGCGGATGTGGAGCGCCGCCTGCAGGCCGACCTGGTGGCCACGGCTCTCGAGGGCGGCCCCGGCGCGCTGGACGCCGTCGACCGGCTCGGTCTGCTCCACCGGGACTACCTGGTACTGGCACTTGCGGCCGGTCATCCCGACGACCTCGCCGGTGGAGCCGACTCCTCCGCGGACGCTGCCGGTGGCCGCGCGCAACGGGCCATCGAGAACCAGCGGATCACTGATGCGTTCGCCATGCACCTCAGCGCTGTCTATCCGAGGTCTGCTGTGGCGCAGATCAACGACGTCACCTACGCCATCGTCAACGTCCGCGGCGATCGGGGAAGTGCCGTGCACCGGGCCGAGCGCGTCGTCCGCGATTTCATCGAGCGCATTGGTGAAGATGCGTCCCTGCGAGTCGGCGTCGGCAACCTTGCCCTGACCCGGTCGGACCTCACCCGCTCTCGTGCCGCTGCGGACCGCGTGCTACGCGTGTTGCGGAAGCGAAGCTCGGCGCGTCAGGTTGCCGTGATCGACCAGGTACACGTCGAGGCGCTCATGCTCGAACTCGCGGACCTGAGCGCCGAGCGCGACGAGCCGATCGGGCCTCTGGCGCGGCTCCTCGAGCACGACGAACGCAAGGGATCGAACCTCGTGGAGACCCTCGACACCTGGTTGAACTCCTTCGGTGACGTGACCGCAGCCTCAGCCGCGATGTTCACCCACGCCAACACCTTCCGCTATCGGCTCCGCAAGGCCGCCGAGGTCGGTGGTGTCGACCTCGACGATGCGGAGGCCCGCTTCGCGCTGATGCTCCAATTGCGGCTTCTGCGCCAGAGCAGCTAGCTCAGCTCGCCCGTGAGGATCAGGGTGAGGTTGGTGGTGCTCATGTCGCTGTCGCTGTCGGCGGCCATGATCCGCGCGACACCGAGGTCGAGGGCGAGCTGCCGGGCTGCGCGCTTCTTGCCCGCCGGGTAGTAGACGGTGGTGGCCGGCACGGTGCCGTACCAGTTGTCGGCCGCGGCGACCGGCCAGCCGGCCTCCTTGACCTTCTCCGAGACCCGGCCGGCGAGCCCGGTGATCGAGGTGTTGTTGAAGACGACGACCGCCTGGGCGCTGCGGTCGACCGGCTTGGGCTTGGGCTTCTTCTTCGTCGTGGCGTCGGGGGTGGACGACGCGTCGGAGGAGCTCGCCGACTCACTCGGCGTCGCGGCCGCCTTGGTAGCGGAGATGTCGCGTTCCGGGTCGTCGTCGCCGCGGGTGGTGACGAAGGCGATGGCGGCGAGCGCGACCGCGACGATGCTCAGCAGCACCACCGGCGAGGGCAGCACGGCACCGCGCTCGGAGCGGGGACGGCGGGGAGTGGGCCAGGTGGGGAAGTTCATGGCCGCCTCTCTGTGGGATGGACGGGTCAGATCTCGAATCCGAGGCGGCGCGCCGAGCGCTGGCGCTGGCGCTGCGAGCGCAGGCGGCGCAGGCGGCGCACCAGGAGCGGGTCGGCCTCGAGGGCCTCCGGACGATCGATGAGGGCGTTGAGCACCTGGTAGTAGCGGGTCGCGCTCATGTCGAACTGCTCGCGGACGGCGCTCTCCTTGGCGCCGGCGTACTTCCACCAGTGGCGCTCGAACTCGAGGATGGCGCGGTCACGGTCGCTGAGGTCGACGGGAGTCGCCGGGGTGACGGCGCGGGTGCTGCGCTCGGCGTTCATCGTTTCTCCTCAGCAGTCGGGTGTAGGAGCCTGCTGCGGACCACTGTAACGCGCGAATCACATCGATGTCATTCGGCGCGCAGGAACCTCACCACGGCCAGCACCCGCCGGTGCGACTGGTCGTCGTCCGGCGCGAGGCCGAGCTTGGCGAAGATCCGCTGGGTGTGCTTCTCGACCGCGCCCGGGGTGACGACGAGAGCCTCGGCGACCACGGCGTTCGACCGTCCCTCGGCCATCAGCGCCATCACCTCCCGCTCGCGGGGCGTCAGCGCGGCCAGCGGGTCGCTGCGACGCTCGATCAGCTGCCGCACCACCAGCGGGTCCAGGGCCGTCCCGCCCGTGGCGACCTCGCCGACCGCATCCAGGAAGTCGGCCATCTGGCTGACCCGGTCCTTGAGCAGGTAGCCCACGCCGGCCTCACCCGTCGCCAGCAGGTCGTCGGCGTAGGAGACGACGACGTACTGCGAGAGCACGAGCACCCGCGCGTCGGGCCAGGAGCGGCGTACCTCGACGGCGGCACGCAGTCCCTCGTCGGTGTGGCTCGGCGGCATCCGCACGTCGACGATGCCGACGTCGGGACGCAGGCTCAGCATCGCCTCGACGTACGACGGGCCGTCGGCCACCGACGCCACCACGTCGTGACCGGCCTCGGCGAGGAGCAGCTGGAGCCCCTCGCGCAGCAGCACCGAGTCATCGGCCACCACGATCCTCATGGGCGCCATGCTCGCAGGCTCACCCGAGAGGCATCTCGGCCCGCAGCCGGGTGGGGCCGCCCTCGGGCGAGGCGACGACCACGGAGCCGTCGACACCGGCCAGCCGCTCGCGGAGCCCGTCGAGACCGCGGCCGGGGGTCGGTCGCGCACCACCCCGCCCGTCGTCGTCGACGGTGACGGTCAGCCGGTCGCCGGCGGCGACGACCTCCACGCGGGCACGCTCGGCCTGGGCGTGCCGGCTGACATTGGTCAGCGCCTCGGCGACCACGAAGTAGGCGGCGGTCTGGGTGGGCAGCGGCAGGTCGTCGGGCACGTCGACCGCGACCTCGACGGGGATGGGCTGACCGGACGCCATGTCCTGCACCGCGGCGGCCAGGCCGCGGTCGACCAGCAGGGGCGGCGCGATCCCCCGCGAGAGAGCACGCAGCTCCTCCACCGCCTCCCGGGTCTGGACGACGGCCGCGTCGATGGTGAACCCGGCCCGCTCGGGATCCTCGGCGAGCTGGTGGCGGGCCCGGCCGAGGTCCATGCCCAGCCGGATCAGGCGCTGCTGCGGCCCGTCGTGGATGTCGCGCTCGAGCCGGCGCAGCGACTGGGCCTCCGCCCGGTGGGCGGACTCCCGGCTGGCCTCGACCCGGTCGACGCGCTCGAGCAGCTCGACCCGGCTCGACAGCAGCACCCGTGCGGGCGCAGCATGGACGAGTGCCGCCACCCGCACCGCCCACGGGAGGGTCAGCAGCGCGACCAGGCCGAGCGCGAGGTTCAGCAGCGACTCGGCGGTGCGGGTGTCACCGAGGCCGAGGATCTCCGCGAGCCCCTGGCTGTCCGCGTCGAAGTTGATGTAGCGCTGCCAGAACCAGTAGCTCAGGCCCCCGAGGGTCAAGGCCCACCACACCACCGCGATCACGAAGGCGGCGATGCCGGTGACCAGGCCGATGACGCACCACAGCACGTCGAGCCAGGTCTGGACGTCGCGCAGCGGGGTCAGCGCGGCCCGGATCCGTCCGTCGCTCTCCTGCGCTCGCAGGTACGACGGCTGCGCGGCCGGGAGCTCGAGCATCGACCGCAGCTGGAGCCGCTCGACGGTGGCGAACCCGCGGGCGACGTACCCCGTGCCGACGAGGACCGCCAGGCCCACACCGGAGAGCACCATCGTGCCGATGCCCAGGGCCAGGCCGGTGATGATCAGGCTGAAGGCGGGCACGGCGAGCAGGAGCGTGGTCACGGCGTAGGCGGAGTCGGCGAGAACTCGGCGAAGGAACGGCATGGCGACCACGCTAGAGACCGGCGTCCCCCGCGACCATCCAGCCAGCCCGACAGTTCACGGGCGACCTCGCCTGCACCTGCTCGTCTAGAGTCGAGCCGTGGCCCATGACCTCGTGATCGTCGCCAACCGGCTCCCGGTCGATCGCGTCACCGACAACAACGGCAAGAGCCGGTGGCGCCGCTCCCCCGGTGGTCTGGTCTCGGCGATCGAGCCGGTGATGCGCGCCCACGACGGCGTCTGGATCGGCTGGCCGGGCGGCACGGCACAGCG
>Ga0164243_10007734_pt1 | contig 15994 bp, 16 predicted proteins | sample OricompcompostOP_FD_108781 | JGI IMG/M metagenome (GOLD analysis project Ga0164243, IMG submission 108781) | Organic Plus compost microbial communities from Emeryville, California, USA - Original compost - Organic plus compost (OP) | ecosystem: Engineered > Solid waste > Mixed feedstock >...
GATGAAAGCGGCGAGGAAGCTGCCGGGCGTCAGCGCGGCAAGGTTGGAGGCGCTGGCAACGACGGGCGACAGGCCGACGGCGAGCAGACTCGGAAAGGTGACGAGGCCCGCGCCACCCGCGAGAGTCGCAAGTGTGCCGCCGGCGATACCGGCGGCACAAAGCAGCGAAACCGATGTCAGATCCATGAGCTGTCTTCAAAGAGCAGGTGCGATCCCGAACCACGAAGGCCCGAGATCATGCTGCTCAGAAGAATGCCTGAATCCCCGTCTGCGCACGACCAAGGATCAGCGCATGGATGTCATGCGTGCCCTCATAGGTGTTGACGGTTTCAAGGTTGGCGACATGGCGCATGACGTGGAATTCGTCGGCGATGCCATTGCCGCCATGCATATCGCGGGCAACACGGGCGATGTCGAGCGACTTGCCACAATTGTTACGCTTCAGCATGGAAATCGCCGGCGGTGCCGCACGACCGGCTTCGATCAGACGGCCCAGACGCAGGCACGAATGCAGACCCAGTGTGATCTCAGTCTGCATGTCGGCCAGCTTCTTCTGGATCAACTGATTGGCCGCCAGCGGACGACCGAATTGCTTGCGGTCGAGCGTGTATTGACGCGCAGCGTGCCAGCAGAATTCGGCAGCGCCGAGGGCGCCCCAGGAAATGCCGTAGCGGGCATTGTTGAGGCAGCCGAACGGACCGGCCAGACCCGAGACATTCGGCAACAGGTTTTCTTCCGGCACGAAGGCGTTATCGAGCACGATTTCGCCGGTGACCGATGCGCGCAGCGACAGCTTGCCTTCGATCTTCGGCGTCGAGAAACCTTCGGTGCCGCGCTCGACGATGAAGCCGCGGATCTTGCCGTCGAGCTTAGCCCAGACAACAGCGATATCAGCGATCGGCGAGTTCGAGATCCAGGTCTTGGCGCCGGTCAGGCGATAGCCATTCGGCACCTTCTCGGCGCGCGTGACCATCGAACCGGGATCGGACCCATGGTCCGGTTCGGTCAGGCCGAAACAGCCGACCATCTCGCCGGTGGCCAGCTTGGGCAGGTATTTATTGCGCTGTGCTTCGGTGCCGTAAGCGTAGATCGGATACATCACCAGCGACGACTGCACCGACATGATCGACCGGTAACCGGAATCGACGCGCTCGATTTCGCGGGTGATCAGGCCATAGGCCACATAGCCGAGGCCGGCCCCGCCGTATTCCTCGGGGATGGTCGGGCCAAGGAGACCCAGCGAGCCCATTTCGGGCAAAATGTCGCGGTCGATCTTCTCGTCGCGATAGGCTTCGAGCACCCGCGGCATCAACTTGTCTTGCGCATAGCCCCGCGCGGTATCGCGGACCATGCGCTCCTCTTCGGTCAGATCCCCTTCGAGATCGAGGGGATCCTCCCAGTTGAAATAGGCGTCTTTCATCGAAACGGGGCTCTTGGTGGAGAGCTTTTCAGCGGCTTGACTCATGATCCTCTCCCTACAGGAGGCTAATGGCGGTCAACGGACGGGAATCCGTCGCAAAAGCAACTCCAGGCCGGGTACGGCTGCGGCATGTCTCCGCGGGGGTTGCGCTTACTAACATTATCTTCGGATTCAACGATTATGGTCCTGACCTCTGGGGTTTGAGGATTTTTACCGTGCAAAGCAAGAGCGTATTTTTGCGCCTGCAAAAGGCTGCCTTTTCGGCCGGCGCCAGCACCCTCGCGCTGGCTTGCCTTGGCGCCGCAGCCGCCTTCCTGCCAGGCTCAGCCTCGGCCCAAGAGGTTTATTACTACCATCAACGCCCCGCCTATAGCTATGCCGGCGATGGCTACGGCTATCCGGCCTATGGCCGCAGAGTCGATCCCTTTCCCCAGCCGACCGGCCGGCGTGCGGCGCGGCCTTCGGCGACGAAATCCTCCACCGCCCCGGCCCGAGAGACCAAAGCGGCGCAGGAAGCCCCAACCCCGAAGGGTCCGCATGTCCTCGTGGTATCGCTGAAGTCGCAGCGGGCGACCCTCTATGCCAATGGCAAGCGGATCATGGACACGCCGATCTCGTCTGGCATGGCCAGCCATCCGACGCCGACCGGCATTTTCAGCGTCATCCAGAAAAACCGTCACCACCGCTCCAACATCTATAGCGGCGCGCCGATGCCCTATATGCAGCGGCTGACCTGGTCGGGCATCGCCTTGCACGAAGGCGCCCTGCCCGGCCGTCCGGCCTCGCATGGCTGCGTCCGCCTGCCGGAGAAATTGGCCAATTTCCTGTGGCGCACGACGCGGCTTGGCGCGCGGGTGGTGATTTCGCCCAGCGATATCGAGCCCTATGACGTGAACCACGCCAGCCTGTTCCAGCCGCAATCGGCCACGCCGGCGACGGTCGAGACCAGCCCCTCGCTGCGGCGAACCCTCGACACCACAACGACGCCGCTGACCCGCACCGCCGAGATGACGCCAGGCGCCGCTGGGGCGCAGGTGAAATCCGACGCTGCGCCGGCTGCCGCTGCTGCCGAGACCAATGGACAGGCTGTTGCCGAGCCCGCGGCGACTGAAGCTGCCGCTGAAAAGCCAGCGTCGGACGTGTCTGCTTTCGCCACTTCGGAGAATGCCAAACCGGCAGACGCCGCCGATCAGGCGACCGGCGCGGCCAGTGTTGCGGCCGATATTCCGGACACCATTCTCGATGGTTTTGTTCGCTCCCTCGACGCCAAGGAGAAAAAGCCGGCGCCGCGCGGCCCGATCTCGGTCTTCATCAGCCGCAAGGACAAGCAGCTTTACGTGCGGCAGAATTTCGTGCCGCTGTTCACCGCGCCGGTCAGCATCCGCGACGAGCAGACCGCGATCGGCAATCATGTGCTGACCGCTTACGACAAGGATGATGGCGAACAGGGCCTGCGCTGGGTTGCGGTAACGCTGCCGCCAGAATCCGCGCAACCGCAGAAGACGTCAGGATCGCATAACGGCCTGCAGATCGATTCCTCGGTGCGTATTGATACGCCGGTCAGAGAGACCAGCCGCTTCGCCGCCGATCCGAAAAAGCAGCCCGTCGCCGGTGTACTCGACCGGATCGAGATTGCGCAGGATGTGCGCGATCGCATCGCCGAATATATCACCGCGGGCGCCTCGCTGATCCTGTCCGATCATGGCCTCGGTCAGGAAACCGGCCTGCATACCGACTTCATCGTGGTGACGCGCTAACTCTTTTCGTTGCGCGTTCAGCTGCGCGTCAGTTCCGGCCCTTCGATCGCAGCATCCATCAAGCCGCGATGACGCGCCAGGCGCGTGACAATCGCCGCGACCGCATCGAGCGTGGGCGTTGCGACATTGGCCGCGCGCGCAAACGCCACCGGCGCCAGCACAATATCGGCGATCTCCATCGGCCGGCGCTGTTCGTAATCCTGCAGCAATGACGGCTTGTGATTGAGCGGGCCTGCCGCCTTTTTTGCTGGCGCAGATGGCGCTTCGAGACGATAGCCATGCGCCGCGGCGATCGCCAGACCCTCGCGGGTGATGCGGCGATGGATTTCCTTCAAAGCTTCATCCATCTGCACCGATGACGACGTGCCCTGAATGGCGAGCGCCAGCGCCGATCCGCTCATATTGGTGAGTAACTTCCGCCATATCACTTCGCGGATATCGTTTGGCACCGGCGACAAAATGCCGGCAGCTTCGAGTGTCGCCCGCAAAGCAAAGAGAGCATTGTCATCGCCATCGGCCACCGCGCCGATATCGAGCCTGTTCAGGCCGGGCGTCCGATTGGCGATAACGCCGGGCGCTTCCACTTCATTGGCGGAATAGATCGAACCGCCGACGATCTGCTCGGGCCGCAGCATCGCGAGAAACTGGTCTGCCAATGCAAAGGCCGGTAATTGCGGCGGCTTCGGCAAATCTGGCGACAGACCGACCGGATACCACCACGGCATGCCGTTTTGCGGAAACACCGCCAGCGTGTCAGGCCCGATCAGCGGCGATAATTGCGATGCAATCGCCGGCAAAGCTGTCACCTTGGTGGCGACGATCACCACATCCTGCGCGCCAAAATCTTTCGCGCTGTCACTTGCGGCAAGACGGGCATGAAGAACATCGTCGCCGCTGCGCAGCGTCAGTCCATTGTTGCGGATGGCATCGAGATGCGCGCCGCGCGCGATCACCGACACCTCATTGCCTGCGCGCGCCAGCTTGACGGCGAGATGCCCGCCGCTCGCACCCGCTCCGAGAATACAAATGCGCACCTGCCGACTCCTAGCTGTGCACGCCCAGCTGTTGCGCCAACGCGGCTGGCACTTTGATCGTCATTTCGAGCGCCATCTGGCCGAAGGCCTTGCCCTGCGGATCGATGCGGCGCGAGGCCATGCCGCCGCCGCCGAGCGCATCCTCCATCAGGAAGTTGAAGGCGTGGAGCCCCGGCGCTTCGAAGCGAACGATCGTGCCATGCACGAGGCCTTCGAAATGCGCTGCCATGCGTTCGGGCGTCACCGCGCGGCGGATCAGCGGCACGAAAGATGGATCACGGGCGATGATGGCGACATTCGAGGCATTTCCCTTGTCGCCGGAACGCGCGACTGCAAGACGGCGCAGCTCCACATCGACACCATCACTATCAACAGCATCTTCCACTGGCTGCGCCATCACAGAGCCCGGTGCATAACCACCGCTTGCCGGCACATCGACCGCAAAGGCCGGCGCATCGCCGATCTGCACCATCGGCGCGCCGAGCTTGGCCTTGTCGATGAAAAACGTGAACAGCCGCACCACCGGCACCGGCTTCGGGCGGCCGGAGAAAATGCCGGTCGTGCCTTGCGCGAAGCTTATGCCGACTGAACCGAGTTCGCGCGCAAATATCTCGATGCCCTGCCGGTCGACATGATCGACAACGAGGCGCAGCAGCACCTCGCGGGTATGGCGCGCATTTGCATTCGGCCCGTAGGCGGATTCGGAGCCGAGCACTTCCGTATGCGTCTCGGTGAAATCCGGCAATTGCCGCTGACGAAACAGCGTGCGTGCGCGTGCCAGCAACGCTTCCGCCGTGCGCTCGGCTTTCGCCACCGCCTCCGGCCCGACGATCGACACCACCGCAACGCCGCGCCAGCCATCCTGATAGGTGGCGGACACTTTATATTGCGACGTCGGCGGCTTGCCGCGCGCACCCGTCACGCGTACGCGATTGTCCGCGATCTGTTCCAGCGTCACTTGAGTGAAATCAGCGACGACATCGGGCAGCATATAGGCGGCCGGATCGCCGACCTCATACAGCACCTGTTCGGCAACTACCGTCGGCACGATCAGTCCGCCAGTGCCGGCTGGCTTGGACAACACGAAGCTGCCATCGGCGCTGCAGGACGCGATCGGATAACCGATATTTTCCCAGCCCGGCACCTTGTCCCAATCGGTATGCACGCCGCCTGTCGATTGCGGTCCGCATTCAAGGATGTGACCGACCAGAGAACCGGCGGCGAGACGATCGTAATCGTCGGCCTTCCAGCCGAACTCATGCATGAGAATGCCGAGCGCCAGCGCGCTATCAGCGCAGCGGCCGGTGATGACGATGTCGGCGCCGCCATCAAGCGCCGCCGCAATAGGCAGCGCGCCGAGATAGGCATTGGCGGTCAACAACTTTGGCGGCAGTTCTGCGCCCGTCGAGGCTTCGCGCGTCGTTGCTCGCAAGCTATCGATGCGCGGCAGCACATCGTCGCCTTCCACCACCGCGATCCGTAGCGACACACCGAGCTCGGCGCAGACCTGCTCCAGCGCGCGCTTTGCGCCTTGCGGATTGACGCCGCCGCCATTGCTGACGACCTTGATGCCGCGCTTTGCAATTTCGGCGAGCGATGGCTTCAGAAAGGCGATGACATCCGGCGGAAAGCCGGCATTGGCATCCTTCATCTTCGCGCGCGCCAAGAGCGACATCGTCACTTCGGCGAGGTAATCCATCATCAGGTAATGGACATCCGCCGTCAGCAATTGCGGAATCGCCATCGGGCTGTCGCCCCAAGCACCCGATGCGCCGCCGATCCTGACGATGCGATCTGTCACGTCATGCTCGCTCAGTAAGACTTCGGCAAACCAAGCTCGCGCTCGGCGATGAAGTTCAGCACCATCTCGCGCGACACTGGCGCCAGACGCACCACCACCGCCTCGCGGAAATAGCGCTCGACGTGGAATTCTTGCGCATAGCCCATGCCGCCATGCGTGCGCACGGCGCGATCCGTTGCCTTGAAACAGGCATCGGCGGCGAAATATTTCGCGGCATTGGCTTCCGCCCCGCAGGGCTGGCCCGAGTCATAAAGCTCGGCCGCGTGCAGCGTCATCAATTCGCCGGCCAGCAGTTCCGACCAGCTTTCCGCCAGCGGATGCTGGATCGATTGATTCTGGCCGATCGGCCGACCGAACACCACACGCTCGCCGGCATAGGCCACCGCCTTCTCCAGCGCGCGCCGGCCGATGCCGACGGCTTCTGCGGCGTTGAGAATGCGCTCGGGATTGAGGCTGTCGAGAATATAGCGAAAGCCCTTGCCGTCCTCGCCAATGCGATGCTCCACCGGCACTTCCAGATTGTCATAGAAGGTCTGGTTGGAATTGACGGCGTGACGGCCCATCTTCGGAATCTCCCGCACCTCGATGCGCGAGCGATCGAAGTCGGTATAGAACAGCGTCAAACCGTCGGTCGGCTTCTTGCATTGCTCAATCGGAATGGTGCGCGCCAAGAGCACGATCTTGTCGGCCTGCTGCGCGGTTGAGGTCCAGATCTTCTGGCCATTGACGATATAGCGGTCGCCTTTCAGCACCGCGCGCGTCTTGATCTTCGATGTGTCGAGGCCAGCATCGGGTTCGGTGACACCGAAACAGGTGCGCGACGAGCCATCGATGATCGATGGCAGCCAGTTTTTCTTCTGCTCGTCGGTGCCGTGCTTGACGATGGAATGCAGGCCGAAAATGTTGATGTGAATGGTTGAACAGGCCGCGAATGCGCCGGCCGAATGCGCGACCTCCTGCATCATGATCGCAGCTTCGGTAACGCCGAGACCCGCGCCGCCATATTCCTCCGGCATGGCAATGCCGAGCCAGCCGCCAGCGGCCATCGCCTTGGCATATTCATGCGGAAAGGAATGCGTGCGATCCTTTTCCAGCCAGTAATCATCGCCGAAGCGGTCGCAGATCGCCCGCACCGCATCACGGATCTCACGCCGCTCCGGCGTATTGCAAAGCGCATCAAAGGTTTTCACAGAAAGCTATCCTTCAATCTCTTCCGACGTGGTCTTGCGGGCCACGCGCCGCGCACGGTCTGGAAAAACTTCGTCGGTATGTTCGCCCAGATTGGGCGCGAGCCGACGGATCGAGGCCGGCGTCTTGGAAAATTTCACCGGAAAGCGCGCGGTCTTCAGTTTGCCTTCGGTCGGATGATCGACCTCCTGAAACAGCCTGACTGCTTTCAGATGCGGATCGTCGAACAGATCCTCCAGCCGGTTGACCGCATAAGCTGGAATATCGGCGGCGCGCAGAGCTGCGATCCAGTCCGCTGTGGTCTTCTGCGGCAAATGCTGCTGCAGGAAGCGCCCCATATCCTCGGCATATTGCGTGCGCGTTTCCTGATTCTTGAAGCGCGCATCCGTTGTCAGCAATTCAGGCTGACCGACCATCGCTGAAAAGGCGCGCCAATGCTTGTCGGTATAGACCACCAGCGCCAGATGGCCGTCGCTGGTCGGATAAGGCCCGCGTACGCGCGACATCAGCCGCTTGTAACCCATCGGGCCAAGAGGTGGCACGAACGCGCCGCCGCCCATGTGATCGGCGAGCACGAATTGCGCCATTGTTTCCAGCATCGGCACTTCGATTTCCTGGCCTTCGCCGGTCAGCGCGCGATGATGCAACGCGCTAATGATGGAGATCGCCAGATAAAGCCCGACCACGCGATCGCAGAGATTGACCGGCGCGTAGCGCGGCGCGCCATCGATGGCGCCGAACAAACCGGAAATGCCGCACGCCGCCTGCGTGAGATCATCGTAAACGGCCTGACCGGCATTCGGCCCGTCGGTGCCGTAGCCGACCGCGAGGCAATAGATGATCTCATTGTTGGTGCGGCTGATCGCGTCATAGCCAAGACCAAGCCGGCCGAGCGCCTGCGGCCGCATGTTGGAGACGAACACATCGGCATCGGCGATCAGTTGCAGCAGCGCATCACGATCCTGCTGCTCTTTCAGATTGAGCACGACGCTGCGCTTGTTGCGGTTCGCCTGCAGGTAAAGCGGGCCCATGCCGTCGGTGCGGTTCGGCCCGACCCAGCGCATCGAATCGCCGGCCGCCGATTCCACCTTGATGACGTCGGCGCCGAGATCGCCGAGAATCTGCGTCGCCGATGGCCCCATCACCACCGTCGTCAGATCGATGACGCGGACTCCCGCAAGCGGACCCGGCCGGCCATTGGCGCCGGCAGTCCTTTTGCCGGTCTTGCCGGCGGCCGATGCGGCGCCGCCTTCCGGACTCATCGCGCTCTCCCCAATATTTCGCTATTGCGAATTTTCTATCGCTATTTCGAATATTGTTAGAGGCGGCATCGGGCGAAGTCAATTCGTGGCCGCAACGCGCGTTGCAGCAGATTTAACGTCGGCGCTGAAGAGAAAAGCTAGTTTGGTACGCCGAGCGTGCGGCAGGCCTCTTGCAACAGCGCGATCGACTGATCGAGCTTGTCGGCCATCCGGGAATTGGGACCCGCAATAGTGACGATGTAATCGGCGCCGTTCCAGTTGAACGAGGCTGACACCGTCGTGGCATTCTCCACGCTTTCCTCGCGATTAAGGAAATAGCCGCGCTGCCGCGACTGCGCGATGTCGTCGCGCAATTCAGTCTTGCTGCGGATGGTCTTCGGCGTCAGCGGCGTCAGCTTGGCGGTCTTGAGATAGGCCTCGAATTTGTCCGGCGACAAACTGCCGAGATAGGCCTTGCCGGCGGAGGTCGCATGCAGGCTGCGCACGCTATGGCCGACATGCACCATGAAGCGCAGTGGATGGCTGGGCTCGAACACCAGAAGATAAGTGGCGCCCGTCTTGCCGGCTTTCGCCAACGACACCGATTCATCGATGGTGTCGCGCATCTTGCGAAGGAGCGCGTCGGCGCGCTGCAGGATCGGATCGTGATCGGTGATGACTTTGGCGAGATCGAACAGCCGCGTGGTCGGATAAAAGCCGGCGCGTGGCGCGACTTCATAAAGATAGCCGCGCGCCAGCATCGCCCGCAGCACGTCATGGCAGCTCGAGGCCGGAATGCTGAGCAGGCGCGAGATGTCGGACAGCGACAGCGGACGGCGTTCGCTCGCGAATAGTTCGATGAAATCCAGCGTCCGATCGACGATTTTCGACATCAGAGCCCGGCCCGTTACATGCTGATCGGCTCACCGGCATGGCGCCGGCGAAGGACCGCTCTCTTACAGGGTTTCGCGCCGATTGTCCTTCATCGCGCCGTTTGTCGCAGCATCGTGCTGGATAAAGGCAAACAGTAACGCGCAGGCCGGTCTCCCGCGCCTGCGCGTTGCCGCCTTATCGAACCGGCCGAATAGGACGGCCGGCCGCAGCATCCGTTACTGCAATCCTGCCTCTTTGCGTGCGTCGCCGGTCAATTCGAGGATATGCATTCCGGTATTGGCGCGGTCGACGATGTAGATATAGCCGCGATCATCCGTCTCCACATTGTTGGTCTGGATCGCGACCTTGCAGCGGTCCTGACCATCGACCTTGACGCAGCGCTTATCGGTCGCCTCGGTGATCGCCGGAATGAAATAGCCGATCTCCTTGGGGTGATACGGATCGCGGATATCGATCGCCCGCACGCCGGCATTGAAGAAGGAGATGAAGGCGAACTTCTTGTAATAGACCGGCGCCATGCTCTCGTTCGAGGAATGCGCGCCGAAGCGGCCACCGCGCTGGCAGAAATTGCCGCTGGCTTCCGGCGCGGTATAGCTCGACACCACCATTGGCCGCGTCTCGACCGTAGTGTCGACGAACCAGACCATCTGCCGCGCCTCCTGGCATTCATTCACCAGCGACTCGTTGACGATCATGATGATGTCCCGCGTCTTGCCATCCTTGTCCTTGGCAAACTCCGCCACCGGCATTTTCAGCATCGGGAAGGTGGTATGCGCGCCGGTGAGCGGCAGCATCTCCAGCCGGCCGATTTCCGGGTAGCGCAGATTGGCCGGCGTCGGCTCTTTCGGACCATTGAGCAGCTTTTCGCGATCGATGATCTGCAACACGCCACCCTTGTTGGTGCCATAGCCAAAATAGACGCGGTTGCCGGATGGCCCGGTCGAGATCGGTCCATGCAGTTCGGTCGGCACGGTGCCGGTCGCACCCGGCTCCTGCCCCGGCAGACCGAAGTCGCGAATCTTCACCGGCTTGGCCGGATCGCTGAGGTCATAGACCTCGGTCATGCGACGCGTGCGCCAGCCATCGACACCGGACACCAGAAAGGCGATGCCGGTGTCGCATTCCCACCAGTTCTTGTGCGTGTTCTTGAGACCGCCCATCTGCGCCAGCAAGACGGGATTGGCGGGATCGGCGACATTCCAGATCTGATGCGCCTCGTTGCCGAACACACGCAGCATGTAGACGGCATTCGGATCGCCCTTCGGCAGAGATTTGCCGTCGCAGATGCGCACCATCTGCGCGCCGCCGTCTTCGTAATTGCCCTGCGTGCCGGGCAGGTGTTTCAGATATTTCGGATTGGCAGGATCGGTCACGTCGATGATCGAGGTGCCGTTGAATTCGGCTTTGCCGGTCTGCGGATTCATCGGTGCGGCAACGGTGTCGGTGCCGCCGTGATGACCGACATAAGCGATATAGCGATCGCCCTGTTTATGAATTGTCGGCTGATAGGCGCTGCGCGCCTGCAGGTCGTTATAGCCGACCAGTCGCATGTTGTTTGCCTCGGGAGGATCGCCGACTTTCTGCGTCTGGGCATAAAGCGGCGCGCCCAACGCGAAAGGTGCAATGCAGCAGACCGACACGATAGCCGATGGATAACGGCGACGACTCATGCGTGATCCTCCCTGTTGGATCGTTTTATGAAAGGCGTCCTGATGAACGCTCTTGATTGTCAGGCCGTGTGAGACGACGATGCGTCGTCATCGTCATGCTAGTGCCAATGCCGGAATGGAGTCATGAAGACTTTGCAGACCAGCGTGCCGACAACAGCGATTGTCTGCGCAGCGTTGCTCGGCGCAGTCTCCGGTGGCCTCGCATTCGGCGGCTGGGCGCTCAGCGACCGCGTGATGAGCAAAGCTGTATCATCGCACTTTGCTGCTGATGCGAAGACGGACAGTCATCCGTCGTCACAGCAAGCGCGTTGGCAAGAAGCACGCTGGCCATTCCTGATGGATCAATGGGGAACGGGTCGCGCCTTTCATTGTGCAGCGCGCGATTGCGGTACCGAGATCAATGTCTTTGTGCGCGCGAAGATCGGTTTCTGCAATTGCACCACCGGCGTCGCCGATGACGAGGAGATCGATCGCATTGGCGACATCGATCTGATCAGCGCCGATTACTCCCCCGATGCGCCGGGCGATGCGGTGGCCGTCGCCGACATGAAGGGCCGTGCCCGCGTCTATCGCGTCGCCACCGGCGACAAGCCGCATGTGCTGGCCGTCGCCTTTTCCCGCAAATGCGATGTGATGGTGGCGACCGCCGTCGCCGCCTCGGGGCAGGAGCTGGCCAAGGACCTTGTGCTGGATTTCCTCAATGGCGCGGAGATCACCGGATGGGCCATCCGCGACCTTGGGGCCTGATCGCGGGCGATTCGGGCGGCTGAAAAGCGGCTGATTTTCGCCGCTGCCGGTCACTTCGGCCGACTTTTCCGGCAATCGCATCTGCCGCATTGCGGCGGGCCGGGCACTTCGGCTAAGAAGGCCCCCGACGCCAAGGCGACAGCACAAGGCGACACGCAAAGCGACTTGCACCCGTAGCTCAGCTGGATAGAGCGTTGCCCTCCGAAGGCAAAGGTCAGAGGTTCGAATCCTCTCGGGTGCGCCAGCAATTTCAAAGCCTTAGTCATCCCTGAACCGACCGGCCGACACCGGTTATTGCGGCGGACGCGCCGGAAGATCCGGAGCCCCCGGCGCCGGCGGATTGCGCTCAAGTTCGGCGATCAGCTGCTTCATCTCGCCGATTTCGCGCACCTGCGCTTCGATGATTCCATCGGCCAGCTTGCGCACGCGCGGATCGCGGATATGCGCCCGCTCGCTGGTCAGAATGGCGATCGAGTGATGCGGGATCATCGCCTTCATGTAGGAGACATCGTCGACGGTATCCTGGCTGCGAACCAGCCAGAGCGCCACGCCGAATCCGAGCACGCCCGCCAGCAGGATCGCGATATTCGCCGTTTTGTTTCGATACATGCCCCACATGAACAACAGCATGATGATCGCCATCGTCGCGCCCATCACGACGGCCATCCATGTGCGGGTCTGGCTGTAGAAGACATGATCGAGCGCAAAGGTGTTCAGATACATCAATCCGAACATCACCAGCGTCGAAGTCAGGATCATCGCGCCGAAACGAACGTAGCTCATCGTCCTCTCCCTCACGCAAGTGCCGGACGATGGGCTAACGCTTAAACCACAACTTCGATGCGCAACCTTCAGCCTGTTCCTGCCTCAGCGGGTTTCTGCCTCCTCGCCATAACCCTGCCGTTTGGCATCGCGGATGACGCGGCAGGGATTGCCGGCGGCAAATACGCCGTCGGGCACGTCGCGTGTCACCACGCTGCCGGCGCCGATCACCGCCTTTGAGCCGATCGTCACACCGGGCAGGATCAACGCGCCCGCGCCCACCCAGACATCTGCACCGATGCTAACCGGCTTGCCATATTCCTCGACGCGACGGCGCGCGGGATCGAGCGGATGCAGCGGCGTCAGCACCTGCACGCCGGGACCGAACAAGGTGAAATCGCCGACCGTCACCTTGCAGACATCAAGCACGATACAATTGAAATTGAAGAACACCCGCTCGCCGAGTTCGATGTTGCTGCCATAGTCGCAGAAGAATGGCGGCTGCATCCAAACGCTGTCGCCGCCCTTGCCAAAAATGCGCTGACACAGCTCACGCCGCAGCGCCTCATCGGTTTCCTTGCTCGCATTGAGCTGCTGGCACAGATCGCGGACATGAATGCGGGCGGCGACAAGCTCCGGATCGAGCGCGTTGTAAAGCGCGCCGTTCAGCATCTTCTCGCGTTCGCCCGCCATTCGTCTGTCCTCAATCCCCGTCACAATGCCCGACTATTCATTCCAGCCGCCACGTGTTTTATAGACCGGGAATCGGGCCATAATGCAGGAACCCGGAACGGGTGGCGGGACTTGAAAACCCAAGTCGCAACCCGAATGCTTCAAAGTTCCGATGACGTCATCACCGCTTCGCATCGGTACCGCCGGCTGGACGATTCCGACCCGCCATGCTGACCGCGTGCCGGCAGGCGGCAGCCATTTGCAGCGTTATGCGGCGCGACTCGATGCGGTCGAGATCAATTCGTCTTTTCACCGCCCGCATCAGCGCAAGACCTATGAGCGATGGGCGCAATCGACGCCGGCGAGCTTTGCATTCTCCGTCAAGCTGCCGAAACAGATCACGCATGACTTGCAGCTGCAGGATTGCGATGCGGCGCTCGACCGTTTCGTTGATGAGGTGAGCGGCCTTGGCGACAAGCTTTTGGTGTTGCTGGTGCAATTGCCGCCAAGCTTTGCCTATGATGGCACCAGCGCCGGCGCATTCTTCGAAACGCTGCACCAGCGCATCGCCATTCCTGTCGCGGTCGAGCCGCGCCATGCCGACTGGTTCACGCCGCAAGTCGAAAGCTGGTTGGCAGCGTGCCGTGTGGCGCGCGTCGCTGCCGATCCTGCACGGATCGAGGCGGCCGGCACGCCCGGCGGCTGGGATGGATTGACTTATTATCGCTGGCACGGCGCGCCGCGCATGTATTATTCCGACTATGATGCGGGCACTTTGTCTGCGTTGAAGCAACAGCTCTATGACGCTCAAAAACGCAAGGTGCCGACATGGTGCATCTTTGATAATACGGCGTCAGGCGCGGCGCTCGGCAATGCGCTGACGCTGCAGGCGGAATTCACATAAGTGCAGCAACAACAAGTTAAACCGAACGCGCCGTGTTGATCTGAATCAGAACGTGAGAGGGTGTATCGCGATCTACTGAATGGTGGCAGGAAAGGACAATGAGATGGCTCATTTGATGAAAGCGGCAGTCACTCACGCCTTTGGCAAACCGCTGGTTCTGGAGCAGGTTCCTGTTCCGAAGCCCGACCCGGATCAAATCCTGGTCCGGATCGCAGCGACCGGCGTCTGCCACACCGATCTTCATGCGGTGAAGGGCGATTGGCCGGTCAAGCCGACGTTGCCCTTTATTCCGGGTCACGAAGGCGTCGGAACGGTCGCTGCGGTCGGGAGCCGCGTCAAGCGCATCAAGGAAGGCGATCGTGTCGGTGTACCCTGGCTGCACACCGCTTGCGGATATTGCCCTTATTGTCGCACCGGCTGGGAGACGCTTTGCGCCTCGCAGCAGAATACCGGCTATTCCGTCAATGGCAGCTTCGCCGAATATGCGTTAGCCGATCCGAATTACGTTGGTCATCTTCCCGATACGCTTGATTGGGGGCCCGCGGCGCCCGTGCTATGCGCTGGCGTCACGGTATATAAGGGACTGAAAGAGACAGAGGTGAAACCCGGCGAGTGGGTTGCCATCTCAGGCATCGGCGGCCTCGGCCACATGGCCGTGCAATATGCCAGGGCGATGGGTATGCATGTCGCCGCGGTCGACATCCATCCCGACAAGCTGGCGCTGGCGACCAAGCTCGGCGCCACCATCGCCATCAACGCGCGCGAAACGGACGCCGCAGCCGAATTGCAACAGCAGATCGGCGGCGTTCATGGCGTGCTGGTCACGGCGGTGTCTCCATCGGCCTTTGAACTGGCCTTTGGCCTGTTGAGACCACACGGCACGATGGCGCTGGTCGGGCTTCCGCCCGGTCATTTCGCCATGCCTATTTTCGATACGGTGCTGAAACGCATCACCGTGCGCGGTTCAATTGTTGGAACGCGTCAGGATCTGGAAGAGGCATTGGCCTTTGCAGGTGACGGCGCTGTGGCCGCGCATTATTCCTGGGACAGACTCGACAATATCAATGACATCTTCGCACGGATGGAAGCAGGCGAGATCGATGGCCGCGTGGTCCTGCAACTGAACTAGGATGAGGCTTACAGGAAGACGGCATGAGGATTGCCATAAAAGCTTCACAACATCAGCCTCGCTCACAGATGAGCCTCGAGACATGAGCCTTGAGGCATGAGTCTTGGACCGCTGGTGGAGCAGGCCATCACCTCGCAGATCATCGCCATTGCCGGTGTGGCTTTGGTGATCGGCATCATCATCGGCGTCGCATTGATGCGACGGAAGTGAGCGGCGACGCGGCGCGCAATCCTAAAGGCCGGGCGGCGGCATTCCATAAGACGGCGGGCCACCTATCTTGAGGGCATCACAGCCGGAAGCGCCCCCCATGAAAACGCCCGACCAGAACCACCCGATCACCATTACGCCCGCCCAGCACCGGGTCCGGATCGTCCATCACGGCGAGGTCGTCGCCGACAGCCGTCGCGCGCTGGCGCTGAAAGAGGCATCCTATCCCGTGGTCTATTATGTGCCGCGCGAGGATGCGACGATGCGCCTGCTCGCCCGCACCGACCATTCCACGCATTGCCCCTATAAAGGCGACGCCGCTTATTATACCATCAACGCCGGCGACCCTGCGGCCGCCAACGCTGTCTGGAGTTATGAGGCGGCCTATCCGGCGGTCTCGGCCATCAGCGGTCACCTTGCCTTTTATCCGCAAAAGGTGGACGCCATCGAGCTTCTGCCGTTGAACGAGTGAATGCTTGAAGCGCCGATGCGCACTGCCTTTGTGATGTCCCGCAGTCTCACCGCGCGCTTTTCGCGCGTGGCTGTTGCGTTTGGCATTGTCGGTGGC
>Ga0164243_10007735_pt1 | contig 15992 bp, 12 predicted proteins | sample OricompcompostOP_FD_108781 | JGI IMG/M metagenome (GOLD analysis project Ga0164243, IMG submission 108781) | Organic Plus compost microbial communities from Emeryville, California, USA - Original compost - Organic plus compost (OP) | ecosystem: Engineered > Solid waste > Mixed feedstock >...
AGGTACTATTTCCAAGCCTGATGGTACTTTCAGCCTGACCGCTCCTGAGAATGCTGTCCTGGTATTTAGCTTTATCGGCTATGATTCCAAAGAAGTTCCTGCAAATGCAGCTTCCAATGTAGTACTGAAACCTTCTGTTAAATCACTGCAAGATGTGGTGGTAGTTGGTTACGGTACTCAGAAAAGAAACGAGGTAACAACCGCCGTTGCTACTGTTAAAGCCGAAAGCTTTAACCAGGGAGGCGCCCGTTCACCTTTGGACCTGGTACAAGGTAAAGTAGCGGGTCTGACAGTTACCCGTCCGTCCGGTAACAACCCTAACAGCGGCGCATCTATCCAGATCAGGGGTATTACTTCCATGACCGGTGACATGGCGCCACTGGTGGTTATCGATGGTATCCCAGGCGGGAACCTGGACCTGTTACAACAAGACGATATTGCGTCTTTTGACGTATTGAAAGATGGTGCGGCGGCAGCTATCTACGGTACAAGAGGTAACAATGGTGTAATCCTCATTACTACTAAAAAAGGTAAAGCAGGCGACCCACAATTCACTTACTCTACCTATTTGCAACGTGAAGCAGTAGCAAAAAAACCTGGCATCTTAAGCGCGGCAGATTATGTGAAAATTGCGGGTGAAACCAACAACCAGGGAGCAAATGTTAATATGTACGACATGTTATTGAACAAAGATAACCTGAGCCACTATCACAACTTTGCAGCCTCCGGTGGTACTGCCAACAGCAACTACAGAGCTTCTATCTATTACAATGACGCTAACGGTATCGCATTACAAAACGGCCGTCAGCAATACGGTGGTAGGGTTAACGTAAACCAAACCGGCTTACAGGGACGCCTGTCATTACAATTAAACCTCGCTACCAATTTCAATAAAGCTAATATGAACGGCGGTAGAGGCGGCGACTTTGAACAAGCCGTTCAACGTAACCCTACAGCTCCTGTTACTGATGCGAATGGAAAATATATTGAAACAAATGGTTTCAATAACTATAACCCGTTGGCTCGTTTGTTACAAGAGCAAAACTGGAGAGATCAAAAGACTTCTTCGGGTGACCTGCGTCTGACCTTGGAACCAATCAACGATCTGAAAATTTCCGCTTTCGGTGCGATTGTAAGCAACGACTGGAACGATCGCGAATATCGCTCCAGAGATTCCCGTTCTTCGATCCAGGATTATCAAGGCGGCGGTTACGCAAAGAAAGCAAACTACACAGCAAAAGACAGAACTTTCGAAACAACTATTGATTATACCAAGAAAGTTTCTGATCATACATTCAATATCCTGGGTGGTTACAGCTACCAGTACAGCACTTATGAAACCTACGACATGGACAACAATGGTTTCTTAACTGATGCATTTGAAGACTGGAATATCAACGCTGGTAACGCAACCAACGACGTTAAACTGCCACGTCCTTCTTTAAACAGTCATAAAGAAGATAATACGCTGGTAGCATTCTTCGGCAGGTTAAACTATAACTACCAACAGAAATATATGTTACAGGCTATCCTTCGTCATGAAGGTTCCAGCCGTTTCGGTGCCAACTACAAATGGGGTAACTTCCCTGCTATCTCTGCAGGTTGGGTGATCTCTAAAGAAGCATTTATGCAGGATGTTAACCTGGTTAATAACCTGAAACTGCGTGTAGGTTATGGTATTACCGGTAACCAGGGTATTCCTAGCTACCAATCATTGATTACAATGAGCACTGGCGGTGCATACCTCCAATACGGTAAATGGATACAGACTTATGGTCCTAACAAAAACCCTAATCCAAACTTAAGATGGGAAAAGAAGAAAGAGCTTAACGTAGGTCTGGACTGGTCTATCTTAAACAACAGAATAGGTGGTGCCATCGATGTATATAGCCGCAGAACTGACGACCTGTTGTTCAACTATACTGCACAGTTGCCTCCTTACATAGTTGAATCTATGTACACTAACGTTGGTAGCCTTTCCAACAGAGGTGTGGAAGTAGTACTCAATACAGTTCCGGTAAGAACCAAAGATTTCACCTGGAACAGTGATGTTACTTTCAACTTCCAGAAGAACAAAGTGATTTCCTTCTCCAACGACGTTTATAAAGCTACCCAACAGTTTTATGGCGACTTACCTTCTCCGGGTAACCTCGGCCAGGCTATTCGCGTAGTAGAAGGCGGCCCACTGGGTACATTCTACGGATATCGCTATGCCGGACTGAATGACGATGGTCAATGGTTGCTGTACAAAAAAGACGGCTCCAAAGTACTGGCCAGCGAAGTAAACGAAGACGATAAAGCTGTTTTAGGTACAGGTATTCCTAAATACATGGCTTCATGGGGTAACACTTTCCGCTACAAAAACTGGGATCTGACCTTATTCTTCCGTGGTAAATTTGGCTTTAAGATCCTGAACCTCCAGGAACTTTACTTCGGTAACAAAAAATGGGCTCCTAATAACATGTTAGATTATGTATTAGGCAGAGATGCTAAACTTAACGACAATCCTGTTTACTCAGATTACTATCTGGAAAAAGGTGATTTCGTGAAGCTCGACAACATCACCCTGGGTTATAACTTCAAGCTGAAAACAAAATACATCCGCAACCTGCGCTTATATGCAACCGGACGTAACATTGCCACTATCACCAAATACAGTGGATTAGATCCTGAACTGGAAGATACAGCTCTTGATTCCGGTATCGATTCAAGAGGATTCTATCCACGTACCCGTTCTTATACCATTGGTCTGAACATCGGATTCTAAAAGCAGCAAAAACTTAAAAAATGAAAAAACGTAATATATTCATCGGCGCTGCCTTCCTTGCACTTGGCATGAGTGCTTGTACAAAGCTCGACGAGAAACCATACAGCGAAATCACCGTAGATAACTTCTACCATAACAAACAAGAGGTAATGGCCGCTGTTCTGCGTCCATTCACCCACGCAAATGCCTGGGCTGCTCCTACAGGCCAGCTTGGCTATTGGAGGGTATCAGAACTTTCTGCCGACCAACTGGCGTGGCCTCAGAAAGGCCGTCATGGCTACGATGGAGGTAACTGGATCCGCTTGCACAATCACCAATGGATTGCCAACGACGATAACTGCTGGAATCCTTGGAGATTGATGTTCTGGGGCATGGGATTCTGTAACAGCACAATTAAAGACCTTGGCTCACTCGACTTTACCAAAATCGGGATGACCAACGAAGATAAAGTAAGTATCATCGCAGAAACAAAGGTACTTCGTGCATGGCACTACCTGAAACTGATGGACCTCTATGGAAATATTCCTATCGTAACTGAAGTAGGTGTTCCTGAATCTCCAGCCACTAAGTCACGTAAAGAAGTATTTGAATTCATTGAAAAAGAAATCAAAGACAACGTTGAACAACTGCAAAAGCTGTCGCCTGACCTGGTAGGCCGCGTGACCAAAGCGGGTGCTTACGCTATGCTGGTAGAGCTTTATCTGAATGCACAGGAATGGACAGGCACTCCTCGCTGGGATGATTGTATCACCTATTGCAACAAGATTATCGCCGGCGATGGTGGATCTCTTTCCGGTTCCATCCCTGCATTAGAGCCAAACATTACTAATGCATTTGCCAACACCAACAGCACTTCTCCTGAAGGTCTTTTCCAGATCGCTTATGACTTCCGCGGCGGTAACTTCCGCTTCGGCTGGGAAGGGGATTTCTGGCACTATCGTCAACGCCAGATCTATAACGCAGACCGCGATGGTAACAACGGTATCGTTGTAATCCCTACTGCATACGATGCGTTTAAAAGCAATGACCTCCGCAAGCAACAATGGATGCTCATCGGCCTGCAGAAAAAAGATCCTGCATTGCGTACCAGCGTAGCTGATTCCGTGGTGTTAGGAACAGAAGAATACAATGGCAAACCGCTGGTATTCGTAAAAGAGATCCGTCGCAATTCTGAAGGCGAAACCGGTGAAGGCGGTATGACACGTGGTGAAGAAAACAGTGGTGCACGCTTTGCCAAATACGTACCTGGAAAAATGGACGATCCGAATTACTGGGGTAACGACTTCCTGTTATATCGTTTAACAGAGATCTACTACAATAAAGCAGAAGCGTTAATGAGGAAGAATGGTGGTCAGGCAACCCAGGAAGCTGTAGACCTCATCAACACTTGTAAAAAACGTGCATTCAAACCTGAAGATTGGGCTAAGGAAGCATATACAACTACAACCCTCACAATGGACGAGTTGTTAGCTGAAAGAGGCCGCGAGTTCATATTCGAAGGTAAACGCCGCCAGGACCTGATCCGTTTTGGCAAGTTCACTACTGCAACATGGTGGGATCACAAACCAACTGCTGCGAAGTATAAACTGTTTGCTATTCCTTACAAGCAAATTTCACTCAACCCTAACCTCGTTCAAAACGAAGGGTTCTAATTGAGTTAACAAGAAAGAGTGACGTATAAATAAAAAGCTGTCTCTACTTCGTAGAGGCAGCTTTTTTATTAGTATGACAACAGTGTGTTAATTTCTTTGATCACTTTCTCCACCCCCGGCAGCATCATTGCTTCCAGCCCGGTGTTCAGCGGTACGGCCGGCAGGTCCGCTGCCCCAATTGTAGCCACCGGCGCATCCAGGAATTGAAAACAATTGCGTTGTATCTTGCCCGCCAAAGCTTCTGCAAATGAGGCATTCAATTGCTCTTCTGTTATTACCAGGCATTTGCCATGCAACTTCACCTGGCTGTAGATCAGTGCTTCGTCCAGCGGGTACAGGGTCCGAAGATCCACTATTGTTACCATCCCCGGAAAGTTTTTTGCCGCAGCCTTCGCCCAATACACTCCCATTCCATAAGTAATGATGCAGGCTGTATTACCCATTTCTATGTCACGGGGCTGCGCTGACTGTACAATGTTTCCCTTTCCTAAAGGTAATATATAATCGGCGGCCGGTTCTATTGTCATCGCCTCCAATGTACCAGGCACCTTGCTCCAGTAAAGTCCTTTGTGCTCCAGCATTACAACCGGGTTGGGATCCAGGAACGCCGCTTTCATCAACCCCTTCATGTCGGCTGCAGTGGAAGGATATACTACCTTAATCCCTTTTATGCTTAACAAGGTAGACTCTATACTTCCCGAATGGTAAGGCCCTCCGCCACCGTATGCTCCAACCGGAACGCGGATCAGGGCCTGCACGGGGAACTTTCCATTGCTCAGGTAGCAGGACTTGGCAACCTCGCAAACCAATTGGTTGATCCCCGGGTAGATGTAATCCCCAAACTGGATTTCTACGATAGGCTTTATTCCCACAGCCGAAAGTCCTGCTGTGGCGCCAATGATATATGCTTCCTGTATAGCGGTATTGTATACACGATGTTCTCCGAATTTTTCGCCCAATGTCGCTGCCTCCCTGAACACGCCGCCCAGGCGCTTGCCTACATCCTGCCCGAAAAAAATAGCCTCAGGATATTGCTGCAATATTTCCTCTATTGCATGCAATGCAGCATCTACCATTACCGATCTCTGTTTGCCGGCTGGCGAACGCTGTCCTGTTTCCTCGGTTACCGGGGTAACGGCAAAAACATGATCAGCAAATGTTCCAGGTGAGGGATCTGGCGCTGCTACCGCTTTTTCAAACGCCAGCTGTATGTCAGTTGCCGCCTGGCGATCTATTTCGTCCAGCGTCTCTTCAGCAACTCCATGTTTGCACAACAGCTGCCTTAGTTTCGGCAACGGATCATTCAATTGGTCGTTCGCCAGATCGTCGGCGGCCCTGTACCATTCTTTCCTGACACCGGAAGTATGATGCCCCAGCAGCGGTACGCATGCCTGAACAAGAATGGGCTTCCTCTCCTGCCTTACATAACCAATAGCCGTTTCCATAGCGGCATAACTGGCGTTGAAATCACTTCCGTCAACACGCATACGTTCAAGGCCTTTAAACCCTGCCGCGTATTCGTAAGCGTCCATAGCCCTTACTTCCGGGGCGGTGGCTGAAATCCCCCAGTTATTATCTTCTACCAGGTAAATTATGGGTAATTGTTTCAATACAGCAAACTGGAATGCTTCGCTTACTTCTCCTTCCGTTACACTAGCATCTCCAAATACGCATACTACCACAGGCGATTCGCCGGCGGGGCCGGTTTTCAGCAAAGGCGAATGAACTTTTTCCAGGTATTGCACTCCCTGCGCCATACCGGTGGCAGGAATGGCCTGCATGCCTGTTGCGCTGCTCTGGTGGGGAATCTGGGGGCGATTGCCATCCCGGTTGTTGGGATGACTATAATAAGAGCGACCTCCTGAAAACGGGTCGGGACCTTTAGCCAGCAATTGTAACATCAGCTCATAGGGCGAGAATCCCATTGCCAGTAACATGGCGTCGTCCCGATAATAGGGCGAGATAAAGTCGTAAGGCTTTAACTGCAGGCCTGTGGCTATCTGAATAGCTTCATGCCCGCGGGAGGTGGAATGTACATAGCGGCAGATAGCGCGATTGGCTTCATAGGTTTCAGCCATATACCGGGCTTCACACATCAGTTTCCAGGCTGTTAATAACTCGGCCAACTCTTTACTATCACCAGCTTTGCTCGTGGTCAGCGTTTTTAAAGTTGAAACGCTTGTGTTATCTTTAAACACAATAAGACTGTTTTGGTGATGATGGTGATTAAAAACAATAGTTGCCATAGCAACAGTTGCTAATGCAAATTAATTAATATGACTGATACTTTCGTCAGTAATCCATCTTTTTTTAAGCTGGATGCTACGCTAAAAAAACTTCGCAACTACTGGCAAAAGACGTTCGATGCCCAACAGAAGGACATTACAGTGGATCAATGGTTATTGATAGAGAACCTATACAAGCATAAAAAAACCACCCATAACGAGCTGGCCCGTAATACCTCTAAAGATATTACCACCATTTCCAGGATTATAGAACTACTGGTAAAGAAAGGGTTGGTTATCAGGGAAGTAGATTCGTTGGACCGGAGAAAAGTATACCTGCAGTTAACTCCTGCGGGTGTGGAAAAGTACAAGGATGTAAAAGCGCTGGTATATGAAATGCGCAAGGTTGGCTGGAAACATTTAACAGAGGCCGACTACATTGAGTTAACCCGGATACTGGACACGATTTACAACAATATACCTTAAGAAGCTAAACAGGTAAAGCAGCAAAGCAATGCTTTGCTGCTTTACTAGTATTGTTATTTCACGCTGAATTCCAGCAGACTGTCATCTTCTATAAAGGCTTCGAAACTATCGCCAATTTCGGCTGGTCCTACCCCGGCTGGAGTGCCGGTAAAGATCAGGTCACCAATGTTCAGGGTAAAGAATTTTGAGATATAGGCAACGAGGAAATCAAAAGAGAATAGCAGATCTTTTGTGTTTCCTGCCTGGGCAATAGTTTTGTTCTTATACAGGCAGAAGTCGATGTCTTTCTTATCCATTTCGGGGGTGATTGGAATAAATTTCCCTACGATGGCTGAGTTATCAAATGCTTTTGCAATTTCCCAGGGAAGACCTTTGGCTTTTTGTTTATCCTGCAGGTCGCGGGCGGTAAAGTCGATCCCTACCGAGATCTGGTCATAATATTTATCGGCGAATTTCTCCTGGATATGTTTACCATTCTTGCTTATTTTAAGCACCAATTCGCACTCATAGTGCAAATTACTGGTAAATTCAGGGTAATAAAAAGGATGACCATTTTGCAACAGCGCATTTTTTGGTTTCATGAACAGTACAGGTTCGGTAGGTACTTCATTCTTCAGTTCTTTTGCATGATCGGCATAGTTCCTTCCTACGCAAATAATCTTCATAATGCGTTTGATTTTAAGTTGAAAAAAAGACAACAATTTACTTACCTAATGGAAAGGTAAGTTTGTTATATTCATTCATTGTTCTGGCGATACCGATGGAAGCAAAGCTTTCAATGATATCTGCACTTTTTTCAATTTTTTCCTGTACAACAGGTTCTTCAGTGTTTTTCCATTTCCCCAGCACAAATTCTACCTGTCGCCCTTTCGGGTATTGATTGCCAACACCAAACCTGAGTCGTGGGTATTGGTTGGAGCCCAGCGACTCCTGTATGCTTTTAAGACCATTGTGACCTGCATCACTACCACCCGGTCTTAAACGTATTACATCGAGGGGCAGGGCCAGGTCGTCCAGGATCACCAGGAGGTTCTCCAGGGGGATCTTTTCTTTATCGAGCCAGTATTTAACGGCCCTTCCGCTCAGGTTCATATAGGTAGTAGGCTTGATAAGGATAAAGGTTTTACCCTTCCATTTGCATTCGGCTACATCGGCCAGCCTGTCGTTTTGAAACACTGCATTATGCCGGGCAGCGAAAGCATCTACTACGTCAAAACCGATATTATGACGGGTATGTTTGTATTCTTCTCCAATATTACCCAGGCCCGCTATAAGGTATTTCATGCTGTTCAGATTATTAAAATGCAATAATCGCAATGGACTGCGATATTGTCAAAATTAAAAAGCCCCTCTAAAAATAGAGAGGCTTTCTGGAAAAATATTTCTAAAAATTTATTTCTTCTTAGCGTCTTTTTCAGCAGATGCTTCTTCCTGACGCAGCTGACGAGTCATAACAACTGAAGCGATAGGAATACGTGGAGAGTTAGTGATTTCGATACCTTCGATTTTCACGTCTTCAACACGGATGTTGCCATTCAGTTCCAGGTTTTCGATGTTTACTTCGATGTTTTCAACCAGGTTTTTAGGCAGCGCTTTTACTTTCAGTGCTTTCATTTTGCTAACCAGTTTACCACCGGCTTTAACGCCTGCAGATTGGCCAACCAGTTTGATAGGCAGCGTAACGTTTACAGTTTTGTCTTCTACCAGTTCCAGGAAGTCAACGTGTGTCAGTTCATCTGTTACTACGTCGAATTGCATGTCTTTCAATACGCATTTATAGCTTTTGCTGCCCAATTTGATTTCAGCTAACTGGAAATCAGCAGTGTACACCAAAGCTTTAAATGATTTTGAAGGAGCTGAAAAATTTACGGTTTCTGCACCCCCGTAAATAACACAAGGCACTTTATCCTCAGAACGAAGTTGGCGGGTGGCTTTTTTACCGAATTCGCTCCTGAGTTGTCCTTCGATTGTTATTGTTTTCATTTGTTAAACAATTTATATTGATAATTAAGAATACGATGATTAGTCCTGACGTCTTTGACTGTGAATGAACAAGTTGGTGATCGACTTGTTTTCATGCATGTTGCGGATAGCTACTGCAAACAGTTCTGCTACTGAGATCACTTTTATTTTTGAAGGAGCTCCTGGTTTCAATGGAATGGTGTCGCATACCACCATTTCTTCCAGTACTGATTTTTCGATGTTCTCGTAAGCATTGCCGCTGAATACAGGGTGCGTACAAAAAGCTCTTACACTTCTGGCTCCTTTTTCCTTCAGCAGGTTAGCTGCTTTGGAAAGTGTTCCTGCAGTATCGCAGATATCGTCAATGAGCACTATGTCCCGGTTAGTTACATCTCCGATCACTACCATTGAAGCAATCTCGTTGGCACGTTTACGGTGTTTGTCGCAGATTACCATTTCGGCGTTAAAGTAAGAAGCTACTTCCCTTACCCGGTTGGTACTACCAACATCAGGGGACGCAAAGGTAAGGTTTTCCAGCTTTAAATTCTCTATATAAGGAATAAAAATAGCGGAACTATCCAGGTGATCCACGGGGATATCAAAGAAACCCTGGATCTGAGGGGCATGTAAATCCATGGTTATCACCCTGTTAGCCCCCGCCGAGGTCAGCAGGTTCGCTACCAGTTTAGAGCCAATAGCCACACGGGGTTTGTCTTTTCTATCCTGACGCGCATAGCCGAAATAAGGGATCACAGCCGTGATATAACCGGCGGATGCCCTTTTGGCAGCGTCAATCATTAACAACAACTCCAATAAATTATCTGATGGCGCACTGGTTCCCTGGATCAGGAAAACATAGTCGCCACGGATACTTTCAAGGAATACTGGTTGAATTTCACCGTCACTGAACTTTTGGATTCTAACTTTGCCAAGGCCTCCCTGAAGCCCTTTGCCGTACTTTTTGGCAATCTTCTCAGCTAACGCCGGATTACTGTTGCCTGTAAAAATTTTTACTGAAGGTTGCATACTAGATACTAGTGGAAAAGAGGTTGCAAAACTATGATTTTTGGGTGTACCAGCCCGATTTTTTTAAAATTAAAAAGACATGACCAATATTATTTATGTATTAATTATAAATAATCAGATAGATACTAAACTTATTGGTTGATAAAAAATGTCGTATAGAATTGGAACTAAATTTAAGAAATTTAAGGATATTTGGTTGATTAATGATGTTGTTATGTTTGTTAACGCGAACCCAACCTACCTCCCGATTTCAGATTGGTCTGAAAAAGATCAGCCCAGAGAAAAACTGCTTAGTAATGGTCCTGCTTCTTTAAGCGATGCAGAATTACTGGCTATTCTTATTCAAACAGGGCACAAAAGCAAATCAGCTGTGGACCTTGCAAAAGAGATCCTTCACCTGGCCCATAACAATCTTTCAGAGCTTGGAAAGATTGAACCCAGGCAACTAAGCACTTTACGCGGTATTGGTTTAGCAAAGGCTATTACTGTGCTGGCAGCCATGGAGCTGGCAAGGCGCCGGCAGGCCGGCAATATTCATAAAAAAACGGTTATTACCGATGGCGCCGGCGCAGCCCTCTTTTTCAAACCTTTACTCGCTGATCAGGCTTATGAAACCTTCTATGTCATGTTCCTCAACAATGCTAACAAGGTATTAGGCTACAAATGCATCAGCAGCGGAGGAATGACGGCCACCGTTGTAGATTCGCGGCTGCTCTTCAAAGAAGCAATCGCCCGGAATGCTACCAAACTTATATTATGTCATAACCATCCATCCGGCAATCTCAGGCCCAGCCAGGCAGATATCTCCATTACCCGTAAGATCAAGGAGCTGGGCCTCCTGTTCGATATTTTCCTCATTGATCATATCATTGTTGGTGAAACAGGATATCTCAGCCTCGCCGAAGAAGGTATGTTATAATATTTTCAGATAGGAAAATATATGCATACTTAAATAAGCAAATACTTAAATATGTAGACCAAAATCCGTATTTCTGTTTTACTTTCGCAGATAATTATTTATACACGTATGCTCAAAATAGGACTCTTCGGCGTAGGACATTTAGGTAAAATACACCTCTCCCAGCTGGCTACCATGAAAGATGTAGAAGTAGTTGGCTTCTTTGATCCAAGTGATGCTAATGCTGCAAGTATTGCTCAATATAACATCCCCCGGTTTTCATCTGAAGAGTCGCTTATCCAGGCTATTGACGCTGTGGATATCGTGACTCCTACCACCCAGCACTTCAAACTCTGTGAATTAGCCATCAGGAACGGCAAACATATCTTCGTCGAAAAGCCTATGACCAACACCATGGACGAGGCTAAAACCCTTGTAAAACTGGTAGATGAAGCAAATATCAAGTTCCAGGTAGGACATATAGAACGTTTCAACCCGGCCTATCTTGCATTGCAGGGATATGATCTGAAACCCATGTTCATTGAAGTGCATCGCCTTGCTGAATTCAATCCCCGGGGTACGGACGTGAGCGTGATCCTGGATCTCATGATCCATGATATAGACATTGTTCTCAGCATTGTTAAATCAACCATTAACCGGATCTCCGCCAGCGGGGTGGCCGTAATGAGCGATACACCGGATATTGCCAACGTACGTATCGAATTCCATAACGGATGCGTTGCCAACCTGACTTCCAGCCGCATATCCCTTAAAAAGATGCGTAAAATGCGACTGTTCCAGAAAGACGCCTATATCGGCATCGATTTCCTGGATAAGAAAACAGAGATCATTAAACTGAAAACGCCAACAGACGAAGGTCTGTTTACGCTGGATATTGAAACCAACAGTGGCAAAAAGACCATTGCTATAGATAATCCGGAAGTTAAACAAACCAACGCGATACGTATGGAACTGGAGTTGTTCCGAGACAGCATCCTCCAAAATAAACCCGTTGCTGTAAATGCAATAGATGGTTTGCAGGCTATGGACGTTGCTCACCAGATCCTTGCCAAGATCAATAAAGGACTTGCAGAAACCGCTGCAGCCAAGTAAGCGGCAATGTAACTTAAGCTGTTGTTAACCCGTTAAAGAGAAAACCTGCTTAAACAATGAAGTATCTCTTTTACCTGTTAACAACAGCAATCTTTCTTAGCTCCTGTTCAAACGACCCCGAAGTTACCAGCATCCCTATGACCAGGTTAGAGAAATTATGTAATAACCCCTGGGGCAATGCCGATACCACCCATTCTTCCACTATCCGCAAATGGCTGGATGCCAACCAGGTCAGGTACGAAAGTGCAGAAATATACAGCGACACCGTTTCCCAGGCAATCGTTAATTCACACAATTGCGATACGCTGACAGGCCGGATGGTTACCGCGCTTATACTGTTTAGCGATACGGCAAAAGCACGGCAGTTGGGGCTTAGCCGTTACTGACCTCTTTCCTTCAACAAGGCTGCAGCTATAGTTAAATCCAGCGGTTTTGTGATCTTAATATTCGACTCTTCACCCGGTACCAGGTGAACGCGGTGTCCTAATCGCTCAACAACTGTTGCTTCATCAGTAAATAATGGATCGTAGGGCAGTTCAAATGCAGGTAAAAGGATTTCAGACAAGAAGGTTTGCGGGGTTTGAATGATCTTATAATGATCGCGGTTCACGGCTTTATTCATCCCGCCATTCACTTCACGGATACTGTCTTTCATTTCTACAACGGGAATCGCACTTCCGTAAGCCAATGCGGCTTCATAACAGGTACGGATCAACGATGGGGAAACCAGGGGCCTTACGCCATCATGCACAAATACTACAGCGTTTTCGGCTTTCTGCAACCCATTCCTGACAGAATGAAAGCGGGTTTCTCCCCCGCCCAGCACGGTGATCCTCGAAACGGCGGGAGCTGGTTTCAGCAAGGTATCCACGTAGGCAAAGTGCGCTTCCGGAACCACCAGTACAACTTCCATATCATCGTATGCGGCGGCAAACGCTTCAACCGTATGCAGCAAAACAGGTTTGCCTGCCAGCTCCAGGAACTGTTTGGGCGTTGCGCTCTGCATACGGGTACCAGCCCCTCCGGCTACAATGATGGCTACTTTTCTATAGTTCATAACTAAAAAAATACGGATTTGCGGGTAGATAATTCAGCCCTCAAATCCGTATTCAAACAACTAAAATATTGTTATCAGATGATCAGCATGGCATCGCCATAGCTGAAGAAACGATATTTTTCCTTGATCGCCTGTTGGTATGCTTCCATTACCAGGTCATAACCGGCAAAAGCGCAGGTCATGATCAACAAACTGGTTTTTGGCAGGTGGAAGTTAGTTACCAGGGCATTTGGAATGGCAAAATCATAAGGAGGATGGATGAACATGTTTGTCCATCCTTCTGCTGCTTTCAGGTGGTTCTGCGCAGTAACCGAAGATTCAACCGCTCTTACGGAAGTGGTTCCGATAGCGCAGATACGACGGTTTTCTTCTTTTGCTTTGTTTACGATCTTAACCGCATGCTCATCGATGTGGAAGTACTCAGCATCCATTTTGTGTTTACTCAGGTCTTCTACTTCGATAGGGCGGAAAGTACCCAAACCAGTGTGCAGGGTTACTTCTGCAAATCTTACACCTTTAATTTCCAGCCTCTTGATCAGTTCACGGCTAAAGTGTAAACCGGCAGTCGGAGCCGCTACAGCGCCTTCATACTTCGCATAAACGGTCTGGTAACGCTCTTTGTCCTCTTCTTCTGGTTTGCGTTTGATGTATTTAGGCAACGGTGTTTCACCTAACTGATCCAACACTACTTTGAACTCATCGTCGTTGCCTTCGAACAGGAAACGGATAGTACGTCCCCTGGAGGTAGTATTATCAATAACTTCAGCTACTAATGTTTCATCATCTCCAAAATACAACTTGTTACCCACGCGGATTTTACGGGCAGGGTCAACAATAACATCCCATAGGCGGTTTTGTTTGTTCAACTCACGCAGCAGGAAAACCTCAATTTTTGCTCCTGTTTTCTCTTTACGGCCATACAACCTTGCAGGGAACACTTTGGTGTTGTTCACAATCATAACGTCCTTGTCATTGAAATAACCCAGGATGTCTTTAAACAACTTGTGTTCTATTTTTCCAGTACTGCGATTTACCACCATCAGGCGGGATTCATCTCTTGTCTTAGAAGGGTGCTGCGCGATCAGATTTAAAGGAAGATCGAATTTGAACTGTGATAGTTTCATATTACGGTATGAATAAGAAATTTTTTAGAGCTTGCAAAATTACCAATTAATATTCATACCATCAAAATATGATATAAAAAGAATATCAATTAACAACTTATATATTAAATAATTTTCGGAATGGCTGATATCAGCTGTTGGGTATAAGGAGTTTGGGGAGAATTATACACCTCTTCAGCCCATCCGGCTTCCACTATTTTCCCCCGTTGCATCACCATCATCCTATCGCTGAGCAAACGAACTACCGACAGATCATGTGAAATAAAAATACTTGTAAACCCGAATTCCGCTCTCAGGCCGATCAACAGGTTCAGCACCTGCGCCTGTACGCTTACATCCAGGGCCGCCACCGATTCGTCGCACACAATAAAAGATGGCGATACAGCCAGCGCCCTGGCTATCACTATCCGTTGCCGCTGCCCTCCCGACAACTCGTGTGGGTAACGATGATAGAAAGCCGCAGGCAGGCTCACCTTCTCCAACAACATTTCCACCCGCTCCTGCTGCTGTTTCGCCGTTCCATGAAGTCCATGCACCTGCATAGGTTCCAGTATGGCTGCGCCAACAGTGATCCGTGGATTCAGGGATGCATAAGGGTCCTGGAAAATTAACTGCATCTCTTTCCTGAGATGCCGCATTCCGGTTGCCGACAAACTTCGTATATCCTGCCCTTTATAAACAACCGATCCCCCTGTTGGTTCTACCAACCGGAGAATTGATCTTCCCAACGTAGTTTTACCGCATCCCGATTCGCCCACCAATCCCATAGTTTCGCCCGGCGCCACCCGGAAGCTCACGCCATCCACAGCTTTCATCCAGCGTTTTACCTTACCGGTAAAAGACTTTTCCGCAGGAAACCAGGTCTGCAATCCTTCTACCTCCAGCACAGGCCGCGCTTCCGCCAGTTGTTTCCTGCGATCATTCAGTTCAGTGGCCGGTATAGTTAGTTTGTCGATCAACTCGTTGATCGCATTGGGCTTTTCGTGTATGCCCCCCTGTGAGTCAATGGTCATAAAATCAGCCGTTACCGGCAAACGGTACAGCTTCCTGTCTAACGGTGGCCGGCAAGCCAGCAGCCCCCTGGTATACGGATGCCTGGGATGATGCAGCACCTCCCTGACAGGCCCTTCTTCCACAATATTTCCTTTATACATCACTACTACCCTGTCGGCAATCTCGGACACTACGCCCAGGTCGTGCGTGATGAACAATACGCTCATCTGCAACTGGGATTGCAGCTCTTTCAGCAGGTCCAATACGGTTTTTTGAACAGTTACGTCCAGGGCTGTTGTGGGTTCATCAGCTATCAGCAAAGAAGGGCGAACAGCTATAGCCATTGCGATCATAACCCGCTGCTTCTGGCCTCCGGATATTTCGTGTGGATAACGTTTGAAAATGGCGGGGGGATCGGGCAGCTTTACTCTTTCGAAAAGTTTTAATACCTCTTTTTCCGCTGCCTGCAGGCTAACATCCTTATGTTGCCTGATCACTTCTACCACCTGCCTGCCGCAGGTCTGGAGCGGGTTTAATGCCGTCATAGGTTCCTGGAACACCATACCGATCTCTTTTCCCCTGTAGGTGCGCATCGTGGCGTCGGAGAGCTGCAACAGGTTAACAACAGTATGATCTGTGGGTTCAAACAACAGTTTCCCTGCGGTTTTTACGCCGGGAATTTCTATTAA
>Ga0164243_10007737_pt1 | contig 15988 bp, 14 predicted proteins | sample OricompcompostOP_FD_108781 | JGI IMG/M metagenome (GOLD analysis project Ga0164243, IMG submission 108781) | Organic Plus compost microbial communities from Emeryville, California, USA - Original compost - Organic plus compost (OP) | ecosystem: Engineered > Solid waste > Mixed feedstock >...
CAGCGGCTGGAGCGACCCCGTGGTCGGCCCGATCGCGCAGGACTTCGGCTGGCGCGTCCACCCGATCACCGGGCGTCGCGAGATCCACGACGGCACCGACATCTCCGCCTCGGCCGGGACCGAGGTCCACGCCGCTGCGGCCGGGACCGTGATCGCCAACCCGACCTCGTACGGCGGCCCGTACGAACTCGTCATCGACCACGGCAACAACATCTTCACCGTCTACGAGCACATGGAGAAGGACCTCGTGCACGACGGTGACCAGGTGCAGGCGGGTCAGGTCATCGGCCTGGTGGGCTCGATGGGGCTCGCTACCGGGCCGCACCTGCACTTCGGTGTCGCCACGGGGCCGAACTACGACGGCGGCGACCCGTACGCGGGTGACACCGGGGACCTGACGAACCCGGTGCCGTTCATGAAGTCGCGGGGCATCGACCTCGGGAAGACCCCGGTCGGTCAGGTCGTCGGCGGCGCGGGCGACAACGGCACCGCTGACCTGAGCAACGTCTCGGCGATCACTCCCCCGGTCAACGGCCAGATCACCGTCGCGCAGGCCAACATCCCCACCCGGTCGGGTTGGGGAGGCTTCCGGACGGTCGTCGGGCGGATGGTGGTCACCAGCCCGGATCTCGTCACCCTCAACGAGCAGTCCTCCCGCTCGGTGGCCGGGATCGAGGCCGCGATGCCCGGCTACACCGCGTGGCGCGACAACAGCGCCGAGAAGGGCCAGGCTGGGCAGGCGCTCGACACGGTGGTGGCGTGGAAGTCCAGCGTGTGGGACCGGCTCGCGTCGGGACGCATTCAGATCGTCAACGACGACCGCACCTCGTACCACGGGCACCCGGTGCTGTGGGACCGGTTCGCCACGTGGGCCCTGCTGAAGCGCAAGTCCGACGGCGCCGTCGTCTCGATCGTGTCGGTCCACCAGATGACCAACCCGGGCAAGTACGGGCCCAACAAGCCGAAGCGTCAGCAGCAGTACGCGGCCGGGATGGACACCCTCGTCGGCCTCCTCAATACGCTCTCCTCGCACGGCCCCGTGTTCGTCGGTGGCGACTTCAACGTCCACGACGGCAACGGACCGGGCCCCTACCGGCAGGGCGACGACCCGTGGGCGGCGCCGTCGAAGATGAGGAACGCCGGGTACACCTGGTACGACAACGGGGTCGACTTCCTCTTCTACCAGAAGAGCACCGGCATCCAGATGGTCGGCCACTGGCAGGGCCCCACGGTCGAGCCTGACCACCGCTGGATCGCCGCACGCTTCGACATGAACGGCGCGGGCGCCAGCAGCGGCACCGGGACCAGTACGGGGACCACGCCCATCGACACCACCGGCTCCGGCGGCACCATCACGCCTGCCGTCTCCAGCGGCTCGCTCCCCGACTCGTGGACCGCCACGTCGGCGTCCGGGGTGAAGGTCACGCTGGACCGCACTCAGTTGGGCTTCGCTGCCACCGTCGTCCAGAAGGGCGTCCAGATGGGGGTCAGTGACGACGGCCTGATCGTCGCCCTGATGGCCCCCTTCGTGGAGTCCGGCGGCTGGAAGAACTACGCCTCCTCGGTGTACCCGGAGACCATCGGGCACGAATACCCGAAGGGATCTATCGGGAGCGACCACGACTCGGTGGGCCTCTTCCAGATGCGCCCCCAGTCCGGCTGGGGCTCACCGATGCAACTCCTCGACGTCTCCTACGAGGCGTCGGCGTTCTTTGGTGGCCCGAATGGTCCCAACCACGGCTCCCCGCGCGGCCTGCTGGACATCCCCGGCTGGCAGCAGATGGCGAAGGGTGACGCCGCGCAGGCCGTCGAGGTCTCCGCCTTCCCCGACCGGTACGCCGAGTGGGAGCAGGCCGCGACCCAACTGCTCGCCCTGGTGAAGGGTGCGCCCACGGACGCCGCCATCGCGGGCGCGACCGGAACCCAGTGCGCCACCCAGACCGTCGCCGCCTCCACCGGGGTCAGCACCTCGTTCAACATCGCCACCCAGAACCTGCTGGGGGACTCCCACACCGACGGCAAGCCCGGCAAGGGGCTCGGCGGTCACGAGAACGTCGGCTGGCCGACCTGGGACAAGCGCCTCCCCGTGGTGCTGGCGAAACTGCGCGGACACCAGGTGACGGTCGCCGGGCTCCAGGAGGTCGGCTCCAAGCAGTCCGCTGCGCTCGCCAAGAACCCCGAGTGGGAGATGTGGCCGACCGGCAGCGAGCAGAACAAGGTGCTGTGGGACCCGAACGTGTGGACGCGCACGGACCAGAAGTTGGTCCAGATCCCGTACTTCCACGGCACGACCGGGATGCCGCTGGTGCAGTTGACCAACAAGACCGACGGCACCGCCATCTGGGTCATGTCGGTCCACAACCCCATCGGGGCCTACTCCAACCGCCGCCAGGCGCTCCAGATCGAGTCGCAGTTGATGACCCAGATGAAGGCCCAGGGCGATCAGGTCTTCCTCGTCGGCGACTTCAACGACGGCGGCGACGGCAAGCAGGGGAACGCCCAGTGCGCGCTGGTGCCGCCGATGACGAACGCCGCCGGAGGCGACCACTGCCAGACGCCAGACAAGTACGGGATCGACCACATCTTCGGCGCCAACGTGACCTTCTCCGGCTCGACCGTCGACTGGTCCACCAAGGATGTGAAGGCCAGCGACCACCCGCAGGTCGTTGCTCAGGTCTCCACCTCGCCACCCACGGCTGCCGGTGGCGTCCAGGGTGCCGTGGAGTATGCCCTCGCACAGGTCGGCAAGCGGTACGTGTGGGGCGCTGCGGGCCCTGACGCGTTCGACTGCTCCGGCCTGACGATGAAGGCGTACGCGCAGGTGGGCGTGACCTTGCCGCACAACTCGGGGCTCCAGTCGAAGATGGGGACGGAGGTCTCGAAGGCCGACTTGCAGCCCGGTGACCTGATCTTTTACGGCTCGCCCGTCTTCCACGTCTCGATGTACATCGGTGAGCGCAACGGCGTCCCGTCGATCGTGCACGCCGCCAACCCGAGCGCGGGCGTGAAGATCTCTCCGCTCTCGGAGATGGAGTCGCAGATCACCGCGATCCGCCGGATGGCGACATCCACCGTCAGGACGACCGTCAACGGCTGACGGGGCTGGCCGACCCAGCGGGTGCATAGGAGAGGCATGGCATTGGACCTTCGGGACGAGAAGACTCTGCGGCGACTGCTGCTGGTGGTGCTGGTCATCGCCTGTGTGCTGGTGGCCGCCCTGGTTGGAGTCCTCACCCGCAACGACGACAAGGACGACTCGTCCGGCGGCGCCACCCATACGACCCCGACGCCCTCGGCGTCGGCCTCGCCGAGCGCGTCACCGTCGCCGAGCAAGTCAGCCGTCCCGAAGGAGGCCGAGGATGTCGCCAAGAACGCCGTCCTCGCCTACACCCAGTACGCCTACACCGACTCCGGGCCCGAGCAGTGGCTGGAGCGGTTGCGGAAGTACGCCACCGTCGGCCTGTACGACGGGCTGAAGGAGACCTTCGGCAACGACCAGGACGCCGAATGGCAGTGGAAGAGCGACATCGTGCCGAACCAGGAGCAGACGCGCACGAAGATCGGCTCCGTCGACCTCGACACGACCTTCCACGAGAGCACCGCGAAGCAGTCGACCTACCTGGTCACCTACACGAAGTCGGTGAAGCGCAAGGGCACCGACTGGACCACGCCGACCCAGCAGTTGTCGCTGTTCGTGACCGTCGACAAGCAGAAGGACGGCACCTGGAAGGCGTCCGACATCGTGCTCCCCCAGCCGACCGGCTGACCTGCACTGCCCCGAACCGCACTGCCGCTTGGGCGGCTGGCACGCCCCGTCTACCGCATGTTGTCCGGGCAGCGGCACCCGTACAGATCGACACCTACGACTGGAGATCACGCCAATGTCCTCAACCCCGAAGCACCGAGCGGAGCCGCTCGCGCGCTCTGCCGTCCTGGGATACCGCAGGAAGTGGTGCCGCTATGGCGCTGGCGTCGCCACCCTTGGCGCGATCACCGCCAGCCAGTTGATCGCGCCCAGTGGCGCGTTCGCGGACACGGGCGCCGCTCCGGCCGCGAGTAGCGAGTCGACGGCCGCCCCGGCCACCACGGCGGCCAAGGCGACGACAGCCAAGGCCACCACCACCGCGACCAAGGACGACACGACGCCCTCCGACGCCACGACGTCGACGGCGGCGACTGCGGGCACGGACTCGACCAGCGAGCCGTCCGCCAGCGCCTCACCGTCCCCGTCGAGTGCGCCGACACCGACGGCGGACCCCACGCCGACGCAGAGCCCCTCGTCCAGCCCCTCGTCCAGCCCCTCGTCCGCGCCCAGCGACAGCACAACGACGAACCCGGCGCCCACGACGGACCCGACCGATCAGCCGAGCACGACCGACTCCGCACCGACGGCCTCCGACACCCAGCCGTCCAGCACCCCCTCAACCCCGGAGCCCAGCACGGAGCCCAGCACGGTGCCGACCGCGCCCGCAGCCTCCACCGACACGGGGGCGACCGGGCAGCGGTCCGCGCGGCTCGCGAGCCCGGCCGCAGCCGCCAGCAGCGAGGCGCCCAGCGAACTCCGGCTCGTTCTCGACGACTACGACGTGTCCCCCGGCGTACGCCTCACCGGCAGCCTCGCTGGCATCGACACCGAGAGCGGCGAGCCCGTCACCGTGACCATCAGCGGCAGCGTCACCGACTCCACCGGTGCCACGACCACACAGTCCGTCGACTGCACCGTCACCGGGGGCGGCGGCTCCGACCCCGCGTCGTTCTCCTGCGATGTGCCCGCCGAGGCCCTGAAGGGCTCGACCTGGACCGCCACAGGCAGCCAGGACACCCGCACCTCCTCGGCGACGTTCACCATCGACGGCACCGCCAACGACCAGCAGGTCTCCAGCATCGACATCGTGCAGGGACAGAACATGGTCATCACCGGGTCGGACTGGCTGCCCGGCTACGACGTCACGATCGTGCTCACCGGCCCCGATGGCTCCACGGTCACGCTCACTGCAACCCCCGCCGACGATGGGACGTTCAGCGTCACCGCACCGACCAGCATGTCCACCACGCCCGGCGTGTGGACCGCCGTCGCCACAAACAGCAACGGCGACAGGGCGAGCACCACGTACACGGTCAGCCCCTACGAGGCGGACCCGAGCGTCCACGCGTGCGGGGTGCTGCACACCAAGATCGGCAGCGACGCCCCTCTGACCTACGACCTGAGCGGGTACTACCCCGACCAGGACGTGACCGTCACCGCCACCGCCCCGGACGGCACCACCTCGACCGCCTCCGGCAGCACCGACACCGACGGAGCCTTCTCGGGCATGTTCCCCGCCGGAACCGCTGGCGTATGGACGATCACCGGCTCCCAGTCGGGCATCGACGGCAACGCCGACCTGACCGCCAGCGACAACTGCCTCGTCATCATCATCGGCCCGCCGACCAACCCGGGCGATCCTGGCGACCCCACCGACCCTGGCGACCCCAGCGAGCCGCCGACGACCGATCCGACGGAGCCGCCCACCACGACCCCGCCGACCACTGACCCGACCGAACCGCCAACCACCACTCCCCCGACGACGACCGAGCCGCCGACGCCGACGTGCAAGACCGACCCGAGCCTGTGCCCGGTCGTGCTGCCGCACAACCCCGACAACCCGAGCGGGGACAACCCGACGATCGCGGCCCCGCCGGTGACGACCATCGTCTACAACACCAACACCGACGGGCCGACCATCGCCCCCACCCCGAAGGGCAACGACCCGAAGCCGTCGCAGTCGCCGTCCCAGTCCCCCACGCAGACCCCGACGCCGAAGTCCGAGCAGCGCCAGGACGACCAGTGCCGGGTTCCGGACGGCTACACCCGCAAGCAGGTGCTCGACACCGACGAGAACAAGGACGGCTACTGCGACGTCGCGGCTGCCGCCTCGTCGACTGAGCACACCCCTTGGTGGAAGCACCTGTGGCTGGCTGGGCTCGCCCTGTGGCTGGCTCTGGCGACCGGCGTGTGGTGGTTCATCGTCGGCAAGCGCCGCAAGGACGAGGACCCCGAGGAGTCCTGACAGCCGACACGCGACAACCCGTCGCCCGCAGCGCCCCCGTGGAGACACCTCCCGGGGGCGCTGCGGTTTCGCAGGGCTAGCCCACCCCACGGGTGCATAGGGACAGGAAGCCCCTGCGCCAGGACCACCCGGGCCGGGTTCGCACCGAATCCGGCCCGGCGGCACCTGACACAGGTACACGGATCAGCCACCGCCACGCAGTCCGAGTTACCGAAGGAGCCCAGCCGCCACATGTACCGCTCCGACCCGTTCTCCTGCCCCGAGCACCTCGCGGGCATCAGCGATGCCGGTTTCTGGTCTCCCCTGGAGCAGGCCGCGATGATGCGGGCCAGCATCGGCATCACCGGCGCGGTCCATCCGCTCACCAACCCGGCCTACCAGCGGGCGCTCGCCGAGTGGCGCCCCGACAACGCCACCGACTCTCTCAGTGGCGCACGAGGCAGCCAGCCGCAGTCGCTGTCGAAGGTGCTGAAGGCGGCGGCAGACGCCCCGATGGGCGAGTCGACGTACTTCACCGTCGGCGCCGTGCTCGGCTGGTGGAAGATCCGCACCTCCAAGACCGGACAGCGCGCCACCTTCACCCTCGAAGGGTCCGAGGCCAGCATCCGCTGCGTTATGTGGTCCAACGCGCTGAAGCGGCACGGCGACGACCTCCCCAAGGACGGCGACCTCGTGGTGGCGGTCGGCAGAGTCCAGACCCGCTCCTTCACCCGCACCGAGACCGACGAGGCGACCGGAGAGGAAGTCACCACCACCCACTACCGCCACGAGGCCGTGGTCGACCGCCTCTCGAAGGTCGAAGACCCGATCCGGGCGGCCCTCAACGCGGCCGAGCACCAGTTCCGCGCCCGGGGCTGGTGGCGCGCCCTGGACGACCCGCAGCAGGGTGGCGACCCGACCGGCGAGAAGAAGGCCGACACGATCCGCCGCATGGTCGGCTTCACGCCTCCCCCGACCCCCGACCCGACCCGGAAGGGCCTCCACCGCCTCAGCCCCGTCGAGATCGACGGCCCGGGAAGGGCATACGCCGCCGGGGCCTCCCTCGCCCTCGGGATCCTGAGGCACTGCAAGGCTGACGACTGGAAGACTCTCGTGCAGGCCATGAACGCGGTCGCCGACGAGGACGCTGCCGCCACCCCCGAGCAGCAGGTGACCGCCGACAGGTTCGGCACCCTCGTCATCGACGACGAGCAGTGGAGCCTGCTGGCGATGACGCCGCTGGAGTTCATCGGCTTCAAGCCGCGCTACTCCGTCGCCGTGTGCTCGGACTGCGGCCACCCCATCGACGCCGGACCCAAGGGCACCCCGCGCAAGTGCACCGCGCTGCCGTTCTGCGGAGGCACCCTGTCGGGGAAGGTCACGCCCGCCAAGGCGGCGAAGGTCGAGCCCGCCCCGGCGGCCACCGCCGCTCCCGAGCCGGAGCCCGCGAACGTGCGGCACCTGCGGGCAGTCCCCGACCCGACCCCTGTCACCCCGGGGGCCTCGGGCAAGGAGGTGCTGCCGTGCGAGGTGCTGCTGGCCCCTTTCGCTGACGCCCGGATGATGTCGGCCTTCCGGCCGGTGGTGTTCGGGCGAGACGGTCGGCAGCGGTTCGAGGAGGTCCCCTCCAGCGTGCTCAGCCAGTACGCCCACATCACCTACCCGCCGTACAAGGTCTCGGACCTTTCCCCCGACGCGGTGGTGCTGTTCAACGAGGCGCTCTACGGCCGGGCCCGCGCGGCGGTGACCTCCCGCGTCCCGTTGTCGCTGACCGAGTTCCCCGACCTGCTCGACCGCATCCGCGCCGACCATCGCGAACTCCACCCCGGCGCGCAGTGCTACCAGACCAGCCTCGCGGTGGTCCCGAAGGCGTAGCCGAGCCCGCCCGCCGGTCACCTGGACCTCGCCGGGGCTGGCCGCCCTCGACCCTGCATAGGAACAGCCATGAGCCAGACGCCCGGCAACTTCGTGCACCTGCACGTCCACAGCGACCACTCTGCGCTGGACTCGGTGGCGCAGATGGCGCCGCTGTGCGCTGCCGCCGTCGCAGACGGGCAGCCTGCTGTCGCAGCCACCGACCACGGCTCTGTCTCGGGGCTCTACCGGCTGCGGAGCGAGGCGAAGAAGCAGGGCATCAAGTACATCGCCGGGATGGAGGCGTACCTGGCCTACGGGTCACGCTTCGACCGGACCGCCGGCCTCGGGCCCGCTGGCGATGTCGACCCGGACTCGCTGGACGCCGACAAGTCGCTGCCGACCATCGACGCCCGTGAGCCCGACCCGGACGCTGAGCCCGGGCCCGACCCGAGCGTGGACGCGACCGCCGGTTCAGCGTCGATGCTGGAGGGCGCTGCTGCTGTGGCTGGTCGCCAGACCGATGCGCCCAACAGCGCCGACGAGCCCGGCGGCTCGGCGAAGACCAAGCCCTACATGCACCTCACGATCCTGGCGCGCGACCACACCGGCTGGCTGAACCTCGTGAAGTTGCACAACGCCTCCTACGCCTCGGTCTGGTTCAAGCCGCGCATCGACCTCGATCTCCTCGCCCAGCACGGCGAGGGCCTGATCGTGCTCACCGGCTGTATCGGTGGGCCGGTCGCCGGGCCGCTGTCGCGTGGAGACGTGGCGCTGGCTGACGCCAACACCGAGCGTCTCATCGCCGCCGTCGGACGCGAGAACGTCTACGTGGAGGTCATGGAGCACGGCAACGACGTCGAGACCGAGAACCTGCCCCGCCTCTACGAGCACGCCGAGCGGCACGAGCTGAAGGTGGTCGCCACCAACGACTGCCACTACGTCCACCCCGGGCAGCACACCGTCCACGACGCCTGGCTGTGCGTCTCCACCAAGGCCGCTATCAGCGACGAGAAGCGCTTCCGGTTCCACGGTGACGGCTACCACCTGCGCACCGGGGCCGAGATGCGCGCCCTACGCCCCGACGACCCCCGCTGGCAGGCCGCCTGCGACGAGACCGTGCGCCTGGCCGAGCGTGTCGAGGACGACGTGATCGGCGAACTCCCCACCGGCCTGCCGCACGTCCGTCTGCCGGAGGGCTGGACCGACTCGACGGCCTACCTGAAGCACCTGGTCGGGCAGGGGGCTCTGCGTCGCTACGCTGACCGGCTCGACGCCGACGGGAGGCTCCCGAAGGAGATCCGCGACCGGCTCGCGTACGAGTTCAAGGTCGTCGTCGACTCCGGCTACCCCGACTACTTCCTCATCGTCCACGACCTCATCGAGTGGGCGAACTCCGACCGTGGCCTGCCGACCCCGGAGCACCCCGACGGGGAGCCCGCCACCTACGACGCCCGAGGCAACCTCATCACCGGCAAGAAGCCGATCCTCACCGGCCCCGGACGAGGCTCGGCCGCAGGTGCGGTGCTGTCGTACTGCCTCGGCATCGTCGGCGTCGACCCGCTGCGCTACGACCTGCTCTTCGAGCGGTTCCTTGAGCCGGGCCGTGTCGGCATGCCCGACATCGACCTCGACTTCGAGCGCGGCCGTCGCGGCGAGGTCCTCGCCTACTTGTCGGCCCGCTACGGAGAGGACTGCGTGGCCCAGATCGGGAACTTCGGGTTCTCCCGCTCCAAGGCCGCCATCAAGGACGCCACCCGCGTCCTGGGACTCCCGGTGCACCTTGGGGAGCAGTTGGCCGCCCACGTGCCGCTCAACGCCAAGGACAACGCGAAGCCGTACCGGCTCTCGGTGCTCATGGACGCGACCGACGAGGTGGGCCGCGAGGTCGGAGCCCCGTTGCGCGAAGCCGTAGCGGAGTCGGAGGACGCGAAGTCCATCCTCGAACTCGCGCTCGGGTTCGAGGACGCGGTGCGGCAGTTGGGCATCCATGCCTGCGGTGTCCTCATCACCGCCGAGCCGCTGGAGTCGATCGGGGTTCCGCTGCGGTGGAACTGGGACGCCGCCAACCAGTGCAAGAAGGGCCTGCCGATCACCGCCTGGGATGGCACCGACGTCGGCGACGACGGTGCCGGGATGCTGAAGTTGGACGTGCTCGGTCTGCGCACCCTGGACCTGATGGCCGCCGCCGTGGCGAACATCGAGGAGGCGACCGGGGAGAAGATCGACCTGATCTCCACCAACAACGGCGCCCCCTCCCCGCACGTGGTGCCCGACCCCGAGGACCACGAGAACCCGCGCGTGAACGCGGCCTGGGCCCTCCTGGGCGAGGGGAAGACGTCCTCGGTGTTCCAGTTGGAGTCCACCGGCATCTCCTCGCTCACCGAGGACGTCGCCCCGCACAGCCTGCACGACCTGTCCGCGATCCTCGCGCTGTACCGACCCGGCCCGATGGGCGCGAACTCGCACCGCGACTACGTGTCACGGCGCGCGAACGGACCGGACTACTCCAAGTGGACCAGCGACCCCGACGAGCAGCGCCGCATCCACGAGGTGCTCGCCCCCACCTACGGGGTGCTGACCTACCAGGAGCAGATCATGGCGCTCGGCACCGTCGTCGGCGGCATGGACGTCCAGCAGCGCTCCGTGCTCCGCAAGGCCGTGGCGAAGAAGAAGGAGAAGGTGCTGAAGCAGTCCGAGGCCGACTTCTTCGCCGGATGCGAGCAGCGGGTCGTCGACGAGCAGGGCAACGTCGTCTCCGAGCCATTCTCGCGGCAGACCGCCGAGCGGCTGTGGGCCGACTTCAAGGACATGGGGTCGTATGCGTTCAACGCCTCCCACTCGGTCGCCTACGCCCAGGTCGCCTACCTGACGGCCTACCTGAAGGCGAACTGGCCCGCCGAGTACGCGGCCGGGGTGCTGACCACCACAGAGTCCGGGGAGAAGCGCGACGAGGTGATGCAGCGCATCGTGAAGGAGGGCATCTCCGTGGTCGCCCCGACGGTCAACAAGGCGAAGGTGAACGCCTCGGCTGTGGCGTCGGAGTCCGGGCAGCCAACAGTCATGCTCGGGCTCTCGGAGATCAAGGGCATGTCCGAGGCGGCGCGCCAGGTCGTGGCAGAGCGCACCCGCAACGGTGAGTTCGCCTCCCCGGAGGACCTGAAGCAACGGGTCAGCGTGCCCGAGTCGGTGATCGAGGCGCTGTGCTTCGCCGGTGCCATCGAGGCCGCCGGGGGCGCTGGCATGGTGCGGATGCGCAGCCGGGGTGTCCGCACCCTCGCATCCTGACCAGGCCGGTCCGGGTCAGCAGCGGCACCTGCACACCACATGAGCCAGAACCCGTGCCCGATGAACGTGTGGAACCACACCAACGGCTGCGACTGCGCAGCCAAGATGGCCGCCGGGGGCGCGACGACAGCCACGTTCCCGGGAGATCCTCACGGCTTGGAGCCGGGCGGGTACGAGGCGTTGGCCGCCGAGGCGCTCGACGGCCCCTCTGACGGGCCTTCCGAGGATGACCTCGACTTCGCCCGCGAAACCCTCGGTCCGGATACCACCGACGAGGAGGTCGTGAACCTGGCGAACCTACGGCTGGACCGCGACGACCCCGAGAGGGGCTGCCCCGCCTACGGCCCCCGGGTCGGCCGCAACGGTTACCACGACCCCAACTGGGGTCAGGACGAGGTGCTGGCCGGGTGGGAGGCGTCGCCGGGATTCGTGTGCATGCACGACCGGATGCCTCCGGGGACTCCACGGCGGTGGCGCGGCGCACACCTGACCTCAGCCAACGGCACCCGGTGGAACGTGCGGACGGTGCCCGCCGGTGAGCGGTGCGGCCGTCACCCGGACTACCCGACCATCGCCAGCAAAGACCTCATCGTCTTCTACGACGCCAACGACGCGACACCCGAGCGGCCGCACGGGCAGATGGTGGGCTCCTACTTCATCGACGGCCTCGACCCCGACGGCAGCGGCCAGGGGGTCGACGGGCTCACCACCAGGGGCCTCGACATCTACGGCAGCGAACCAGCGTGGAAGGTCGACGGCGAGAGCCTGCGTGGCGTCCTCGGATGGGCCCGGATGGCGCTCTCGGAGTGAACACGACCACCCCGCGAGCCGGGTCGAGCCAGGCGCCATCGACCCGCTCTCCGAGGGCTTTTCGAGGGGCTGGATGCACCCCTGGGTGCATAGGAACAGGTGAGCGAAATGCTCATCAGAAGCGCCGCCTCCCGCCAGCCGGGAACGGCATCGAGCGCCCGGTTCGGGCAGTACGGAAGAGAGAAGAAATGTCCTTCAACCGTCAGGAAGTGACCATCGTCGGCAACCTCACCGACGACCCGGTGATCCGCGAGAACAACGGCACCCGGCGTGCCACCTTCACCGTCGCGGTCAACATCGGGAAGGGCGAGAACAAGAACTCGCTGTTCCACGACATGACCGCCTTCAACAGCCAGTACGACCGCCTTGCCGACAACGTGGCCGCGTCGCTGCGCAAGGGCGTGCCGGTGATCGTGCGGTGCGAGCCGACCCAGTACAAGATCGACGCGACGATCAACGGCGAGTCCAAGCAGATCACCAAGACCGCCTACCGGGTCCTCTCCATCGGCGTCGACCTCGCCGACTACACCGTCGACGCGACCCGCAACCCGCGCCAGGACGGCGAGTCGAACGGTGGCGCCCCGGCCCAGCAGTACCAGCCGCAGGCCCAGCAGGCTCAGCCGCAGTACCAGCAGCAGCCCGTAGCGGCGGCTGTACCGGCTCAGGGCGGCGCCCCGGCGGACGTCTTCTGACCCACCCGGGAGGGAGCACCGGCGAAGGGGATCGGCCCAACGAGCGCGAATCTGCGCCGACAGGGCCGGTCCCCTTCCCCTATCCCGCCACAGATCCGCCCCCGACACGCTTGCCGCCACACGCCGCAGAGGAGCCAGCCATGACCACCGCAACCCCCGACGACGCCACCGCCGCCACCGCCGAGCGAGGACTCGCCTACGCCGTGCTCGACTTGGAGACCACAGGGCTCGATGAAGCCAAGGACTCCATCATCGAGGTCGCCGTCGTCGGCCTCACCGCCGACCTGGACACCGAACTGTTCGCGTTCACCGAGGTCGTGAAGCCCACGAGGAACGCCCGCGACCGGCTGGCGCTCGCTCCTCAGGACGTCCTCGACATGCACAAGGCCAACGGCCTCCTTGACGACCTCGACCGCGCTGACCTCCGCTCGCTGCGCGAGATCGAGAACGACCTGTGCATCCTCATCGACATCCACGCCGCTCAGGGCACCGACGTCTACCTGTCGGGCTCAGGCGTGTCCCACTTCGACCACCGCTTCATCCGCAAGCACATGCCCCGGCTGTGGTCGCGGTTCCACTACGCCATCGCCGACGTCGGCGTCATGCGGCGGTTCTACCGGCAGCAGACCGGCGCCCACCTCAGCGACGCCAACCTCGGGAAGACGCATCGCGCTCTTGACGACGTGCGCTGCCACATCGAGGAACTGCGCGACTTCCGTGCCGTGTTCCTCAGCCACAGCCGACAGGACAAGCACCGCTCGATCGGAGCCACCGCATGAGCCGCGTGTTCGACAACCAGAGCGACGGTGCGAAGTTCACCCGCGACAACCTCGGCGGGGCAGCGACCGACGACGACCGGGCAGCCGAGACAGTGGGCGCCTTGCTCGCGATCGCCGACGAACTCCGGACCGCCAACCTGATCGCCCTACTCGACGAGTCCCACCACGCCTCCGGCTACATCACCGGCGTCCAGGGCGAGGCGATCGCCGACATGGCTCTCACCCGACTCGGGCTCCGACCGGAAGGAGACAGGTCGTGACGATCACCGCCACCACCCACGACGCGCCGCCAACCCTGCGGCTGGACGCCACCGACCGGTGCGACCGGTGTGGAGCGCAGGCGTACGTCGCCACCGCGCACGCCGCTGCGCTGCTGCTGTGGTGCGCCCACCACTACACGGCGCACGAGGAGGCTCTCCAGGAGTTCCTCGCCATCGACGAGCGAGGACGGCTGGCCGAAGACCGACTCGTCGGGGACGCGCACGCATGAGCACGTCCGAGAGTAGCGACCCCTACGCCCAGGGGTACGACGCCATGCTCCAGTGGGCCAGGGGCCGCTCGACGGCAAGCCTTCGCAGCGCGCTCGCCGAGCGCACCGCGTCCATCGACGGCACCCACCCGTACAACAGGGGCGGCAACGCCGCGCTGCGAGACCTTCTCGCGGAGGCAGCCGAAGCATGACGCTGGACCTGCTCGACCTGGGGCCGCCACAGCCGTGGATGGCCGACGCCGCCTGTCCCGGAGTCGACCCGGAGATCTTCTTCCCCGCCAGGGGTGACACTCTCGCCGCGCAGAAGGCCAAGGCGGTGTGCTCCGGATGCCCGGTGCGGGCGGCCTGTCTGGACTGGATCCTCGACGTCGAGGCCGTCGAAGGGGGCCAGCCTGGGATCTACGCGGGCCTGACCGACACCGAACGCCGCCCACTCCGGGTCCGCAGATGCCGGGTTCCCGGGTGCCGCGTCGTGCTCACGAGCCCATCGTCGCGCTACTGCTTCGAGCACTCCGTAGCGCGCAGGCGACAGTCGCGAGCCGACTACGACCACCGGCGACGGCTCAGCGCCTAAGCAGGGGCTGAGCCGCATCAGGGGTGCATAGGAACGGGTGCAGCACGGTTTCCGGCTCCCGCCGCAGACGAAGCAGTTGAGGGCCGCAACTCCCCACAGTGGGCCGGGCGGCACCCGTACCGAGTACAGCCACCTGCCGCTAGCCACGGCAGGCACCACCGATTCGCCACGAGAGAAGCCACAACATGGACATCAGCCGCCGACGCACTCGGCCGACGATCAACGACGTCGCCCAACTGCACGTCGACCTGATCGAAGGCGACCTGACCCCACTCAGCATGCGGGTCGCTCTCCGTGACCTGCTGCCCCACCTGCCAGAGGACCGGATCGACTTCTGGGCGCAGTGGATCGAGACCCACGCCGCAGCCGACGACGGCTTCGGATCCGCCTTCGCCGACGCGTACGCCGACGCCGAGGCCGCCCTGATCGAGGACGAGTTCTGCGCTCGTGATGTCGCATGACCACGCTCGCCAACCCCGCTCACGGCACGGTCACCGACGGCACCGTGGACCTCGACCCGGCTGACCTGGGCGCAGATGACGCATGGGCCGACCGTCTGGTGCTCGGCATCAGCGCGTGGGTCGAGGAGTTCCACGCCCGCAGCGGACACCTCGGCGCGGTGCGCTGGTGCACCAACGAGGACTGCCGCAGCCTGCTCGACCTCGTGGAGAAGGAGGAGTGAGCATGTTCGAGACGCCCATGCGCCCGCTGCGAACCGTCGACGGCCGCCTGCGCGGCGAGCCGGGCACCTGCCCGAACTGCGGGGTCCTGACCCGCAGGTACGACCCCGAGGACGCGGGCCTGTTCCGCACCGGCGCCGTCCGCGTCGACGTCGGGTTCGGCTGGTGCCGCAACTGCAAGGAGGCCACCGAGTGCGACCTCGACGACTTCCTCGCCGACTACGACCCGCTGCCGAAGGTGCGCGCCATCTCCGCCACCGCCGAGGAGCCGGGCGCGCAGTTCAACGCGACCCCGATGCCCGCCTTCTTCGCCGAGGGCGCGTGCGCATCGGACGCACCGGGCGACTGGACCGACGCAGCCGCGAAGATGGCCTGCCGCCTGTGCCCGTTCTGGTTCGACTGCCTGGAGTGGGCGCTCGACAACCCCGAGGTCACCGCCGCAGGCGTCTACGGCGGCATGGGCCCGGCCGAGCGCCGCTCCTACCTGGAGCGCCGCCGGAAGGTGATGGTCGGGGACCTCGACCACGAGGAGCGCGGCGCTGACCTCGGAGAGATCGCCGACGAGCAGCCTGTGCGGCTGGCCGGGTGAGGCGAAGGTGAGCAGCGACCACGTGACGGACTCGATCAAGCAGGTCGAGGCCGCCTACGAGCAGATCAAGGACATCGCCCTGGCTTCGATGGGGCCCGGCGTCGACCGGCTGACCGCAGCCTTGGTCGAGCGCGGCAGCCTCGACCCCTCGGCCGTGCACGAGGTCGTCGACGAGCACATCGTCGCCGTGGTGGAGCCGATGA
>Ga0164243_10007738_pt1 | contig 15988 bp, 16 predicted proteins | sample OricompcompostOP_FD_108781 | JGI IMG/M metagenome (GOLD analysis project Ga0164243, IMG submission 108781) | Organic Plus compost microbial communities from Emeryville, California, USA - Original compost - Organic plus compost (OP) | ecosystem: Engineered > Solid waste > Mixed feedstock >...
CGCCGTGCTCGACACCGGAGAGGATCCGGGCGACTCCCGATACTCGTGCGGGTGGCCGTCGGCGGGGAGGTGCCGGTGCCTCCTGCCACAAGGCCACAGCGGGCTACACAGGTGCCGCCACGAGCCGACCGAACAGGAGCAGGAGCGGTGAGCGAATTCGGTGGCGGTCGATGTGGGCGGTGCGGCGCATACATCCACGGCGAGGCCGTCGAGGTCAACGGCTGGTGGCTGCACAAGGAGTGTGCTCCGGCCGGCTGGTACGACCCGGAGCCGACTGAACGGGAGTCCGGCTAGACTGATCCTCGACTTCGGTGTCGGCTAATCATCGGAGAATGTGGGGGAACCGCCACCGGCCCCGCGAGCTGAACCCAGCGGCTCGCGGGGCCTTTCTCGTGTCCCAACCTGGGACAGAAACGGGAGAGCCCGCCGGCGCGTGAGCGGAACCGGCGGGCTCTCCGTCCTCGATTACCGAGAAAGGAACGAGTCCAGTCTACCCGACTCGGCCGTGCGCGAGCACCACTTTCACGGCCTTGCCGTCGACTGCGACGGGGACCTGATCGGACACGTCCTGCGCGGCCAGTGCGGCCTTGGCGGACTCGAGCCGCACCGTCACGCCGAGCGCGGTGAGCGCGGCGTTCAGCACGGCCAGCAGCACGATCAGGATCGCCGACGCGGACCAGCCCGGGCCGCCGTTGGCGGTGTCGATGATCGGCACGACCGCGGCGATGCCGGCACCGACCAGCGTCGCCACGAACTTGAGCGTCGCCGCCCAGCCGTTCTCGAGGAGCGGCACGAAGTAGGCGGCGACGCCGCCTACGGCGATGCCCGCTACCTGCCATACCTCGACGGGCTCGAGGAGCCCGTCGCTCTGAGCCGCCACGAGCGCCGTGACGGCGACGGTGAGAATCTGGATGATCGCCACCGCATACTTGTTCAGGACCACGAGGGGCCTCCTTTCACACGTCCTCCATGATGACAGGAGGGGCCTTGGGGATCTCGGTGTCTTCGACGTCGCCGATGTGCCGAGTGATCCACAGCAGAAGCGTACGGATGTAGCTGATCGCCGACCAATACTTGGTGCGCAGCGCCTCGAACTTCCGGTTCAGCTCTGCCTGCTCCGCCTTGAGCTTCGCGATCTCCTCCTCGGCCTCAGCCTTCACCTTCGCGATCTCAGTCTTGGCCTCGGCGAGAGACTCGCGCAGTGGGGCCACAACGGCCTCAGTCTGGGTGCGGATGAGCTTCTCCCAGCGTTCGCCGAGCGCATCGGTGGTCGCCTTCTCATGCGCGGCTACCCCGAGTTTCGTGTCGCTGCGCGCCTTGTAGATGGCACCCACCGTGCCACCGCCGAACGTGCCGACGACGCCCACCACGACGAGCCAAAACCAGAACTCCACGCCACCGACGGGCGGCGCCACGGCCGTCGATATCGTCTCAAGCACTATCCGACTCCCCCTCGATCTGCTCTATCGTCGCCTCTGCGAGAGCATGCTCTCGTCGCAGCTTCGACGCATGGCTGGCGCACATCACCGCCCGATGCACGTAGAACGTCACCAACGAGGCGACCAGGAAGCCCTGCGGAACCTGCGCCTCATCGCCAGCAAAGACGACGACCGCCCAGACACTCCCGAGGTAGGGGGAAAGTGCGAGCCCCGTGAGCCATGCTGAGATCCACTCCCAGCGGTAATGATTCGTCGCGACCCCGACGGCCGCGAACAGCGACGCGAGAAACAGGGCTGCGCCCACGACGATCGTGATTATCGGGCCCAGCTCCTCCACGTACGCCTGTGACGCGAGCACGATGGCCGAGATTCCTGCCGCACCGGAGAGCGCCCACGCAGAGACGAGGCTCGTCTTTACGAGGGCGCGCTCACGACGCGGCAGGTTGCTGAACATCATCCCTCCAAGTAGGTGCCGATCTCGGCGGCCGCCCTCAGCGAGCCGTCACGCCACTGCTCGAGCACATCCCGAGGGACCTCGACCATCTCCGGTTCGGGCTCCGGCTCAGGCTCCGGCTCCGGGCCAGGGTGCTTCTCGTCGTAGATGGCCTTCGCGCGCATCACGATCGACCCTAGAGCCGCCTGCAGGTACGGTCCCGGACACTCCGTGCCAGGCAGCGCCTCCTGGTGGCTTATCACGTGCTCGCGGTCGATCGTGAACGACACCGGCACCCCGTCCAGCGTCTTCCCGTCGAACTCCGCCAGCCACGCGATCATCTGCGCCAGCTCCTCGAGCTGCGCGTCCGTCACGCGCCACTCGGGAGCCCCGGTCTCGTTGAGGGTCGCCACCGCCAGCGAGCGGTAGTTCCACGACGCGCCCGTGGCCGCCGGCTTCTGACCGGGCCGGATGATCTCGAACACGCTCCCGTCCCGCCGCAGGTAGAACGAGGGGCAGGAGCTGCGGCCGTTGCGGTACGAGAAGAAGTCGAGCTGATCGACCGTGGTCCCCGTGTGGTGGACGATGAACCGGTCGATGATCGGCGTCACCACCGTCCCACCCGCTGTGTTCCGCAGTGCCGGCGAGCCGTCCTGATTGAAACCCAGCGGAGCCTTCAGCCCCTTCTTCGCCCTCGGATAGACCGGAGCGTACTCAGGCAGCCCGCGCGGGTTGTCCGGGCTCGTCGGCACCGGCGGATTCGGCGTCGGCATCAGCTCGAGGCCCTCCGTCGACTTGTCGACGAAGCCGCCCGACCACATCCAGTGGCCGTCGCTGGTGCGCCGGAACCAGACGTCGTTGCCCTCCACTGCCTCGGCCTTGGTGTATCCGTTCATCGAGACGACCGCGCCGCCCGCCTCGGCGCCGATCGCCGGGCTGGACAGGTACGGCAGACGCCTGATGTTCGAGTCCGCCTCCCCGACCTTCCGGCTCCCGTCCCGCTTCGGGTTCAGGTCCGCCAGATCGTGCGTGCCCTTGTCGGTGAAGCCCCCGGACCAGAACCAGTTACCCGAATGTGCACCGCGGAACCAGACCTTGTTCCCCTCGACAGCCTCACCGTAGATCCAGCCGTCGAAGTCCCCGACAGCACCCGGCGTGAGAAAGTCGGTCTTCGGCGCCGTGGAGCTGGGCTGAGTGCGCCCGTTCACGCCGTTCTCAGCCGCCTGCCGCTGCTTCGGGCCGATCGTCGGCGGATTCAGATCTGCGAGGTCGTGCGTGCTCTTGTCCGTGAACCCGCCCGACCAGTACCAGTTGCCGGAGAACGCTCCACGGAACCAGATCGGGTTCCCCTCCACGCTCTCGCCGCGGATCCATCCGTCGAACGTGCCCACGGTTCCCGGCGTCAGGAAGTCCGTCTTCGCTCCCGCCGAGCCCGGCCTGTCTCGGCCGTTCACGCCCGACGGCCCGGCCACGCGCTGGTTCCCGAGCGCAGCCGGAGAACCGCTCATCCGCTCGCGGAACCACAGCTCCGGGTCTACCGTCGTGAACGTGTTGCCCGACCAGTAGCGGATCTCCACGTGATCGCACGGGCCAGTCGCGTTCCCGCTGGAACCCATCGTGCCGATCACCGCTCCCTCGGCGACCTGCTGACCCTTCTTCACGTTCCAGCTCTTCACGTGGAAGCGGCAGATCGTCACCTTCTTCCCGTTCTTCGGGTCGACCGAGTCGATCACGATCGCGTTGCCCGCCGCGTCATTGAAGCGACCAGCGTGCGTCACCGTGCCTCCGAGAATGGCGACGAGATTGGCGTAGTTCACGTAGTCCGTGCCGTAGTGGAACGAGTACGCGCCGCCCGTCCGCGGGCCGTACTTCGACGAGACCTTCGGCGGAGACGTCGTCGACCCGTTGGGGTACCTGGTCATGGAATCTCCCCCTCTTCCTCTTCTGGGAGCGGCTCTTCCGCGCCCCATGTGTCATGTACATCCTGCATCTGCTGCCCCGTCACGGTCTGCAGGAAGCACTCCCCGCAGTATGGACCGATCCCTTCGGGCGCTTCGGGATCAGCCTCGGGGGTCAGCACGTCATATCGCGGCGGGTCCTCACGATCCACCTCGATTCCACACACGATGCAGGGCATCAGTCCGCTCCGTCCAGCAAGGGGCCGACGTAGCGGCAGGAGAGTTGCCCGCGAACATCGGTGCCACCGCCCTGATGTACCGACAGCGAGCCGGAGGAGCACAGCATCATCGCCCGGTCGCCCGCGCGCATCGGCGTGTCGTCCATGAACACGAACGCCCGCGTCCACAGCGTCGCGATCAGCGCCGGGCCGGGCGAGTGCTGTGCGCGGATCAGCGTCGAACCGGAGGAGTCGAGGATTCGCAGAAGCCAGTCCGCTGTGCCACCGCCGGTCTGCTGGGTCGTCCACGCCGACACCTTGTAGATGCCCGGCATGTGGCAGGACAGCGACGTCGAGGCGTGGGTGAACAGGTCGGGCGCGTTCGACCGGACCAGGCCGTTCCAGTTGCCGACGTAGTTCCCCGCCGTGGCCGCGAACGCGGAGGTCGGCTCGAGGTTCATCCACGGACCCAGGCCCACCGGATACCAGCCCGCCGCCGTCCCGACCTTGAGGCCGGGCGCGGTCAGGCCCGTCGTACCCGTGGGCGCGTAGTACGACTCCCACCATCCGCGCTCCGTGTTGAACCACTGCGGCATCTGGTTCGCCAGAGCCGCCCGGTCGGCATCCGTCGACGGCGTGCCGTAGTAGTTGTCGCGCTCGAGCGCCGTACCTGAGCCCATCGTGTTCAGGCGCCGGGGGATCGCTCGGCGCAGGCCGCTCTCGAGCGACGCGATCCGGCTGAGGATCGACGTGAGCAGGCCGTTCGGGGTGCGCTCGTACGAGTCGCTCAATCGTCCTCCTCCTCATCCGAGTCTGGGCGGGTCGCCGGGGTCAGCGTGCCACGGATGGACTCGCCGCGATCCGCCGACTCCTCCACCGTGAGAGAGTCGATCTTCTGCAGCTGCGCAATCTGGCGGAAGTTCAGCGTCGCGCGCAGCGGCACCTGGACTCCGGGCACGAGCGCGTTGATGCCGATCTCCGGCGGCAGGAAGATCGACGAGTTGTCCGGCACGCGCACCTCGATCGGCGCCGGCGAGCGCCCGCTCAGGTTGCGCCGCGCCTGCGAGTCCAGCTCGCCCTGCGTCGGCTCCACCGTGCCGTCCTCGTTGTAGACCGTGTACAGCGTCGTCCATGGGCCGTAGTACGCCAGGTTCTTGAGGTTCAGGGCCGAGCCGAACATGCCGTTCGCGCCCACGGAGTAGGCCGCCTGGGAGTGATCCGAGCCGTACTCCGACACGATGACCTCGTTTACGAAGTTCGCCTCCGTCATCGTCGGCAGGCGCCCCAGATGACGGGACACGTCCCAGATCACGATGCGTCGGCCGACCGCGGTGAAGTCGATGCCGTTGCGTCGCGCGAGGTTCTGCAGGTGCAGGCCCACGCTCATCTCGAACGGGAAGGTGTCCATCGCCGTGCGCGCCTCGTTCGGGAAGTGCCGCACGTCGAGGTAGGGCAGGATGTTCACCGCCGGCCAGATCGTGTCGTCCTCGAACGCGGGGATCGTCACCATCCAGCCGCCCGTGGTGGGCGTGGCGACGCCGCCCGCTGCCGTCCACTCGGCCAGCGCGGCCGCCGCGTCCGGCGCGGTGTCCGGGTAGAACATGGTGCGGCCGTGGGAGAACTCGTACTCGATGATCTCCTCGATGCGGCCGGTCACCGTCGTCGCGCGCTCGGTGCCGTCGGGCAGCGTCGAGTTCTCCCACGCCTGGGTGAGCGGCTGGAAGAACAGGTAGTTCGTGACGTCCTTGGCGACGAACTCCGCCTCGCCCGTCGGCGTCGCGACGCGGTGGAGCGGTCCCTCCCAGACGCGCTCGGCGCCGCGGAAGATGACCAGCTCGTGCCGGTGCGTGCGGACCTGGTTCAGCAGGGCCGCGTTGCGCTCGCACGAGTCGCCCACGATCCGCACCGTCGCTTCGCTCGTCGCGTCACGAAGGCGCTGCCAGCGCACGAGCGAGATGTCGGTGATCTCGTCGATCTTCCGCTTCCCACCCCGGTCGTAGATGAACGCCGTGTGGCCCTCGATGCACCGTGCCACAGGCGCCCCCTACATCCGCTGCGTGACGATCAGCCGAACACCCAGGTTACCGGAGGGCGCCTCGAGCGGGACGTCCATCGTCACCACGTAGCCGATGCCGCAGCGCAGCTCCGGCCACGTCGCCGGAACGCCGCCCGTGCCGAACAGAAGCCGGTTCGCGGAGATTGGCTCGGCCCCTGCGACGGACGCGGTAACGAGCTGCGAGACGCCGTCGAGAACGATCTCCGTGTTCGGCGGGATGTACGTGAGGATCATCTCTGCCTCCCAGTCGCCCGCGGTGGCCGCCTCTGTCGGCTCGCCCTCCGGCACTGGGTAGTAGCGTATGCGCACCTGGCGCTCGGCCTGCGAGCCCGTGGTGAGCACGAGGGTCGGCAGAGCCGTCGTCCACTCGTGCACCTCGGACTCGGGGATCGTGACTGTGTACCGGCGCCATGTCCCCACCTCGTCGATGCACTCGGCCTCGATGGACGGCAGCACAGGCGGGGCCGGAAGCGGCGGGCAGTCGGGGTCGGCTAGCGGATCGACGACGCTCGACGGTTCCAGCTCGAGGCGCACCGAGGCGGACTCGTTCGGGTCCCCGAGCCACTGGTAGTCGTTCCAGATCGTATCCGGCGTGTCGCCGTCGAAGTACGGGAACAGGGTCGACAGGGACACCATCGCGGCATCCGCGATGATCCAGTCGCCGCTCTCCCACGGGGACCAGCCGTCGCCCTCGACGTCCGTGAGCGCGAGCGCGACGCCGACCGCCTCGGCGGGAGCCTGGGCGTTCGCGGAGAGGCGGTACACGGACCCGCCCGTCGCCTCGAAGCCGGAGCCGGCCACCTCCGAGATGATCGCGTCCGCGGCGTCGACCCACACGAGCGACGCCGCCATGCGCTGATCGCGGGAGAGGATGAAGTGCGCCGAGACGACGTACGTCGCGCCCGGCTCGATCGCCGCGAACGTCCCCGCCGCGGGGACCATGCGCAGGCCGCTGCCAGCCTCGTCCGCGTCGGCTGTGAACATGAGTCGGGCCGAGTGGTCGCCGGCGTCCACGAGCGGGCCTGTCACGCGCTGCAGGTACCCGTCAGCGGTCCCGGTGAAGACCTCTTCCCAGCCCTCCACCGGGACGCCGTAGGCGTACGAGATCGAGTTGTTCGGCGTGCTCGCCCACTCGAAGGTGAGGTCGTCACGGGGAGCCGTGTTCCCGTCGAAGTAGTCGCCCGGGCTCGTGTTCGTGTTCGGCTGCGTGATCGGCAGCCAGTTCGACCACGGCGACTGGTACGTGCCGAACCACGCCGACGCGCGCCACTCGTACGTGACGCCCGGAGTGAGGCTGTCGACGACCAGGGGCGACGTCGGCGTGTCGATACTCGCCGCCGGGCCCGTGCCGATGCGGCGCTCCACCGTGTACTTTGACACGCCGGTCGCACCGCCGGGAGGGGTGAGCGTCACGGTGGCCGACAGGCCGTTCAGGCTCGGCGCGACACTGATGCCCGGGGCCACAGCGGGAAGGGTCGTGAACGAGCGCGCCGCCGAGTACCCGCCCGCGCCATCGCCGTTCCGGGCGCGCGTGCGCACATAGTAGGTGGTGCCGGGATTGAGGATGCTGCCCGGGTCGAACGTGAGGACGTTCCCCACCCACGCCGCGTAGCCGTGCGACCCGAACGCCGGGTCGGTCGAGATGTACAGCCCATAGTCCGTGATGTTCGCGTTGCCGCGAGCCGCCGCCCCCCAGGTGAACTTCGCCGAGGTCGGCGTCAGGTTCGACACGGACGGCTGACCGGGTGCGCCCGGCGCGCGTGCGATCCGCGGAATCGGGACGGAGCCGCTGTAGACGCTGTTGATCGACCCGTACTGCAACCCCATCTGCACCGGGAGGGACGTCGACGCGCCCGACCAGTAGCCGTTCTCGTTCGCGTAGACCCACGTGTCGACGGGGCCGTCACGCCACCGCTGCGCACCGTTGGCGTACCCGGACGGCAGGAACGGGGTCACCGGGCCGTGTGTGATCCGGATCATGCCGTTGACCCGGCCGTCCTGGTAGCCCGACCCGCCGAAGTACGAGCCCGTCGAGCCACCCGGCCCGTTGTTGGCGCGGATGTACTGACGCACCCGCCAGCGGCCGTGGTCCCCGTACGACGCCTGCGTCTCGACGATGTCCGCCTCGAGCGCGAACGTCGTCGCGGGGGAGCTGTGGAAGACGGAGATCCGGTCAGTCATCTCACACCCCCTACGGAACCGTCACCGCGACAGCATCGACGTACATCCTGGCATCCGTCGGCACGAAGCCCGCGCCGACGTCCTCGGAGTACCACTGCACCAAGAAGTCCACGCGGACATGCATCGTGGTCGCGCCGGCCGGGATCTCTACCGACTTGGCTGCGAACACGGTCCCGTCGTACTCGACATTGTCGGTCGTCAGCTCGATCTCCGTGTCGGCGACGTCGTCGAACACGGCATACGCATTCATCCCGAGGAACCCGCCGTAGCCGCTGACGAGGACCGCCGCAGCCCACGTGGTGAACGACGGACGCGCACCCGCCGGCAGGTCGGCGACATCGACCGACGGCGTGTGCACGGACAGGTTCGCGATGCCCGCCCACTCGTCGGCGTACGTCGAGGCGTCCAGTCGGACCCGGTACGACCAGGCTCCGTCGGCCGCGATGTCGTTGCTGCGGCCGCTCGTGACGATCGACGCCGGGTCAGGCGTGGACGACGGCTGGATCACCGTCGAGTAGCCGGTCGCGTTCGTCTCGACCGACGGGTTGTCGCAGAAGTTCGTCGCCGCCAGGATCTCGCCCACTCCGGCCAGCTCCATGCTCGGGTACGGCGCCAGGTTGTAGGCCACATCCTGGACGACCGTCGGCACGATCGGCGGCAGCTCGATCTCCTTCGGCATCCCGTGCACCCACGGGTTCTCGGCCAGGAGAGTGAACTCGACCAGGCGGCCCACGTGCACGCCGTCGGAGGAGAGCCGCTCGCTCACGACCAACGGCCCGGAGATGCATCGCACCGAGTGCAGGAAGCGGCGATACGGCGCGACGCGCGCGAGGTAGTCCTCCTCTTCCTCGTCCTGTTCGCGCGCCGGAGGGCACGAGACGAAGAACGTCGCGTCGGCCTCGCCGCAGGCACCCCCGTGCACGCCACAGGCGTCAGGCTCAAGCGCATTGCGCAGCCACGTCATGCCCAGCTCGAGTGCATCCTCCCCGGCGCCTGTCAGCCATGCGCGCACCCGGACCTCGCGGCTGGCCTGCCGGTAGCCGGTGACCTTCCCGCCGTCGAGGGTGCGTTCGACGACCGCGGCCGAGCGGGTCGAGTCGCTCAGGCCGCGCACCTCGATCGCGTACGCGCCGAGGAAGCGCGCGCTCGCGTCTGGGTCATCCGGGTCGTACCAGGGCGCCAGCTCGATCTGCTCGTGCGTGTAGTCGCCCATCTCGCCGAGCGCCTGCGCGATGGTCGAGCACTCCGGGTCGCGTACCCACGAGGCCCGGCAGTCGGCCGTCGTCGCGTATCCGTACGCGCGGGCCGAGTTCAGGATCTCGTTTCCGCCGACGCTGAGGAAGTGGTCGAGCACTCCGCCCCCTTATCCGACGACGTCTTCGACGAGCCGAGTCAGGACCTCGTTCGCCGACCGGCGCGGGTCGCCCGACTCGTTGACTACGATAGCGCCTTCGCTCACGACGATCTGGGGCCCGCTCGGCCCGGCGATGCCGCCGTTGGCCATGTGCGGGATGGGCGACTTGCCCTGCGCGATCGCCGCCAGCCAGCGCACCGACGGATCGACCTGCGAGAGCGGGCGGTCCAGCGGGACGAACGCCTCGCGCCCGGCCTCGCCGGCGAGCACGTGGGTCGGACGGTCGAGCACGCCACCCTCCGCCATCGGGCGCTGGCCGACCGTGGGGTTCCAGCCGCCGGCGACCGATACGGTGACCGTGCGATTCTGCGGGATATTCAGGATGGCGCGGCGCAGCAGCTCCGCCTGCCGCAGCGCCTCGGCCGAGTCGAGGTCGACGTAGGTGAAGACGTTTGTCGGGATCAGCTCGAGCTGCGCGGTGTACTGGGCGATCTCGTCCTCGTTCAGACCAAGCTGCCGCAGTGTCTCCTCGAGTCGGGCCTTGTGATCGTTCAGCACGACGTTCGCGTCGGTGAGCGACCCCGTCTCCTCGAGCACCGCGGCCGCGTGCTCCTTCGCGGCCTCGATCGCATCCAGAAGCGCGGCCTGATTGTCGCGACCCTTCTGCGTGTTCAGATCGAGGGTGCCGCCGTTCTCCTTGATGGATTCGGTCAGGTCGTCGACCGCCTGCTCGAAGGCCGCCGTCGCCTCGAGGGTGCTGATCTGCGTGTCGCCGAAATTGCGGATCTTGTCGGCGAGGTCTTCAATGTCCTGCTGCGCCTGTTCGGCCTTGGCTGCCATGTCTTCGATGGCGGTTCCGTTGTTTTGGGCCGCTGTCACCCCGAGGTCCAGGAGGTAGTTCAGCCGCTCCTGGTCGGTGGCGATGCCGTCGACTCCGCCTGCCGCATGGTCGAGCGCCGCGGTGAACTCGGGCATCTCCTTGAGCATCGCGAGGATCTCCTCGTCGCTCGCGTTGATGCTGCCCGCCCACTGGTTGAACGTCTCCGCGGCCTGCGTGATGCTCGTGGCGGCCATCTTCCCGAGCTGCGCAGCGAGATTGTTGAGACCGAGCGCGAGCGCCGCCGACTCGCGGTCGACGAGGATGAGGTCGCCGATCCACCGCTGGAACGGTCCCTTCTCCTGCACGGCCATGAGCTGCTCGAGCGCCGTGCGCACGTCCCCCAGGTGGCGGGACTGGGCCTCGTTCCCGGCGATGGTCTGCCGCACCGCGGCATCCAGCGTCGTCGTCGAGGTCGCTGCGCGGCGCGCCGCATCCTCGTACTCGAAGAGGTTGTTGAACAGCTCCTCGACGGCATTGGCGGCCGCGACGCCACCGACGGCGACCGCGCCCCACAGCCCCGCGCGGCCGAGCACGCGCAGGGCTCGCCCAGCCTTTCCGCCTTCCGTGGCGAGCTTGTTGAGCGAGCCGTTGAACTTGTTGACAGCCCCCATGGCGGCATAGATGGCCGAGCCCGTCTTGAACGCGACGAACGCGCCAGCCAGCGCGGCGAGGCCATTCGCCACGCCGCGCAGGACGTCCTCCGGGATCGCGTTCAGCATGTCCGCGAATCCCTGCGCGACGGGCGCGAGCGCCTGAGCGACGCCGCGCAGGACGTCGCTGAACTCGTCGAGGCCGATCGAGATGATGCGGTTCAGCGCGTCCGCGAGATCTGCGAGCGCGGGGCCGAGCGGCTCCATGCCCTGGCCCAGATCGTTGAGCCCCTGTGCGATGAGGCCGAAGATGTCGAGTCGGCCGAGGAGGTCGAGGAAGCCCTCGAGCGCAGGCATGAACTCGGTCAGGTTCTCGAGGAACTGCGCCGTACGCTGCACCGAGTCGGGGGTCACGAGGTTGTTCAGCGTGCGCCCGACGGCGTCGAGGAGTTCGCCGAAGTGGGAGAACGTCACCTCCGCGTTGCGCATCCACTCGTCGAAGCCGCTCGACCGCGTGAAGTCGTTGAACTGCCGGGCGAGCCGCCCGACCCACCCGGTCAGATCCTCCACGAGCGGCTGGGCGCGGTTGAACGCGTGCAGGAACGCCAGCCCGAAGGTGCCGGCGGAGCGCGCGAGGCTGTCGAAGTTGTCCGAGGCGAGGTCGACGGCCTCGCGCAGCTCCTCGAACCCTTCCGTGCCGGGGCGGATGTTCGCCTCGAGATCGCGGAACAGCGTGCCGATCGTGCGGCCCAGTCGGGTCAGCTCCGGGCTGAGCGCACGCAGGTCGCCGCCGAGCCGATCGAAGACTCCACTGAGCTGCAGTGCGGCGCCGCGGGTGATCGTCTCGCCCAGCTCGCGGAACACCTTGCCGAAACCCTGCATCTCCGCCGCGAGACTGCGCAGGTCGCGCGGCACCTCGTCGAGATCACGGCCCAGCGTGGCGATGATGACAACGAGTCCGCCGAGGCCGATGACGGCGGACGTCGCCGCACCGCCGACGGCGATGAGGCCCGCGCCGGCGGCCGAGCCGAGCACCGCCAGATCCTCCATGCCGGCGAGCACGGCGCCGATGATGAGCGACCACTGGCGGAAGTTATGCGGCAGCTCACGCCACTGCAGATTGAACTCCCTGGTCCCATGTGTGGCGCGCTCGACCCGCCGGGTGAAGCCGTCGAAGACGGAGTCCATCGACTGGTACTGCCGGTTGGCGCGATAGATGGTCAGCTCGTGCTCGCGGAGGACGCGGTTGTAGTTCTCCGTCGCCCGGGCGTTCTGCTGCTGCCATTCCGCGATCTGACGAGAGCGCCGCTCCTGCTCGGCCATCGCTGCCGTCAGGCGCTCTCGCGCCTCCCTCTCCTGCTCAGCCTGGCGCTCCGCACGAGCCGCAGCCTCAGATGCGTCACGCTGCGCCTCGGCCCACTCCGACACCTGCCGCTTGGCCGCCTCGAACGCCGACGCGTTCACCATCTGCTTGTCGCGGAGAGTCTGCAGTTGGCGCTGCAGCTCGCCAGCCGCCAGCCCCGCGTCGTCAAAGCCCTTCGCGAAGTCGTCGAGGAAGCCAGGCTCGAGGCGGAGCGACTCAAAGTTCTTCTTCGCCTTCGCGAGGAAGGCGGTCAGGCGCTTGTCGACGGCGTCGGCGTAGATGCCGCCGTCCCGCTCGCCGTTCTTCTTCCAGGCGTCGTATGAGCGTTGGCCGGCCTTGGTGAGCGTGTCGCGGAACGACTTGTTCCACTCCTTGTCGTAGCCCAGGCCGGCCGCCTTGCCGGCCCGCTCGCCGACGCGCTCCGCATCGCGGGGCATGTTCTTGCCGTCGATGGAGGACGTGAAGTGAACGCGCCCCACGAGGTTCGACACGCCGCGCCTCCCCTACTGACCGATGGCCTGCTGGACCTGCTTGAAGATAGCCAGCTCCTCCTCTGCCACTCTAGGGCTTACTCGCCCGTTCGGTGTGTAGAGCGGAGCCTCGATCTCGGCCTTCCACAGGCCGATCGTGTACTCCTTGCTCGTGTCGACGCGCTGCAGTGCCCAGAAGTAGACGATGCTCAGGAAGCGCCGGAGGGGGAGCTTGATGCAGTCGATCCCTTGCCAGGCGAGCGCCCCGTCGATCTCCGTCCACCAGTCTTCTGCGATCCAGAAGAGGCGGTGGACGGCTCCGTAGGGCGTCCGGTGAACTCGGCGAGGATGAGGTCGATGAGGCCGCCGTCGGGGTTCTTCTCGCTGCCGCCGATGAGGTCGTCGATCTCGATCTGTCGCTTCACGACGAGGCGCTCGCTGTGCTCGCGCGCCTCCTCGCCCATCATTGACTCGACGAAGTCGAAGACGGCCGCGAAGCGGTCGACGCCCTTCTTCCGAAGCTCCGCCTGCAGGAGGGCGAACTGCGCCACGGAGGGCATTCGTGCGATGTACACCTTGCCGTCGATGGGGACCTCGACGACGTCCTCGTCTTCGGCCGCCTCTCGGATTTCGGTCTCGGCGGCCACCTTGAACTCGATACCCATGGGCATCCTTTCGTCGGGATCAGCGTAGCATCTGTCTAACGGAACGCGTCCCAACCTGGGACACTCACCCGTAGCTCGGGCCGACGACGACAGCGCCGTAGCGGCGCGCGATCGTCGAGCACGCGTCGTCCAGCCACGGGTTCGCATCCTGGCCGGCCACGAAGCGGAGCTTCTTCTTGCGGAACTTCCGGCCCGCGTAGCGGCTGACGGTATTGCGGCCGGGACCGCCCGGCGGCAGGTACATGAACTTGCCCTCGGGCGCATACGAGCCCGACGTGCCGCCGTGCACGTAGCCCGCATAGTCCGCGACGTTCGCGATCCGATATCGCACCATGTACTGGTTCGTGCCGGGCAGCCGGTTCAAGCGGTGCTTGCCGGCCAGGCCCCGCCTACCGCTCCGCGAGGGCGCCTTCGCCTTGGCCAGGCTCACCTGCTCCGTCGAGACGCGGTAGATCCACCGGTTGCCCTCTCCGGCCAGCATGATCCGCGAGATGTTGCGCCGGTACACGGTGACCTCGTAGGAGACGGTCATCACGCCACCGCCAGGAATGCGCTCCACGTCCCGCCGGAGATCCCGGACATGTTCGGCAGCGGCACGTACGTCCCGAGCGCGACGGCGATCTTCTTGCCGAGGTCCTTCTGCACCTCACGCGGGAAGCAGCACAGCACCGCCTGCTTCATGGCGCGCAGGTCCGACATGTACAGCCGCTGCGCCTCGAACATCGCCTGCGCATCGGGGAAGAGGTCGCGCCCCTTCGGGCGTGGAGCGCATCGCGCCACTCCGATCTCCACCTGATAGGCCAGAGGAGCCGCGCACGTCGCCGCGACTGGCCCGGTGTCGATGTCGGGCACGGGGAACTGGGCCGACGGGAACGAGCTGTCCAGGCGCACCCAGGCCGCGCCGCACGGCTTGCCCCCCTCGCAGTCCATGTAGCCCAGCGGCGGCATGTCGGTGCCGACCCACAGGCCGCAGTAGCACAGGGTTGGACCGCCAGCCTTGGTCAGCTCGTCGCACAGACACTCGGGCAGGCGCGCGAGCACCTCGAAGAACGGGTCGTCGACGAGGTCTGCATTCACGACCATGTCGGCGTCCTCACCCCGATCGTGTCGGGCGAGACGACCGTCGGCGCAGACTTGAGCCGGTACGGGTTGTAGATGCGGATGAGCGCTTTGACCATCGGGAGCGAGTCGAAGTCCTCCGGGTCCAGCTCGTACTGCTCGCCGTTGCGGCTCATCGACACGACGTTCCCCGGCAGGCGGCACTCCTTACCCTCGCAGTCCGCCAGGAACTCGGCCGCCAGCGCCCGCAGCGGCGCGCGTCATCAGGTCCGGCGCGGCGCCCCGGTAGTAGGTGACCGAGAAGCCCTCGTCGTCCGACAGGGTCATATCCTGGCAGGCGGGCCAGACCTCACCGTCGCGACGCACGAGCCGGTTGCCGTTGTCGACGCGGTACGCCGAGCGCGGCAGCTCCGCGCCGTCCAGCATCACCTTGACGATGCGGCCGACCGGCCCGGGCAGGATGACCTCGGACAGGCTTGTGCACGAGCAGTCGTCGCGGCGGCACCCGCACGCGTTGTGCCAGGCGCCGCCGGAGATGTACGGGCGGAACTGACCGATGGGCACGAGGCCGATCGACGACAGCCCGCTGCCGGACGCGGGCGCTGCGGCCCACGTCCCGGGCGGCAGGCAGCCCGCCGCGCACGGGCGCACCGTGACCGGGCAGGTGCCGATGCGGTACGCGGTCAGCGCGGCCAGCGTCGACCACGCGAATGCCTCCGCCTTCTCGAGGAGGGGGCCGAGGCGCTCGTCGTCGCGTGCGTTCTCGAGTTCGTCCTCGGTGAAGCGGCACGACCAATCGGTGTCGGGCGGGTAGCAGTACGGCATGACTCCTCCTACAGCCTCGGCTTGACGCGGATCTTCGCGTTGCGGCGCGTCGGCGTGGTGCCCTCCCCGGGTGGCCCGTCGAGGAGCATGGTGAGGTACCAGTCGCCCGGGGTCAGCATGTCGTACTTGTGGCGCACGCGCCCCAGGGTGGGGTCTCCCACGATCTCGACCGGGATGTTGATCTGGGCGCCTCCGTTGATGGGCTCGACGGTCGCGACGATGGTCGTGGCGGTGAGGTCGATCGGCTCCTGCGTCTCCTCACTGGCGACGACCCAGTACAGCCAGAGCGTGTCCAGCTCCCTTACGGTCTGCATCCGTCCTCCACCAAGATCATCGCCGTGCCCTCGGGCACGAGTGTACTGCCGACCCAGTCCTCGATGAGGGTCATCGACGGCCAGCACAGGTCGGTGTCGGGGCCCAGCGCCTTCTGGGTGAACGCGGGCAGCACGGATGCGATCTCCCCTGTGATCGGCGGGGCGGTCACGGTTCCCTCGGCGAACTGGCTGAACGCGGGAAGCGTCGAGGCGATCTGGCCCGTCACGCCCGGGCTCACGACG
>Ga0164243_10007739_pt1 | contig 15985 bp, 16 predicted proteins | sample OricompcompostOP_FD_108781 | JGI IMG/M metagenome (GOLD analysis project Ga0164243, IMG submission 108781) | Organic Plus compost microbial communities from Emeryville, California, USA - Original compost - Organic plus compost (OP) | ecosystem: Engineered > Solid waste > Mixed feedstock >...
AGGGTGTCGGAGAGCCCGAGCACGACCGCCGCGACGATCGAGATGAGAAGGGCGGGAACGATGATCCGCCTCCGGCCCATCCGATCCGACAGATGCCCCAGCCAGGCGAAGCATCCGGCTGCTCCCACCACCGTGATCCCGAACGCAAGGGTCACGGTCGTCGTGTCGAGCACCCCGCGTGCTTCATACAGCGGCCAGAGGGGTGTCGGCGTCGTGCCGAACGCCATCACGGCAGCGAAGGATGCCGCCACGCACCAGAATCCGGCGGTCGGCGGCAGCCACATCCGCGGCATCCGGTGACCGGAGCGAAGCGCTGAAGACCGGGTGCCCCCGTCGGTGCCGTCTGCGCTCGTGTCGCCGGATTCGGTGGCCATCGTGATTCAGCCTGGCCGAGGACCGCTGCGGGTGAGTGCGTCGTCCGGAGCAATATCGACCGCTGTTCGTCTCGCGGAGGCGGAAGACGACCCAGGGGAACACCGCCCGCTCGTGCGCGGTTGTCGAGAAGGTATGCGCGAGAGAGGCTCGCCGTTCCAGGGAGGTCCACGTGAAGGCGATTGTGTACACCGAGCCGGGCGACGCATCTGTGCTGCGGCTTTCCGAACGCCCCGTTCCCGAGCCAGGGCCCGGTGAGGTGCGGATCAGGATCATCGTGTCCGGTGTGAACCCGACCGACTGGAAGACGCGAAGCGGCAGCTCCACGCGCGGAGGGTCCGTGGATGCCACGGGAACCGTCCCCAATCAGGACGGCGCCGGTGTCGTTGACGCGCTGGGCGACGGGGTCGACCAGTTCTCCGTGGGCGACCGCGTCTGGGTCACCCTCGCCGCTCATGAACGCCCGGGCAGTGGAACCGCGCAGGAGTACACCGTCGTCCCCGTGGAGCGTGTGTTCCCGCTGCACGATCGCGCGAGCTTCGACCTCGGCGCGAGCGTGGGCGTCCCCGCCATCACCGCGCACAGAGCACTCACCGTCGCGGAGGGCGGCCCGGATCGGCTGAGCCCCGGCGCCCTCGGTGGAAGGACCGTCCTCATCGCGGGCGGCGCCGGCGCTGTGGGCCGCGCAGCCGTCCAGCTCGCTCGCTGGGCCGGCGCCACGGTCATCGCGACCGCGAGCACCGACGAGAAGGCGGCGCTCGCGACCGCGGCGGGAGCCCACCATGTCGTCCTGTACACACAGCCGGATGCCGCGACGCGGATTCGCGAGCTCGCGCCGGGCGGCGTGGACATCATCGTGGAGGTCTCGGCAGGCAGGAACCAGCAGCTCGACCTCGCCGTTCTGCGCACACGCGGAACGATCGCCGTCTACGCCAACGACGGCAACGTCCCCTTCGCCCTCGACGTGCCGGCGAACATGGGACTCAACGCGCGCTACCAGTTCGTCCTCCTCTACACCGTCGGATGGGATCGCATGACGGCAGCCGCCCGCGACGTGAACGCCGCGATCGCCGACGGCGCTCTCACGGCGAGTGAGGACACCGGCCTCCCGCTGCACCGCTTCACACTCGAGCAGACGGCGGATGCGCACCGCGCCGTCGAGTCCGGCGCGATCGGAAAGGTGCTGATCCAGGTCGCTCCGATCGAGTAGGCCCCTCGCATCTCGCACCGCCTCGGTATCACTGATATCGAGGCGGTGTTGTCATTGATAGCCAAAGGTGTTATCATCGATCACATGGACGTGAGATCAGTGATAATCGAGGCGGCTGCGAAGCTTCTGGCCGAGTCGCCCACCGGCGACATCTCGACCCGTGCGGTGTCGGAGGCGGCTGGCGTGCAGCAGCCGGTGCTGTACCGGCACTTCGGCGACAAGGACGGCCTGCTCGCCGCAGTGGTGGACTACGGCTTCGAGCACTACCTGGAGAGCAAGCGATCCGGCATCAAGGCGGACGACCCGGTGGAAGACCTTCGCGCCGGATGGGACGGCCACACCGCGTTCGCACTCGCGAACCCGAACTTCTACCGGCTGATGTACTCCCCGACGATTCGAGTCATTCCCGACGCCGCGAACGAGAGCCTCCGCCTCCTCGTCGAGATCCTCGAACGGATCGCCGAGCAGGGTCGCCTCCGCGTGCCCGTCGAGACCGCGGCGCAGATGGTGATGTCGGCGAACACCGGTGTCGCGCTGGCGCTGATCACGCGACCGACCTTCTACCCGGACGCATCCCTCTCGGCACTCGTGCGAGACGCACTCCTCTCGGCCATCCTCACGGATGTCCCGGTGCCGTCATCCACCGACTCCGCACGAACCGCCGCAGCGACCACGCTCATCAGCGGCGTCGACGACCTCGCCGGCGGCCTCTTCACCACCGCTGAGGCGGGCCTGTTCAGGGAGTGGCTGACGAGGATCGGCGACGCGCGCGCCCGCTGACCAGCGAGGAGCCCGTTGATCGGCGCGGCGCTCCCCATCGAGCACGCCGGCGGCACCTCGCTCATTGAGGCGACGGGCAACCGGGCAACCGGGCAGGCATCCAAGCCGGACAGACAACACAGAACAACACAGGAAACAGGAATCAGAAGGACACACCATGTCGAACACCATCCCCACCACTGACACCACAGGTGCGGCGGAAGCCGCGCCGCGCGTCGCCCTCGTCCTGGGCGGATCGGGAGGCATCGGCCGCACCGTGGCCGAGCGTCTCGCCGCGGACGGACAGGCCGTCGCCGTGCACTACGCCGGAAACCGCGCCAGAGCCGAGGAGACCGTCGCCGCGATCACGGCAGCGGGAGGGCGCGCCATCGCCGTCGGCGGAGACGTCGCCGACGAGAACGACATGGCGGCCGCTTTCGACCTCGTCGAGAAGGAGTTCGGCGGCATCGACGTGGTCGTGAACACCGCGGGCATCATGCTCCTCAGCCCGCTCGCGACGCTCGATCTCGACGACCTCGACCGGATGCACCGCATCAACATCCGCGGGACGTTCGTCGTGTCGCAGCAAGCGGCACGACGGGTGCGTCGCGGTGGTGCGATCATCAACTTCTCGACCTCGGTCACCAAGCTCCAGTTCCCGACCTACTCGGCGTACGCCGCGAGCAAGGGTGCGGTGAACGCGATGACCCTCATCCTCGCGCGCGAGCTCCGCGGCAAGGACGTCACCGTCAACGCGGTCGCCCCCGGACCCACCGCCACCGACCTCTTCCTCGACGGCAAGGATCAGGAGGCGATCGACAATCTCGCGAAGGCCGCGCCGCTCGAGCGCCTCGGAACGCCGGAGGACATCACGGAGGTCGTCTCCTTCCTGGCTGGACCTGCCCGCTGGATCAACGGACAGATCATCTACGCCAACGGCGGCATCATCTGACCGCCCTCCCATTCGAGAGAAGCACGAGAGAAGACGGGATCATGAACAACGTCATCGTCATCACGGGCGCGTCGAGCGGCTTCGGAGCGCTCACCGCCAGAGCACTCGCCGACCGCGGAGACATCGTCTACGCCGGGATGCGCGAGACCGCCGGCCGGAACGCGCCGCAGGTCGCCGCGGCATCCGGCTACGCGAAAGAGAACGGCGTCGACCTGCGGGCGATCGAGCTCGACGTCAACTCGCAGGCGTCCGTGGATGCTGCGATCGCGTCGGTGATCGCGGAACAGGGCCGCATCGACGTGCTCATCCACAACGCCGGACACATGGTGACCGGCCCGGCAGAGGCCTTCACGCCGGAGCAGCTGCAGGAGCTCTACGACGTGAATGTGCTGAGCACGCAGCGGGTCAACCGTGCGGTGCTCCCGCACCTGCGCAGCGCCGGACGCGGGCTCGTCATCTGGGTGTCGAGCTCGAGTGTGAAGGGAGGCACGCCTCCGTACCTCGCCCCGTACTTCGCGGCGAAGGCGGCGATGGACTCACTCGCGGTGAGCTACGCCGCCGAGCTCGCCCGATGGGGCGTCGAGACCTCGATCGTGGTGCCCGGCTCCTTCACCTCCGGTACGAACCACTTCGCGCACAGCGGTCGCCCCGCCGACGAAGCGGTCGAGGCCGAGTACGAGACCCGCTACGAGGGACTCATGGAGCAGGTCGCGCAGAAGCTCGCGGCGCTCGCTCCCGAGGGCGTGGATGCCTCGCTCGTCTCGGACGAGATCGCCCGAATCGTGGCCCTGCCCTCTGGGCAGCGCCCATTCCGCGTGCACATCGATCCGGCGAACGACGGGTCGGAGGAGGTGAGCGCGGTCGCGGATCGCATCCGGAGGGAGTTCCTCGAGCGCGTGGGTCTCGGCGACCTGCTCACGGTCTCGTGATCTCCTAGGCACGACCGCAGGCGAACAGCACGAGGGGACGCCGTTTCTCGGAGAAACGGCGTCCCCTCATGCTGTTTTCCCTCTATTGGGGCCGAGCCCGCATCAGCCGCGGCGGGTCGGGGCGGTCACACCGGATGGGCGATGAGGCGTACGTGTCCCTCCGGCTCGCCGGTCCACGCGTTCCTGGCGACGGATGTCGCGCGCACGGACTCGAGAAGCTCGATTCGCGCGAGGCCGTCGAGCGCAGCGGCGAGCTCCTGAGCGCGATCGTGATCGGACGCCTCATGCACCACGGCCACGAGGATGCCGCCGGGAGCGAGGGAGCGAACAAGCCGTGCGAACACGGACGGTTGATAGACGAACGCGGCGATGATCGCATCGAAGGTCTCACCGTCTGCATCCCACTCGGTCAGCTCTGCGGTGACCGCCCGGATTGTGGCATCCGTCTCGCGCACGTGCCGGCCGAGCTCCGTCATCGCCACGCTCGACGAGTCCACGGCGACGACGGACCATCCGTTGGCGGCGAGCCAGATGCTGTGTCGCCCAGTGCCCGCTCCGAGGTCGAGCGCTCGCCCCGGGCCGCGTGAGCCCAGTACGTCGACGAGCCACGGTTCCGGCTCCTCGAGATACGGATGCTCCGCGCGATAGAACTCGTCCCACCATCCCGCCACGGCATCCTCCTCCTGCAAGGTCCCACCATACGGTGTCGGCATGTCGCTGCGCCGTCCTTGGGGCGCGCGTCAGGAGTCGGCCGCCACCGTCTCCTTCGGACGCTCGGCGTCCTCGAGCGCCCGGCTGACGGCATCCGCGACCCGAGCGTCCTCGAGCGCCTGACGGCGAGCGCGACGGATCCTCAGCAGTCGCGGGACGACGATAGCGGCCACCACGATGAGAACGATCACGATCAGCAGCGTCCACGGCACGGCCCAGCCGGTCCCCGACGTGGCGACCGGTGCCAGCGGTGTCGTCGATCCCGCCGCATCCGTCATCAAGGGCGTCACCGATGCGGTCGCGGTCAGCAGCACGAGCGGTGCCACCCCCGGCACGATCGCGGTCTGATGCCAGGTCTCGCCCGGAAGCAGCTGCGGCGGCTCAGCGATCGAACCAGCGGCCTTCGCGAACCATCCGAAAGGACCTCCAACCGTCGCGCTCGGCTGAGCAGAAAGGGCGACGTTGCCCGTGTTGTGAAGGGTGTAGGTCACCGTGGCGTCGCCGCCGGCGAAGGGATTGAGGCCGCCGTTCCAGCTCACCTGCACATCCTCGACGGCGAGGCCCGGTCGGAGCTCACCGCTGACCCGGACACTCATGCGGATGCCCAGGCGGCGGTCGACGTTGACGCCCGGCTCGTCGCTGGGCTGGGTGAGTGACGTGACGATGCCGCCGGCGTAGTCACCAGGCGTCGCGTTCTCCGGCACGCTGACCGTGAAGGGAACGGTCACCGTTGTGCCGGGGTCGACCGTCACACGCTCCGAGCCGGTCTCGGTCCACACGCCGATGCCCACCGAGTCCTCGCCGGCGGGAAGAAGGTCGAGCTGGCCGCTGTCGGTGGTGAAGCCGTCTGCGGCGTAGACCCCGAGATCGAGCGGCTCCGATCCCTTGTTCGCGATGACGAGCCCGTCCTCGATCGTCGTGCCCGGATTGATCGAGTACTCGTACGCGGTGCGGTCTGCGCCGAGGTCGTTCGACTCGGTCCGCACCGTCCAGGTCACGGCGCCGTCGTCAGCCGGGGCGTCTCCGGCCGCGAGCGCTGCATGCGGCGCGAGGAAGGTCATCCCGCCCGTGAGTGCGAGTGCAAGAGCGGCAAGCCGGAAGGGCCGGACGGGTTGGAAAGCGGTGGAGCGAGTCATCATCGTGTCCTCTGGGCGGTGGTCTGGGGATGCCGTCGCGAGGCGGGCGCGAAGCCCGCCCCGCGACGGGTGTGACCGTCGGATCAGCCGGCGAGAGCCGTGATCGTCAGGGTCGTGCGGTATGTACCCTTTTCGACGTCAAGCGGGAACTTCAGGTCGAGGTCCGCGCCGAGCGTGGACTCTCCACGGTCGTGGCCCTGAGCCGTCCCACCGAGGGCGCGGGAGATCGACAGACCGTCGCCGCCCAGGTAACCCGACTGGATCGCGGCGCCCGCGACGGTACCGCCGCCGGCCTGCACGATCTTCGGGGTCCAGCCGAGGTACTTGCCGGAGAACGTCTTGTCGCCGTCCCGGAAGTCGCCGACCGACGCGGCAAGCGTCCACGGGGCCAGGGAGCGCCGCGTGTCCGTCACCGTGATGGGGTTGATCTCGCCCGTCGCCTCGTAGTACTCGAGGTTCTTCTCCTCAGCGGTGCCGAGGTCGACGAGCCCGTTGTCGCCATCGATCGTCCAGCCGAACTCGCCCGGCGCCGACTCGGCGACATCCACCTGGATGTCCTGACCGTCACCGTGGTTCGGGTGGATCGTCACCGCGTCGATGAACGAGCCGACCTCGCCGTTCGCGTTGGCCTCACTGCGGATGTTCTGGACCACGAGCTGGTCCTTCTCCACGGCGACCTTCACGTAGCTGCGCGTCTTCTCCTGGCTCTGCGACGAGTTGTACCAGTAGTTGCTCGGGTTGAGCGGGTCCGGACCGTTGCCGGGGCCGCTCGTTCCGCTGTTGTCGGGTGCGGTGATGTTGTAGTACTTCGAGCCGGAGGCCGAGTTCGCCGTGACATAGATGACGCCGCCGGGCCCCGTGAAGACCTCGTTCTGCCCGGGCTGCTCGGCCGGGTTCGCCTTCACGCCGTTCTTGATCTCATAGCTGCGGGTGTAGACGTGGTCGTGACCCTGGAGGACCAGGTCGACTCCGAGGTTGGAGAACACCGTCGGGAAGTCCACACGACGCACCTTGTTGTCGCCGTCCTTCGCGTGCGAGGCCGCCGAGTAGATCGAGTGGTGGTACACGAGGACCGTGTACTTCGCGTCCGCGCCGTGCTGGTTCACGACGTCCGTCACGTACTGCACGTGCGCCGCGTCACCGCCGCCGCCAGACGACGTGGTGTAGCTGTTGCTGTTCAGATCGATGAAGAGAACGTCCTTGTAGATGAACCAGTAATCACCACCCGACGCGGTGCCCGCCGGGTTGCCGTTCGAGTAGTACGCCGGCGAACGGTCGGTGTTCGGGGTGTAGAGGTGCTGCTCGTACGCCTTTCCGCCGACGTCGTGGTTTCCGATCGTGGCGACCCAGGGGTACTGGCGCAGCTTGTCGGGGGCGAGGAAGGCATCCCACTGGGTCTCGGTGTTCGCGGTCTCGACCTGGTCACCGCCCGAGACGAGGAGCTCCGTGTCGGGGTCGGCCGCGAGCGCGATGTCCAGGGTGGATGCCCACCCGGCGCCGTCACGCGCGATATCACCCGACGAACCGATCTGCGGGTCGCCGAAGAAGAGGAAGTCGAAGTTCCCCTCGAACGACTGCGTCTTGAAGCCGTAGGTCTGCGACCAGTCGCCGTCGGAACCGACGCGGTACGAGTATTCGGTGTTCTCGCTGAGGCCCGTGATCGTCGCGTGGCGGTTGAATCCGCCGCTCGTCGCGATGTTCGCCGCGCCGGTCGCCGAGAACGTGCGTGCATCGGCTGGGAACTCGCCATTCATGAGCGAGGCCGTCGGCGCCACCTGGACGACCTGGTCGGTGTCGGCGGACGAGTACCAGGTCACGATGCGCTGGGCCTCGTTGGCGCCGACCCCGAGGATGATCCCGGTCTTGGCGACCGGGGCATCCTCGGCAGCCATCGCAGCGGGAGCGGAGATGGCGCCGGCGAGGACGAGTGTTGAGCTCAAAGCAGCTGCCGTGAGCCACGACGCGGTACGACCGGTGAGTCGTGCCGCGCGAGGACGCGCAGTATTCGAGGTCATTGGGGTCCGTTTCTTTCGATGTTGGCAGAGGCGTCCCCCTGAACGAGGGACAGGACAACGGTTCGCCTCGAAGATGACATCGGCGTGAACGTCGGGGATCGCCCTGGTTTACACGTGCGAAAGATCTCCCACCGGATTCATAAGCCGCGCCTCGGCGGCTCACAGGCGGGCGGAGCAGCGCGTCACAGCCCGAGCACCCTCTGCACGAACCAGACGAGCCCCGTCACGGTCACTGCCAGCGCAAGCAGACCGGATGCCCACATCCCGATTCGCGGCATCCGTCGCCGGAGCAGCGTGAGCAACGGGAAGACGATCGCTATGACAGCGATCTGCACTGCCTCGATGCCGACGTTGAAGACGAGAAGGGAGCCGAGCAGAGCCCACGACCACGGCTCGTCGATGCCGAGGGCGGACGCGAAGCCCATGCCATGGATGAGTCCGAACAGGAACACGATGCCGAGCCGGATCCACCCGGCACGGTCCAGACCGAGCGGCCCGCTCCTCAGGGTGAGCTCTGGCGCGACGTCACCCCTCCGCCACATGCCCCACAAGTGCCACGCGGCGACGATCGCGATGGACAACGCGATGATCGGCTCGACGATCAACGCCGGGAGCGTCACCACGCCGGTGGCCGCGAGGACGAAGGTGACCGAGTGCGCAATGGTGAACGCGGTCGCGGCCAAGACCACCTCACGCAGGCGACGCGAGCCCACGATGAGGGCGAGCAGGAACAGGATGTGGTCGATGCCCGTGATGAGGTGCTCCGCACCGAGCACGAAGAACTCCCAGAGGCGTTCGCCGAGCGACTGCTCCGTCGAGAACGACGGCTGTGAGGCGTCCAGCGCCGCGCTCCCGGTCTGCAGGTCGAGGTCGTAGGTGAGGATCGTCGTGGTGCCGGTCACGTAGCCTTCGTCATCGGCGAAGAGCGTGCTCGTCACGTCGTGGGCGCTCGTCGGCGCCTCGCACGCCGCATCCAGCATCAGCACGGCGTAGGGAGCGCCGTCACGTTCGGTCATCGATGCGGTGCCGTCCCAGGCGGCCGGGCACGGGGCGCCACCGGAGGTCACGGTGAACCGGTCGGCGATGTAGGCGAGCACGGTGTCGCGGTGTGCCGAGAGCGCGGCCGTCTCGGCATCCGGGTCCATCGCTTCGAAGGCGGCGGTTCCATCCTGGAACAGCGGGTCGTCGTCCTCAGCGTCTGCCGCCGACACGACGAGGAGGTCGTACTCGAGCTGAAGCTCGACCTCCACGTGACCCGACTCGCCCGCCCTGATGTCGGCGTACACCACCGAGGTGAACCCGTGGGCCGATGCCGCGGACACGCCGCTCATCAGGGTGACGAGCGGAGCGATCGCCAAGACGGCGAGCGCCAGGACCGTGGTCAGTGCGCTCCGTCCTCGACGTCGTGCGCAATGTGTCATCAGCTCTTCCTCGCTTCGCCCGATTGCCCGCCCGCAGCGGATGCGCCGGAGCCGTGCCGGCCCGCGCATGACAGGCTTGCCGGAGGAGGTGAACGGCTCCTTCACGGCAGGGGAACAGACGCGTAACTCCGCTCCGTCGAGTTGGCATCGCGCCACCCGCCGATGGAAGAGTGGGACATCGCGGACCTGCACGGCTCTCCCGCCCGCAGACCGCAGCACGCCCGCCCCTGTCCCACCGTGAGGACGACCTTGCACCGATCCCAGACCACGGCCACCCTGCTGGCCGGTGCCCTCGCGCTCGTGCTCGGGCTCGCGGGCTGCGCGGATGCCTGGGACACTCCACACCCGGAACCGAGCGCGATCGGCACCCCGGGCGCGGGCTTCCTCCCCACGCCGACTCCCTCGCCGGAGGCGACGGTCCGCCCGGTCGCCGGATCGTGGGCCGACGTGCATCCGTCGCCAGGGATGCGGGTCGTCCTGCTGACTGCTGGGGACGACGAACCGACGCGGGCACTCGCATCCGCGGTGCAGCGTTGGGCCTCGGACGAGGGTGTCGACCTGCGCACGGTCGAAGCCGACGGCGACCTCACCGGCGGCATCGTCTCGGCGATGGGCATGGACCCGGACCTCATCGTCAGCGCGGGCAACGATCTGGTCGACCCCCTGGCGACGGTCTCGCCGAACCACCTCGGCCAGCAGTTCCTCGTGATTGGCGCGGAGATCCCGGAACCGACCTACAACGTGACCTCGGTCGACTGGGCGGGCGCCTCCTTCCGCGGAGAGGGCCTCGGCGGCGCATCCGTGTTCGATCCAGCCTCGTTCACGCCGGAGAGGTGCGGCGACGCCATCCGCGCCGGTGTCGCGGCGGTGCTCACCGGCCTGACGGGCTTCGTCCTCTGGATCGACTGACCACGGCCGCCCATCGCAGCGGATGACGGTCCGTCGTCGCGACCGTCGTCACAGCCCGCGCTCCCTACCTCTCCGGTACTCGGGTCGACACCACCTGCTGCGCGAGTCTCCGCAGTGTCGCCAGAACGGGGTCCGTCAGCAGCGTGCCGACCACGACCTGCCGGACGGCGCCCTCGAGGTCGGCGGGCACGGATGCGACGTCGGCCTCGGCCACACGAATGCAGGCACGCGCGTACTCGGGCCAGGTGGTCTCGAGGTTGGCGACACCGGCGTCCACCGCGGTGCGCAGCTGCGCGGCGAGCCGGTCGGCGAGGGCGGGATCGCATTCCCAGCCCAGCTGCGCGAGCTCGGCCGCCACCCTCTCGGGCCACGGGTTCTCGCCGTCGGGAACTGATGCGGCGCCCTCATCCGCTTCCATCCCGATCATGACCTCCTGAGCGGCGGCGAGCAGTTGGATCCGGTCGGCCGGGGGGTCGTCCAGAACGGCGAGCACGGAACGCACCTCGGCCAGGCTGAGACCAGCCGCCTGCGTCAGCCCCCGGATGAGCCGCACTCGCTCCACGTGCCCGGCATCGTACTGCGCCTGGGTCGCGGCCGTACGGTGTCCCGGGCGCAGCAGACCCTCGCGCAGGTAGAACTTCAGCGTCGCAACGGGAACACCTGTCTCTTCCGACAACGCGGAGATCCTCATCAACGACTCCCTTCCCGTATCCCTTGACATTGGAAAGTACCACTATCCATACTAGATATCAGAACTATCTAATATCCATCGAGGAGGACCACATGGTCACGCTCACCACACACCGGCACGACGGCGAGCTCGCCGTCTTCCTCATCGGCGCGCGCATCAACAAGCTGTGGCGGCCGGATGCCTGGTTGCCGGCATTCGCCGCGATGGGGCCGATGCTCCGCGAGTTGTACAGCGACCCCGCCTCCGGATTCCTCGGCGCGCGAACGCTCGTCGGCGGCCGGGGCGTCACGGTCGTCCAGTACTGGCGCAGCGTGGAGGATGTCTACCGGTACGCCAACGACGGGAAGCAGGCCCACCGGCCGGCATGGATCGCGTTCTACCGACGCGCGAAGCGGGTTCCCGGTGCGGTCGGCGTGTGGCACGAGACCTTCAGGGTCCCGGACGGCGGCCACGAGACCCTGTATGCCGACATGCCGCCTCACGGCCTGGCGCGCGTCACCGGCGTCGTGCCGGCGGAGCGGCGCGGCCGGACGGCCCGGGACCGCATGGCGAGCCGGGCCGGGTGACGATCATGGCGCAAGCGTCACGGACCAGTCATCGTTCGGACGGCCGGTGTCGCATCCCCATGTACACGCCGCCTTCTTCGAGCTCCCTCAGCATCTGATCGACTCGCTTGTGTCGGGTCTCGGGCCGCTTCGCCCGGTTGATCCATGCGAGGTAGTCGTTGCGCTGGTAGGCAGGACGGTCGTCGTAGGCTTTGCGCACCCGGTGTTCTGCAAGGGCTTCCGCGACATCCGCCGGCATCTGCTGTGCCGGCCGTCGCAGAGTCATGATCTCGCCTCCGGAGCGACGGCCAGCGCTTCGATCTCCACGAGCACGCCGGGCCGCGCGAAGGAGGGCACCTGGAGCACCGTCACCGCGGCGGGGTTCGCACCCCAGACCTCGAACGCCGCAGCGTACCCTGCTTCGATGTCGGCCCCGGCGGCGAGATAGACACCCAGCCGGGCGACATGACTCGCGTCCGCCCCCACCTCGGCGAGCACGGCAAGGACGTTCCGCAGAGCTTGCTTCGTCTGTTCGCCGAGATCGGTGGAAACGAGTTCCCCGTTCTCATCGGTGCCCTGTTGTCCTCCGACGACGAGGAGCGAACCGCCTGTCACGAGCACGCCCTGAGAGAAGGCAGGGTTCTTGTGCAGACCTGCGGGGTTGATGTGAGTGAGAGTCAGAGTCGTTCTCCTGTCCTTGCTGCTGTTCTGAATCGGTCGTTGTGGCGGATGCGGCGCGACGCGACCGCAGCGCCCGCACCTTGTGCCGGTTGCCGCACCGCTGCATCGAGCACCAGGTCCGGTTGCCCGAACGCGAGGTGTCCAGGTACATGACGGCACAGTCATCGGCACCACAGACGCGCACACGGTCGGTCTGGCGCAGCGCGGCGACGGCGTCCCGCGCAATGGTGGCGAGGAGTCGATCGGAGGTGATCGGATGCTCGTGCCGCAGTTGAGGCGGAACATCCGGGCGCGCCGCCCACTCGTCGATGATGGCGGCGACCTCGTCTGGGACCGGTCGATCATGGGCTGTCGCTACAACCGCCTCAGCGATCGCCCCCCGCAGCTCGCGCGCCCGCGCATAGCTGGCGGCGCTCACCGGCACGTCGACACCGAATCGCTCACGCCACCAGTTGGCGGTGTCTTTCGGCTCGTGCCACTGCTCCCACTCCGGCGGCCCGGCGAATCCGCCCGTGTAGGCGAAATCTAACGCGATGGAACCGGAGTCGAACCACCAGCGCTGCCCGTCGTTCGCGACGAACCACTGACCGGCCGGCGGGTCCGCGAACATGTAACCAGGATACCCAGTTACGTTAGGTCGCCCAAGGGGCAGACGATCGTCGTCGGGTTAATGGTGGTCCGCCTCTGCTGGCCGATGCCACGACCGCGGGCGTGTGTGGGCTCAACGCCGTCTACGTCGTCCTGGTCTGGAGCACCATCGGTATGGTCGGAGACATGGTCCACGCGGACGGAGAGCGATCGACCTGACCGTGCAGGGAGGTCAGGAAGAGCGACGCGGTGCGGCTGGGCGCGACAGCTCGGCTTGGATCTCACGGAATCTGAGCCGCGCGCTACTGTATCTGTTCTGCGCTACCGTTTCTGCATCGCGCGGCCGAAGTTTGAAGAGCGTGATGCAGAAACAGCAGCCGATATCGCGACTCAGGTGTCTCCTATGTCACGACTCATCACATGGTGGACGCTATGGAGCACTACGGGAACAGGCGACCACGGGTCGAGAGGCTGGTTTCCGCGTGGAATCAAGGCGTCGGCGACGATCCCGCCCTCGCCGCGGAGCAGGACGACCCGCTGATCGGCGCGTCGGCGGAACCAAAGAAACGACCTCGAACACGCCTCACGGAGAGCGAAGTGGACGCTATCCGAACAGCTCGCGAGCGCGGAGTCAGCGCGAACGCGTTGGCGCGTCAGTTCGGGGTTCATCGGGCCACGGTGTGGGCGAAGACGCGGACCTCCAATCAGGAACCTCGTCAGCAGACGCAGGTTTCAGATCGTGTGCAGACTGCGGCGAATCAGATCGACCAATCGATCAAGAAGGTCTTCACACTCAGGTCGGACGACTGAGTCACCCTGTTCGACTGCGGAGATTGCTGCCTGAGTCACGTCGTACTTGCAGGATTTGACGAGCTTCTCGGCATCGGGCACGCCTGCGTTGACGAGTATCTCGGAGAGACGTTCGCTCCACGCCTTATCTCGGCCCTGATCGAGCTTGCGTTTCTGACGGTCATTCAAGCTGAAGCCGATCCTGGTCTCAAGCGCTGCAAGGTACGAATCCTGGATGAGCACGTCTTCCAGCTCAGAATGTGCACACGAGGGTCGCACAACTTGGACGACTGCGGTCTGCTCGATCACGCCGTCCGCAAGGAGACGATCAACGTCATTCTTCCCCGCAGGATCGCTATCGAGTACCACGATCGGTTGAGTCAAGATGGTTCGCGCGGCGAGAACCCTTGGGTAAATCTTGCTGCCGCTCCCGGCCGACTCGATGATGAGGCGCCCCTCGGTGAGCCATTCGCGAACCGCAGGCTCTCGCTGGATCAGAAGCGCGGGCAGAAGAACTTCGTCCAGATAGCCTTCACTCACCACCACCACCTCGGCCGCTGCTAGCGCGTCCGAGAGCCTGACTCCCAGCGCAGAGCGCAGCGCATCCAAGCTCTTTGCCGGCGTTGCGCTCCGCTCGCTCACGATTACGTTCTGTCGAAGATGGCGACGATTCACGAGCGCCTGGCTGTGAGTAGTGACAATCACCTGCTGCAACTCCGCGATGCCCTGTAGCACTTGCCGGAGTTCATGCACAGCACCCGGATGTAGGTGAGACTCGGGCTCCTCCACCGCGATAATCAACTGCTTGTCAGGGTGGTTAGTCGACTGTGTCCACTCCATCGTGAGCGCCAGTGCGACGAGGCTCTGGATTCCGTCACCCTTAGCGGCGATCGGCGTAAGCACGCCATCATCGATGAAGATGTCTTCTAGACCGGACGCGCGAGAAAACGATCGTGCCTCCAACTGAACCGAGTCAGTGCCCGGGATGAATCGCGTCAAGGTCTTCTCGAGGATAGACTCAACGTCTGCAACAACCTTCTGGTCAAGCTGTTCGAGCTGCTTTAGTGCCTCGGCGTACTCAGGTGAACTAAGCAGTTGTCGCCGTCGTGATGCCAGAATCTCCTCCGCGATGCCTAGTGCCGTCGCGCCTGTGCGTACCGCTGGGATGTGAAGCAGCGTGACGCGGTCGGTAAGAAACTTCGCGATCTCTCGCGCCTTTTCCTTATGCGGACCACGGCCTTGCTTCGGTATGGAGAGAGTCGCTGTCCGCTCTTTCAGAGACACTTCCAGAGGGAGCTTCTGATTGATTGACACGCCAGTTTCGTCTCGAAACGCAGCTTGTTCCTCGGTGTTGAGTTCAAAATCGAGATGAACAACCGTACTGCGCTGGCTTCCACGGCGTTCTCGTGCGAAAAGAGGGAAGTCCAGCTCCCAGTTGTACCCGACATCCCTTCCTGCACCTCCGCGACGACCTCGCCAGGTTCCGCGATGGCTACCTCGGAGAACCATCTCTATGGGAACTTCGCGCCCTGCTTGCACGCCACGTGGCAACGCGGACCAACCCTCGATGACCTGCAAGAACTGCTGCACGCAGGAGGTTTGACTTTCCTTGGTTGTTCGGTCCGACAAGCACGGTGAAGTCGCCGACAGCGAAGTCAGCCGCTTTGTCGATACTGCGGTACTTGCGAACCGAGACTCTGCTGAGGCGCACCAGTATCTCCTAGCTCTTCTCGAAGCCGGAGCTGGGGTCGAACTTGAGGACGCGGGCGTTCTCGCCGATGGTGCGAACCTCGGCCTCGTCGAAACCCTCCGGCTTAGTGGCCTGGATGTCGATGGTGATCTCAAGCCGCGCGCCTGCCCCAGCAAGGCGGTCGATCACCTCGCGGGTCACGTTGCCGATGTCGCGGGCGTAACGGTCGGGGTCGATCTTCACCGATCCGAAGAACCGAGAAAGGACTGCCTCCAGTGCAGACTCGGCCTCGGACGGCTCATCGCCCTCGGCGGACGAGCTGCCTGTCCACACGAGGTCAACCGGCCCGACGGGAGCGGAGTCGCCGTCAGTTGTGGAGCCGTTCATCGCAGCCTCACGTATAGCTGCGATCCGGTCAGCCTCGACCTGCTTCTGGGCACGCTCGGTTTCGATGAGTAGGGTGCTGTCGGTGACCTGAACCCGTGTGTTCGGGTTCGGTGCCATGAGCAGGCCGCGATAGCGACCGGTTTCGGGGTCTTTCCCTGATGCGATGGCGAACCGTTCGTTGTCGACGAGCACCGCCGAGA
>Ga0164243_10007741_pt1 | contig 15983 bp, 6 predicted proteins | sample OricompcompostOP_FD_108781 | JGI IMG/M metagenome (GOLD analysis project Ga0164243, IMG submission 108781) | Organic Plus compost microbial communities from Emeryville, California, USA - Original compost - Organic plus compost (OP) | ecosystem: Engineered > Solid waste > Mixed feedstock >...
GTGCGCCGCATGTACGAGGCCGATCAACGTTTTATGCCGGTCATCGAGATCCGCCATATGGCCGCCAGCGTGGGCCGTATGCTGCACGATGTGCTGGACTCCTTTGCCCGTCTGGATCCTGTGTTGGCTGCTCAGGTCGTTCGCAATGACAAAGAAGTCGATCGCGAATGGAAGGGCGCGCTGCGCAATCTGATCACCTACATGATGGAAGACCCGCGCACGATTTCGCGCGCCATCGATATGGTGTTCATCGCGCGGGCGCTGGAGCGCATCGGCGATCACGCGAAAAACATGGCTGAACGTGTGATCTATCTGGTCAGGGGCGCGGATGTCCGTCATACCGGCGCCAAAAACGCTGAACGCCAGGCTCGCGGCGAGGTAGAGGCCGAGACTGCGGAATCGAACGGCGAGGCGTGAGCCCCGCCGCCCGGGCCCGCGAGGGCCTGGGCATGATGATCATTCGATCGCGATCATTCCGAGGGCGGCACGAAACCTTGGGCTTCGACGTTGCCGTCTTCGAACAAAAAGCGTTCCATTTGTTGTTGCAGGTATTTGCGGGCGCGGGCGTCGGCCAGGTTCAAGCGGTTTTCATTGACCAGACGCGTCTGGACCTGTTTCCACTCTTCCCAGGCTTCTTTGGAAATGCTTTGCCAGATGCGCGTGCCCATTTCACCAGGGTACGGCGGAAAATCGAGCCCTTCGGCTTCGCGTTTCAGTTTTACACAGTTGACGATACGGGACATGGTTTGCTGCCGGTTTGAATGAGATCTGCCATTTTACCGGGCTTGGCATGGGCGTGGGAGCCAGGAGCAGACTGATAGCGCCAGCAGGCCCGCTGTCCAGGCCTGCTCGATACGAGCCGCCAGTCCAGCAGGCCTGGTTCAGGGCCGATGCGGCCGCTCAGGTGATCACAATTTCTTGATGAAAATCAGGCTGTTACGCGAGCGGTTGTAATTGTTCTGCTTGTCACGGGGCAAATCCGCGATGCCGCCTTGGACAAAGCCCCGCTTGATAAACCAATGCGAGGTACGCGTGGTGAGCACGAACAGCCGCCGCGCGCCCATTGCGCGGGCGCGCGACTCCATGTGTCGCAGCAGGATCTCGCCTTCGCCCGTGCCTTGCCATTCCGGATGCACAATGAGACAGGCCATCTCGGCCATGTGCTCCTCGGGGTAGGGGTGCAGTGCTGCGCAACCGTAGATGACGCCGTCGTGCTCCAGAACGGTGAAGTGTTCCACCTCGCGCTCGATGACGCTGCGCGGACGTGGCACCAGCGTACCGTCGGCCTCCAGCGGCTCGATCAGGCTCAGAATCGCGCCTACATCGTCCAGCGTGGCGGGACGCAGATCATCCAGCGTGTCCTCAACCACCATCGTGCCGACACCATCGTGGGTAAAGATTTCCAGTAGGACGCTGCCGTCCAAGGCGTAGGGGACGAGGTGAGCGCGGGCCACGCCGCGTTTGACCGACAACGAAGCGTGCCGCAGGTAAAACGCAGTGTCTTCGTCCAGATCGCCTTGCTGCAGCAAGGCGTCGGCGTCTACGCGCGCGAGCTCAGTGTCCACCGATCCATCGGGGGACAGCACGCCCGGTGAACTGGACAAGAAAATCAATTTTTCGGCACGCAGGGCCACTGCGACGCTGGTGGCGAGGTCCTCCATGGCCAGATTGAAGGCATCGCCCGTGGGTGAAAATCCCAAAGGCGACAGCAGGACAATCGAGCCCCGCTCAATGGCGAATTTCAGCGCATCGACATCGATCTTGCGAACCTGTCCGGTGTGCTGGTAGTCCACGCCGTCAACCACGCCCGTGGGGCGGGCCGTGACAAAATTGCCCGAAATCACCCGAATATGCGAATGCGACATGGGCGTGTTGGGCAAACCCTGACTGAACGCGGCTTCGATATCCAGGCGGATTTCGCCTGCGGCTTCTTTGGCGCATTCGAGCGCAGCAGGGTCGGTGGGCGCCAGGCCGCGATCGAACTGCTGGGTGAATCCCTTCAGGCGCAGTTGTTCGTTCACCTGGGGACGCGATCCGTGTACCAGGATCATGCGTACTCCCAGCGCCGACAATAGCGACAAGTCTTGTACCAGCGCATTGAGCGCTCCCGCCTGGACCAGCTCGCCGCCAAAGGCGATCACAAAGGTCTTGCCTCGGAATGCATGTACATATGGCGCCACGTCCCGGAACCATCGGACAAACTGGGCAGCGGCGAATTCGGGGGCTTCTTGGGCAGAGACGGTGTCGGGTTCCTGATCGGGCATGATGGGCGGATGAGCTTCCTGATGACGTAGGCACGCTCACAGGCGTGGCCGGTGCCGCGTGGGGCGGCGCTGCACGAAATTATATGACTGTGACAGGGGCTAACCCTAAATCAATCGAATCAAAACGGGTATCTATGCAACAGTCTGCACCAGCTCGGTCTCACGGACCGCCCATTGAGCGCGGCTTCGTTCCATTGCGGCGGGACAAAGGGCACTCTCAGCGCCGGCATGACAAGTTTTTATAATGGCGGCTTAAAGGATAAATCGCACATGTCAGAAGTTTCCCCTCCGCCCGCGCGCGGCAAGACGCCAGGCAAGCGTGAGCAAGGTCCACGCGATGAGCATGCGTCAGGCAAGCGCGAGCAAGGCCAGCGACGCGACGCGCCCTCGTCGGGCAAGCCTGAGCAAGCCCCGGTACGCGACGCGCCGCCGTCGGGCAAGCGTCAGCCAGGCCGGCGCGATGCGTTGCGTCCGTCTGCGGCGGACAAGGCGCCGCCGCCTGAGCGGCCCATTCCCGTTATTACGTATCCCGAGGACTTGCCGGTCAGCGCTCGGCGAGAGGAGATCGCGCGTGCCATTGCCAGCCATCAGGTGGTGATCGTCAGCGGCGAAACCGGGTCGGGCAAGACAACGCAGTTACCCAAGATCTGCCTGGAACTGGGCCGAGGCCGCCAGCGCATGATCGGCCATACTCAGCCGCGCCGGCTGGCCGCCACGTCGGTAGCCAAACGCATCGCCGAGGAATTGAACACGCCTCTCGGTGAAATCGTTGGTTACCAGGTGCGCTTTAATGATCGCACCGGCCCGAATGCTTCGGTGAAGCTGATGACGGACGGCATCTTGCTGGCCGAGTCGCAGCGTGATCCGTTGCTGCGCCGTTATGACACACTGATCATCGACGAGGCGCATGAACGCAGCCTGAATATCGATTTCCTGCTGGGCTATCTGAAACAGTTGCTGCCGCGGCGCCCCGACCTGAAGGTCATCATTACCTCGGCGACTATTGATGCCGAGCGGTTCGCGCGCCATTTTGCGTCGATCGAGGGGGCGGCGGGTTCGCCAGAAGTCGCATCAGCAGCTTCGGCAGACGAGAGAAACGGCAGTGAAGATCCGGGCCAGGATCATACCGGGTTACGTTTGGCGCCTGTCATCGAGGTATCGGGACGTCTGTATCCCGTCGAGGTACGCTATCGTCCGGTGCGTGACGAGGCGGACGAAGACGAAGCCTCAGGCAGCAATAAGTCGAATCGCGAGCGGTTGGCGGGTGACGAAGAGCGCGATCTGATCGACGCCATCGTGGATGCTGTCGATGAATGCGCGCGTCATGGCCCTGGCGATGTCTTGGTGTTCTTGCCAGGTGAACGCGAAATCCGTGAATCGGCCGAGGCCTTGCGCAAACACCATCCGGCGGGCACCGAGGTGCTGCCTTTATACGGACGTCTGTCGCAGGCCGAGCAGGAGCAGATTTTCCATCCGCGTACCAATGCGCGCCGCATTGTGTTGGCGACCAACGTGGCGGAGACCTCGTTGACGGTGCCGGGCATTCGCTTTGTGATCGATAGCGGTCTGGCGCGTATCAAGCGCTATTCGTGGCGCAACAAGGTCGAGCAACTGCGTATCGAGCCGATAAGCCGCGCCTCGGCCAATCAACGTGCCGGGCGTTGCGGGCGTATCGGGCCGGGCGTGTGTATTCGTCTCTATGACGAGCTGGATTTCAACAGCCGTGCGGCGTTCACGGATCCTGAGGTGTTGCGTTCGTCGTTGGCCTCCGTGATCCTGCGGATGAAGTCGCTCAAGCTCGACGACATCGAACAGTTTCCTTTTGTTGAGGCGCCACCGGGGCGTGCCATCGCCGACGGCTATCATCTGCTGCAGGAGTTGGGCGCGATCGAATTGGCATCGGCCTCGGATGATGACGAGGCGAACGAGGCCTCGCGCACGGGCTCGTCATATGTGCTGACCCGCACGGGTCACGAGTTGGCGAAGCTTCCTGTCGATCCTCGCATTGGCCGCATGATTCTGGCGGCACGCGAGCAACAATGCTTGGCGGAGATGCTTATCATCGCGTCGGCGCTGTCTGTGCAGGATCCGCGTGATCGTCCCATGGCCGAACGTGAGGCGGCAGAGGCTGCGCACGCCAAGTTCGCCGACGACAAATCCGAGTTCATGTCGTTTCTGAAGCTCTGGCGTTGGTATGGCGAACAAGTGCAGCATAAGGCGTCGCAGCGCAAACTTGTGGCGTTGTTGCGTCAGAATTTCCTGTCCCCCATCCGATTGCGTGAATGGCACGACGTACACACCCAGTTGTCGGCCCTGGTGGGCGAGCAGGGGTGGCGAGTCAATCAGACCGAGGCGACATACGAGCAGCTGCACCTCGCGCTGTTGTCGGGGTTGCTGGGCAATATTGGTTTCAAGAGCGACGAGGGCGGCTATTACCGTGGTGCGCGCGATATCCGCTTTCATATACACCCGGGCTCGCGTCAGGCGAAAAAAGGCGGCCGTTGGATCGTGGCCGCCGAGCTGGTCGAGACCACGCGGTTGTATGCCCGTTGTGTGGCACGTATCGAGCCTGTGTGGCTCGAGCGCGTGGCCTCGCATCTGCTGCGTCGCAATTGGTCCGATCCTCGCTGGGAAAAGAAAGCCGGGCAGGTGGTCGCCAATGAGCGCGCGACGTTGTATGGCCTGATCGTTTACGCTGGGCGGCGCGTTCAGTATGGCCGCGTCAATCCGCAGCATGCGCGCGAGTTGTTCATTCGTCAGGCCTTGGTGCCGGGCGAGATTGACACGCGCCTGCCATTCGTTGCGCACAATCGCAAACTCATTGCTGGCATTGAAAAGCTCGAACACCAGGCGCGTCGTCCCGATATTCTGGTCGACGATGAGTTGATCTATGCGTTCTACGATCGTCAGTTGCCCGAGGGGATTTCACAGACGGCGAGCCTGGAAAAATGGGTGCACGGCCTGGATAAAACGGCCGCTGCCGCACTGATGCTCACGCGTGACGAGCTCATGAGGCATGAGGCTGCGGGCGTGACCACGGATGTGTTTCCGAAACAGGTGGAGTGGCAGGGCGTAGTCATGCCGCTGGACTACCATTTCGAGCCGGGCTCGCCGCGTGATGGCGTGACTTTGTCTGTGCCCTTGTTTGCGCTGAACCAGATAGACCCTGCTCGTTGCGAATGGCTGGTGCCGGGCATGCTGAAAGAAAAGGCGCATCTGTTGCTGAAGTCGCTGCCGCAAAAGCTCAGGCGTCATTGTGTGCCGCTGCCTGATTACGCGGCCGGTTTCTATGATCGCTGGTACGACCGTATGGCGGATCCGCAACGCGGGCTGGTGGATGCCTTGATCGCCGACATGTGGGATCAGGTCCAGGTTCGTCCGGCTACCGGCGATTTCAAGCTGGAGACCTTGCCTGCCCATTTGTTCATGAATTTCAAAGTGGTCGACGAGCACGGACGCATGCTCGCGGCGGGCCGCAATCTGGCGCAGTTGAAGGCCGAGTTCGGCAAACAGGCGCAAGCGACGTTTCAGCAGTTGGCAGTGCGCGATGCGGGTGTTGCTCAGGCCTTGGCGCATGAGAATCTGACCTCGTGGTCTTTTGGTGCGTTGCCGGAGATCATGGAGATCAAGCGCAAGGGGCAATCGGTCATCGGCTATCCGGCGCTGGTGGATCGTGGCACGCATTGCGATCTGGATGTGTTTGACGATCCCGATGAGGCCAAGCGTCATCATCGTGCGGGGTTGTTGCGGTTGTTCCGGATCGGCTTGCGTGAGCAGGTGAAGTTTCTGGAAAAGAATTTGCCTGATCTCACCAAGATGAGCATGCTGTATATGAACTTGGGCACGCAGGAGGATTTGCGTGATCAGATCATTGACTGTGCGTTGGCGCAGGCTTGCTTGACCGATCCGTGGCCTGCTGATGAACAGGCGTTTGAGGCGCGGCGGCAAGATGGCAAGGGGCGGTTGGGGCTGTTGGCTCAGGAGGTCGCTCGGCTGTCGTATGCGATTCTGACCGAGTATGCAGCGCTGCAACGCAAGCTGCCTCAGGCTAAACCGCATGCGGCGGCTTATGCGGATCTACAGCAGCAGATCGGGGCGCTGGTGCCGAAGTGGTTCATTCGCGATACGCCGTATGCGCATCTGACGCATTTTGCGCGCTATCTGAAGGCTGCTGTGGCGCGTATCGATAAGCTGCGGGCTGATCCGACTCGGGATGCGCGGTTGATGTCTGATATGGCGCCTTTGCTTACGCAATATCAGCGTGCGAGGGCGGCGTTGAAGGGGGCTTCGGATCCGGGGTTGGATGAGTTTCGGTGGCTGCTGGAGGAACTGCGGGTGGCGTTGTTTGCGCAGGAGCTGCGGACGCCTGTGCCGGTTTCGGTTAAGAGGTTGATGAAGGCTTGGGAGTCGTTGCGACGGTAGGGTGGGGTTCTTGAACCGCCGGGGTCTGCCGTGTAAAGGGCATGCCGACCCATTCGGCCGGTCTGGACGCCTGCGCGTCCAGACTTCCCTTCGCCTGGTGCGTCAGGCGGGGCGGCTGGGCAAACTCGCTCCGCTGCGCTCAGACATGCCCAGCCGACTCCCCCCCGCTCGCGGTGTTTAGAATTCCACGCTGCTCCTGCAGGGGCGGTCGTTGCATGTTGGTGGCGCTGGAGTGTTCACCCGCAGTGGGTGAACTACTACGTGCTCAGTCTTTCAACGTAGTCAGATCGACGATCTCTTCTTTGCCGTAAAACTTCACGCCGATATGAATCCGATCACGTCCCTGCGAGCGCCGATGCCGGTTTGTATCGCGCAGTGAATATACGCATCCGCAGTATTCCTGCTGATAGAAGTTTTCTCGCTTGGAAATCTCGATCATGCGCTGAGATCCGCCACCCTTGCGCCAGTTGTATGTCCAGTAGACCAGATCGTCATAGCGGCCCGCTGCACGCTCGCCGCAGCCGTTGATCTGGTTCATGTCCTTCCAGCGCGAAATCCCCAGTGAGCTGGTGATCGTATCGAAGCCATGTTCGTGCGCATACAGCGCCGTGCGCTCGAAACGCATGTCGAAACAGACCGTACAACGCTCGCCGCGCTCGGGTGAGTTTTCCAGTCCTTTGACCCGATCAAACCAGTTATCCATGTCGTAGTCGGCGTCGATGAATTCGATGCCGTGTTTCTCAGCAAAGCGGATGTTTTCCTGTTTGCGGATCTCGTACTCTTTGACGGGATGGATGTTGGGGTTGTAGAAGAAAATCGAATAATCGATGCCCGATGCCTGCATGGCTTCCATGACTTCGCCAGAACAGGGCGCGCAGCACGAGTGCATCAGTACCTTGCGGCGACCGGTGGGCAGTTCGAGTTTGGGACGCACGAATTCAGACATGGCAGGCAGGGGTGTGGCGGTAAAAACCCTTATTTTACGATGATTTGCGAGAGCCCCATAGGGCTGCTCGCGTGGCGCACCTCTCCCCAGGACACGCCGCGCGGCTAGCGCGCGGTCTGCTCCAGGACGAAATAGGGCCGCTTCGTCTGGGAGAGCCTCGACACTAGACGCGGCCCGGCAGTTGCTGGGCCGCGTTGCCGCCGTTATCCCAATACCGTGTTCCACAGTGCCGTGACGGCCGCGCGCTCGTCGATCAATCGATCCTGAGGCACACGGGCTTTTTCGACACCTTGCAGGCGTAATTGGTGTTGGGTGCGTCGCAAGGTGCGGTAAGCGTCGCCTGCGAGCTGGGCCAGGTCAGCGGGGATCAATCCCGCCTCTGCCGCCAGGCGCAACAGCGCAATATTGCCCAGGTTGTTGACCAGCACCCGATGGGTGGCAGCGTGGCACAGCACCAGATACTGGGTGACGAATTCGACGTCGACCATGCCGCCGCGATCGTGCTTCAAATCAAAATCGCCGCTCTGGTTGGGATGCCCGGCGCTGATTTTGTCGCGCATGGCCAAGACTTCGTTGCGCAAGGCGGCGGTGTCGCGAGGTTGGACGAGGACGTCGGCGCGAATGCGCTCGAAGTGCGCGCCGATGCTGGTGTCGCCAGCGGCATAACGGGCGCGGGTCAGCGCTTGATGTTCCCAGGCCCACGCATGTTTCAACTGGTATTGTTCAAAGGCTTCGACGGACACGGCCAAGAGGCCGGCATCGCCATCGGGCCGCAAGCGCAGGTCGGTTTCGTACAGGCGGCCCGACGAGGTCATGGTCGATAGCCACGAGGTCATGCGGCGGCCCAATTTGGCGTAGACCTCGGCGGCGTCATCGCGCGAATCGTCAAAGAGAAACACCAAGTCCAGGTCGGAGGCGTATCCCAGCTCTTTGCCGCCCAGTTTGCCGTAGGCAATGATGGCGAACTGTGGCTCGGCGCCGGGCTTTTTGTTCACCAGTGGCCAAACGCGGTGAATGGTTTCGGCCAGCAGCATGTCGGCCAATGCGGATAGCTGGTCGCCGAGTGCCTCGACAGTGAGTTCGCCTTCGAGATCCTGGGCCAGCAGTTGGAAACTCGCCTGGCGTTGGACGTCGCGCATCAGGTTCATCTGCCGTTCGATATCCGGCTCGCCGTCGGGCAATTTGCAGGCATCGAGATCAGCGGAGAGCTGGCGTGCGATCTGCGCGAAATCCAGCGGCTGAAATAGGGTGCGCCAATCGATGAGGCTGTCCAGCAGCAGCGGATGCTGCGTCAGGTATTGAGCTGCCCACGGGCTGGCGGCGACCATGCGGGCCACGCGCGCCAGCGTGTCCGGGAATTCGGCCAGCAAGGCGAGATAGGCGCTGCGCTGCGCGATGGTTTCGATCAGGTCGAGCAGGCGTGCGGCCGCTTGTTGTGGCGCCGATGTCTGCTGGGCAGCTTCGATGGCGGCGGGCAGTAATGTTTCCAGGCGGCGCCGGCTGCTTTCCGGCAGGGTGCGTACGCGCAGGCTGTTCAGCAACGATTCGGCACGGCGCAGCAGGTCGTCTGCCTGGTCGCCAAAGGCTTGTTTGATTTGTTCCGCCAAACGGCTTTCCGCGTCATGTTCCTCGTCGGCGGATGATTTGGCGTCCAGGGAATGGCCCGTTCTCGTTGCGGCGGCGGGATGATCATCGCCGTCACCCATGCCGGCCAGCCGGAAAGCGTTGCGAAACGTCTGTTCTACAAAGGTCCGGTGTTCCGTCAAGGCACGTTCGAATTCATCCGCACCCAGTCCCAGTGCACTTGCCAGACGTGCGCGCTGTTCGGCATCACCAGGCAAGAGGTGGGTCTGCTCGTCTTCGCGATATTGCAGTGTGTGTTCGACGCGGCGCAAAAAACGGTAGGCGTTTTCCAAGCGTTGGGCATCGTCGGTGCTGATGAGACCGGCATCGCGTTCCGCGTGCAGTGCCTGCAATAGACCGCGCCGCTGCAGGGCGGGCATGCGGCCGCCTCGGATGAGCTGGAATAACTGCACGACGAATTCTATTTCCCGAATGCCGCCATCGCCGAGTTTGATGTTGTTGGCACTGTCGATGCCGTTGCGCGCAAGGGCGCGCCGCTGCCAGTCCTGGCGGATGCGTTCGCGCAAGGCACGTAACGAGGCCAGGGCATCGAAGTCAAAGTATTTGCGATAGACAAACGGTACGCGCAGGCTTTCGAGCTGGCGGGCTTGGGCGGTGGAGTCGCTGTCGGGAAAGGCCTGCGCCGGAATCAAACGCGCCTTGAGCCAGGCATAGCGCTCCCATTCGCGGCCTTGAGCGACTAGGTAGTGTTCCAGCGCGTCCAGGCTCCACGCGGGTGGACCGGAGTCGCCGTCGGGGCGCAGGCGCAGGTCGGTGCGAAACACCTGGCCGTGGGCATCGGCCTCTGACAGCACCGGCATCATGCGGCGTGTGAGACGCCCGTAGAACTCGTGATGGCTGATGCGGCGCGGGCCGTCGGTTTCTCCTTCTTCGCCATACAGCATGATCAGATCGATGTCTGATGACACATTCAACTCGCCGCCACCGAGCTTGCCCATGCCGAGGATCAGCATTTCTTGAGGTGCGCCGGTGGCGGGGTCGCGGGGGATGCCGTGGATCTCGGCCATTTCTGCTGCGACGCTGCGATATGTGATGGCCACCGCCAGATCCGCGAGGGCCGTCATGGCGCCTACGACTTCTTCCAATGTGGCCTGGCCCGCCAGGTCGCGCACCATCAACGTCGTGAATACGCGTTCGCGCAGTTTGCGCAGGACCTCCCGGCATTGAGGGACCGGCAGGACGGCCGATGCCTCGGCGCCCGCCAGTTCGGCTTGCCAGGCGGCCAGCACATTCGGCGTGACGGGGTGGCGGCTGGCGACTTCCAGCAAGGCAGCCAGATCGGGATGGGTATCGACACGGCGGCGCAGATAACCGGACCAGGCCAGGGCGGGGGCGAGCAGAGAGGCAGACATGGGAGGAAGTGCAGACGGATAGACGCGTTTCAGGTATAAGGGGACGATACCCCAAGAAGTTCTTTCTGCCCACTGCTCTGTGTCGTTAATCGCCAAAGTCTTCCGTTGTCTATTCTGGACCGGGTTCGCCATATATATTGCCGCGGCCGCTACGCTGCTCGGCTTGCGATATTGGGTCCTGCCCAATATCGATCAGTGGCGTCCCCGCATTGAGGCCTATGCCAGCGAGGCGCTGGGCGCTCGCGTGCAGATTGGCGAGCTAAAAGCGAATTGGCGCGGTTTGAATCCGAGTCTGCGATTGACCTCGTTGGTGGTGTACGGTTCGGACAACGAGCCTGTGTTGACCTTGCCGACGGTCTCGGCGGTGTTGGGCTGGCGCAGCGTACTGGTGTTGTCGCCGCGTTTACTCAGTCTGCGGGTGGACGGCCCGGAACTATGGGTCCGCCGCGATGCGACAGATCATCTGTGGGTGGCGGGCCAATCGATTGATCTCAATACCGATGCAGATAATGTGCATGGCCGCTCGCCGTTGGTGCGCTGGTTGGGCAATCAACGTGACCTGGCGTTGGTCGGCGCGACGGTGCACTGGCAGGATGAATTACGGCAGGCTCCCGATGTGGTGTTGCGTAACGTCAGCCTGCGGTTATTCAATGGGCTGCTGGCTCATCGCTTTGCCTTGTCGGCGGAGCCGCCTGTCGCGCTGGCGAGCGAGGTGATGGTGCGGGGCAATTTTTATCGCAATCCCTTGCAGGCCGGCGCACCCCGCTGGACGGGTGAACTCTATGCGGAAATCAAAGACGCGGAACCCCAGGCTTGGGCTCCCTGGCTTTCTGTCCCGGCCGTATCGGGCCGAGGGGCGGCGCGTGCCTGGTTGACCTTGGATGAGGGCAAGGTCACTGATCTGACGGCGGATGCGGCGTTGCGCGAGGTGAGCTGGCATGCGGCGGATGAGGTCACTGCGGTGGATGAGGGCACTGTGGCGTCCACGTCATCGCAGACGGGCGATGCGACAGAGGAGGCATCCGCATCCCACACGAGACCGCATACTGCCGCATCATCTCAGGCGCTGGCGTTTCGTCTGGAATCCGGCACACTTCATCTGCAAGGGCCGCCCGGCAGCGTCACACAGTGGGACGGTGTGCCATTGGCGCCCGCGGCCGAGGACGCGGGCATGACAGTCCGTGCCGAGTTGGCCGGTGTGCAGGCCAATCTGCCCGAAACATTCGATCCCGCCTTGCTGCAGGTCGATACACTGCGTCTGGATGCAACCGTGCGTCGTCCGTCGCAGCAGCCATTGGTGGTTGACGTCAGGCAGCTCGATCTGGCGAATGATGATTTGGATGCCCGTCTGAATGGACGCTGGACCTCGCAGGGCAAGACCGTCGCAGGCACCGCGGATTTCCAGGGTAATCTGGCTCGCGGCAGTATGTCGGCAATTCACAAGTACCTGCCCCTGACGGTGAACGCCGATGCGCGCGAGTGGCTGGCGCATGGCTTGCCTGCGGGACATATCCGCGATGCCTCGGTCACGGTAAAAGGCGACCTTGACGAATTTCCCTTTGAAGATAAAGAGGACCACGGCCAGTTTCGTATTGCGGGCGCCTACAGCGGGGCGATCGTCGACTATGCGCCGCCCCAAGGCCGAAACAAAGGCTGGCCGCGCCTGGAAAACGTTTCGGGTAATTTTGCCGTGGACAAAGTCAGTCTGTCGCTGGACACGCCCGGCGGAGCGATTGCGCATATCGGCGATGACCATACGCTGACGATCGGGGCGGTCAGGGCCACGATCCCCGACATGGAGCACGCATCGACGCTGCATCTCGACGGTGAGATCTCTGGCGCCGTGCCAGCCTATTTGGCGTTGGCAAACCATTATCAATTGGGGCAGCTGTTGGACGGCATACTCGACACGGCCGAGGGCACCGGTGCGTGGCGTGTGCCGTTGAAGCTCGAGGTGCCGCTGCTGAATGCTGAGGACTCCAAGGTCGACGGACGGATCGTGTTTGCGGGCAATGACTTCCGCTTTGTGCCCCAGATGCCGATGTTGCGGGACTTGCAGGGCGAATTGATGTTTTCCGAGCGTGGGCTGCGGGTCGATGTGCTGCGCACCGAGTTTCTGGGTGGGCAGGCACGTATCAGCGGCAAGCTCGAGCAACGCCAGGATGCGTTGCGTGTCGAGGGAACCTTGCCTGCCTCCGGGCTGGCGCAATGGGTGCGCAATCCTCTCATGGATCGCTTGTCTGGCCAGACTTCGTACCGCGCGCATGTGGGGTATGGGCCGGGCGGGATATTGGACCTTAGCCTGGATTCGGATCTGACCGGGATGGCCATCGACTTGCCCGCGCCGGTGGGCAAACCCAAGACGACCGCGGTGCCGCTGAAGGCCAGTTGGGGGGCGTCGAGCGCGGCCGATAGCGGCAAGCGGGACCAACTATCGGTGAGTCTCGGCAGCAATGTTGCCTTGCTACTGGAGCATGATCGCGCTGCGCGTGGCAGTTACTTTACGCGCGGCGCATTGGGCGTGAGCCGCCCGGCAGTGCTGCCTGCAACTGCCGGGATGCTGGTCGATGTGCAGATGCCGGAATTGGATTTGGATGCCTGGCAACAGGTGGCCGACGAGGCCGAGGCCCCAAAAAAGGCGGACGCAGACAAAGCCGCTGCGCGTTCTGATGCGTTGCCCGTACTGAATCGGATCAATTTAACGACGCAGCATCTGCGGGTGGGAGGTTGGTCAATAGACAATCTGACGCTTGCCGCGACGCGTCCGCAGCCCACGCAGTGGCAGGTATCGTTGAATTCCAAGCAGGCTGCCGGGTCACTATCCTGGCAGGAAGCCTCAGGCGCCATTGCAGGGCGTGTCACCGCGCGACTCAAGCACCTGGCCCTTGGCGGGGATTCAGATGTCGCTACCAGCATGCCCGTCAAAGAAGGGCCGACGCCCGACGAGGACTTGTCGGATATCCCGGCGATCGACCTGCAGGCGGATCAATTTTCGATATACGGCAGTAATGTCGGCAAGCTCGAGGTCTTGGGAACCAACCTGGAACGAGGCCAGTCATGGCGCCTGGACAAACTGCACATCGGTAATGAGTCGGCCACGTTGGATGCGACGGGAAATTGGAGCCTCAAGGGGGCGCAGCGCGGTCTGACCGTGGATGCCAAAGCCCAATTCAAGGACCTGGGCGCGTTCGTGGATCGCATCGGCTACAAAGATCACGTGGGCGGCGGCAGCGGTTCGATCGTGGGCAAAATGACGTGGCGCGATCTGCCTTGGACGCATGATCTGGCCAATCTGGAAGGCAATGTGCAGATCAGCCTGGACAAGGGGCGTTTCCTGAACGTGAATTCGCGCAGCGCCCGTTTGCTGGAGCTCCTGTCGCTGCAATCATTGCAGCGCCTGGCCAAGCTGGAGGCCAATCCGGCCGATGCGTGGCGGGATGGTTTTCCTTTTGACACGATCCGGGGTGATATGGCCTTGAGCCGCGGCATCGCGCACACCGAGGGTTACAAGCTCAACGGTCCGGTGGCGACGATTGTGCTGGCCGGCGATACCGACATCGTGGCTGAGCAGTGGAATATGAAAGCGGTCGTGATTCCCAATCTCGACGCCAGCGGTGCAGCCGTTGTGACGGCGTTGGCCGTGAATCCCCTGATCGGTCTCGGAGCGTTTGTGACGCAGTGGTTATTGAAACACCCACTGGCTCAGGCAATGACGATGGAGTACGCCGTGACGGGATCATGGGATGACCCCCAGGTCCATCCCATCGAGACGAAGCGTACACCCAACCATCCCTCGAGCCGCGACTATATCGAGCATTAAAAACACCCCTCCACGCCGCGCCTTCGGCTTGCTGCCCCCCGAGGGGGCTTTTTACCTTGGGGCGGCCCGGCGGTAAAAAAAGGCCCCCACGCCGCGCCTTTGGCTTGCTGCCCCCCAAGGGGGCTTTTTTACCTTGGGGCGGCCCGGCGGTAAAAAAAGCCCCCACGCTGCGCCTTCGGCTTGCTGCCCCCCGAGGGGGCTTTTTTACCTTGGGGCGGCCCGGCGGTAAAAAAACAGGCGCCCTAGGGCGCCTGTTTCAGATCTGAGGCGGGGCCGCGTATCAACGTACGGACAGTCCCGGCGCCTCGGATTTATTTCTTCATCATGTCGAAGAACTCGGCGTTGGTCTTGGTAGCGCGCATCTTGTCCAGGATGAATTCCATCGACTGGATTTCGTCCATGTCGTGGATGAACTTGCGCAACACCCAGACTTTTTGCAGCAGATCGGGCTTGATCAGCAGTTCTTCGCGGCGGGTGCCGGATTTGTTCAGGTTGATCGCGGGATAGACGCGTTTTTCGGCCAGACGGCGCTCGAGGTGGACTTCGGAGTTACCCGTGCCCTTGAATTCCTCGTAGATGACTTCGTCCATACGGCTGCCGGTTTCGATCAGTGCCGTACCCAGGATCGTCAGCGAGCCGCCTTCTTCGAGGTTGCGCGCAGCGCCGAAGAAACGCTTCGGGCGTTGCAGGGCGTTGGCATCGACACCGCCGGTCAGTACCTTGCCCGAAGCGGGCACCACGGTGTTGTAGGCACGTGCCAGACGGGTAATGGAGTCCAGCAGGATCACCACGTCTTTTTTCATTTCGACCAGGCGCTTGGCCTTTTCGATGACCATTTCCGCGACCTGCACGTGACGGGTGGCAGGCTCGTCAAACGTCGAGGCGACGACTTCGCCGCGCACAGTGCGCTGCATCTCGGTGACTTCCTCGGGCCGTTCGTCGACCAGCAGGACGATCATGATGGCTTCGGGGTAGTTCGTGGTGATGGCGTGCGCAATGTGCTGCATCATCACCGTTTTACCGGATTTGGGGCTGGCTACGATCAGACCGCGCTGGCCTTTGCCGATGGGGGCAAAGATGTCCATGATCCGGCCGGTGAGGTTTTCTTCGCTCTTGATGTCGCGTTCCAGGCGCAGCGGCTGATTCGGGTGCAGCGGCGTCAGGTTTTCGAACATGATGCGATGCTTGATCGCTTCGGGGGCCGAGCCGTTGACCTTGTCGACTTTGACCAGGGCAAAGTAACGCTCGCCGTCTTTGGGCGTACGAACCTCGCCCTCGATGGAGTCGCCGGTATGCAGGTTGAAACGGCGGATCTGCGACGGCGAAATGTAGATGTCGTCGGTGCTGGCCAGATACGAGGTCTCGGGAGAACGCAGAAAGCCGAACCCGTCGGGCAGGACTTCCAGTACGCCGTCGCCGAAGATCTGCTCGCCTTGTTTGGCCCGTCGCTTCATGATGGCGAACATCAGCTCTTGCTTGCGCAAGCGGTTGGCGTTTTCGATTTCCAGGCCGGCGGCCATTTCCAGCAACTGCGA
>Ga0164243_10007742_pt1 | contig 15981 bp, 14 predicted proteins | sample OricompcompostOP_FD_108781 | JGI IMG/M metagenome (GOLD analysis project Ga0164243, IMG submission 108781) | Organic Plus compost microbial communities from Emeryville, California, USA - Original compost - Organic plus compost (OP) | ecosystem: Engineered > Solid waste > Mixed feedstock >...
CATCTCCCCGAGGGCACGCTCGTCCACGCCGTCGCGCTCACCCGTACGCAGGGAACGTTCGATCGCGAGGACCAGACGTGGCTCGCTCCGCTGGCCACCTCGCGCGGCGGCATGGGCGTGCAGCTCGGGCCCCCGGTGCCGGGGATCCCGCTCGACGCGACGATGCTCGCGCGACCGACCTCGCTCGATCACGTGCGCGTCGCGGCCACGGGCTGGACGGCGATGTCGATCGGCGCCGAGCTGGCGTGCGGGGCCACCGGGATCGATCGTCTCGAAGAGGGCGGCTCGTGCACGTGGTGGGGTCGCGGCGCCGCGACGTCGTCGACGATCACGGTCGAAGGGATGGTGTGGGGCCAGCGCGTCTCTCGCGTGCTGCGGCCCGATCCATCGCGAGGTCTCGAGGTCGCCCGCGAGCTGTCGGCGCGCGATGCGCCGCTCGAGGTGGAGCTGATGGAGCGGATCGACCAGCTCGCGCGCGCGGTGAACAACGCGTGGTCGCTCTATGCCGAGTGGGGCGGCCGCGGCGCGTACGAGGCCCCGTGGGGCTACCGCGCGGCCTGCGGGTGCGACGGCTCGCTCGGACACACCTCGAGCGCCCACGTCGGGCACGCGATCGTCGTCGACCGCCCGCAGCTCGATCTGAAGGCGCAGCTCGCCGATGCGATCGCACACTGCGGGCTCGGCGACGCGAGCGCGACGGTGCACCTCGAGCTCACGATGCAGGAGATCGCCGACGTCAAGGTGAAGGTCGTGCCGGGCCGCGGAGCGACCGCCGCGACGATGGAGCCGCTCGCGCGGTGCATCCGCGAGGCGATCTGGAACGCGGAGCCGGTGATCGGCAAGCCGCTACCGCACACCACGCACACCGTCACGTTCGGCCGCTGACCCGCAGGCTGCGCCAGGTCGCGAGCGCCCACGCCTCGTCGTCCGCGCGCCCCTTGCAGGTGAGGATCGCGACCTCGGGCGCCGAGGTCATGAGCCCGTGGACGATGTGGACGCCGCCGTCGTCATACGCCTCGGCGCGACCGCAGCGGTCGGGCTCGGTGATCCGCGCGATCACCGGGTGGCGCTCGGGGGCGACGTCGAGCAGCTCCTGCGAGCCCTGCGCGGTCGTCGCCGTGAGGCTCGTCAGCTCGATCGCGCGATCGCCGTCGGTCGCCCAGTACCGCGTACCGTCGTCGTCCCAGCCACCGACGAACGAGCCCGGGAGCTCGAGCGTCCAGCCGCCCGCGAGCTCGACCTCCATCGGGTAGCGGCGGTACCCGATCGCGGACGGCGCGTCGGGCGCGCGCTCGCGCAGCGCGGCGATGCGTGTCTCGTCCTCGCCGAGGTGCGCGAGCAGCTCCGCCCACGCCGCCCACGGCAGCTCGAGCGCGGGATCCGCGCGCCGCGCCGCCACGAGATCGGCGTCGACCTGCTCCATGAGCCGGCGCTCGTCGGCGGTGAGCGGCTCGCGCCACGGCACCTCGTGCCACATCGCGAGCAGCGCGCGCGCTCGCTCGGCCTGGCCGGGTCCGGCGTCCCACCACGCGAACGCGTCCGCGCAGCGCAGCGGCTCGGCGAGAACCGCCTCGCACCAGGCGCGATCGCGAGGCCCCATCGCGGTCAGCACCGCCGCGTCGACCCGGAACGTGCGGTCGCTGGGCATGCCGATCTGCGTCGCGCCTCGCGCGAGCTCGCCGGCGAACCAGGCCGCCATCGCCGTCCGCGCGTCGGGCGCATCGCCGTCCCACACGAGATCGAGCTCGTCGAGCAGCGGCTGGAGCCGCGCGAGGACGTGCTCGTGGTACCCCGGCCCGAGCTGCGTCGTCTCGGCGCGGATCTCGAGCTGCCCGTCGGGCAGGACGTCGATCCGCACCGGCGAGGCCGCCGCGTGGAGTCTCAGGGTCAAACGGCGCCCCGACGCGTCGACGAGCTCGGCGCGGAACATCCGGCGCGCGATGCGGACCAGCCGCTCGCCGAGCTCCTTGGCGTCGGGCGCGCCCCCGAACAGCCCGGCGAGCGCTCGGAGCCCCGTCCGTGCCTTGCGCGGGCGCGTGCGTCGCTCGATCCGTACGGTCACACCGCGATCTTCGGAGCCAGCGCCTCGCCGCGCAAGGAGCGTGCGATAGTCCCGGGCGCGATGACGCGCTGGCAGCTCGACTGGACGACCCCGGCGGGCGCGCTGTGCGCGTTCGAGCCGACGGCCGACGAGCTCGAGGCGCACGTCCCGGCGCTCGTCGCCGCGTACAACGAGCCGCACAACGCGCGGCTCCTCGGTCACACGAGCCTGCTCTCGGCCGACGACGTGCGCGAGCACTTCGCGGCGCTCCGCGACGAGGGCGGGCGCGCCCTCCTGCTCTATCGCGACGGCGCGCTCGCGGGGGACGCCGACCTCCGCGAGCCCGACGGAGACGCGTGCGAGTTCGCGTTCCTGATCGCGGCGCCGGCCGCGCAGGGCAAGGGGCTCGGCACCGCGTTCGCGACGATGATCCACGCGGCCGCGTTCGCCGACGGCGCGCTGACGCGGATCTACGCCTCGGTCCTGCCGTCGAACGTGGCCTCGCGGCGCGTGTTCGAGAAGCTCGGCTACGCGCTCGACACCTCCGCGGCCGCGCGGGCCCGCGGCGACGACGGTGACGTCGTGCTGTCGATCGATCGCCGGACGTTCGTCGAGCGACACGCTGCCGCGATCGCGGAGATCCGGCGCTCGCTCCGTCCTCGATCCTCGTAGCGGGTCGTCGGGGCACGCGGCTTGCTTCGTTCTTCTCCGCAAGGAGAGAGAACGATGCCGAGCACCAAGCAGCCTCCCGGGAGCGAGCGAGCACGCGACGAACAGCGCAAGGATCGCGGCCCGGTGTACGGAGGGGAGGACTGGTCGGTCGCCGACGAGCGCGGCGACAACCGGTTCGGACATGCGCGAAACGATGACGCCGATCCTCTGCTGCTCGTGAAAGAAGGCCAGGGACAGAACGACGACGACGAGTCACCCGCGACCGCGGACCCCGAGCTCGCGGCGGCGGAGGAGAACCAGGAGATCGAGAGCGGCGGCGACCGCGCCGGGATCGGCCGCGGCGAGAAGCCGCGCAAGCCCAAGTTCCGCGCCAAGCGCCCCAAGGGCGCGTAGCTCGCGCGCGCGGCTCAGGCGAGGGTGTCGAGCGGGGCGTCGCGGAGGTGCGCGATCACCGGCCCGTGATCGCTCGTGCCGACGTCCCGATAGTGCACGCAGTGCACGGTCTCGTCGACGAGGGCGCGGCTCGCGGCGATGTAGTCGAGCCGCCAGCCGATGTTGCGCTGGCGCATGTTCCGCCACGGGGCCCACCACGTGAACAGGCGATCGTTGTCGGGCTCGCAGTGGCGGCCGACGTCGACGAGCCCGTGCGACAGGAGCTCCTCGATCAGCTCGCGCTCCTCGGGGAGCTGCCCGACCATCTGCTTGCGCAGCACCGGGTGGACGTCGACGAACGTGCGCGCGACGTTGAAGTCCCCGCACAGCACGAGGTGCTGCCCGTTCGCCTCGATCGCGCCGGCCCACGCCTCGAGCTCGCGGAGGAACGTCATCTTCGCCGCGAAGTCCTTGCCGCCGTTCGGGACGTACACCGACGCGAACACGAGCGAGCCGACGGTCGCGACGACGATCCGGTTCTCGAGATCGAACGGTGGGTGCACGAACGCCGGCGCCTCGCCGAACGTCTTGGTCCGCAGCAGCAGCGCCACGCCCGAGTACCCGCCGCTGCCGTGGAAGTGAGCGTGGTAGCCGGGGATCGTCGCGACGTGCTCCGGCACCTGCGCCGGCGACGCCTTGATCTCCTGCAGGCAGATCACGTCGGGCTCCTCGCCGTCGATCCAGTGCACGAGCTGCGAGGAGCGCGCGCGGATCCCGTTGACGTTCCAGGTCGCGACCTTCATCCGAGGCTGTCGCGTAGCACGCGCGCGCGCGGCGTGCGACTCAGGGTGGCGGTTCCTCGTGCTCGGCGCGCGTCTCGACCTCGCCGGTGACGTCGTGCAGCTCGGGGCGCTCCGGGACCGGCGCCGCCGTGATCAGCGCGCGCCCGAGATCGTCGAGGCCGACGAGCTCCGCGATCACCGGCGCGGCCCGCGGCTGGAAGATGCGCTGGCGATACGGGTAGGCGATCGCCAGGGCGAGCAGCTCGCGCGGGCGGCCGAGCACCGGATCCGGCGGGAACCAGGCGAACAGGGTCGCCCCCTCGACGGACGCGTCGCCGTCGGCCGGCTCGCGCGGACTCGCGAGCCACATCACCTGGTCGTAGATCCCGTCCCCGTCGACGTGGTCGACGTCGACCGGCGCGACGGCGCGCGCGAACCGCGCCCCCTCGCCGGGCCCGATCGTCACGAGCGCGGCCGGCGCGCCGCGCGTATCGACCGTCGCGCACACCGAGCCGATGTCGAGCGGCGCGACGTCAGGGCCGGCGACCACCGGCCCCGCGAGCTCGAGCAGCGCGATCCCCGCGCGGTGCCCGAGGCTCCCCGCCGCCACGGGCACGCTCGTCGCGCCATCGAGCGCGAGCGCGATCGCCAGCTGGGCCGTGTCCCACGACCGCACGAGCTCGGCGCTCGTGATCGCGATCGTCTCGGTGCCATTGGACACCAGCAGCGCGGGCCCGAGCAGCGCCCGCGTCTCCGCCACGATCAACGGCGCGACCGCGCGGAGCTCGACAGCATCCCGATCCAGGCCCGGCACGACGTGACGAGACTTGCACGGAAGCCGTGCATCCCTCAACGGGCGCAGATCCCGAGGCGACGTGCGTTCGCGCGCGGTGGTCCGCGCCGGATCGCCGCGAGCTGCGAGCGCTGGCGGGCACGCGGGATGCAGCCTTGCGCCGGCATGACCACGCAGTTGCGTGAACCGCTCCTTCTGAGCCGCGTCCGTCGCTACCGCATCGTGGTGGGCGTGGATCTGTCGGAGTACGCGGACATCGTGATCGATCACGCACTCGATCAGGCGGCACGGCACGGCGCTCCCGAGGTGCACTTCCTCACCGTGCGCGAGCGTCGCCGGCAGCGGAGCGAGGAGCTCAAGCAGTTGCTGTGGGAGCGAGTGTATCCCGCGCTCGAAGCGTTCAACCAGTTCGGGACCGACTGGCGCGCGCGCCTGCACGTCCGTCGCGGACGCCCCGACGAGCAGATCGCGATGCTCGCGGCGGAGCTCCGCGCCGATCTCATCGTCATCGGTCAGTTCGGGCTGCACAACCCCAAGCCGACCGACAAGAACGTCCCGAACCGCGTGCTCCAGGCCGCGGTGTGCCCGACGCTCGTGGTCGGGTTGCCCGCGGCCGCGGACACGGCGCCGCAGTGCCCGATGTGCGTGGTGATCCGCGAGGAGTCCGACGGCGAGCAGTGGTTCTGTCAGGCCCATGTCGCCGACGCGCGGCGCGTCGAGCACGAGACGACCCCGATGACGACGTGGTCGCGCGGCGCGATGATCTACGGGTGACGCTGGAATGAAGGGGCGCGCCAGCGCGTTGACGCCGTCATGCGCCCACTCGCCGCAGGTCTCGTGCTCGCCGCGCTCACCGCGTTCACCGGGGCTGCCACGGCGGCACCGCCCGAGGAACAGGCCTGGCTCGACCGCCTGACCGCGCGCGTGATCGAGGAGGTCGCCGCGGGCGAGCCGCTCACCGTCCGCGTGCACGTCCCGCTGTGCGACAGCTCGATCATCGCGTGCGGTAACGCGAAGCTCGGCGACGGCGACAACCTCGCGACGAACCTGTACTGGGCGACGACCCCGGGGTTCGGCCGCTGGTTCTCGCGCAAGGGCAGCGCGTGGAAGCGCGTGCGCGCCGAGGACCCTCCGGATCCGGACGTTCTCGCGGTGCACGTCTACCGGCGCACCGTCGCCGCGCCCGCCGGGTGGCGCGAGCGCGGCGCTCCGAAGCAGATGCCGATCGAGATCGAGATCTTCGCCTGGCGCGGCACGGCGATCGATCGCGCGCTCGCCGCGTACGCCGCGGATCTCGGCGACGGAGCCGCGCACCTCGTCGCCTGGGTCGGCCACAACCGCCTGATGGACCTCGAGCACGAGCTCGCGTGGCCGGCGCCCGCCGCGGAGCCGACGGGCATGATCGCGATCGCATGCCACACGGCCGCGTACATGGAGGGCCACGTGCCTGCGCCGACCCGCGTCCCGCTGCTGCTCACGCGCGACTACCTGTTCGCGAACGCCGCGCCGCTCGAGGCCACGGTGCTCGCGTTCGCCACCGGTGGCGGCTACGCCGAGCTCCGCAAGGCCGCCGCGGCGGCCTACGCGGGCGTGCAGAAGCGGGAGGTCCGGCGCGTCGCGGGTGCGTTCACCAACCCCGCCGACCGCCGGTGGAAGGGCACCGCGAAGTGACCGCTCAGCGCGCGGTGCTCGCGATCCGGATCATCTCGAGCGCCTGCCGGCGGTAGCCCTCGGGATCCTTGCCGACGGCGGCCTTCGCCATCGCGAGCACCTGCGCCCACGACAGGTTCCCGCGGTGCGGGGACTCGCGCAGCAGCATGCCGAAGCTCGCGATCGCCGCGGCCCACCGCGTGTCGCTCGACGCCCGCGCGAACGCGACGGCGTCCGCGTGCACGGCGCGCGACAGGAGCTTGGACGTGCTACCCGTGGGCGCCTTGTAGCGGACCTTGACGGTCATGAGCTCGCGGCTCGCTGCGCTCGCGGCCGGCGCCGCCGGGGTCTGGTACTTGAGCGCGTCGACCTTCGCGGCCGGGACGTCGACCCCCGCGGGCACGATCTCGTAGAGCGCCGTCACGGAGTGCCCGGCGCCGATGTCGCCCGCGTCCTTGGTGTCGTCGTTGAAGTCCTGGTCGCGTAGCAGCCGGTTCTCGTAGCCGATCAGGCGATAGCCCGCGACGGCCACCGGGTTGAACTCGATCTGCAGCTTGACGTCCTTGGCGACGGTGACGAGCGTCGCGCCGGCCTCCTTGACGAGCACCTTGCGCGCCTCGGCGAGCGAGTCGATGTACGCGTAGTTGCCGTTGCCGCGATCCGCGAGCTTCTCCATCGTCGAGTCCTTGAGGTTGCCCATGCCGAACCCGAGGACGGTGAGGAACGTGCCCCGCGCGCGCTCCTTCTCGATCAGCCGGGTCAGATCGCCCTGGCTCGTCGTGCCGACGTTGAAGTCACCATCGGTCGCGAGGATCACGCGGTTGATGCCGCCCTTCTTCTTGTGCTGCTCGGCGATCGCGTAGGCGAGCTGGATCCCCGCCGCGCCGTTCGTCGACCCACCCGGCTCGAGCCGGAAGATCGCGTTGCGGATCGTGTCCTTCTCGCGGCCGCTCGTCGCCGGCAGCGCGAGCCCCGCGTGCCCCGCGTACGTGACGATCGCGATCGTGTCCTGCGGCCGGAGCTGCGCGACGAGCAGGTTCATCGCCTGCTTCAGCAGGGGCAGCTTGTTCGGCGCGTTCATCGAGCCCGACACGTCGAGCAGGAACACGAGGTTGCGCGCCGGGACCTGGGCGTCGTCGATCGCCGGCGCCGCGAGGCCGATGCGAACGAGCTGGAACTTCGGGTTCCACGGGCTCTGCGTGACCTCGGTCGTGATCGAGAACGGCTCGCCGCGCACCGGCGCCGGGTAGTCGTAGGAGAAGTAGTTGATCATCTCCTCGACCCGGATCGCGTCCTTCGGCGGCAGCCGGCGATCGCGCAGGAACCGGCGCAGGTTCGAGTACGCCGCGGTGTCGACGTCGACGGAGAACGTCGAGAGCGGACGGGTCGCGACGCGGTGGAAGGGGTTGTCGTCGATGCGATCGTACGCCTCGGTGTTGTGCGGGAGATCGTCCGAGACGACGAGCGCGCCGGTCGCCGGCGCGGTCTGGAGCGCCATCGCCCGATACCTGCTCGCGCCGCTGGCCAGCTTGGCCGGCCTCGGGCGGCCGCTCGGCAGCGGCGGTGGCGCGCTCGCCACCGGGGCCTCGGCCGCGGCCTCGTCGAGCCGCTGCGCGCGCTTGTCCGAGGGCTTCGCCTCGGGCTTCGCCTGCAGCGCCAGCTTCACGCTCGCGACCCCGCTCGTCGCGACCGTCACCTTCGTGACGAGCGGCTGGTACCCGGGGGCAACGACCGTCAGCGTGCAGGTCCCGGCCGGGAGCCCGCTGATGGAGAACGCGCCGGAGGCGTCGGTCGTGGCCGCCCGGGTCGTCGCGCCACACGTCACGATCACCCGCGCCGAGGTCCCCCCACTCGCGATCCGGCCCTCGATCTTCCCGAGCACGTCGGCGATCGACAGCTCCCGGATCCCGAGCACCACCGCGACGATCACGAACAGCTCGAACAGCTTGGACGGTCTTCCCCTGTGCATGGTGGGTGAGTACGCACGACGGGGCCGGTGGATCTATCGCGGGGTCACACGTAGATCATCTTCCGCGTCATCCCGCCGTCGATGACCCAGTTCTGGCCGGTCACGAACCGCGCCTCGTCCGAGAGGAGGTACGCGCACAGGCCCGCGACGTCCTCGGGCTCGCCGACGCGCCCGGCGGGGTGCTGCAGGTGGTCCGCTCGGCGCAGCTTCGGGGGCCGGCGGCGCGCGCGCGGCGCGAACGTCGAGGTCGCGATCCAGCCCGGGCTGATGCAGTTGACGCGGACGTCGGGCCCGAGGCTCATGGCCAGCGCGTGGGTCAGCGCGACGACGCCGCCCTTGGTGGCCGCGTACGGCTCGGTGTGCGGCTCGGACATCACCGCGCGCGTCGAACCGAGGTTCACGATCGCGCCGCGCGTCGCGCGGAGGTGCGGGATCGCGTGCTTCGCGACGAGGAACGTGCCGGTCAGGTTGACCGCGAGGAACTTCTGCCAGGTCGCGAGCGACAGCGCCTCGGGCGGTCCGACCTCGGGGTGCGCGAGCGCCGCGTCGTTGACCACGCCGTCGAGCCGGCCGCCCCATCGCGCACACGCGGCGACGGCGCGGCGCACGGACGGCTCGCGGGCCACGTCGGCGGCGACGAACCGCGTGCGCTCGCCGTACTCGCGGACGGCGTCGGTGCCGGCGCTCGCGTCGACATCGGCGATGCACACCCGCGCGCCCTCCTCGACGAGGCGCCGCACGATCGCCCGCCCGATGCCCTGCGCGCCCCCGGTGACGAGCACCACCTTGCCTGCGAACCGCATGCGGCGAGCGTGCCCGAGGCCGCCCGACGCGACCAGCGCGGTGAGCCGAGCATCACTGCGTTAAGCTCGTGGCCGATGACGTCCGGGGACGACGAGACCGCGCGCGGAACCGCCGTCGACGTGCGCGAGCCCGCGACCACGCGTCCCCCGACCCTGCCCACGATCCAGATCGCGGCCCCCGCGGCTGCCCCGGCAGCGCCCGACGCAGCGCCGGCCGCACGCGCGGGGACTCCTCCCGCGGCGGCCCCGGAGGCGCTCGGACCGCCCACCCCGGCGGGCGAGACGCAGGCCGTGCTGACCACCGCGGTCGACGCGCTGCGCTCCGAGGAGGTCGACCGCACGCGGCTGTTCATCCGGCTCGGGTGGGTGCTCAGCGTGCTCGCCGCGGCCACGGTGCCGTTCCACGACGCCCCGCGCTGGATGGACGTCGCGTTCGTCGGCGGGCTCGCGATCGGCATGGTCATCAGCTTCGGCTACCACCAGGCGTTCGCGGATCCCTCGCGCTACAGCGATCGCGCGCTGCGCCAGCTCGCGGTGCTGTGCGTCGTGAACGCGAGCATCGCGGTGTTCTACTTCGGCGTGTTCACCGCGTGCCCCGCGATCATCGCGATCGGCATCCACTTCGCGGCGCGCACGGAGGATCGCCGCACCGCGCGGTGGATCCTCGGGATCGCGGTCGCGGCGTACCTGCCGCTCGCGGCGATCGTGGTCAGCGGCGTGATCGAGGATCCCGGCGTGTTCGCGTCCGATCGCGAGCTCGACCTGGTGACCCAGGTGTGCGGGATCGTGTTCGTGCTCGCGGCGTACGTGCTCGCGTACGTCACCGCCCGGGAGCTGCGCCAGGTGTCGCTGCGCTCGATCGAGGATCTCCAGCACCAGACCCGGCTCGCGTCGCAGCGCGAGGCGCTGATGGAGGAGCTGCGGGCGGATCTCGAGCGCGCGCTCCGCATCGGCGGCCCCGGGCGCCACACCGATCACCAGGTCGGCTCGTTCCGGCTCGGCAACGTGCTCGGGCGCGGTGCGATGGGCGAGATCTACGAGGCGGTGCACGTCACCACGGGCGAGCCGGCCGCCGTGAAGCTGTTGCGCCGCGAGCTGCTCACCGATCCGACGCAGGTCGCGCGGTTCCTGCGCGAGGCGAAGGCCACCGGCGCGCTCGACTCGCCGCACGTGGTGAAGCTGCTCGAGGCGTCGGCGGAGACCGCGGAGCTGCCGTACCTCGCGATGGAGCTCCTCCACGGCAGCACGCTGTCGGAGATCCTGCGCTCCGAGCCCAAGCTCCCGCCGCTCGAGGTGCTCCAGCTCGTGCTCCAGGTCGGCTCCGCGCTCGACGCCGCGGCGTGCATCGGCGTCGTGCACCGCGATCTCAAGCCCCAGAACCTGTACCGCCTCGGCGAGCTCGCGACGGTGTGGAAGGTGCTCGACTTCGGCGTGGCGGCGCTCGCCGGTCACGACGGCACGCTCACGCAGGGAGCGATCGTGGGCACGCCGAGCTACATGGCCCCCGAGCAGGCGCAGGGCCAGCGCGTCGACGCGCGCGCCGACCTGTACGCGCTCGCCGCCGTCGCCTATCGCGCGCTCACCGGCCAGCACCCGTTCAGCGCGCCCGACACGCCGGCGTTGCTCTACGCCGTGGTCCACCGGATGCCGGCGCGCCCCGGCGAGCTCGCCGACGAGCTGTCCCGCGACGTCGACCGGTGGTTCGCGATCGCCCTCGCGAAGTCCCCGGAGGATCGGTTCCAGAGCGGCGCAGAGCTCGCCGAAGCGCTGCACCGCGCGCTGAGCTCCGGGCTCCCGGCCGCGCTCACCCGGCGCGCGGACGCCCTCCTCCGCAGGTGGCCATGGGGCGGATGACCGGCGCCGCGACGACGGGGACCCCGACCGAGCGCACCGCCGCGACCGCGGTCGACGCGCTCCACCACGAGGAGATGACCCGAACGCGCACGATCTTGCGGCTCGGCATGATCGCGGTGCTCGTCCTGGTCCCGATGATCTTCCTGGTCCCCGGGGACCGCAGGATCGCCGCGGCGCTCGTCGGCGTGCTCGGCGTGACCTGGGTCGGCGCGCTGGTGCTCTACCGTCGCCTGCGTCCACCGGCGACGTTCGATCCGGTCGAGCTGAACGTGATCGCGTTCGGCGCGGTCACCGCGGGCGTGCTCGCGGTCCTCTACGTCGGCATGTTCTCGGCCGCGCCGATGTACGTCGCGCTCGGGCTGATGTTCTTCTGCCGGACCGAGCATTTCCCGAGCGCGCTCGGCGTGTGGCTGCTCGCGACCATCGCCCACACCACGATCTGCGCACTCGTGATCGGCGGCGTGATCGAGGATCCGGGGTTCTATCCGGTGCGCGAGGGCCTCACGCGCGAGGCGCTGATCGCGACCGCGTTCACGGTCCAGCAGATGTACGCGCTGAGCTTCTTGCTCGCGCGGCTGACCCGCAAGAGCTCGCTGCGCGCGATCGATCAGCTGCAGAAGGCGACGCGTCTCGCGGCGATGCGCGACGTGCAGCTCGCGGAGCTCCAGATGGACCTCGACCGCGCGCTCAAGATCGGCGGGCCGGGGCGGTTCACCGGGCACGTGATCGGCTCGTGGGAGCTCGGCGCGGTGCTCGGGCGCGGCGCGATGGGCGAGGTCTACGAGGCGCGCCACGTGCGGACCGGCGCGCATGCCGCCGTCAAGCTCTTGCGGCGCGAGCTGCTCGCCGATCCGGTGCACGTCGAGCGGTTCTTCCGCGAGGTCCGGATCGCGGGCGCGATCGACTCGCCCCACGTGGTGCGCGTGCTCGAGGCGTCGTCGCCGCTCGACCCGCTGCCGTTCCTCGCGATGGAGCGCCTGCGCGGCCACACGCTCGGCGAGCTGCTGCGCTCCGGCCCGGTCACCGGCACGCGGCTGTCGACGATGGTCGCGCAGATCGCGCAGGCGCTCGATCTCGCGCGCGACGCCGGCATCGTCCACCGCGACCTCAAGCCGCACAACCTGTTCCTCACCGAGGACGGGGTGTGGAAGGTGCTCGACTTCGGCGTCGCGATCCTGTCGGACAGCACGGGCACGCTGACGCGCGGCGCGGTGATCGGCACGCCCGCGTACATGGCACCCGAGCAGGCCAAGGGCGAGCCGGTGGACCATCGCGCCGACGTCTACTCGCTCGGCGCGGTGATCTACCGCTGCCTCACCGGGCGCGTGCCGTTCGTCGCGCGGGACACGCCCGCCCTGCTCTACGCCGTCGTCCACCGCATGCCGGTGCGGCCGTCCGCGCTCGGCGAGGTGTCGCCCGACCTCGAGGCGTTCCTCGCGGTCGCGCTCGCGAAGGACCGCGATCGCCGGTTCCAGAGCGGCGGCGAGCTCGCCGAGATGTACGGGCTCGCGGCGCGCGGGCTGTTCCCGGGCTCGCTCGAGACGCGCGCGCGCGCGCTGCTCCACGAGTGTCCGTGGGCGGAGCCGGTGCTCCGCGACGACGCAGAGCGCCTCCCGCGTCAGTAGCCCCCGAACCAGGCGGGCCGGAACATCAGCGCGATCCGCGGCCCGGCATGCGCGACCTTCGGGATCGCGTGCCGCCACGTCCGCTGGCACGTGCCGCCCATGACGATCAGGTCGCCGCGCCCGGCGGGCAGCGCGATCGAGCGCCCTCCCTCGGCGGGCCTTAGCAAGAACCGTCGCGGCTCGCCGAGCGACACCGTCGCGACGAGCGCCTGGTCCATGTCGCGCGCCGTCGTGTCGCCGTGCCACGCGACGCTGTCGTGGCCATCGCGGTAGAGCGCCGCCATCAGCCGGACGAAGTCCTCGCCGTAGCGCGCCGACAGCGCCTGCCGCATCTGCTCGATGATCGGCTGACCGGCACCTTCCGCCGGCACGCTCGCGAGCAGGCGCGGAACCGCCACGGTGCGGTCGTACATGTGCCGCTTCTCGGCGCGCCAGTCGAGGCCGCGCTCGAGCTCGTCGAACAGGCGGTCGTGGCCGCTGACCCAGCCCGGCTGGTGCTCCACCCACGCACCGTGCGCGAGCTCGTGGCGCCGCACGCCGGAGAACCCGGCGTCGAACGCGACGACCGGCCCCGCGAACAGATCGAGCTGGCGGATCACGAGGGAGGCCTACCAGCTCTCCGCCGGGTGCGCTCGCGACCGCGCTCAGACGCTCTCGGAGGCCTCGAGCGCGAGGCGCGCGCTCGCGAACACCGCGTCGAGCATCGGCTCGGTGAGCCGGCCGGTGAACGTGTTCTGCTGGCTGACGTGGTAGCTGCCGAATAGCTGCCACGGACCGATCGTGGCGATCGCGCCGTGCCCGAACTTCGGGCGCGGTCGCGGCACCGCGTGCCCGAGCTGTGTGGCCGCGAGCAGGACGCCGTCCCACGCGAACGCGCCGAGGGCGAGGATCGCGCGCACGTTGCGGAGCAGCGCGAGCTCGCGCGTGAAGAACGGAACGCAGCGGTCGCGCTCGACGGGAGACGGCTTGTTGTCGGGCGGCGCGCAGCGCACGACGCACGCGACGTAGGCGTCGGACAGCCGCAAGCCGTCGTCCGCCGCGACCGAGCGCGCCTGGTTCGCGAACCCGGCGCGGTGGAGCGCGGCGTACAGCCAGTCGCCGGAGCGATCGCCCGTGAACACGCGCCCGGTGCGGTTCGCGCCGTGGGCCGCGGGCGCGAGCCCGACGACGAGCAGGCGCGCGTTCGGATCACCGAAGCCCGGGACAGGTCGCGCCCAGTACGCGTGCTCGGCGAATCGCTTCGGCGGCTCCTTCGCGGCGGCCTCGCGACACCGCACGAGGCGCGCGCACCGACGGCAGCCCGTGATGTCGGTGGTCAGCGCACGGAGCTTCGACACGGGGGTCAGACTCCACTGACTCGACTCGCGCATGCAAGTCGAGCACGTGAGCCCGTCGACCACGTGGAGCCCGACCGGACGTGCGACACCCGCGCGGCCAGCGTACGCAGGGTGTGACGAGCGGTCAGCGGCCGCACGTGGCGCGTCACTCGGAGATCTTCGTACGGTGCGCGACCATGCAGTACCGAGGAGTGGTGGTGGCGGTCGTCGTCGCGACGGCATCCACGGCGCACGCGCAGTCGGTCCTCACCGGGACCGGCGCCGTGCAGGGGCGCGTGACCGACGCGCGGGGGGCACCGGTAGAGGACGTGAAGATCACGATCCGCGGCCCCGCGGCGATCATGCCGCAGACCGCGACGACCGACGCGGACGGCACCTACCATGTCACCGGGCTTCCGCCGGGGGCCTACGAGGTCACGTTCTCCACCGCGACGGCCACCGTCGTTCGGGCGGAGGTGCGCGTCGACGCGCTCGCGGTGACCGCGGTCGATCAGACGCTCGATCAGGCACTCGGTCCCGGCGCGGCGCGCGACGCCGCGACCTCGGCGATCGATCCGACGAGCACGCTGCGGAGCCGCACGCAGGACCGCACCTACCTCGAGCGCGTGCCGGTGCCCGGGCGCGGCTTCGAAGGGGCGGCCGGCGCGCACGCGGCGGCACACGACGACGGCTACGGCCTCGCGATCGCCGGCGCGACCGGGCTCGAGAACCGCTACGTCGTCGACGGCATCGACATCACCGGCCTCCAGCTCGGCGTCGTGGGCACGCCCGTGCTCTCCGAGCTCGTCGAGCAGACCGACACGATCGCCGGTGGCGCCGGCGCCGCGTGGGGCCGCGCGACCGGCGGCGTCGTCCACGTAACCACGCGCGCGGGGACGAACCAGCTCCGCGGCTCGGTGTTCGGGACGCTCGCACCCGGCTCTCTCGCACGGTCCGCCACGCCGACCGCGAGCTCGGCCTCCACGATCGCCGTCGAGAACCAGCCCGGCTACCAGACGGACTTCGGCGTCGAGCTCGGCGGGCCGGTGATCCGCGATCGCGCGTTCTTCTACGTGGGGTTCGCGCCTCAGCTCGCGCGCGGCTACGAGGACTTGATGTTCGCGAAGACGTACGACGCGAACGGCACCGAGACCTCGGTCCCGCTCGCGCGCAACCCGCGCTTCGGCAAGACGACCAGCCGCTACGCGCCGCTGACCGCGCGCTTCGGCTTCCGCCTCAGCTTCTGAGCGCTGCCGCGTACCCGCGCCGCGGATCCCGCACCCGCCACGTGCGGCACGTGGTGCGGTCGTGCGTCCGCAGGTGGTCATCACCGTCCAGCGAGCGCGCGTGGTCGAATGCGACGTCCGCGCCTCGCCTGTCGTCGCGCGACACCGGTGCGGCGGACGCACGCAGCGTGTCACGCACCGTGATCGACGTCGCGTGTACCTGTCGTCGAGAACTCCGTAGTCGTGAGGAATGCAGTCGCGATGGACGATGATGTCGATGGTGGTCGCGCTCGCGGCCACCGCACGCGCACAGTCGGCGACCACCGGCGCCGTGCAAGGACAGGTCACCGACGAGGTCACCGGCGAGCCGCTCGCGGGCGTCACGGTGTGGATCACGGGGCCGGCGACGCCCGAGCCGCAGACCGCGATCACCGAGGGCGACGGCACGTACAAGGTCACCGAGCTGTTGCCCGGGACCTATCAGGTCACGTTCTACGCCGGAGACACCACGGTGACGCGCACGCACATCCGGGTGACCGCGAACGGCGTGACGCCCGTGTTCCAGCGCGTCCGGCTCGATCCCGAGCACGCCGGGACGGTGATCGAGATCGAGGACGTGCCGCCGCAGATCGATCCGACCTCGACGACGCGCGGCTCGACGCAGGACCGGACGTTCATCGAGCGGGTGCCGACGCCGGGCCGCGGGTTCGAGGGCGCCGCCGGGACGCAGCCCGGCACGCACGACGATGGCGTGGGGCTCGCGGTCTCCGGCTCCTCGTCGCTCGAGAACCGCTACCTCGTCGACGGCGTCGACATCACCGGCCTGACCTACGGGACCGTCGGTACGCCGATCCTCTCCGAGCTCATCGAGCAGGTCG
>Ga0164243_10007743_pt1 | contig 15981 bp, 10 predicted proteins | sample OricompcompostOP_FD_108781 | JGI IMG/M metagenome (GOLD analysis project Ga0164243, IMG submission 108781) | Organic Plus compost microbial communities from Emeryville, California, USA - Original compost - Organic plus compost (OP) | ecosystem: Engineered > Solid waste > Mixed feedstock >...
CTGCTACCACGTCAGCCAGCAGAACACCTTCACCGGCAGGCTCACCCCGGCCATGCTCCGCGACGTCCTCTCCCGGGCGAAGCACCTGGCGGGGGTGGGGTAGTCGAGTGTGAGGGTTCCCGGCATGGCCGGGCGCGCTGGTCACCGCCGACGGCCGCCTCGCCCGCGCGGCCACCAGACACTGCCGCGTCGAACTCGTCGCCCCTCATGCCGCCGCGCGCGTCCTGCCGCCATCGGCGACCTGATCGGCCGGGGCGGGGCTGCGGGTTGCTGAATCGTGCACAGCTGCGCGGAAAGTGGAGCCGGGCCGGGCGGCGACCGGAGATGCTGCGGCATGTTGGCGACAAGGCCGCAAAAGTCGGTAGGGTGGCGGTACCGAACCCCCTGGACGCCCGTTAGCGGCGCGCCACTCCCCGCGCACGAAGCGCGTCCACCGGTGCACAGTGCGTAGATCGTGATCATCACCACGCGCGACTGGCATCACATTAAGGGGGGTGTGCTAAGTGTGTCGCGCCGCAGTGGTGCGACCATGACGGCATGGCTGGTAAATCCGAACCCACCCGGATTCTCATCCTCGGCGGCGGCTACGTAGGCATGTACACGGCGCTTCAGCTCCAGAAGAAGCTGGGGCGCAAGGAAGCCTCCGTCACCGTGGTCGACCCTCAGCCGCACATGACCTACCAGCCCTTCCTACCGGAAGCGGCCGCGGGCTCGGTCGAGCCTCGCCACGTGGTAGCGCCACTGCGACGAGTCCTGAAGCGGTGCCACGTGGTCACCGCCGGCGTCACCGAGATCAACCACGCCGACAAGGCCGTGACGATCGAGAACCCGCAGACCGGTTCCGAGACCCTGAACTACGACGTGCTCGTCGTGGCGCTCGGCTCGGTGTCCCGCTTGCTGCCCATCCCGGGCCTGGCCGAGCAGGGCATCAGCCTGAAGACCGTCGGCGAGGCCATCTACCTGCGCAACCACGTGCTGGCGAAGATGGACGCCGCGGCCAACACCGACGACGAGGAGCTCCGCAAGCGCCTGCTGACGTTCACCTTCGTCGGCGGCGGCTTCGCCGGCGCGGAGGCGCTGGCCGAGCTCGAGGACATGGCCCGCTACGCCACGCGCTACTACGAGAACATCTCGCCGGACGACATGCGGTGGGTGCTCGTGGAGGCCGCCGGGCGCGTGATGCCCGAGGTCAGCGAGAAGATGGGCGTCTACGTGGTCAAGGCGCTCGAAGAGCGGGGCATCCAGGTCTACCTGAACACCTTCCTGAAGTCCGTGGAGAACGGGCACGCCGTGCTCTCGGACGGCACCGAGTTCGACACCGACACCCTGGTGTGGAACGCCGGTGTGAAGGCCAACCCGGTGCTGAAGAAGTCCGACCTGCCGCTGGACGAGCGGGGCCGGCTCAAGGCCACCGCGCACCTGCAGGTCGAGGGCACCCCCGGGGTGTGGGCGGCCGGTGACTGCTCCGCGGTGCCCGACCTGTCGAAGACCGACACCGACCCGAATGCGACCTGCGCCCCGTCCGCGCAGCACGCGGTCCGGCAGGCCGACCAGCTGGCGAAGAACCTGCTGGCGACGCTGCGCGGGAAGAAGACCAAGGAGTACCGCCACCAGTACGCCGGCTCGGTGGCCGGGCTGGGGCTGTACAAGGGCGTCGCCGACGTCTACGGCTTCAAGGCCAAGGGCTTCGTCGCGTGGTTCATGCACCGCACCTACCACGTGAGCCGGATGCCCACGTTCAACCGCAAGCTGCGGATCATCATCGACTGGACCCTGGCGTTCCTGTTCAAGCGCGAGGCCGTGTCGATGGGGCAGATCCAGGACCCGAAGGCCGACTTCGAGCGGGCCGCGGCGAGCTGACGCTCCCCGTGCGCGGTCCGAAACCGGACGGCCGAGGACTGCTCCGCGCAGGCGACCAGGTGACCCGCTACTCTTGACACCGAGTAGCGGGGAACCGAAAACTGTACGAGTCGTTCACCTGGATGGATGGCTCGGTCGCAGGAGGGGTGAGGCCGTCGTGAGTTTGCAGGAACTGGCGGCACTGGTGCGCAGCGGCGAGGTGCCGGAAGGCCCGCTCGCCGAGTTCGCGGCCGAGTACCGGGCCGCGGCCGAGGTGTTCCGCAAGAAGGACGACTGACGTCGCCGTTCACCGCGCACCGCGCGGCAGTGCAGGAGGCTGGGGCAGATGACCGAGGGGGCGGACGATCGCGCGCGCCCCTTCGAGCCCGCCGAACCCGACCTGCCGCCCGATCTCGCCCACGACCTGCGCCCCGGCCCGCTACTGCTGCAGGGCCAGGACTACTTCTTCCGCTCCTCCGACACGAGCCTCGACTTCCAGGAGCGGGTGCACCGCGCCGACCTCGTCGACGACGGCGACGGTGACCCCACCCCGTGCGTGCTGGTGCTCGCGCGCGCGGCGGACATGGAGATGAACGAGCTGTCGCTGGCGCTGGCCGAGCGCGGCATCCGCATGGTGCGCATCGACGCCGACCGGTGCCTGGACGTGGCGCTGACCGTCTACACCGAGACCCCGCTGATCGAGTTCGAGCGCTGGCTGCTGCGGCCGGTCCTGGTGTGGCGCAGGCACTTCGACATCTCCGCGGTGCCGGCCGACCCGACCACGGTGCACGGGGCCTACGTGCGCGAGCAGTGGCGCGCGGTGTCCGGCTGGCTGTCCGGGCGCTCGGACTGGGAGCAGATCAACCCGGTGCGCTCCAGCGCCCACCTGGACCGGTTGACGCAGCTGCGCGACGCCGCCGAGTTCGGGCTGCGCGTGCCGCGCACCTCGGTGACCACGCTGCCCGGCCGCACCCGCCCCGGCGGCGGCCGCTGCATCGTCAAGACCGCCGGGCACCACCTGCTGGAGCCGGAGCCGGGCGAGCTGCGCGGCCTGTTCCCGCGCCCGCAGGACGTCCGCCGGGCCGCCGAGGCCCGCGAGCCCGCGCCGGTGCTGGTGCAGCAGTACCTCGCCGCCGAGCACGAGATCCGCGCGTTCGTCGTCGGCGAGCGGGTGATCGGCTACCGGGTGGACAAGCTGGACCCGGCGCAGCTGTGGGTCGATCCGGACTCGGTGGCGGTGCAGCCGGTCGAGCTGCCGGAGCAGCTGACCACCCGGCTGCTGGCGCTGTGCCGCTTCTGGCGGCTGCAGGTGGCCGCGATCGACCTGCTGGCCGTCGGCGGCGAGCACGTGTTCCTCGAGGTCAACGTGAACTGCGACTGGCGCTGGTTCGAGCACCGGGCGCAGGACTCGGCGGTGTCCGAGGCGGTGCACTCCTGGGTGGCCGAGCGGTTCGAGCAGCTCGCGGACGTCCCGCTGCAGAGGTGGGCCGGGTGAGCGCGCCGCAACCCCGTCCGGTGGTGCTCGTTGCTCTGCTCGGCGGTTCCGGATCCACCGGCGCCCGGTGCAGAGTCAGATCCGCCGGAACCCGCCGCGGCGTCGCTGCGTCCCACCCGGCGGCCCCGCCGCGCGCGTAACAGCGCTCGTCGCGCGCACGCCCCCGTAGCCCAACTGGCAGAGGCAGACGACTTAAACTCGTCCGAGTGTCGGTTCGATCCCGACCGGGGGCACCACACTTCTTTCGCGCCGCGGCTGGCGCGGTCCGGCGGTGCGCGGTGGGCGCGGCCGGAGCCGGCGCGGTGCCGGCTCGACGACCGCCCGGATCCGCCCGGGCGCCGCGGCGTACGCTCCTGATCAATCAGCGCTCGGCGGGACACCGGCCCGCCCGCTCCGCCCCCGCGGAGGGGCGCCGGTGCTGCCGGGTGGTGTGGTGTGCCGCTGACGAAACCCCCAGTCACCTCAGCGGCACACCGCCGCCAACCGACTGCTGTCCGGAGTCGGGCCGGGCGGGCCGGCGATCGCCGGTGCGTCCGTTCCCCGTCCGGATCAGCACTGCCGACAGCTTGGCAGCGTGCCGGGCCCGGATGCACCGATCGGGTTGCCGGACGCGGCCGTAGTGCCTGCTCAGGCGGGTGCATCGGATTTTCCGGTCCGGAACCGGACCGGAGGAGGACGGGCATGACGGACCGGAGGACCGGCGCGGCCGCGGCGGCGAGCGGCAACAGCCGCGCGCTGTTCGCGGAGCGGTTCGCGCTGCTGTACGTGACCGCCGGCGACCCGCCGCTCAAGCGCGTCGCCGACACCGTGGAGCGCGCCCGCCGGCAGGACGAGCGGGGCCGCCCGGTCCGCGCCGGGGCGCAGCGGATCAGCGACTGGCGCCGCGGCCGCAACGTGCCCGCCCGGTTCGCCGCGCTCGCGGTGGTGCTGGAGGTCCTCATCGGCGAGGCGCGCAAGCAGCGCCCGCACCCGCCGGTCGACGGGCTCTACGACGTGGCGGCCTGGCGCCGGCTCTGGGAGGAGGCGCTGCGCACCCCGATCAGCACCGCCGAGCCCGCCGAGGCCGAGCAGGCCGAGGAGCAGCCGGAGGACTCCGGGGTGTGCCCGTACCGCGGGCTGGCCGCGTTCCAGCAGGAGGACTCGGCCTGGTTCTTCGGCCGGGAGGCCAGCACCGGAACCCTGGTGGACCGGCTGGGCAGCGCCGCCGAGGACGGCGGGATCACGATGCTCGTCGGCGCCTCCGGTGCCGGGAAGTCCTCGCTGCTGCGGGCCGGGCTCGCGCCCGCGCTCGCCGAGGGCGCGGTGCCGGGCTCGGCGGGCTGGCCGGTGCTGACCACCACGCCCGGCGAGGACCCGTTGAAGGCGCTGATCGCGCTGGTTCCGGAGCTCAACGAGGTGTTGGGCGGGGTCGAGTCGGTGCCGGACGAGCCGGGCGCGGAGTTCGGCTTCGCCGAGGCCGTGCGCGACGCGGTCGCCGCCCGGGCGCGCGCGCAGGCCGGGGACGACCGGGCTCGGCTGGTGCTGGTGGTGGACCAGTTCGAGGAGACCTTCACGATGTGCCGGGACGAGCTGACCCGGGCGCTGTTCGTGCAGGTGCTGCACGCGATGTGCACGACCGGGTTCGCCGCCGGGGACGCGCCCGGGCTGGTGGTGCTGGGGCTGCGGGCGGACTTCTACGGGCGCTGCCTGGACTACCCGGAGCTGTCCGAGGCGCTGCAGCGGCGGCAGATGGTGCTCGGCGCGATGACCACCGCCGAGCTGCGCAAGGCGATCACCGGCCCGGCGCGGGCCACCGGGTTGCAGATCGAGCCGGGGCTGGTGGACGTGCTGCTGCGCGACCTCGGCGTGGGCGTGGGCCGCGCCTACGGCAAGCCGGGGCAGCGGGCCTACGACGCGGGGGCGCTGCCGCTGCTGTCGCACGCGCTGCTGGCGACCTGGCAGCGCAGGCAGGCCGGGCGGCTCACGATCGCCGGGTACCGCGCGGCCGGCGGGATCCAGGGCGCGGTCGCCGGCACCGCCGAGCGGGCCTGGGCCGAGCTGGACGAGCGCGGGCAGGCCGCGGCCCGCACCGTGCTGCTGCGGCTGGTGCACGTCGGCGAGGACACCAAGGACACCCGGCGGCGCGCGCACCGCCAGGAGATCGTCGACCACTCCGAGGACCGCGAATCCACCGAGCGCGCCCTGGACGTGCTGGCCGGGGCGCGGCTGGTGACGCTGGACGCGGACGCGGTGGAGATCAGCCACGAGGCGCTGCTGTACGCCTGGCCCCGGCTGCGCGGCTGGATCGACCAGGACCGGGCAGGCAACCTCGCCCGGCAGCGGCTGGAGCGCGACGCCGAGACCTGGGCCGCGGAGGGCCGCGACCCGTCGCTGCTGTACCGCGGGGCGCGGCTGGAGACCGCCCGGCACTGGGCCGAGCAGGTCAGCTCGGCCCAGCTGAGCTCGGTCAGCCAGGAGTTCCTCACCGCCTCCGCCCGGCACCGCCGCCGCGCCGGCTGGCTGCGCCGCTCCGGCGTGGCCGCGGTGTGCGTGCTGGCGGTGATCGCGGTGGTGGCCGCGCTGGTGGCGGTGCACGAGAAGGACGACGCCCAGTTCCGGCAGGTGCTCGCGCAGGCCGACCGGCTGCAGAACACCGACCCGTCCGCGGCGGCCCGGCTGAACCTGGTCGCCGACGAGCTGCGCCCGCACGACGGCGGGGTGCTCACCCGGCTGCTGTCCACCCAGAACGCGCCGTTGAGCACGCCGATGACCGGGCACCAGGGTTCGGTGTACCTGACCACGTTCAGCCCGGACGGCACGAAGCTGGCCACCGCGGGCTACGACAACACGGTGCGGCTGTGGGACGTGCGCGACCGCGGGCGGCCGAAGCCGCTGGGGGCGCCGATCACCGGGTTCGGCAGCTGGGTGACCTCGGCGGTGTGGAGCCCGGACGGCAGGACGCTGGCCGCGGCCGGGGACGACAAGCAGCTGCGGTTGTTCGACGTCCGGGATCCGCTGCACCCGCGGCTGCTGCTGCCGCCGATCAGCGGCGGCGACGGCACGATCTACCTGCTCGCGTTCAGCCCCGACGGCAGGACGCTGGCCACCGCGAACGAGAACCGCACCGCGCGGTTGTGGAACGTGGCCGACCCGGCGCACCCGGTGTCGCTGGCCACGCTGACCGGGCACACCGCGCAGGTCCGGACGCTGGACTTCAGCCCGGACGGCCGGACGCTGGCCACCGGCGGGGACGACCGGACCGCGCGGTTGTGGAACGTCGCCGACCCGGCCCACCCGAGCCCGGCCGGTCCGCCGCTGGTCGGGCACACCGAGGGGCTGCACTCGGTGGCGTTCAGCCCGGACGGCACGAAGCTCGCCTCCGGCAGCGTGGACAAGACCGTCCGGCTCTGGGACGTGCGCGACCCGGCGCGCGCCGAGCAGCTGGGCTCGGCGCTGACCGGGCACCGCGGGCCGGTGTGGTCGGTGAAGTTCAGCCCGGACGGGCGCACGCTGGCCTCCAGCAGCAAGGACAGCACCGCGAAGCTGTGGAGCGTCGCCGACCCGCGCAACGCCTCCCAGCTCGGCCAGGACCTCGCCGCCGGCAGCAGCACCGTGTTCGCCGTGGGCTTCAGCCCGGACGGGCGGACCCTGGCCACCGGCAGCGACGACGGGATGGTGCGGCTGTGGTCGCTGCCGAACCGGATCCTGGCCGGGCACACCGCGGCGGTGAGCGAGGCCGCGTTCTCCCCGGACGGGCGCAGCGTGGTCACCGTCGGGGAGGACCGGCGGCTGCAGGTCTGGGACACCACCGATCCGCTGCACCCGGCCGCGGCCGGGCCGCCGCTGCCGGTCTACGACGGGCCGGTCGGCTCGGTCTACGCCGAGGCGTTCCGGCCGGACGGGAAGGTGCTGGCCACCGGTGGCGGGGCCGGGCTGGTGCGGCTGTGGGACTTCAGCGACCGGGACCACCCGCGCCCGCTGGGCGAGCCGCTGCCGGTGGCGACCCGGTACTCCGGCGAGGTCGCGTTCAGCCACGACGGCCGGTTGCTGGCCACCGGCAACGACGACCTCAGCGCGCAGCTGTGGGACGTGCGCGACCCGGCGCACCCGGTGCGGCTGGGCGGGCCGGCGGTGCAGCACGGCGGCTACGTCAGCCAGGTCGCGTTCAACCCGGACGCCACCGTTCTGGCCTCGGCCAGCAGCGACGGCACGGCGCGGCTGTGGGACATCCGCGACCCGGCGCACTCGCGCCCGCTGAGCCCGCCGCTGACCGCGCACGGCGGCGCGGTGCACGCGGTCGCGTTCAGCCCGGACGGCACGACCATGGTCACCGCGGGGGCGGACAAGACCGCGCGGCTGTGGGACGTGCGGGACCCGCGGGCGCCGAAGCAGCTGGGCGAGCCGCTGCGCGGGCACTCGCAGCAGGTCATCGCCGCCGCGTTCAGCGCCGACGGCACGCGGCTGGCCACCGGCAGCGAGGACCGCACGGCGCGGCTGTGGGACGTCTCCGACCCGGACCACCCGGCGCCGATCGGGCAGAGCCTCGCCGAGCACGACGCGAGCGTGAACTCGGTCCAGTTCAGCCCGGACGGGCGCACGCTGGTCACCGCCAGCGGGGACAACACCGCGCACGTGTGGGACCTGGACGTGCAGCGCTCGGTGCGGCGGATCTGCGAGTCGACCCGGGGCGTGCTGTCCCCGCAGCAGTGGGAGCAGGCGATCCCGGCGATCGCCTACCGGCGGTTGTGCGACTGAGCCGCGGCGAGCCGGGCCAGCTCGGCGAGTTCGCCGGGCAGCGCGCGGGCGTCGAAGTGCCGCTCGACGGCGGCCCGGTTGGCGGCGAGCTCCGCCGCGCCCGCGGTGATCAGCCCGGCGATGCGGTCGACCTCGTCCGGGCCGGGCACGGTGATCCCGTGCGCGCGGATCTCGGCGAGCACCGGGTAGGGGCCGGCGGCGATCGGGCGTCCGGCCGCGGCGGCCTCCACGACGGGCAGGCCCCATCCCTCCCACGTGGACGGTAGGACGACGAGGTCGGCGGCGGCGTACATGTCGGCCTGCACCTCGGCGCGGCCGCGCAGCAGGCCGGGCGCGCGCTGCAGGGCGGCGGCGACCTCGCCGTCGGCGGGTTCGTCGTCGGTGAGCCAGTACCGCACCGGCCGCGCGAGCCGTTCCCGCAGGTTGCGCGCCAGCCGCACGGCACCGGGGATGTTCTTGTTGGCGCTCTCCACCCGGGCCGGGTGCGCGATCAGCACCTCGTGCGGGCCGACCCCGAGCCGCGCCCGGGTGCCCTGCCGGTCCCCGCCGCGCAGCGCGGCCACGTCGACCCGGTTGTGCACCACGCGCAGCGCCCCGGCGCGGTCGAGCTCCGGCCAGCGCTCGGCGAACTCGCGCTCGGTGCGCCGGTTGATCAGCACGTGCAGGTGCGCCGGGTGGTGCAGCGGCACGGTGTCGCCTTCGACGGGCCGCAGCGCCGGGCCCTGCCAGGCCGGGTCGTGGTGGCGCAGCACCGTCGGCACCCCGGCTTCCAGCGCGTGCCGCTCCCAGGCCGCGGAGGCTTCCGGCGCGCTCCACAGCGAGCCCGCGTTGTCCAGCACCAGCAGGTCGTGCTCCCGGCACAGCCCGCGGATCACCTCGTGGTCGACCGGCGGCGGCTGCCCACCGGGCCGGTCGGCCCACATCCCGCGCACCACCACGTCGCCGGGCTCGTGGTCGGCGAAGTGACCGGCGGCGCGGGTGACCTCGGCGCCGAGCTCGCGGAACCCGGCGACCCACTTGGCCGCCTCCGCGCTGACGCCGTCGAACCCGCCGAGGCGGTGCGAAACCAGGCACACGCGCATGGTCGGCATCCTCGCATCGGCGTGGTGACGATCTCCCCACCGAGCTGATCAAAGCTGCGTGCGGGCGGGATTCGGTGCGTACAGTCCCGGCCATGCGCCTTCTAGCCACACTGGGGAGCCTGCGCGCGGTGATCGTGGCCCTGCTGGGGATCACGGCCGCGCAGATCGGGCTGGTCGCGTTCAGCAACATCACCGACTTCGGCACCAACGCCGAGTTCGTGCGGCACGTGCTCGCGATGGACACCACGTTCCGCACCGGCACCTCGATGTGGCGGGCGATCACCGATCCGGCGCTGGTGCAGGCCGCCTACCTGGCGATCATCGCGTGGGAGGTGCTGACCGCGCTGGTGCTGCTGGCCGCGCTGGTGGCGTGGCTGCGGCCGGGGCTGTCCGAGCGCGGGGCGGAGACGGCGCGGCGGCTGGCGAGCCTGGGCTGGTTGCTGGAGGTGCTGCTGTTCGGCGGCGGCTTCATCGCCATCGGCGGCGAGTGGTTCATGATGTGGGAGTCGGAGGACTGGAACGGCCTGCAGCCCGCGCTGCAGAACCTGATCATCGCGGCGTTCGGGCTGGTCCTGGTGCACCTGCCCGCGCGGCGGGACAACGCCTGATCGCCGCTGCGGGCCCGGCGCTAGGGTGCGCTGCGTGCGCCTCACCTTCGCGACCCTGCACACGCACGGGCACCTCTACCCCTTGATCCCGCTCGCGCGCGCCGCGCGCGCCGCCGGGCACGACGTCCTGTTCGCCACCGGGGAGCGGTTCGTGCCGCTGCTGCGCGAGCTCGGGTTCCGCACCGCCGTGGCGGGAGCGCCCATGCAGGACGCGTTCGCCCGCGTCCTCGGCGACTCGCCGCGGCCGGAGCCGGAGACGCCGGAGTGGGAGCGGGTCGTGGCAGGCGTCTTCGGCACCGAGCTGCCGCGGGCCTTCGCCGCCGACCTGGAGCCGGTGCTGGCGGACTTCCGCCCGGAGCTGGTGGTGCAGGAGGCCGGGGCGCACGGCGCCGGGATCGCCGCGCGCCGCGCCGGGATTCCCGCGGTCTGCCACGGGTTCGGCCGCGCGGCCCCGGGCGGGTTCGCCGGTGTCGGCGAGGCGCTGCGCGGGGTGGCGGCCGAGTTCGGGGTGTCGCTGCCGGAGGGCGACCTGCGCTCGCTCGGCAACCCGTACCTGGACATCGTGCCGAAGTCGTTGCAGGACCCGGAATTCCTCGCCACGGCCGACCGGATCCCGCTGCGCCCGGTCCCGTTCGCCGAGGCGGGGGAGCTGCCGCCGCTGCGGCCCGGGCGGGCGCTGATCTACCTGACCCTCGGCACCGCGTTCGGCGACGCGGAGGTGCTGCGCCGCGCCATCGCCGGACTGTCCGAATTGGACGCGGACGTGCTGGTGGCGGCCGGGCCGACGGTCGAGACCGGCGAGCTGGGCGAGCTGCCCGGCAACGTCACCGCGCACGCCTGGGTGCCGCAGGCCGACCTGCTGCCGCACGTGGACCTGGTGGTGCACCACGGCGGCAGCGGCACCACGCTCGCCTCGCTCGCCCAGGGGTTGCCGCAGCTGCTGCTGCCGCGCGGGGCCGACCAGTTCCGCAACGCCGCTGCCGTCGCCGAGCACGGCTCCGGTCGTCAGCTGCGCGGCGCCGAGGTCGCGGCCGAGTCGGTGCGCGACGCCGCGGCCGCGCTGCTGCACGAGCCCGGGCCGCGGGAACGCGCCGAGCAGGCCGCCGCCGAGATCGCCGCGATGCCGTCCCCGGAGGAGATCGCCGAGCGCCTGCCCGAGCTGGCCCGCCGCTGACGCCGTCCCGCGGGCGGCACAGCGTGGACGTGCTCGCCGGGCGGCCACCGGCTGCTCGGCCGCCGGAGCACGCAACTCCGCCACATCCGCCGCGGCCCCGGGCTAGCCCGCGGCGGCCGGAACCCGGTCGGGCTCCAGCACCTCCGGCAGCCCGAACGTCGCGAACAGCGCCACGTCGAAGAACGCGACCACGTGCCGCACCCGCTGCCCGGCCATCGCCAACACCTGCAGGTGGAACGGGTGGAACCGCCCGTCCGCGCCCCGCATGTACACCCCGAACGCGGGCTGCCCGTTCGCCCGCGTCGGCACCAGCCGCAGGTCGCCGGGGCCGGCCGGGCAGCGCTCGGCGATCAGCCGCCCGATGGCGTGCTGCCCGCGGTACCAGGTCACGTGCGGCGGCATCTCCCACACCGCGTCGGAGCTGAACAGCTCCACCAGCTCCGGCACGTCCTTGGCCTCGAACGCGTTCGTCCACTGCGCCAGCAGGGCCCGCTGCCGCGGGGTCGCCGGTTCGGCCACGGAGTCCTCGGCCGGGCAGGTGCGGGACAGCTGCGCGCGGGCGCGCTGCAGGCTGCTGTTGACCGCGGCGGTGCTGGTGCCGAGCAGGTCGGCGACCTCGGAGGCGCGCCAGCGCAGCACCTCCCGCAGCAGCAGCACCGCCCGCTGGGCCGGCGACAGGTGCTGCAGCGCGGCGATCAGCGCCAGCCGGGTGCTCTCCCGGGCGGCGACCACCTCGGCGGGATCGGCCCCGTCCGGCAGCAGCGCGTCCGGCACCGGCTGCAGCCACGGCACCTCGGGCCGCTCCACCAGGTCGTCCTGCGGGTCCGCGGCGGGCGCGCCGAGCCCGGTCGGCAGCGGGCGGCGGCCGCGGCTCTCCAGCGCGCTCAGGCACACCGTGGTGGCGATCTTGTGCAGCCAGGTGCGCAGGGAGCTGCGCCCTTCGAACCGGTCGTAGGCCCGCCAGGCCCGCAGGTAGGTCTCCTGCACCAGGTCCTCGGCGTCGTGCACCGAGCCGAGCATCCGGTAGCAGTGCGCCAGCAGCTCCCGGCGGAACGGCCCGGCGAGGCGGATGAATTCGTCGTCGGCGAGGTTGTGGGTCATGGCGCGGCCTTCCGACTGCCGGCAGTGGGGTGACGGTATGGGCTCGCACCGACACTCGCGGTCCTCGGCGCTGCGCGAGAGAGGCGAACGGCCCCAGGTTTCCGCGCGGGCGCGCCCGCCGGTCCGGCAAAGGTTTGCGCAGGTCACGGCGGCCGACTCGCCGGGGAGCGTCGGCCGGGGGCGGGCTCGGCGCGCTCCGTAGAATCGCCGGATGACCTCCGCTCCGAGCGACGCCAGCGACATCCCGCTCCCGGAAGAGCCGCCGGACCCCGAGGAGCTCGCCATGTGGCACGAGGACCCGTACGGCGACGACCCGGGCGAGCACCCGTTCCCGCCCGAGCCCGCCGCGGGCCCGCCGGTCGCGCCCGGCTCGGACCCGCTGGAGGTGCTGCGCCGCGTCTTCGGCTACCAGGCGTTCCGCGGCGAGCAGCAGGAGGTCGTCGAGCACGTCGTCGGCGGCGGGGACGCCCTGGTGCTCATGCCCACCGGCGGCGGCAAGTCGCTGTGCTACCAGGTCCCGGCGCTGGTGCGGCGCGGTGTCGGCGTGGTGGTCTCGCCGCTGATCGCGCTCATGCAGGACCAGGTGGACGCGCTGACCGAGCTGGGGGTGCGCGCGGGCTTCCTGAACTCGACGCAGGACCCGGACGAGCGGCGCGCGGTGGAGGCGGCGTTCCGCAGCGGCGAGCTCGACCTGCTCTACCTGGCCCCGGAGCGGCTGCGGGTGGAGTCCACGCTGACCCTGCTGGACCAGGGCGAGATCGCGCTGTTCGCGATCGACGAGGCGCACTGCGTCGCGCAGTGGGGCCACGACTTCCGCCCGGACTACCTGGAGCTGTCGCTGCTGCACCAGCGCTGGCCGCAGGTGCCGCGGATCGCCCTGACCGCCACCGCCACCGAGGCCACCCGCGGCGAGATCGCCACCCGGCTGGAGCTGCAGTCCGCCCGGCACTTCGTGGCCAGCTTCGACCGCCCGAACATCCAGTACCGCATCGTCGCCAAGGAGGACCCGCGCAAGCAGCTGCTCGAACTGCTGCGCACCGAGCACTCCGGCGACGCCGGCATCGTCTACTGCCTGTCCCGCGCCTCGGTGGACAAGACCGCCGAATTCCTGGTGCAGCAGGGGATTCCGGCGGTGCCGTACCACGCGGGCCTGGACGCGGAGACCCGCGCGCGGCACCAGGCGCGGTTCCTGCGCGAGGACGGGCTGGTGGTGGTCGCGACGATCGCGTTCGGCATGGGCATCGACAAGCCGGACGTGCGGTTCGTGGCGCACCTGGACCTGCCGAAGTCGGTGGAGGGCTACTACCAGGAGACCGGCCGCGCCGGCCGCGACGGCCTGCCCTCGACGGCCTGGCTGGCCTACGGGCTGCAGGACGTGGTGCAGCAGCGCCGCATGATCCAGACCTCGGAGGGTGACGACGCGCACCGCCGCCGCATGTCGGCGCACCTGGACGCGATGCTCGCGCTGTGCGAGACGGTGCAGTGCCGCCGCGCCCAGCTGCTGGCCTACTTCGGCGAGCGCGCCGAGCCCTGCGGCAACTGCGACACCTGCCTGAGCCCGCCGGAGTCGTGGGACGGCACGGTCGCGGCGCAGAAGCTGCTGTCGGCGGTGTACCGGCTGCTGCACGAGCGGCGGCAGAAGTTCGGCGCCGGGCACGTCATCGACATCCTCCGCGGCAAGGACGTCGCGAAGGTCCAGCAGCACCGGCACCACGAGCTGACCGTGTTCGGCGTGGGCAGCGACCTCTCCGACGGGGAGTGGCGCGGGGTGGTGCGCCAGCTGCTGGCGCAGGGCCTGCTGGCCGTGGAGGGCGACTACGGCACGCTGGTGCTCACCGACGCCAGCGCCGAGGTGCTGCGCCGGGAGCGGGAGGTGCGGCTGCGCCGCGAGCCGGAGCGCCCGGCGAAGGCGGCGAAACCGGCCGCGTCCCGCCGCGCCGCGGCCGTGGAGCTGCCGCCGGAGGCCGCCCCGGTCTTCGAGCGCCTCCGCGCCTGGCGCGCGGCCACCGCCAAGGAGCAGGGCGTGCCCGCCTACGTGATCTTCCACGACGCGACGCTGCGCCAGATCGCCGCCCGCGCCCCGAGCACCCTCGACGAACTCGGCACGATCAGCGGCGTCGGCCAGAACAAGCTCACCAAGTACGGCCCGTCCGTCCTCACCGCCCTCGCCGAGCCGGGCACCGAGCCGTTGCCGCAGGACCCGGCGGGGGAGTGATCGGAACGGCCGCACCGCGGCCCCGCGATCTGTCACGCTGCGTGTCCCCGACCCGCCCCTGCCTCACCCGGACCGCGGGGCATGGCACCCTGGTAGGGCTGAGGCCGGTGCGCAGAGGGCGGGGCGGCCGGTGCAAGCGGCCCGGTGCGAGCCGGGCGATGACCAGGAGTGGTTGAGTGTTCGACTTTATCCTCTACCCGGTGTCGGCCATCCTGTGGTTCTGGCACCAGGTCTTCGGCTCCGTGCTGGGACCGGACAACGGCTTCGCCTGGGCGCTTTCGGTGTTCTTCCTGGTGTTCACGCTGCGCGTGGTGCTGCTGAAGCCGGCGATCAGCCAGATGCGCGCCGGGCGCAAGATGGCGAAGTTCTCCCCGCAGATCCAGAAGCTGCGGGAGAAGTACAAGAACGACAAGCAGCGCATGGCGCAGGAGATGCAGAAGCTGCAGTCCGAGCACGGGGTCAACCCGGTCGGCGGCTGCCTGCCCGCGCTGCTGCAGATCCCGGTCTTCCTGAGCCTGTTCCACGTGCTGCGCGGGTTCACCCCGCAGGCGCCGAGCAACTACATCTTCGACCGCGCCGGGGTCGTGTCGTTCATCAACGCCGACATCTTCGGCGCCAAGCTCGGCAACTGGCTGACCCAGTCGCAGGCGGTGCTGCAGCAGTTCGGCACCAGCCGGATGAACATGATCGCGGTCGGCGTCCCGCTCATGGTGATCGCGTCGATCGCGACGTTCACCACGATGCGCATGTCGATGAAGCGCCAGACCGACGCCTCGATGGCCAACCCGCAGACGGCCATGATGGGCAAGGTCATGATGTACATCGCGCCGGTCGGCACGCTGTTCTCCGGCTGGGTGCTGCCGATCGCCGTGGTCCTGTACTTCATGGCGAACAACATCTGGACGCTCGGCCAGCAGCACTTCATCAGCAACAAGCTGGACAAGGAGCAGGAGCGGGAGAAGGAGCGCGAGCTCGCCGCGAAGAAGGAGGCGCCGCGCCCGAAGCCGGGGCAGAAGCCGGGCCAGGCGAAGGGCTCCGACGACGCCAAGGCCGACGCCGGGACCGAGGACGAGGCGGCGTCCGAGAGCTCGGACAACGGCTCCGGCGGTGCCGCGGCGGTCGCCGGCAAGTCCGGTGGTGGCCAGAAGACCGGCCAGCGCAACGGCTCCAAGCCCGCCAACCGCCGCCCGCAGCAGCAGAAGAAGCAGCGCCCGGGCAAGCAGGCCCAGGCCGCCAAGAAGCAGAAGAAGCGCCGCTAGGGCTGTTCGGGGACTGCTCCGGAGCACGCCGCCGAGCAGTCCCCGCCGCGGACGAGACAGCGCGGGCTCCCCGGACGACCGGGGAGCCCGCGCTCGTGCGTGCTCAGGCGGGTTCGGCGACGACGATCCGGTTCTCGTCGTAGCCGAGCCCGCCGCCGACGTACCGCCCGCCGCAGGTGACCAGCACCAGCCGGTGCTGCCCGCCCTGCCCGAACAGGTCCGCGGCGCGGGTGGGCAGCTCCTCCTTGGCCACGGTGAGCACCTGCGCGATGCGGTAGCGGTGGGCCGCTCCGGTCTGGTCGGTGACGGTGACCGGTTGTCCCGGGGCGGAGCGCCACAGCTCGGCGAACGGGCCGGTCGCGCCCTTCCAGTTCACGTGCCCGGCCAGCACGGTCGCGCCCCGCGAGGCGGCGAGCCCGGCGCCCCACCAGGTCGCTTCGGTGACGCCGCCGGGGATGGGCAGCGTGCCGGAGC
>Ga0164243_10007744_pt1 | contig 15980 bp, 15 predicted proteins | sample OricompcompostOP_FD_108781 | JGI IMG/M metagenome (GOLD analysis project Ga0164243, IMG submission 108781) | Organic Plus compost microbial communities from Emeryville, California, USA - Original compost - Organic plus compost (OP) | ecosystem: Engineered > Solid waste > Mixed feedstock >...
AGTCGAGGTTGCCGGTCGGCTCGTCGGCGAAGACGACCGCCGGCTTGGAGATCAGCGCGCGGGCGACCGCGACGCGCTGCTGCTGGCCGCCCGACAGCTCGGAGGGGTGGTGGGTGCGGCGGTGGCCGAGGCCGACCGTCTCGATCAGCGTCTCCAGCCACTCCGGGTCGGCCTTGCTGCCGGCGATCTTCAGCGGCAGCACGATGTTCTCCTCCGCCGTCAGCACCGGCAGCAGGTTGAACGACTGGAAGATGAAGCCGATCTTGTCGCGCCGCAGCTGCGTCAGCTTCTTGTCGTCGAGGTTGGCCAGCTCGACGCCGTCGATCACGACCGAGCCGGAGGTCGGCTGGTCGAGCCCGGCGAGGATGTGCATCAGCGTCGACTTGCCGGAGCCCGACGGGCCCATCACGGCGGTGAACGCGCCCGGCGGCAGCTCGAGCGTGACACCGTCGAGGGCGTCGACGGCGGCCTCGCCCGCGCCGAAGCGACGGCGGAGGTCGACGGCGGTGACGATCGGGGGCGCGCTCACGGGTATGGGGTCCTTTCGGGGGTCAGGTCGTGCTCGGGAGATTCCGGTGGAATGCTGCCCACAGCGTGACGCGCGCCGAACCCGCCAGGAATCCGGATGGCCGGCGTCAGCCGCTACGGCTACCCGCACCACGGTGCGGGAGGTTCGTCACGGGCGCGCGGAGGCGCCGACGTAGCGCAGCACCGCCAGCACGCGGCGGTGGTCCTGCTGGGCCGGCGCGAGGTCGAGCTTGCCGAAGATGCTCGTGACGTGCTTCTCTACCGCGCGCTCGGTGACGACCAGCTCCTCCGCGATCGCGCTGTTGGAGCGGCCCTCGGCCATCAGCGCCAGCACCTCGCGCTCGCGCGGCGTGAGCGCCTCCAGCGGATCGTCGCGGCGGCGCCGCCCGAGCAGCTGGGCGACGACCTCGGGATCGAGCGCCGAGCCGCCGTCGCCGACGCGCGCGACCGCGTCGACGAACCGCTCGACGTCGGCGACGCGATCCTTCAGCAGGTAGCCGACGCCGGCCGCGCCGCCGCCGATCAGCTCGTGCGCGTAACGCTCCTCGACGTACTGCGACAGCACCAGCACCGCCGTCTCGGGCACCCGCTCGCGCAGCTCCAGCGCCGCTCTGAGGCCGTCGTCGGTGTTGGTCGGCGGCATCCGCACGTCGACGATCGCGATGTCGGGCCGGTGGGCGGCGACCTTGCGGACGAGGTCGACGGCGTCGCCGGCCTGGCCGACGACCTCGTGGCCGGCGTCCTGCAGCAGCCGCGCGATGCCCTCGCGCAGCAGCACGCTGTCCTCGGCAATCACCACTCGCACGTTGCGCGCCTCCTGACGGTTGCTTGGTGATTGCTGAGGCAATCGCACGCACCGTGCGAGATTGCCGGGAGCTGCCTGCGATTGCCCGCGATCGTCACTACCCGCATGGCGTTCTCGTCTCGGTCAAATCGAGCATGGGATCTCCGCCCGGATGGTGGTGCCGCGTCCGGACGGGCTGAAGACTGCCAGACGGCCGTCGATCGCGGAGAGCCGGTCCTCGAGGCCGCGCAGGCCGGTGCCGCCGGCCGGGTCGGCGCCGCCGACGCCGTCGTCGCTGACCTGCACGACGGCGTGGCCGTCGAGCCGCCGCACGCTCACCTCGGCGTGGGTCGCCCCGGCGTACTTGGCGACGTTCGCGAGCGCCTCGGCGACGACGAAGTAGGCGGCGCCCTCGACCGGCGCCGGCAGCCGCTCCGGCGGCACCGCGCTCAGCTCGACCGGCAGCGGCGCGCGGCTCGCGAGCGCCTCCAGCGCCGGCCCCAGCCCGCGGTCGGTGAGGATCGCGGGATGGATGCCGCGCGCCAGCTCGCGCAGCTCCTCCAGCGCCAGCCGCGCCTCGTCGCGCGCCTCGCGGATCAGCGCCTGCGCCTGCGCGGGGTCGGCCTCGACCTGCTTCTCGGCGATCCCGAGCGTCAGCGCGAGCGCGACCAGCCGCTGCTGGGCGCCGTCGTGGAGGTCGCGCTCGATCCGCCGCCGCTCGCGCGTGACGACCTCCAGCAGCCGCGCCCGCGACGCGCGCACCTCGGCGATCTGGACGCGCAGCTCGGCGTCGAGCCGCTCGTTCTCGAGCGTCAGCGCGGCGGCCGCGCCGGCCGCCCGCACCAGCTCCGGGTCCTCGTCGAGCGAGGCGTCGTGGATCAGCGCCGCGACGCGGCGGCCGTCGTGCTCGACGAGCGTGAAGGAGCGGCCGCTGCCGGGCTCCGGCAGCGCGACCGGCGCGCCGCCGGCGTCGACGTAGCGTCCCTCCCCCTCGGCGGCGGCCGGGCCGCTCGCCGGCAGCCAGTAGGCGATCGCGAGCGAGCGATCGCGCAGCGCGCTGGCGAGCGCGTCGCGCAGGCGATTGGGGCCGCGGCCGGGGCCGTCGCCGAGCCGCGCCACCAGCCGCCCGACCGACTGGCCGCTGGAGAGGTTCTGGCGCACGATCCCGGAGATGAAGGCGACCGGGACCGAGGCGAAGACGAACAGGCCGGCGAAGTCGAAGACGTTGAGCACGTCGTCGGGCAGGTTCGCGAGCTGGCCGGCGAGCGAGAGCCCGAGCGCGACGGTCGTCGCGACGCCGCACCACAGCACCGGCGCCAGCAGCCGCCGCTGCGGGCTCGTCGCCCGCTGCCAGCGGTGGACGAGCATCCCCGTCACGACGATCGCGACCACCAGCAGCGCGGCCCGCAGCGCCGTCTGCCCGGCGTCGGCGAGCGCCTCGTTGGGGTCGACGAGGAAGATGTTGCGCGGCAGGTCGCCGGGCGTCGGCGTGACGAGCAGCAGCAGCACCGGGCCGAGCAGCACGAGCGCGTAGGCGACGCCGATCACCCAGCGCTCGGCGCGCGTCTGCAGGCGCCCGGTCGGGAAGGCGAGCAGCGTGTGCGCCATCAGCGCCGCGTAGAGCGAGTTGACCGCGTAGCCGAACGTGAACAGCAGGTCGTCGTCGGAGGCGCCGAGCGAGATCAGGAACCAGCTGAGGCCGATGAGGCTCATCTGCAGGCCGAACCACGAGTCGGGCCGGCGCGCCCAGGCGTACATGCCGGTGGCGGTGAAGAGGATCCCGATCGTCAGCAGCAGCGTCAGCGACAGCCAGCGCGGATCGACGTGGCTGCTGGTGAGGATCGCGACGATCGTCCACGAGACGCCGAGCAGGCCGACGAAGCCGATCGCCGTGTTGGCGGCGCGCTTGGCGGGCGTCAGCCCGGCTCCGCTCATGGCAGCAGCGCGGCGACCGCGTCGCCCGACAGGTCGGCCTTCGCGACGAAGCCGCAGGCGCCGCAGGCGGCGACCAGCGGGCCGAAGTCGCTCGAGTCGCGACTGGAGACGATCACGATCCGCGGCGGCTCGTCGAGCGCGTTGATGCGGTCGGCGACGACGAAGCCGTCGACGTCGGGGAGGCCGACGTCGAGCAGCACGACGTCGGGGCGCAGCTCGCGCACGGCGACGAGGCCGGAGGCGCCGTCGGCCGCCTCCCCGACGACGAGGAAGCCGCCGGCCTCCATCACGCGTCTGGCGCTGGAGCGGAACGACGGGTGGTCGTCGACGATGAGGAGCGTGCGGGCCATCAGGCAGATGATTGTGGCCGACCGTTGCGCGAGCAAGCGTACGGGTAGCCGGCCAAAGCTCGGCTGGGGGCCTCGCGTTGGCTTGCGAGAACTCGCCTGGCGGCTCGTTCTCGCCGAACGCGGCGTCAGACGGCGTCCGCGGCCGACGCGATCGCCGCGTAGGCGGCGGCCGGATCGTCGGCGCCGAAGATCGCCGAGCCGGCGACGAGCACGTTCGCGCCACGTCCGGCGCAGTCGCCGGCGGTCGTCGTGTCGACGCCGCCGTCGACCTCGAGCGCGGCGGTCGCCGGCAGCAGCGCGCGCAGCCGCGCGAGCTTGTCGAGCGAGGCGGCGATGAACGGCTGCCCGCCCCAGCCGGGGTTGACCGACATGCAGAGCGCCATGTCGAGCAGCTCGGCGACCTCGGCGAGCGCGCCGACCGGCGTGCCGGGGTTGATCGCCGCGGCGGCGCGCACGCCGGCCTCCTTGATCGCGCCGAGCGCGTAGTCGAGGTGCGGCGTCGCCTCGGCGTGGACGGTGATCGAGTCGGCGCCGGCCTTCGCGAACTCGGCGACCTGCCGCTCCGGCCGCTCGATCATCAGGTGGACGTCGAGCAGCGCGCCGGCCTCGTGGACCTGCTCGGCGAGCGCCGAGACGACGATCGGGCCCATCGTGATCGGCGGCACGAAGTGGCCGTCCATCACGTCGACGTGGATCACGCGCGCGCCGGCGGCGATCACCTCGCTCACCTGCGCGCCGAGGCGCGCGAAGTCGGCCGACAGGATCGAGGGCGCGATCCGCGTCGCGCTGAGCAGCTCGCTGGCGTTCGGTCTCGGCATCAGGCCGCCCAGTCTTGCGGATCGCGCCCCGCCGCGTCAGCTCGTCGGCACGACCGACAGCGGCTTGACGACGTTCGGCACGGTCCCGGCCGTTCTCAGCTCGAAGCCGACCACGCTCGTCGTCGAGGCGGTGCAGGCACCGTTGAGTCTCGTGCTGGCCGCTCTGAATCTGACGACCGGGCCGAACTGCTTGTAGATCACCGAACCGGCGGTCGGCGACGCCTGCGCCAGCACCCCCGTCTGGAGCGGCAGCGCGAGGGCGTTCGAGTAGGGCGTCCCGGAGCAGCTGGCGTCCTGGTAGCCGAGGCCGCCGGAGGCGACGTCGGATCGGTCTTCAGACCGGTGTCAGCATGCTGCCCTTGCAGTGGTTGCAGATGACGATCGCCGTGCTCGACATGCGCACGATCGTCGAGTGCTCACCGCAGTTGGGGCAGACCGAGACGAGCTCGTAGCGGCGCAGGCAGTAGACGCAGCGATAGCGGCCCGGCATCGTCGTCGGACGCAGCCACGGCTCACCGCAGCCGGGGCACTCGGGCCCCAGTCTGGCCGGCTGCTCGCTCATGCGGATGCCACTTCCTGCACCCCTCCGTGATAGCGCATCGTGCGGATGGGCGCGCCTGCGGAACAGCTCGACATGGCGTCACGGCGCCTTTCTGAGGCGCGCGAGGAAGAAGCCGTCGGTGCCGTCGCGGTGGGGCAGCAACTGCAGCGCGCGCGGCTCGATCCGCGACCGCAGCGACGGTCGCGCGGCGCCGAGGTCGTCGAGCGCGAAGCCCTCCTCCCGCGCCAGGAAGCGCTGGACGACGCGGTCGTTCTCCGCGGGCGAGATCGTGCAGGTGACGTAGAGCAGCGCGCCGCCCGGCCGCAGCGCCCGCGCGCCGGCGCCGAGGATCCGCAGCTGCAGCTCGGCCAACTCGGCGATCGCCGCCTCGTCGGCGCGCCAGCGCAGATCGGGGCGGCCCTGGAGCGTGCCGAGGCCCGAGCAGGGCGGGTCGACGAGCACGGCGTCGAACGGCTCGTCGTCGCGCGGCTCGGCGGCGTCGCCGGTCTCGACCGCGACGATCCGCTCGGCGCCGAGCCGCCGCAGCGTCTCGCGCAGCGCGGCAGCCCGTCTGGCGTTGCGCTCGACCGCGACGACGGCGCCCTCGGCGCCGACCAGCGCCGCCAGGTGGCTCGTCTTGCCGCCGGGCGCGGCGCAGAGGTCGAGCACGCGCATGCCCGGCTCGGGCGCCAGCAGCCGCGCCGCCGCCTGCGCCGCGCGCGACTGGGCGATCAGCTCGCCGCGCGCGAAGCGGACGTCGCCGCGCAGGTCGAAGGCGCCCTCGGCGACGAGCCCCTCCGGCAGGGCGATCCCCTCCAGCGCGGCGGGCCGGGTCGGGATGCCGTCGGCGGCGAGCGCGGCGGCGACGTCGCCCGGCGCGGCCCGCAGCGCGTTGACGCGCAGCGCGCTCTCGGCCGGCTCGTTGACGCGCGCCAGCAGCGCGCGCGCCTCCGCCGGCCCGAGCGCCTGCCACCACAGCCGCGCCAGCCAGTCGGGCACCGAGTGTCTGAGCGCGGCCGCTCTCGGTCTCGCGTCGCCGAGCCGCTCCAGCAGCCGCGGACCGTCGCGGCCGGCCCGCCGCAGGACGGCGTTGACGAGTCTGTAGCCGTGGCCGCCGCCGGCCTTCGCCAGCTCGACGCTCTGGTCGACGGCGGCGTGCGGCGCGACGCCGTCGAGGAACAGCAGCTGCAGCAGTCCCAGCCGCAGCGCGTCGCGGACGGCCGGGTCGAGCCGCTCCACCGGCCGTCTCGTCAGCCGCTCGATCAGGTGGTCGAGGGTGCGGCGGCGCTGCACGGCGCCGAAGGCGAGCGCGGTCGCGAAGGCGTGCTCGCGCGGCTCCAGGCCGGCGCGGGCTGCCTCGCCGGCGAGCGCGCGATCGGCGTAGGCGCCCTCCTCCTCGACCCGCCGCAGCACCGCCGCGGCGACCCGGCGGGCGGGCGAAGCTCCATTTTCGACCAGCGGCACTTGCCCATCGTGGCATGATCCCCGCCAGTGGCCCTCCTGGAGACGATCACCGCCGCCGTCCAGCTGACCCCGGTCGAGCAGAGCCACCTCGACCAGGCGCGGCAGATGCAGGCGATGTCGTTCGCCGTCCACATCCCGCTGACCTGCTTCGGCGTCGCCTTCCCGGCGCTGGTCGTCTTCACCGAGTGGCTGCACCTGCGCACCGGCGACCCGCTCTACCGCAGAATCGCGCGCCGCTGGTCGCGGATCATGGTCGCGCTGTTCGCCGTCGGCGTCGTCACCGGCACGATCCTCAGCTTCGAGCTGGGGATGCTGTGGCCGAACTTCATGGGCTCCTTCGGCGACGTCTTCGGGCTCGGCTTCGCGATCGAGGGCTTCGCCTTCTTCCTCGAGGCGATCTTCATCGGCATCTACGTCTACGGCTGGGACCGCATGAAGCCGCGCCAGCACTGGCTCTGCGGGCTGCCGATCGTCGCCACCGGCGTGCTCGGCGCGGCGATGGTGATCGCCGTCAACGGCTGGATGAACCACCCCGGCGGCTTCGACCTGGTCGACGGCGAGGTCGCGAACGTGCGGCCGTGGAGCGCGCTGTTCGGCAACACCTTCTTCTGGCACGAGCTGGTCCACATGTACGTCGCCGCCTACATCGTCGTCGGCTTCCTGCTCGCCGGCGCCTACGCGTGGGGCAAGCTGAGAGGCAGATGGGGCCGCTACGAGCGCACCGCGCTGGCGATCCCGCTGACGGTCGCCGCGGTCGCCGCGCCGGTGCAGCTGCTCGTCGGCGACTGGGCGGCGCGCGAGGTCGCCCAGCACCAGCCGGTCAAGCTGGCGGCGCTCGAGGGGCTGCAGGAGACGACGAAGGGCGCCCCCGAGCACATCCTCGGCTGGTACGACAAGGACACCGGCGAGATCAGATGGGGGATCTCGATCCCGAAGCTGCTGTCGTTCCTCTCCTACCACGACCCGAACGCGACCGTCAGAGGGCTCGACTCGGTCCCGCCCGACGACCGTCCCGGCCCGATCAACACCGTCCGCTTCGCCTTCCAGACGATGGTCGGGATCGGCACGGCGCTGGCGGCGCTGGCGGCGATCGTGCTGTTCGTCCGCTGGCGCCGGAGACGGCTGCCGGAGTCGGTCTGGTTCTACCGCGCGCTCGTGCTGGCCGGGCCGGCGGCGGTCGTCGCGCTGATCAGCGGCTGGGTCGTGACCGAGGTCGGCCGCCAGCCGTGGATCGTCTACGAGGTGATGCGCGTCGACGCGGCCGTCACCGGCGCCGGCGGCGTGCCGGTCGGCTACGCGCTGCTGGCGCTCGTCTACGTCGGCCTGCTGGCGGCGCTGGCGTGGATCCTGCGGCGCCTGTCGCGGATGCCGCTGCGCGACGACGCCGAGGTGCTGACCTGATGCACCTCTACGACCTGCCGCTGCTGTTCGCGCTGATCGGGCTCGTCCTCTACGTCGTGCTCGCCGGGGCCGACTTCGGCGCCGGCTTCTGGCAGCTGGTCGCCGGGCGCGGCGAGCGCGGCCGGCGCGTGCGCGAGCACGCCCACGACTCGATGGCGCCGGTGTGGGAGGCGAACCACGTCTGGCTCATCTTCGTGCTCGTCGTGATGTGGACCTGCTACCCGGAGGCGTTCGCCTCGATCGCCTCCACCCTCTCGATCCCGCTGTTCGTCGCGGCGCTCGGGATCATCTTCCGCGGCGCCGCCTACGCGCTCCGCGCCGGCACCTCGCAGGCGCGCGAGCTGCGCGTGATCGACGCGATCTTCTCGATCGCCTCGGTGCTGACGCCGTTCGCGCTCGGCACCGTCGTCGGCGGGATCGCCTCCGGCCGCGTGCCGGTCGGCAACGCGGCCGGCGACGCCTGGTCCTCCTGGCTCAACCCGACCTCGGTCACGATCGGCCTGCTGGCGGTCGCGCTGTCGGCCTACCTGGCGGCCGTCTACCTCGCCGCCGACGCCGTCCGCCGCGGCGACGCGGAGATGGAGCAGGCCTTCCGCCTGCGCGCGCTCGGCGCCGGCCTGGTCGCCGGAGGGATGGCGGCCGGCGCGCTCGTCGTGCTGCGCGACGACACGCGCGCGCTGTTCGACGAGCTCGTCTCCGGCGCGGGGCTGGCGGCGGTGATCGTCAGCGCGCTCGCCGGCCTCGGCACGCTGCTGCTGGTGCGGGCGCGCAGCTACGAGCGCTCGCGCTACAGCGCGGCGGTCGCGGTCGCGGCGATCGTCGCCGGCTGGGCGATCGCGCAGGCGCCGGCGCTGCTGCCGGGCCAGCTGACGGTCGAGCAGGCGGCGGCCGGCGACGACACGCTGATCGCGGTCGTGGCCGCGGTGGTCGCCGGCGTCGTCGTGCTGGCGCCGTCGCTGGGGCTGCTGTTCACGCTGACGCTGCGCGGCTCGCTCGGCCACGGCGGCTCGGGCGAGGAGCACGGCCCGACCGCGGTCGCCCCGCTCGGCGGCGCGGCGAGCGCGGGCGCCGGCGCCGGCGGAGGGGGCGCGGTCGCGGCCGCCGGCGTCACCGACGAGTGGCCGACGCCCGTCCACGCGCTGGGCGCCGCCCGCAACGGCCTGCTGGCGCGCGGCGCGATCGCCTTCGCCGTGCTCGGCTTCGGCTTCCTGACGGTCGCCGACGCCGGCTGGGCGCATGCGATCGGCGTCCCCTGCCTGTTCGCCGCCGCGCTGCTCGGCTTCCGCGCGGCCGTCCCGCTCGACTAGCGCGCGCCCGCCCTCCCGGCCTCGACGAGCACCGTCTTGCGGTCCTCGCCGCGGACGTGGTCGCGCAGCGCCCGCGGCGCGTCGTCGATCGCGGCGACGGTCGAGGTGACCAGCTCGGGCCGCAGCGCGCCGTCGGCCATCAGCTCGAGCACGCGCGGGATCGCCGTGCGCGCGTGCGAGCGGCCGACGAGGTGGGTGACGTTGCGGGCGTAGAGCAGCGCCGCCGGCAGCCGCACGCGGGCGTGGAGGCCGCCGGCGCTGGAGCAGACGCCGTCGGGCGCGGTGTGCGCGAGCGCCGTCGCGGCGCCGCGGGCGCTGACGCTGACGTCGACGACGAGCTGCGCGGTGCCGGCGCCGCGCAGCTGGCGCGGGGTGAGCGTCTCGAAGCCGAGCTGCTCGGCGCGCTCGCGCAGCGCGCGGCGGCCGTCGGCGATCCGCACGCGGCGGCAGCCGAGGGCGCGCGCGACCAGCGCGGCGTAGAGCGCGGTGCTCGAGCTGAACAGCGACGAGGAGCGCTGCGCGCCGACGATCAGGACGTCGTCGGCCGGCAGGTGCGGGCCGATGTGGCGGTAGGCGTCGCTGACGTTGTCGGCGACGCTCGCCGCGGCGGCCGGATCGATCCCCGGCGGCAGCGCCACCAGCATGCCGTCCGCGAAGGGGACGGCGAGCAGGTCGGAGAGCGCGCCGCCCCAGTGGCCGCCGAGCACGCCGAAGCCGTACATCGCCAGCGGCGGCACGCTGAGGCAGTTGGCGGTGCGGCCGGCGCGGCAGGCGCGGCAGGCGCGGCAGCGGCCGCAGCTGATCTGGAACGGGACGACGACGCGGTCGCCGGGGCGCACCGACCGGACCCGCTCGCCGACGGTGACGACCTCGGCGACGCACTCGTGCCCGAAGTGCAGCGGCAGCAGGAAGGGCGTGCGGCCGAGCGCGAGCGCGCGGTCGAGGTCGCAGGTCGCGACCGCGATCGGGTGGACGAGCGCGCCGTCGGGCCCCGGCAGCGGCGGCTCCGGGCAGCTCTGCCAGGAGAAGCGGCCGCCCGGGCCGATCGACAGCGCGCGCATCGCCGGGCGCGACCGACGCCGCCGCTGACGGAGGCGGTCGCCGGCGGCCGCGCGCAGCCGGCGGGCGCGCAGCGCGGCGTCATGGTCGAAGGCGGCGCGCGTCGCCGGCCAGCGCGCGGGGGCGAGCAGCGTCGCGAGCTGCCGCGGCGTGCCGGCCGGCCGCCGGCTCATGCGGCCTGCCGCTCGGCTCCGCCGGCGGCGCGCAGCCGCGCGAGCCGCGCCTGGTCGCGGCGCGCCCAGCGGTCGCGCGGCTCGCCGACGCGGCGGCCCTCGCCGGCGTCGAGGCGCCGCGTCGCCTCGGCCATGCCGGCGCCGATCGTCGTGAAGCGGCCCCACCAGTGGACGTGGCGCAGGTAGCCGCGCGTGCGGTAGGCGTTCATCACCTCGCGATGCGGCCGCGCGAGCGTGAACCGCCGCAGCGCCTCCTCCTCGGTCCAGATCGAGAGCGAGTAGGTGACCAGGCCGCGCGGCGCGTACGCGGTGACGACGCCGCAGCAGCCGTCGAGCTCGCTGAGGTCGCGCACCAGCAGCGCGGTCACGCGCGCGATCGGGACGACGTCGCGGAGCCGGTGCGGCCGGTACTCGTTGACGCTCAGCAGGTGCGGCCCGTCGCTGCCGGCGCTCGGCCCCGCCGTCCACGGCTGGCAGAGGCGCAGGTCGCGCCAGGCGAAGCCGCCGTCGGCGCGGGCGCGCAGCGTCGTGCCGGGTGCGAGCGCGAAGGCGGCGAGCGCCGATGGCCTCTCTCTCGTCATGACCGCACCGTACCATACAGTCGTATTGGAAACCAATACAGTTGTATGGTCGTATCGTCTGCGCTGCCGATGAGCCCGACGCCGCCGTCCTCCCTCCCCGCCGACGAGCGCGACCTCACCTCCGCCGCGCGCATACGCAACGCGGCGCTGGAGCGGTTCGCCCAGGCCGGCATCGCCGACACGTCGATCCGCGACGTCGCGAAGGCCGCCGGCGTCTCGCCCGGGCTCGTCCAGCACCACTTCAAGACGAAGGACAAGCTGCGCCAGGCGGTCAACGACCACGTCACCGCGAGCGTCGTCGCCGCCTTCGCCGACCTGCGCGAGATCGAGCAGGCCGACGACCCGATCGCCGCCGCCGGCGACCGCATCACCGCGTTCATCGCCGGCGACCCGGTCGCGATGCGCTACCTCGGCCGCGCGCTCGCCGACGGCGACCCCACCGCGCGGCAGATCTTCGACGCCTTCGTCGGCGTGATCGAGTCCGGCATCGAGCGCGTCGCGCGCAGACGGGCGCTGCGGCCCGATCTCGACCTCCGCTGGGCGGCGCTGCACCTCGTCGTCTTCAACCTCGCGACGGTCCTGTTCGAGGGCGCGATCAGCGCCAACCTGCCCGCGCCGCTGTTCGACGCCGAGCAGCTGCGACGGTGGAACGTCGCCACCACCGAGCTGTACCGCGACGGGATGTTCGGCTGAGCTAGCGGGCGCGGCCGCGCAGGTAGTCGGCGGCCGCCATCGCTCTCCTGCCGGGCGGCTGGACGGTCAGCAGCTCCAGCACGGTGCCGCCGGCGGCGCCGAGCAGCAGGCGGCCGTCCTGCGCCTCCAGCGCGCCGGGGACGAGCGCGTCGCCGTCGACCGGCCGGGCGGTCAGCACGCCGAGGAACTCGCCCTCGCCGTCGAGCGGCAGGCGCGTGCCGATGTGCGGGTGCAGCGCGCGGACGACGCGGTCGAGCTGGGCGGCGTCGTCGCGCCGCGGGTCGAGCGTGCGGTCCTCGGGGCCGATCTTCTCGGCGTAGGTGACGCCCTCCTCGACCTGCTCGACGTACGGCGGGCGCTCGTCGAGCGCGCGCACGAGCAGGTCGCCCCCGAGCGCCTGCAGGCGGGCGGCGAGCGCGCCGTAGTCGTCGCGCGGGCCGATCGGCGCGCGCTCCATCAGCGCGACCGGGCCGGAGTCGAGCCCGGCGGTGAGGCGCATGATCGCGACGCCGCTCTCCTCGTCGCCGGCCATGATCGCCCGCTCCAGCGGCGCCGCGCCGCGCCAGCGCGGCAGCAGCGAGGGATGGACGTTGACGATCTCGTGCTCGCTCAGCAGCGGCTCCTTGATCAGCGCGCCGAAGGCGCAGACGATCACCGCGTCTGGCCGCGCGGCGGCGATCCGGGCGCGCGCCTCCTCGCCGTTGACGTCGGCCGGCTGGTCGAGCTCGATCCCCAGCTCGCGCGCCGCGTCGGCGACCGGCGGCGACTGCAGCCGGCGGCCGCGACCCTTCGGGCGGTCGGGCCGCGTCACGACCAGCTGCGGGCGGTGGGGGCTGTCGGCGAGCCGCCGCAGGATCGCGGCGGCGAAGTCGGAGGTGCCGAGGTAGACGGTGCGCACGGCGTTCGGCGAGGCCTCAGGCGGCCTCGTCGGCGGCGGCCCGCTCGCGCAGGATCCGCATCGCCTGCTTGCGCTCGGCGCGCGAGGTGCGGTCGAGGATCAGGACGCCGTCGAGGTGGTCCATCTCGTGCTGGATCACGCGCGCCTCCAGGCCGCTGGCCTCGACCGTGATCGGCGAACCGTGCTCGTCCTGCGCTCTGACGCGCACGTTGACCGGCCGCTCGACCTCGACCAGCACGCCCTGCAGGCTGAGGCAGCCCTCCTCGGCCGCCTCCAGCTCGTCGCCGGCCCACTCCAGCTCCGGGTTGACGAGCGCGATCACCGGCGAGTCCTGCTCGACGCGGTAGACGAGCACGCGGTTGAGCTTGCCGAGCTGGGTCGCGGCGAGCCCGATGCCGAGCGAGTCGTGCATGATCTCCCCCATCCCCTCGATCTGCGCGCGCAGATCGTCGTCGAACTGGGTGACCGGCATCGCCTTGCTCTTCAGCACGGGATCGCCGAACTGGCGCACGTATCTGAGCGCCGCGGCGCGGCGGGCGGCGGTCTCGGGGTCGAGGCGCGGCGCCTCGCCGATCTCGGTCTCGTTGTCGCTGTCGTCTCGCTCTGCCATGTCGCTGCTGGAGTGTAGAAGGACTACTGCGGATCGACGTCGGCGGAGAGGCTCGCGCGGCGGCCGACCGCCGTTCTCGCGACGGCGTCGACGGCGGCGGCGACCGCCTGCACGGCGGCACGCCGCTGCGTCGCCTTGATCACGAGCTGGCTGCGCTCTCTGCCGCGCAGCCTGAACAGCGGCGCCGGGCCGAGCACCTGTGCGCCGGGCGCGTCGACCAGTCTCGCGACGGCGTCGGCGGCGGCGTGCGCGTCGGCCGCCCGCTCGGCGGCGCAGACGACCCTGATCAGCGAGGCGAACGGCGGGTAGCGCAGCAGCTCCCGGCGCTGCAGCTCGCCCTCGACGAAGCCGTCGCTGTCGTGCGCGGCGGCGGCGACGATCGCGCGCTCCTCCGGCGCCAGCGTCTGCACCAGCACGCGCCCCTCGCCGTGCTGGCCGCGGCCGGCGCGCCCGGCCAGCTGCGCGATCAGCGAGAAGGTGCGCTCGTCGGCGCGGAAGTCGGGGAAGCGCAGCGTCTGGTCGGCGTCGAGCACGACGCCGAGCGTCACGTCGGGGAAGTCGTGGCCCTTGGCGACGATCTGCGTGCCGACGAGCACGCCGGCCGGCGCGGCGTCGAACCGGCCGAGCGCCTTCGCGATCGCGCCCTTCGTCGCGGTCGTGTCGGCGTCGAGCCGGAAGACGGGGAACGACGGGTCGCCGATCGCCTCGATCAGCTCCTGCTCGATCCGCTCGGTGCCGGCGCCGTGGCGCGCGAGCGTGACCGAGCCGCAGTCGGGGCAGCTCGACGGCACCCGCTCGGCGTGGCCGCAGTGGTGGCAGGTGACCGCCCGCTGGCTGCGGTGCAGCACGAGCGCGACGTCGCACTGCGGGCACTGCCAGACCTTGCCGCAGGAGCGGCAGGAGAGGAAGTTCGACCAGCCGCGCCGGTTGACCAGCACGATCGCCTTGCGGCCGGCGCGGCGGACGTCGCCGAGCGCCTCCCGCGTGACCGGATGGAGCGGATGCTTCGCATCGCGCATGTCGAGGATCTCGACCGGCGGAAGCGGACGACCGTCCACACGTCTGGAGATGCGCAGCCGCCGCAGCGCGTGGACCGACTCCGGCCGCGGCGTCGCCGAGCCGCTCAGCAGCACCGCGCCGGCGTCGTGGGCGCGGCGCGCGGCGACGCGGCGGGCGTCGTAGCGCGGGTCGCCCTCGTGCTTGTAGGCCGACTCGTGCTCCTCGTCGACGATCACCAGCCCGACCTGCTCCAGCGGGGCGAAGACGGCCGAGCGCGGGCCGACGGCGATCCGCGCCTCCCCCCGCCGCAGCCGCATCCACTCGTCGTAGCGCTCCCCCTGGCCGAGCTGTGAGTGCAGCACCGCGACCGTGTCGCCGAAGCGCGCCTCGAAGCGGGCGACCGTCTGCGGCGCCAGCGCGATCTCCGGCACCAGCACGATCACCGTTCTGCCGGCCTCCAGCGCCGCGGCCGCCGCCTGCAGGTAGACCTCGGTCTTGCCCGAGCCGGTGACGCCGTGCAGCAGGAAGCGGCGGTCGGCCGGCGCGAGCGCGCCGTCGGGCGCGTTCAGGGCGGCGATCAGCGGGTCGAGCGCGCGCTCCTGCTCGGCCGTCAGCCGCGGCGGCTGGGCGCTGGCGCGCTGGCCGATCGCCGCGTGGACCGGCCGGCGCCGCTGCTCGCGTCTCTCCAGCAGCAGCAGGCCGCGGGCGGCGAGCCGTCTGAGCGTGCCGTGGTCGGCGCCGGTCTGCGCCGCCGGCAGCGGCCCGGCCGTCTGCAGCGTCGAGAGGATCGTGTGCTGCTTGGGGGTCAGCCTGACCGGCTTGGCGGAGGTCCGGGGGCCTCCAGGGACCCCGGATCGCCCGTTCGGCGGCTCGCCGGGCAGCGGCGCGCCCTCGGCGGCCAGCGCCAGCGCGAGGCGGCCGCTCGGCGTCAGCTCGGCGACGAGCGCGCTGCGGCTGGAGACGCGCGGTCTCGTCGCGCGACCGGCGCCGGGCGGCAGCACGAGGCCGAGCGCGCGCGCCGGCGTCGAGCAGTACTCGTCGGCGATCCAGCGCGCCAGCGCGACCAGCTCGGCGGGGATGCCGGGGCCCGCGACGGCGCGCGGGCGCGCGAGCTTCTCGGCCGGCACGTCGGTCGTCTCGCTGCGCTCGACGATGACGCCGAGCACCTCGCGGCCGGCGAACGGCACGACCAGCACCGCGCCGACCGCGGCGTCGCTCAGCTCGGGCGGCAGCAGGTAGTCGAACGGGCCGCGCAGGGCGCGCGCGGTCGTCAGCGGCTCGATGCGGGCGATCGGCGGCACGGGAGCTGGGACCCTACGGACGCGAGCGGGCGAACCGCAGCACGTCGCGGTGCGGGCCTGGGTTGCGGGCCGGCTGGGAGCCCTCGAGCGCGTAGCCGGCGCGGCGCGCGACCGCCGCCGACGCCTCGTTGCCGACGTAGGGCATCAGCTCGATCCGCTCGATCGGCAGGGTCGCGAAGGTCCACGCCGTCAGCAGCTCGACGGCGCGCGCGGCGACGCCCCTGCGCCGCGCCGCCGGCGCGACCCAGTAGCCGATCTCGGCCGTCGCGCGCTCGCGCTCGATCAGCACCAGGCCGACCGAGCCGAGCAGCCGCGCCGGGTCGGCGGCGTCGACGACCGCCAGCTCGGCCGTCTCCCCCGCCTCCCAGCGGGCGGCGGTGGCGGCGAGGAAGGCGCGCGCGTCCCGCTCGCCGTAGCCGGCCGGGACGAGCGTCCAGCGCTGGATCAGCGGGTCGGCGCAGGCGGCGGCCAGCTGCGGCGCGTCGTGCTCGCGCCAGCGGCGCAGCGCGACGACGCCGTCGGTTGGCGCGGGGTCGAG
>Ga0164243_10007745_pt1 | contig 15979 bp, 12 predicted proteins | sample OricompcompostOP_FD_108781 | JGI IMG/M metagenome (GOLD analysis project Ga0164243, IMG submission 108781) | Organic Plus compost microbial communities from Emeryville, California, USA - Original compost - Organic plus compost (OP) | ecosystem: Engineered > Solid waste > Mixed feedstock >...
GATCCCGGGTCGGGAAGTAAGATCCCTGGTCACGGTGCTGCTCGGGTCCGAGTGAACTTCTGGTTCTTCCTTTTCTTCTTTTATGGCTTCTACAATCTTACGGCGTTGATGTGGATTACCAAGGTTTTCAACCTCTATAGCTTGAACTGGTGAAGATCTACCTTCCTCCCGCCGTCTTTAATGTCGAACTTGTACTGACGTGCCTCCTTCTTTAGGTGGCCTCAATCGTTGGGATTCCCTCTGACAGTATGCCTCATTGCCATCGTCTCTATAGCCGTCCCCATACCTATATACCTCAGCCCAGAGACGAGATTCCTGACTATCCACAATACTGCTTGGATATCATGGACGTTCATTATTATGGCGATGCCCGTGGCTATCGCCTGCATTATTCTCCTCATCAACGAACGACATCTGCGCCTGCGCTACACCCTCTCTGAAACACAGCGTATCTTCACTACATCATGGTGGACGGGCGAGGAAGACACCATATCCAGAAGGGACAGGAGGAGGCCTCAACTGCAACCAGACTCCTTCGACCCAGACTTGCTCCATGTCACAGAGCAGCCGACCCATCGCCGCAGGGTGCCAACGATAGATCGCCGATGGTTACCAGCAAGTTTCGTGCGCTTCGTCTGGTTCTGCCTCGCTCTGTTCGTTGGTCTCATGGCGTATGTAATTGGAGAGGCGTATGCCGAGATTTACCTCCGGACGCTGCCGCATAACAACTGGGAGACCGTTGTATATGTCTACAGTTGGGTTGCGACAATCCATATCCTAGATGGGTTGACTGGGTGGATTTTAGGTGTGCGTGAGGGCGAGCGTGTTGGAAGTTATCCCTTGAGCTGGGCGTTTAAACTGTAAGTCAAGTCTATCCCCCCCGAGGGAGAGATCTGAGTGATTAACCTGTTGGCTTCTCCTAGATACTTCATGTTGACGTACCAAACATACGTCCGAGCTCTGTATGCCCGCCTCCGCTCACCAGCCCAGTTCATAACTCTCCAAGCCCTCTCAAGCGCCGGCCTTATCATTTTCTACCCCACCCTCATGTCCCCCATCTTCCACCGCATCCTCACCATCATCGGCGTCAGCACACTCTCCTACTCCTCCTACCAGAAGCTCTGCGTCCGCAACATCTTCATCCGCTTTATTGCCGAGAACGTCTCCATGGCCACCTTCCTCGGCTCCGTCCTCGTCCTCCACTTCGGCGTGAACAAAGACGTCTACCCTTACTTCGCCTTCGACGACCCCAACGAGCCCTACGACTTCAACCTCACCTTTTACGCCTCGTCGGTGACGTGGGCGTGTGAGCTCGCCGCGGCGCTCTGCGTGAGGATCGTTATCCGGTGGTTCTTCAAACTTGACGTCGATCTGGAAGGAAAGCTGGATTTGGCCGTGTGGCCGGAGTTGTTGCCGACGAGCGCGGCTGTTATTTTGCATGTGTTGCAGAATATGCTCTTTTCTATCATTCGTCTGCAGTTCCGCTGATACAAGGCTCTGGGAGAATGAGCCGCAGTCCTAACGCATAGAGAAGGTGTTAATGGCACTCATCACTCGCTTTGCTTCGGGAATGTCAGCCTCATTTTTTATCTTCCTCCAACTTGGATATAAACTTCTTGAGCCGATTCTGGCCTATCTTATCAGACTTTCTTGGCTTAGGTGTGGTTTGCTTTTGCAATCTTCATTGGCGTCCCCGTGGTTCTTCAGAGATACAGATATCGTCGGACAAGGTGTTAGAACGGAGATGGGATGGTCTGGGGGAAATGTGTGATGAGGTCATTCATCATAGAGGGGAACGGAATAGGAGGTCTGGATGTCATTTTCACGATGGCGATGGCGATGGCGAGGCAATATCTGGATTTTTTGCTTTATTTCCCCTCACTGTTATCCCTGGGCATTTTCAGGAACTGGAATGTCTTGTCTCTTCCTCTTTTCTACTTCCCTGTTTTCTTCCCTTTTTTTTTTCCTTTTCTTTTTCCAGTATTTATTTGTTTATTTTTCTCTTTGTTCCTTTGTCAATGTTTTTCTTGCCCAAGCATATTTGCATAGAACTAGGCTGATACCCTTCCTTCCCATTCCTCATTTCCAACTATACCATTTTGTTTCTCTATTCTAGCTATAGAATGTACAGTTATAGTTTTGTACATGGATAATCATAATCTATCATGTTCTCCCCAGACCGACCGTGACCTATCCGAGCGACCATCCTGAGCCTTATCGAAAAGACGAACCGGTGAGACCACTTATACAATCGAGTGGATAGATGAGGACATAGGAGCCCAACGCTGCCCATCTCTGACCAAACTTGGCGTGGGACCCACGACTTGTGTCCCTCCCTTATCGCGAATTTTACTCGCAACCTTCCTCATTCCATAGCAAACATGCATCCCTTTCCTGGCCCAAAGATCATAGATTTAATAGTTTGCAAGGGGCGCGGCCCGCCAAGACAAATTAAATGTTCCTAACAGCCCTTCTTTGCATGGAAACACAACCCGATACGGCCACCCGCAGCATTCATGCCCACCAGCCGCCACTTTTCTGACGATTAATGGCCTCTCCACCTACACGGTGACCGCGGGAGGGACATGGAGAAGTTTTGGGGGGGCGTGTAAACATGAAAAGAAAATGGAGACTAAATAATACGCAAGATAATACGCAAGAAAAAGAGGACGAAGGTATCACAGGCCGGTTCGTAGCTGCAGCGGCATGTTTTTGCGTGCATGTTGTATGCTCTTTTAGGAGATGCAACCGCCCACACACACCTCCGACTGCTCTCGCGAAACCCCTCTCCTTGGAGGGGCAGGCGGGGCGGAACAGATGTAATGCTAGGGGTGCTGGTTGCGTCTCACTCCCGGGGACCTGATCCTGTTAATGCTAGGTGGGGAGAGAGAGAGAGAGAGAGAGAGAGAGAAATGAGGAAATGTAAAGAAGAAGTTGATCACCCCATCGAGTGAAGAGGTGGAAGTGCTCCCTCGTCTTGTCTACGGATGAGAGCAAACTGGTGTCAAAAGGTGTCGAGCTTGGAACGTCTTGAGAAAGTAGGCTAGGTTACCTAGGGTGTAAAGGGAACAGACAACAAGAATGCTCTGCATAGCTAGTTTCGTTCGCCATGCCGTTTGCTTTTTGGTGAGAAGTATTAGTCTACCATCTGGGTGGACAAATCCATCCCGTCAATGGTGTTGCGAACAAGTTCTTCTCAGTGATACAACATTGCCAGGCGGCTGGGGTTGGCAGCAGGGATTTTTGTAGCACCTGAGGTGCCAGTCTACACAAATCATGAATGATCTCCCTGCAAAATGGAGGGAGAGACGGCTTCATAGAGGCAGGCGAGCCACTCCTGTGGACATCAATTTGAATCTAGGCTGTCAAGAATCCCTGAAACTGTGCAGCTGTGGGAGGTGACTGTAGCACCGCCTATAGGGCTAGGTGTCGCTAATGCACCGGGTTACAACATCTCGCTGCCGCCCCGTCCCCTCTCAGCTCCAAAATTAGATTCATAAGAGATGAATGGTCAAATACTATGTGATATTACATGATCTAATGGAAAGGCGCATTCGGTAACAAACTTGGTGGTGTCGACTCAAATACGAGGTGGCCAACTTGAAAAGGCTCGTCACCGCTCGTTCATCTGGTGTCGATGTTTTAGGCAGAACTTTTGGTGTGTCACTCTGTAAAAGGCGGTTGAGGATTACCGGGGCAGGCAACTTCGCCGATACAGGTCTCATATGGTCTCCCAACATAGGAATCTGTGACAGGTCGGCTTTCAAATAGCTAACAATCTGCCCCACGGGTCAATCAGGTACCCTATCCCGTAGGGCCGGTAAGGGCTCCAAATGCCGTGATACCACATTCCTTTACACCGACCTTGGATTGCTATTCAAGAGGGCTGCAGCAGGGCGTCATTCCCTTATTCTCGGCAATGCTAGGCAACTTTCGCTTGAGAGGTGTCCGGTATGCCGAGGTACAGATATTGGAAAATATTTTGAAAATCAGACCTTAAGATAGACTTGGCACCTCGTTCGATATTTGTTAGTGTTGGCGTTAAAGTCGCTAGCTGGGGCAAGAGAGCATGAGAGAACGACCATATATATACATTAGCTCTCGAGGATAATCGACGGCATTACAACTTCGGCAATACTAGTAAAGAGGAATGGAAAAAAGATATGGTGAAGGATGGTAAAGGCGGGTATGTGCAGCTTAGTCTTACTTAGAGAACGAAGACCAGCATCGCCAGGCGACCAGGAATTTCTGAATTGCCCTCGGGCAAAAGTCGTGTAATCCGCCCTCATGATGTTGCTGCTTAGCTGTCTCGTTCGTCGGACTGAGGCCACTTAGGTCCGGAGCTTGTCTGTGCGATAGGATGATGGGTGCATCTAGCACACCGCTGGCCCACGTTGTGATATTTGTGGTTAATTAAGTTAGAGAGCACCAAATACAGCGTAGCGCAGACCTGCAGAGAAGCCACTTTGGGCTGAATGGTGGTCGAAAGAACGGATGCTATTGGGCGAATTGGGAAAGATTCAAGCCACCTTGATTGCTGGCCGGATGCACCTGGAAACCTAGGTCGGCTCCAAAGAAATAGTGGACATGGACAGACAACTCAGTTCCTTGCTCTTCAGATTGGAGGGAGCATGAATGCAAGGCATGGGCCCCCGCGGTGTAGGGGTCGTATCGTCGACATACGTGCGAGTCTCTGGCTCGGGAGGAAGTGGATGCAGTGCAAGGGAGATTTGGACGGACACCAATAGACCAACTGTACGAAGGAACTTCATAATAGTACACAGGGATGTCCGTTCAGTTCAGGCCACAGGGATGGACCAGGCCGTCTCGGCGCTGGGAGGTCCAAGACGGGTCGATTTCTGGGGGGTTGACGGAGGGGTGAGCAGCCAAGACATGGATGCCGATCGCCAGGTCAAGCTAAATCCGAAATGTTGCTGACAGCCCTACCAAGACTGAAGAACGATCCTTCTTGAATCAATTGATGCCGAGCCGACGAGGTTCAGACACTTAAATGTGGGACCTGAACCCACAATGTCAAGAGCTCCCAAGCCTGTTGCATCCTCACCTCATCTCTCATGGCCCCGGCCGGGGTTGTTCAATGGCACTCATGTAAGAACTTCTGAACTTCAGCATCCCTGGCCGATAATAGGCGGAGTGATTATATTCGATCGAGTGCAGAGATGGAGGTGTATCGGAAGGTATTTATGGTCTGGATGTCGTCGTCTTTCTGCAAGCAAGAGGAGACACAGGCATCGGAGGGCACCGAGGCCGACTGATATCAGTATACTTGAGACAGGCCTCCCGATCCGAGATGGTTTCCAATGGAATTTGGCTCCACTCTGGAGAAAGAGAGTGGCATCAACTATGCTCAATTTTCGTTGCAGGAGGAGTGTATCTGGGATCTACTCGTTCCAGTTTGATGTCAAGTCTCATTTGAGAGTGGAGTGCATAGCTGGTGAAGTACGAATAGCATTAATAGTTTGGGAAGGGACGAATTTGCTTCGGAGAATGGAAATGTGAGATTGCAGTGCGGAAGGTGCCAGGAACAAGCCGGAACCAAGGCCCGGAGCATTCACATGGTTGTACTTCGTACTTCGTACGTGTCCCCGCCGTGAGAAAGATCAGATTGAGCAGTTGCGGGCCAAGCTCATCAATGTCCAAGCGACCCCGATAAACCGAGAAGTTGGTTGTCACCACTTCGTACACGCTTGTGAGCAGATCGAGCCTTCTTCGTACAAGCAGAACGCGTGTTTGAATTACAAGACGCCGGAGAGAAGGCTAAGAAAACCTGGAAGCATCAACCCGCATCCCTCAGGTGAAAGGAAGGAAGGACTGTTTTGAGGTCTCGTCCTATTGTGCCTGCAAGGTATTATCATCAAGCAGCCTATGTTGGTGGACACTCTGACTCCACTTCGGGTGATAAAATAATTACATAGTTTACCTTCGGCGTATGCTGTTCGGCGCGCCGCTTACACGGCTGAGGTCAATTTTGCTTTGAGTGTTCTGAAGGAGAGGCCTATTGGGTGGGTGGTCTTTGACCTCTCATCCAATCAACTTGGGATTCGGGGCTTGAAGCTCCCATATTAATACGAGCATCGACAGCAAACCCTCCACTTAACATCGACGTTGATTCAAGTAGACATCATGGACATTATGTGGTATGACAGGAATATTGTACGATGTAAATGGGTACAGGTCTTTCAGAGACCTGTCAGAATGCGACATTGAAAGTTGATGTATCTTCTGTCAAGGCATCTGGGGCAAGTACTTCAAAGGAACAAAATAGCGCTCGGTGGGGATGTAGACGAGTACTTGTGTAGTACGCAATACTCCAATGCTCCAATCCGTCTTGGTTGATCCAGACCTTTTCAATAAGAGCTGTTTGCGCCTGCCTAAACAGAAGATTCTTCGAAGCAGAGCTCACACCACCCGGATGATTCACTTCAAGTCCCTTCCCTGCGCGTTTGAAGTACAAGGTCGAAGACGAAGAGACGAAGCAGTTGCTGCCGAGGTGATCAAGCTCTGCCCCGGCTCGGGCGACTGGCTCTATTCACTGCTCGCCCTACCAGTTCTTCTTGCATGGGATTCGAGCAGGCTGTGCATTTGACGATTTGATTTATTGTTATTGATCTCGACTCTTAATGCCACCTTCCAACTTACAGGAATATGACGCAGTTTTGTCACAGTTTCCTTAAGATGCACTTTCAGAGCTCCCAGCCCAAGCCTCGTTTAAGTTTCTTGAAGCTCCCCGACGAGTGTACTTGGTACAGTGCTGGTTCTCTCGACTTCGAACGACTTTGGGCTAACCAGGCCTGGTAGGTCAGCCCCGAAGCCCAAGCACCGGGAACGATGCGCTGCTTCAGAAGTCGCCTCTACTTCGCCTCGTAACAAAGCAGATATCAAGGATCCCCATCAATATCTGCCTCAACGAATCTACACTATAATTCGCGCAAAGGTTTAGCGGCTTCTTAGTCTTAGCTGATGCGGTTTGAACCGACTCCGCCTGTCCATATCGCATATCCACTTTCATTCTTCTTTTTCTCCCCTGTCCGTTTCCTACCTCTTTCAAGTACGTTGATCGACTCAAGGATCCTGTGAAAGGCTACCTCGAGATACCGCTTCAGTCAGTACAAGTAAAAGGCCAGAACAACGTCGAAAAGACTGCCCGGGACCGTCGCCAGCTACATTTCGATACCTCCTCGTTTGTTTCGTTTGTGCAGCCCCAAGCTCCGTGTTCGCTGGCACCACACCGCCAGGCCAGGTCAGGTCGCCTTTTTGAGTCAGTTTTGCCCCTCCTCCACCTCCTCCACCTCCTCCACGTTGCTGTCGCCGCCTAGCCTCTCGCTGTGGTCGTAGCTCGCCATCCCCCAAGTCCATTATCCCATCCCTTTGAACTCGCCCACGCCCAAATACCCTGTTTGACACCATCGTTCGTCTTACCCTGTTGGCTTATCATCTCCCTCCCTCACTTCCTCCTTATGCTGCCTGCCGTCCAATCCGGCAACATCCTTCGGCTGACAACAGACCGACTTCGTAGTTTCCTAGCTCCGTTTTGCGTGGTACCAAATTCACCACTCCAAACTGGTCCTTTTCTCTTCCCGTTCCGTTACGCTTCGCGTTCCCCTCTAAATTGTGCCCACCCCTCCAACGGCTGGCTGATACACACCCCTCCCCCTCACTCCCCAGTATCACCCGTGGGAAAATACAACCAGGAAGGATTAAAAAAAAAAAATTCGTTGGTTCGGATACAAACAAATTCATCTTTCCTCTCAGCCCTTTCGTATTTCTCTCCTACGCTTCTCTCGTCTTTTGCTTTCTTTCCTTTCTTCTTCCTCTCACCATGCCGTCTCCGGAGGACGTTCAGGTTCCCTCTAATCAATCCACTCAACCTACCTCAACTGCCCAGTCAGTGCTGAACCCTCTCGCTGCTCATCCTGTCTATCCCGATTCTGCCGCCACATCGGAACAGGCACAAGATCAAGATGCCTCGCGAGGACAGCCCGCCGCCGCCGCCCCCCCCTCCACCGAACTCGCCAGTGCAAAGATGACTCTCAAGTCGGCCCTGCGCCATTTCATGGACTTCCCGATCAAGGGAATCGACTTCGTCGACATCATGCCGCTCTTCCACGACGTCGCCGTCCACCACACCCTGCATACCGCCCTCCACCTACAATCTCAGGAGAGTTTCGCCTCCAAGCCCGACATTATCGTCGGCTTGGATGCGCGTGGCTTCCTCTTCGGTCCGGGACTTGCCCTCCGACTCGGAGTCAGCTTTGCCCCGGTCCGAAAGAAGGGCAAGCTCCCCGGCCCGTGCGTCACGGCGTCCTATGAGAAGGAGTATGGCACAGACTTCTTCCAGATGCAGTCGGATGCCATCAAGCCTGGTCAGAAGGTCTTGATTGTGGATGACATCATCGCGACAGGTGAGTAGCTCATACCCACCGACCATCTTTCAAATTTGGACCCCAATTTCGACCCGTACTAACGTAGGCCGTATATAGGTGGTTCTGCGGCCGCTGCTGCCGACCTCGTCAGCCAAATGCAGGGCGATGTTATCGGCTACCTCTTCCTCCTTCAGATCGAAGGTCTCAACGGCAGGGAGAAGCTCGGCGAGATTCCTTCTGTCATCATGCTCGAGGACGTATAATCAGTCAAACGGACCGCAGAAAGCGTTGCATGTGCGCACACGAAATCTTGGTTGTGGGTAGTCACAGCACTTGGCGACTCTGAGGCCCGACCGCGAGTCATCTATATCGAATCTTCGTCATCTTCTTTCTCAACAAGTCGTCTCAGTGTCGGTTTCGATATCTGGGATATTAATGGCACCTCACTCGCACAAACACACATACTCGCCCAATACTTTTTTGTCAAAGCATACATCGTACCACGCTTTGGAATCGGTTTTAATCAAGGATAGTTGGAGACAACGGATGGCGGGCGGCTTTATTCATCAAAAAAACAAAAACCATTGCATTGGCGTAGAGGACTGGTTCGGTTTACCTATTTCAGCTTCGTCCCCTTCTTACCTTTCTTTTCTTCTTCTGCTTTTATCTCGAGTCGTTGTATTTGACGCGATTCGATATTTTTCTTGCAAAATACCGTGATAGATTACTTTTTTATTCTGGATTTTTAAAGAGAGAGCTTCTAATAGGGGGGTTACGCAAGACCATGGGCGTGCAGATGTAGCTAGTTAATCATAAATCTTGGGCTACATATCTTCGAATAATTAGGATTTCATCAGTTCCACGTTTTCCTTTAATAATGCGGGCAACATTACATCCTTTTCTCTATTTTGCTTGGTTTCATTTTCGTGCGAATTGTTCCTCCTCAATATACAATGAAGCGGATGGAAGAATAGACATGCGCCATATATGTGCTGTTCCCAGCATAGTTAACAGAAATAAAAAGGTTTCATGTCGCTACTATCTCATAAGCATCATCAAAGCTTTTCCAAAACAAAAAAAAAAAAAAAAGGAAGAAGAAGAAAAAAAAAACCAAATGCCGATATTTCCTCCCCCTCTCCCCTCATATCATCTAACCCTCAAATTGGATATCCGTATACCTCTCGACTGTACATGATACAACCTCCGTATCCCTAAACTCGTCGCAGCCCTAAACTTCTCGTAGCCCCCAGGCGGCGTCCGCACAAGGACGAGCGGGATGGGGTTATACCGGGGCAGACCCGAAGGGGTGAACTGCGTCTCCTCGAGGTTCGGGCTAACGAGGCCCTCCTCGGTGCCGGACTCGTCGAGGACAATCACCAGGGCGAGGGAGGTGGGGGAAGGGTAAAAGTTGGGAATGCTAGCGAGCTTCTGGCTGAAGGTGCAGGAGCCGCGACGAATGACGATGACCTGGTGGTTTCGGGGCGCCTCGGTGGGTAGAGGTTCGCAGGCCTCGTCGGTGAGGTAGACGGACGTCCAGGGGAGGTGGATTTCGGAATCGGGGTCGGCGGGGGAGACGTATTTGGCCGTCGGGGAGTCTGGGACGAGCTGGGCGCCCTTGCCGACGGGGGTGGAGGCGACGAATGAATCGATGGTCTCGAGGGCTAGGTCGAGGTCTGCGTCTAGGTCGAGATCGAGCCCGAGGTCATATACGAGGGCGCTGTCTTCGTCGACGACGACGTCGTTGCCGTCTTCGGCGACGGGGAGGGAGGTTTTGGCGGTTTGGAAGCGGGGGAAGACGAGGCTTACGCGGTCCTTGACGGTGCGCATGGCGGCTTTGTATGCGGAGACGAGCGAGTTGTCGGGGTTGCCAGCCCTGCTTCTCCTGTGTCGTAGATCGAACGGGTCGTGGGAGAGGATAACTTCGACAGCTGTGTGTTCGCGGACGCGCTTGAAAAGGGGGTCCGTCATGTCCGATATCAGGTCGGCATCGACGACGGCGTTCTCCTCCCGGCCAAGAGGGACGTTGTTCACTGAGACTATTCGCCACACAGAAGGAAGACCGCCTATTTCTGTATCGAGAACCATCTGTAGCTTCAGGTCGTCCAGAGACGCAATGAACAGGCCCTCATCTGGTAACTTTACCACAGACTGCCAGAACGAAGAGTCAGAGCGTCCCGAAGCTCGGTGTGGGAATTGCAGGGTGAGTTGGCGGCCTTCAGGTAGTCTGTGGCATGTTCCATTGGCAGGGATGTACGTGGAGGGTAGCGTCCATGGAAAGTACGTGTGGTTTGACTTGGGCCGAATCAGCGGCACTGGGCCGTATTCGGTCTCTTTGATGCCGACCTGCTCAACTTCGCCGTGGATGTTCGGCGTTGTGTAGAGGCCTGTAACACCCGCTGCGTGGTACAGGTCCGACCGTGCTGCTATTGTGGACCCCGTGAGGGGCACGGCTGCTGGGCCAACAGGGCATTCATTCGTAAATTCGGGATCGAAATACGCGTCCGGTTCCGTCGCCGCATTGGTTTGGTGACTCCGAGTCGCTCCCTTGCGTTTCCGGTCTCGCGGTATGATCAAGGGATGACCCTCAGTCGAAAAGACAAAAGGTGCGTCCAATTTGTTCAGAGGATGGTCTGGGTCAAAGAGCAGATACATATATTTGGTTGTTTCTCCAAGGAAGAAGCTCTCCATCCGATCCGACTTCTCACCCGTCCGAACGTCCTGGAGACCTGCCCAACCACATTCTGTATAGCAGCGGTCGATGACATCCTTCATGACCATTTCTCCAACATACAAGTACCAGGGGTCCTTCGTCGCCCGATATAGGTGGTACGTTGATTCGATGAACTCTGGTCGTCCAGGCCACCAGCCTAGGTTCGACTCGACCTGACCATCACGAAGGGACCATCTTTCGGGTAACGCTTGAAACCGGGTCCATAAGGCTGCATAAAGCAGATGTGCCTCCACAGCCTCCTCAAGCTCGCCCGCAAGAGTGAGAAGGCCTGGATAGAATGCGCTTAAACTATCTACCCACAAGGCAGAAACCGCACCGGTCTGATAGTTTCCATTCATGTAGCTCGGGTGGTGGAAATCCTCGTTCGGGTTTTGCCAGCTGTTATAGAGATGGCGCTTGATAGCCGCGTGAGCTTGATGCCACGTTTTAAGGAACGAATCTGGAGAGTGCTCCTCCGGAGTTAGGGGCCGCTGAATAAGATTTGGATCAAGCCACAACGGCTTATAATCGCGGCGAGAAGAGTAAGCAATAGCAGTCTCATTCGGAAGATCAAGGCCAGAGAGCAAAATATGGGCCTTCATGGCGTACTCGAAGAAACTGTCGATGCCCGCCCCGACTCCGGACGCCGTGCTAATCCAAGTAGCGCGTTCGGCGTCGATGCCACCGCCGATCAAGTCAAGGGGGCTTCTTTGCTCCCAGATAGACCAGAAAGCACGCTTGGCCGCCTCTTCAAACCGCGGATCTCCCGATAAGCGACTAAGAACGGAGAATTCCAGAACAAGAGTTCCTGCACCGGCGCTGCATGTTTCTGTAATATCTCTTCCATACATACCGCGACCAGCTGCTGATTGGTGATTAAGCGGCGAGTTTGGGTAGAAGGGAATACCGTAACGCAGATTTACACGAGGGTATGGAATCCCGGTATTCGTGTAGAATGCTGGGAGGAGGCGCTGACCGAGGTCGAAGGCAAGCCGTAAGAGTTGGCCGTCGTAGACAAATCCATTCGGCCACTCGATGGGAGCAGTTTCAAGAGGGTCGTTGCTGGTCCAATGCACTGGGGGCGTCGGATCGTACCCGGGTATCGGAAGCTCACCAGTGGCGAATAAGTGAGCACTCAACAGTCCGCCAACACCTCGAATAACCGTCTCGAAAACTTGCACCTTGCTATCCAGGTCGAACCCTTTCGATCGAAGCCCCCGCAGGCCGGCAAGTCCAGGTCGACCGTCGCCATAGTACTTCACGAGATCCGATACTCCGTTTTGGAAATCTAGAAGCGCAAGCCTTCCCGTATATCCATGATCATCTTGACGACCGCCGGCTAGAATAGCAAGAGTTGACAAACTGTCGATAAGGGTTAAAGAGTAGTTGCCGAGGACGTCGTTGAGGCCGATGTTCGCAGGATTCTCTCGATCGCGTGTAAGAGGCGCGCAAGTCACAGGACGAAGCTATATGGAAGAAATTACGTTAGGCATACTTGGCAGATGGGAGCGGACTTCCGAAGCAAACGATCAACTTACCTCATCCTCAGGGAAAGCATGTTCCATATAGTTATTGAAGCCATGGAGGAACATTCGGACACTGTCTTGACGCAGTTTTTCCATATGACTAGGGCCCATGGCTAACGAAAGCCATGAGCCCAGGAAAAGCAATATCAGATAGAGGGCGAGGGGCTGGGAAGCCATGGTGCAGGCTTGGAGCGATTGCTGCGGAGGAGCTCAGGGCAACAGGTCGTTCCAAGGTCAGTCGAGAGCAGACGCCCGAGGTTGAGGAGGTAAGGAGGCGTCGCCCAGCATATGGGAGCTATAAATATGGGGGCATTGGAATTTGCATCTCGATTGCTAACCAAAATGCGACGGAGGCTCAGAGATCAATAATACATGACGATGGTGCTCTGTCCTGTCGCGTGTGAGAGCACCTGGATTTGCCAGAGGTGGCCAGAATAAACTTGACAGGATCATGCATTCGGTTGTGGAAAGGTACATCTGTTGTCATCTGTACTGATATGCACTGGAGAAGCCACTTGTCATGCAGATTGTGCAGACAAGCATTGACGTAAGAGGCTGTCATCCTAAGCCAGTTGTCAACCAGCTGTCAACCTCGCTCTCTCGCCACCCTCCACTTACACGCTTTGGAGGGCGGCGCTGAAGACGAAGCCTCGATCCAACAACACAACACACAAGGTCATTCTCCCGTGGGAGCGAACCCGTTTCCCTTCCCTTAACCTTGTCTTGAGTGAATTTCAAACGGAGACATAGAAAGCGTGGCAATGACAATATCACTCTCCAAGTCTGTGAACCTAGTCTCATCAATCACCATTGATGCTGGCTAGGTCATAAAAGAAAATTGTCCTTGGCGATCGAGGGTATTTTAATCAAATAATATTCAAGGTATCAATATATAAAATGGAGGTCGCTAGAACATTCCACGTATTATTGAAATGATGTTGCCCCAAAACAACCGGGAAATGGACGCCCTCCCCGTGTGTAAGCTGCCCCTTCGACCTACCAACAGCATGGCAACGACTCCATTGAAAATATCATCACGGCGGTTCTGGTGAGCTAATAGCTCATCCTATACATGTGCCAACCGACCGACCTTCGACCCCTGGAGAGGTAAATAACAACAGTCTGCCGGGTATGTTCCCGATCATGGCCCAGGGCTCGGCACTGAGAATTTAGTATGATGATGCATAAACTCCGCGGACCTAGGGGAACCGGTTCGAAAGAGCATCTATGGCACCAAGTGCAAGTGGACACGAACTTATCTACACCAGCCGTTGAGGTTGCCATCTGTGCTGTTCCCCAAGAAGTTGAAGTCTCGTGAAGCAAAGGCCAAGGCCCGCCGCCATATACCCGGAATTTAAATATATTAACACAAGACTTGAAGTTCGCCCAAGAGCCCCATTTCCAACTACGATCCATGACGGTATTGGTTCTCTAGCTTGCTCGAAGGGCTATATCATGTCACATAACGCCCAAAAGCTGCTGTCTTCTCACGAATATGTCTCCCAAGACGGAATATCTCGCCGGCAATTTTGATGTTGCGGCGGATTCCCTCAGCCAGGCTATTCAGATGCCCAGAGAAGCCGAGCGAAATGTTGTTTATGAAATATCTGAGAGTCTTGTTGAAGGTTAATATGATGCGATGAGGCAGTATAAAGGCAGGCATCCCGGACCTGAGCGCCTCCCAGATTTTGGGCCTGTGCTCTTTCGCTTCTGATGTGAGAGGTGCACAAAGTACGCTGGTTAATCATTCCCAAACTCTGACTGCCCTTTGTTTGCATTCGCTTAAAATGCGACTCGTTCTTACTGCCGCCGGCCTTTTCGGCTTTGCTCAATATGCCGACGCCCAGGCCATGATGCGCTTCGGGTGCTCCCAGCTCGTCGTCGAGCGCGTTGACCCCCTAGTCAACCCGGGCCAAGTCTATACTCCCCATGTCCACCAGATAGTTGGAGGAAACTCCTTCAACGTCTCTATGGACCCGAAAGTGCATGATCCTGCCGCCCTCTCCACCTGCACGACTTGTACGTATTCCGAAGACATGTCCAACTACTGGACCGCCGTACTCTACTACAAGGCCCGCAATGGAACCTTTAAGCGTGTTGCCCAAGAAGCCAACATGGGCTTGGTTCAGAATGGCGGCATCACCGTGTACTATATTCCTCCGTACGATGGCCGCACCAAGGTTACCGCTTTCCCCAAGGTAACGCTTCACTCTCCAGTCCCGAATACGTCAGGCTATGTAAGATGCGAATACTGACAGTGAATCAAACGGTTAGGGCTTCCGCATGCTCGCCGGTGATCCTAACCAATCCAGCCCCGAAGGCATGCAACCCGGAATCTGCCACCGCTGCTTTGGCCGAAACCAGCAGCCCTTCGGTGGTGCCCCCTGTACAGGCGCCGACACTGCAACCCTCCCAGCCGGCATGTGCCTTGGCGGAATTCGAACCACCGTGACTTTCCCTACCTGCTGGGACGGCAAAAACATCGACAGTCCCGATCACAAGTCTCACATCGCCTACCCTACTCCAGCCTTCGAGATGAACGGGAACTGCCCCGAGTCTCATCCCGTGAAGTTGCCTCAGGTTATGTATGAGATCATGTGGGATACTAAGCCTTATAATGATCCTGAGTTGTGGCCGGAGGATGGGTCGCAGCCTTTCGTTTATAGTTTTGGTGACAAGTAAGTAGAGGTCTACCAGGTGAAGGAAGAAAGGAGCTGTCTTGCTAATTGAACGGACGTTTCTTAGACTCGGGTATGGCCAGCACGGTGACTACGTCTTTGGCTGGAAGGACGATTCTCTCCAGAAGGCGCTGGATGCTAGATGCAATCTGGACAGGTGCACGACTCTCAAGTACCAGACCCCCCAGGAGGCCATGAAGTGCACTATCCCGCAGACTGCGGCCGAGGAGGTTGATGGTTGGCTTTCCTCACTTCCCGGAAACTACCCCGATATTTGATTGACAGGTAATTGCTTCGTGTTTCGCTGTAGTTATCCATAAAAGAATAAAAGAAATTACGAGACTCCGTGCTCTTCGCCATCAACTCTTGAGATCCTCTGGCAATTTCCACTGCTGCTACTCTTCCCAAATCCCTGTGGCCAAGAATAATATCCTAAGACCATGACACCGTCCGTCCCTGTTCATGAGACTCCCTCGCCAACTCAATAATCCTCAGTCCATCCCTCGCCACCTCCGGCTTGATCTTTACCTCACCGTTAGCCCTAATCGCATCCACAATGTTTTCATAATATCCCCTGCACCAACCATCCAAACTAGGATACCTCCCAATATACAGCTTGCTCTGCTCATCGTACTTTTGTGAGTTGGGATCGATCTCTCGTGTCGTGGAGAGCTCGCCCCA
>Ga0164243_10007746_pt1 | contig 15979 bp, 11 predicted proteins | sample OricompcompostOP_FD_108781 | JGI IMG/M metagenome (GOLD analysis project Ga0164243, IMG submission 108781) | Organic Plus compost microbial communities from Emeryville, California, USA - Original compost - Organic plus compost (OP) | ecosystem: Engineered > Solid waste > Mixed feedstock >...
TATTTCTATGCCGGCACCATGGGGCTCGTGCAGCGCGACGGCATAGAACGGTTGCGCCATGCCAAGAAATATTCGGGCTTCTTCGGCTCCATCTGCACCAATCTCGCCTGGACGGGCTGGATGATGGGCGCGGGCGCGTTGCGTGGACCTGATCCGCGAGAGATGGCGAAATCGGACTGCGTGGTGATCTGGGGCACCAATGCTGTCGTCACGCAGGTCAATGTGATGACGCATGCGGTAAAGGCCCGCAAGGAGCGTCGGGCGAAGATCGTGGTCATCGACGTCTACAAGAATGCCACGATGAAGCAGGCCGATATGGGCCTGGTCATAAAGCCCGGCACCGATGGCGCGCTGGCCTGCGCCGTCATGCATGTGCTTTTTCGGGAGGGGATGGCCGATTGGGCCTATCTGGAAAGATACACCGACGATCCGAAGGGATTGGAGGCTCACCTCCAGACGAAGACCCCGGAATGGGCGGCCGCTATCACTGGCTTGTCGGTGGAGGAGATCGAGGACTTCGCTCGCCTGGTGGGCACGAGGAAGAAGACCTATTTCCGCCTTGGCTATGGATTTTCGCGCCAGCGCAATGGTTCGGTGAACATGCATGCGGCGCTGTCGATCGCCGCGGTAACGGGCTGCTGGCAATATGAAGGTGGTGGCGCCTTTCACTCCAATTCCGGTGTGCTGAAGCTCGACACCGGTCTCGTTGAAGGCAAGACCCTGCGCGATCCGAGCGTGCGATATCTCGATCATTCGCGCATCGGCCCGGTGCTGACAGGCGCGCCGGATGCGCTTTACGGCGGGCCGCCGGTGACGGCCATGCTGATCCAGAACACCAACCCCGCCAATGTGGCACCCGAGCAGCGGCTGGTCAGAAAGGGCTTCTTGCGCGAAGACCTCTTCACCTGCGTGCATGAGCAGTTCATGACGGACACAGCCAAGCTGGCGGATGTGGTGCTTCCGGCGACCATGTTCCTAGAGCATGACGACATCTACAAGGGGGGCGGTAACCAGCATATCACGCTCGGACCCAAGCTGATCGAGCCGCCCGAAGGTCCGCGCACCAATCATTACGTGATCGAGGAACTGGCCAAGCGCCTTGGCGTCGCCCATCTGCCCGGCTTCGGCATGACCGAACGCGAGCATATCGACATCATGCTGCAGAGGAAGGGGCTCGGCAATTTCGATAGCTTCAAGGAGCAGCGCTGGGCGGATTTGCAGCCGCCTTTCGAGGAGGCGCATTTTCTCAACGGTTTCGGTCATCCGGACGGAAAATTCCGCTTCCGGCCGGATTGGACGGGGCAAGCCGCACCCAACCGTCCGCCGAAATCCATGGGCATATTGGGACCCTACGAGCGTCTGCCGGAATTCCCGGACCATGTGGACCTGATCGAGGTTGCTGACGAGGAGCATCCGTTCCGGCTGGCGACTTCGCCGGCACGCAATTTCCTCAATTCCAGCTTCACGGAAACGCCGGTATCGAAGGAAAAGGAGGGCAGGCCGCAATTGCTCATCCATCCGGAAGATGCAGCATCTGTCGGGCTCGCCGATGGCGACCGGGTGGAGATCGGCAACATGCGCGGCGAAGTGGTGCTTCATGCTAAGCTGTTCGATGGCCTGCGCCGCGGTGTGGTGATCGCGGAAGGCATCTGGCCGAACAGCGCCCATGAGCGCGGCGAAGGCATTAATGTGCTCACCGGCTCCGATGCGCCCGCTCCCTATGGCGGTGCGGCCGTGCATGACACGAAGGTATGGGTGCGGGCAGCGTCGTGAAGACAGGCCGCCTCTAGATTCTGGGCCGAAGCGCTTACGGCGTAAACCGGGCGAGGGATTCGAGGTCCACCGGTCCAGTATCCGGTCGCGGTGAAATCAGCTTGGCTTCGGGCGAGATATCTTCGGGAAAGGCGGAGAAGACGGCTTTCCGCCCCTCCATACGTACCTTTCCCTCGCAAACGAGGCGCAACGCCAAGGGATACAGCTTGTGCTCGGCTTTCAGGACGCGAGCGGCCAGAGAGGTCTCGTCGTCACCAACAGCAATGGGAACCGCTGCTTGGGCAATGATCGGACCGCCGTCCGTTTCCGCAGTAACGAAATGCACGGTGCAGCCATGGATGCGCATGCCGGCTTCGAGCGCGCGCCGGTGGGAATCGAGCCCCTTGAACAAGGGCAGCAGGGAAGGGTGGATGTTGATCATCCTGCCTTCCCATTGCGCGACGAATTCGGCGCTCAGGAGTCGCATATAGCCGGCGAGGCAGACTATCTCTGTACCGAGATCGGTCAGCGCCTTGCCGGTCGCTGTTTCCTGCGCCTGCTTGTCTGGATAGTCGATCCTCGACACGGTGCGTGTGGCGATGCCGGCCCGCTTTGCGATATCGAGGCCGGCCGCATCTGCCCGATCGGAGATGACGCCGACAATCTCTGCGGGATAGCTTTCGTCCCGCGCCGCCTCGATCAAAGCCGCCATGTTTGAGCCACGGCCGGAGATCAGGATGGCAACGCGTTTGCGCGGATTCCGGGTCATAGGTCGAGGCGCCCACGATAGATGACGCCGTGCTCGCGGCTCGGCACGAGACGGCCCAGCGTCGTCACATGCTCGCCTGCCTGCTGCAGCACGGCGGCCACCTGCGCCGCCTGGCCTGCCGCCACGACGGCGATCATGCCGATCCCGCAATTGAAGGTGCGCAGCATCTCGTCATGGGCGACACCACCTTCCGCTGCAAGCCATCGGAAAACTGGGGGCACGTCGATCGCCTTGAGTTCGATTTCGGCGGCATATTCCTCGGGCAGCACGCGCGGAATATTGTCCGGAAAGCCGCCGCCGGTGATGTGGGCGAGCGCCTTGATGCCATGCGTGCCGCGGATCGCACCGAGTATGGATTTCACATAGATGCGGGTCGGCTCCAGAAGTGCTTCGGCCAGGCTGCGGCCTTCGGCGAAAGGCGCGGAATCCTGCCAGCCCAGCCCGCTTATGGCCACGATGCGCCGGACCAGAGAAAAACCGTTGGAATGGACGCCGGAAGAGCCCAGCCCGAGCACAACGTCGCCTTCCACGATATCGTCGGTCGGCAGCAACTGCCCACGCTCGGCCGCACCAACGGCGAAGCCTGCGAGGTCATAGTCCTTTTCCTGATACATGCCAGGCATCTCTGCCGTTTCGCCGCCGATCAGCGCGCAGCCCGCCTGCCGGCAACCTTCCGCGATGCCGCCGACGATCGCCGCGCCCTGTTCCGGGTCGAGCTTTCCGGTCGCCAGATAGTCGAGAAAGAAAAGTGGCTCGGCGCCCTGCACGACGAGATCGTTGACGCACATGGCGACGAGGTCGATGCCGACCGTATCGTGCTTTCCCGCCTCGATGGCGACCTTCAGCTTGGTGCCGACGCCATCATTGGCGGCCACCAGCACCGGATCGGAGAAACCCGCCGCCTTGAGGTCGAAAAGGCCACCGAAGCCGCCGATCTCGCTATCGGCGCCGGGCCGGCGTGTGGAGCGCACCAGCGGTTTTATCTTTTCGACAAGCGCATTGCCTGCATCGATGTCCACACCGGCATCGGCATAGGACAGGCCATTCTTCCCCTTGCTCATCGAATTCTTCCATTGCGCCACGATGCACGGCTATTCGCATGACCAGGCCGATGCTGCAAGATTTACCCGACCCTGATCCGAGGTCGCGGACAGGATTGTCCTGTTCGCCGGCACTTGAAGCCGGCTATTGCTCCGGCCATCTATCTCGAATCATCTGTTGGCGTTCAGCGGGTAAGATGGGAGAGCCTGATTGACCATTCCGAATCTGATCACCCTGATGCGGCTGCTTCTCGTGCCGTCCGTGGTCTTCGCACTGCTGACCGGCTATATGGGATGGGCCTTTGCCGGCTTTGTGCTCGCCGGCGTCTCCGATGGCGTCGATGGCTTCATCGCGCGGCACTTCGACCAGCGTTCGGAACTCGGCGCCTATCTCGATCCCATGGCCGATAAGCTGCTGCTGGTCAGCGTGTTCCTGGTGCTGGGCTATATGGGCGAACTGCCGCTGTGGCTGGTGATCGCTGCCGTCTCCCGCGACGCCCTGATCGTCAGCGCCGTGCTCCTGTCGACCATCATGTCGCATCCCGTCAAGGTCAGGCCGCTGTTCGTCTCCAAGGCCAATACGCTGGTGCAGATCGTGCTTGCGGCTCTCGTTCTCGGAGAGCTTGCCTTGGGGCTTGGTTCGGGCATGCTGCGCACGGGACTCATCTATCTGTCCGGCCTCTTGACCGTCGCTTCCGGCGCGGCCTATTTCGTCGGCTGGATCAAGCATATGGGCGGCCATGCCGAGACCGAAGCGCCAGGTGAGTGAAATCAAGGTAGAGACTCCGCTGGCGATCGCGTTTCGCCGGCAGGCCGCCTTCTGGATAGGTGCCTTCCTGGTATTTATCCTTTTCCTTTACGTGTTCAGCGCGATCCTGCTGCCTTTCCTGGCCGGGATGGCGCTCGCCTATTTCCTCGATCCGGTTGCCGATCGTCTCGAGAGACTGGGGTTTTCGCGTACGGCGGCGACGGTCTTCATTCTCGTCGCCTTCGTTTTCGTCCTTGCGCTTGCGCTGACGGTGATGATCCCGATCCTTGCACGGCAGCTTGCGGATTTCGGGGCCCGGATACCTGAATATCTGTCGCGCCTTCAGGGAATGGTCACCAATTTCGATTCCGAGTGGTTCGAACGGGTGGTGGGCGTCGATTCCACGGCGCTCAAGGACGGGCTCAACTCGCTTCTGGCGCAAGGCACCGGCTTCATCGGACAATTGTTCCAGTCGATCTGGAGCTCCGGCGCGGCACTCGTCAGCGTTGCCAGCCTCTTCATCGTTACGCCCGTTGTCGCTTTCTATATGCTGCTCGACTGGGATCATATGGTGGCCAAGGTCGACAGTCTCGTGCCCCGGCAGCATGTGGAGACGGTGCGTCAGCTCGCCCGCGACATCAACGCCTCCACTGCGGGTTTCGTGCGCGGGCAGGGCACGCTCTGCCTCATTCTCGGAACCTTCTATGCCATCGGCCTGACACTGGTCGGACTTAATTTCGGTCTGCTGATTGGTTTCTTCGCGGGCCTGATCAGCTTCATTCCCTATGTGGGCTCGCTGGTCGGGCTCGTGCTCTCGGTGGGCGTCGCTTTCTTCCAGTTCTGGCCTGAATGGTATTGGGTGGTAGCGGTCGCGGCCATATTCTTCCTCGGCCAGTTCATCGAGGGCAATATCCTGCAGCCCAAGCTGGTCGGAAAGAGCGTCGGGCTTCATCCGGTCTGGCTCATGTTTGCGCTGGTCGCCTTCGGCTATCTCTTCGGTTTTGCAGGCCTGCTGATCGCCGTACCGGCTTCAGCAGCGGTCGCCGTTCTCGTCCGCTTCGCGATCTCGCGCTACCTTGAATCCCCGCTTTACGGTGGCGACCGTGACGGCGGGAGCAGGGAGTAGCGTATCATGCGCGGACTGCCACCGGTTCGCCAATTGCCGCTCGAACTTGCCCATCCCCCGGGCTTCTCGCGCGACGACCTTGTGGTGACAAACGCCAATTCCAAGGCAGTCGGGCTGATTGATAGCTGGCCGCAATGGCCGGCGCCGCTTGTTGTCCTGGCTGGCCCGGCAGGGTCCGGAAAGTCCCATCTGGCCGCCATCTGGCGCGATCTTGCCGGGGCGGCGGAGATAAACCCGAAATCAATCGGCGAAGAGGAAATAAGGCTTGCTGGACAGGCGCCGCTGTTGATCGACAATGCCGACGGCGGCGATCTCGACGAAAACGGCCTGTTCCACTTAATCAATGCGGTCAGGGGCGCGCAAAGCCATTTGTTGCTGACGGCGCGACGCTTTCCGATTGCCTGGGGCGTGCGTCTTCCGGACCTTCTGTCCCGGCTGAAGGCCGCCGCCATGGTCGAGATTGACGAGCCGGACGACATGCTTCTCGCCGGAGTCATCACCAAACTTTTCGCCGACCGTCAGGTCGAGGTGGAGCCGCATGTGGTGCAGTATGTGGTACGGCGCATCGAGCGTTCGCTCTCGACCGCCATGATGGTTGTGGACCGGCTCGACCGCGTGGCGCTGGAGCGCAAGGCGCGCATCACTCGCGCTCTGGCCAGCGATGTCATCGGCGCCATGGATGCAGGGCAGGGCGATCTCGGATTCTGAAGTCCATACGGGAGGCCCGGTTCGGTCTTTCCTGAATTACCGTGCCGAAGAGAGTCCTCTATGTGCCGATTGTTCGTTTTCCTGCGATGAGGGCTTGCTTATATGAGCCCCAAACCCTATGGAAGCCCGGCCTCGGAGTGTAGCGCAGCCTGGTAGCGCACCTGATTTGGGATCAGGGGGTCGCAGGTTCGAATCCTGCCACTCCGACCATTTTCGAGGAGTGAGACATGTCCGCGCGCATCTACAGCCCGGCCCGCAATGCGATGCAATCCGGCACTGCCAAGACCGGCCACTGGGTGCTGGAATTCGAGCCCGAGGAGCCGCGCAAGATAGACCCGCTGATGGGCTATACGAGCTCCGGCGACACGAAGAGCCAGATTCGCCTTACATTCCCGACCAAGGAAGAAGCGATCGCCTACGCCACGAGGTACGGAATAGCCTTTCAGGTCTTTGAGCCGAAACCGGTGAAGCGCCGCCAGATTTCCTATGCGGACAACTTCCGCTATGACCGCAAGATCCCCTGGACCCATTGAGGATCCGAATGGTCACGGTCCCGTAGCTCAGCTGGATAGAGCACCGGCCTTCTAAGCCGATGGTCGCAGGTTCGAATCCTGCCGGGATCGCCATTTTTTCTGTACGGCTCGGAGACATAAGTAACATTTTATGCCTAAGACATGAGTGACGGCTTGGCGCTGAATGGGTTGTCGACTGTCTGGAGGGTTCTCTGCTCCAGGCCTTCAGAGGCGATACGCTACTGTCCATCCGGAGCGTGGGGAGCGGCAGTTCGCCTTAGCAGCCTACGACAACCTCGGAAAGGAAAGCGACGTGAATATCACCATTTTTGGAACAGGCTATGTGGGCCTTGTCCATGCTGCCGTCATGGCCGAAGCAGGCCACGAGGTCGTCTGTGTTGATATTGACGCAGACAAAATCGCGCGGCTGAAGCACGGTGAGGTTCCGATCTTCGAGCCGGGGCTGGAGCGGCTGGTGGCTGACAATCTGGCGGCTGGGCGGCTGGGTTTTACCACGGATGCCGCGGAAGGCATACGCCACGGGCGCATCATCTTCATCGCGGTCGGCACGCCGCCTGACGATGACGGCTCTGCTGATCTTCGCCATGTGCTCGCCGTTGCGGAGAGCATCGGAGCGCATATGGCCGCACCCGCCATCGTCGTCAACAAGTCGACCGTGCCCGTGGGCACGGCAGACAGGGTGCGCGCCGTCATCACTGAGCGGCTTGCTCGGCGTGGTCTAGAAAACCTCGTCTTCGACGTTGCCTCGAATCCGGAGTTCCTGAAGGAGGGATCGGCCGTCGCCGACTCTATGAAGCCCGACCGCATTCTCATCGGCGTGAGCGAGCCGGGCTCCGAGACGGAGAGGCTGCTGCGCGAGATCTACGCTCCCTTCAACCGCAATCACGAGAAGATTATCGTGATGGACCTGCGCAGCGCCGAGCTTGCGAAATATGCCGCAAACTGCATGCTGGCCACCAAGATAAGCTTTATGAACGAGATGGCGAATCTGGCCGAGCGGCTGGGCGCCGATATCGAGAAGGTGCGGCTCGGAATCGGCTCTGACCCGCGCATCGGCTATCACTTCATTTATCCCGGGGCCGGCTATGGCGGTTCATGCTTTCCCAAGGATGTGCGTGCACTCATCGCAATGGCGGAGCGCGAGGATTTTGAGCCGCTGGTGATCGGTGCCGTGGAGGCGCGCAATGAACGTCAGAAACGGCTTCTCTTCGAGAAGATCATGGCTCATTTCAGCGGCGAGATCGCCGGACGCACCTTCGCCCTGTGGGGCCTTTCCTTCAAGCCCAATACGGACGATATGCGCGAGGCGCCTTCGCGCACGCTGATGGAGGCGTTGTGGCAGGCGGGTGCACGTGTGCGCGCTTTCGATCCCAAGGCAATGGAAGAATGCCGGCGTATCTATGGTGCCCGGGAGGATCTTGTCTTGTGTTCCTCCCAGGAGGAGGCGCTGGAAGGAGCAGATGCACTGGTAGTGGTGACGGAGTGGCGTAACTTCCAGGCCCCGGACTTCGCAGAAATCGCCGCGCGGCTCAAGCAGAAGGTGATCTTCGACGGCCGCAACATTTACGACCCAGCGATCCTGGAGCGCTATGGGCTGAAGGTTGTGGGTATGGGGCGGGCGGTAGGGTAATAAGGTAGTCGGATCAACCTAACAATCGAGCCTTTCAGGATAGCTTTTTAAAGGCGATTCAATTATTGGGATCTATTATCACAGCGGCTGCCTTCTTGTTATATATTGAACAAGTTTTATGCAGGAACTTTCTGTAACTTTGATAGATAATCTTTCTCAATAATTTTCTGGATCGGTTCCTTATATTCGACACGCGCCACGCTTTTGGCAACCGTTCTTACCATCAGGCCACTGCGCAATTGCGCATCACGATCCCCGCCGCTCCAAATCCCTGCGGGATGCTGTACATAAACACTCATTATTCTATCAATGTAGCCAATGTATCCGAATTTTTCTAGAAAAAAAGCTAATGAAATCTCACTAAATCTGTGCTCAAAAAGAATTTTCGGCAATTTTTTCATTAATTCCGATCTAAACATACAACATGAAAAATTTGCTATCAAATTCATCGTCGGATGGTTAAGAAAGTCTTGACCGGTCAATTTATTTTTCTTTATAGAATCTTGCCTTTCAAGGGTTTTAAAACTTTTGTCTTTTAAATTACAAACATTGATTTTTGAAAAAACCATGGAGCAATCAGGGTTCTCTCGCAGAAAATGCGCTTGCGCATTCAATTTCTGATCGTCAATCCAGTAGTCATCTCCTTCCAGAATTGCCACAAACTCACCGGCAGCCTCCTCGAAGGCTCGACGGAAATTAGCGGAAACGCCCATGTTTACACCTCCGCCAACGCTCCGAATCAAGTTCGGATGGGAGCGACAGTACTTATCTATAATTTCGGGCGTACCATCTATCGAGCCATCATCCGAGAGGATGATCTCATGGTCAAAATCTCCCTTTTGGGAAAGGGCACTCCGGATGGCTTTTTCGACAAATTTTTCTTGGTTATATGAAAGTATGACTGTTGATATTGTTTTGTTGATATCATGTTTATTAGTAATCTGTATTCTTGATTTAAGAGCGGACTCCTTCCTGCTTATTCTATTTGGATCTTCATTGTCGCTGTAGTCTAATAAAATATTTGGTATATAACGTGGGGGATAAGACCTCGTATAGCGGAGGATTAGATCCCAGTCGACCAACCGCTTTAGAGATCGGTCGAATCCGCCCATCTCTTCAAAGCATTTCCTGTGGTGAACAAATACACCTAAGTCGATGAAATTTCCTTGGCGAAGACGCTGGTAGTCGAATATTCCCCCTCCTATCTTGCCGTCTTCTCTTCTACAGAATTCCGCGTAAAAGGTATATATTTCAGGGTTCTCTTTTATGCTTTGGGAGAACACTTTAAGAAAGTACGGCCTTATTGTGTTGTCGGAGTCGACATATGCGATCCAATCGAAGCGCGCAGCCATCAAGCCGATATTGCGCGCGGAACAAACTCCGACGGAGGATGGTAACCGTATATATGTAATCCGTCCTTCCTTTATCGCGTCCCCGTATCGCTCACTAATGAGCGCCTCTGTTCCATCAACAGATCCATCATCTATGATAATAAGTTCAAAATTCCGATGCGTCTGTAAGAGTACAGAGTTTACTGCTTTCTCTATGCAGTGCGCTCTGTTGTAAGTGGGCATGATAAGAGAGAAGGAAGCATCTTCAGCGCTCAAATAACGGTTAATGGTATCATCTTGGATGGCAAATTCATATAGAGAGGGGTTTGAAGACTTCAATTTTTCTAAAGTAATATCAATCCCATCCAGGTTGCAAGCCGCCTTTTTTAAAGCCTTGACTTTAATTAAAGGCGATCCTTGATCAAGTAAAAAGCAGGGATAATGCTCTATGCTTAGGGGGCGCCTCTGCCGAGGATTTTCCATTTCAGGCTGAGTTCGTATTACAGAATCGACCTTAAAGCCTAAATCAGTCAATAATTTTGTTAGCCGAACTTCATAATTTTTAATTACATCTTGGACAGTCTTGTGTGCTTTTACAGATAGAAGAAACTCCTCAAACGTTTTGTGCAGAAAAACAGATTTTGAGAAACAAAGGAAATAGCTTTGCAGATGATATTGAAAAAATTCACTCCCCGTTATCCCCCAAAAGTCCGCACCTCGCTCGGACATCTCTAAAAACATTTTTCCGAAGTTCGAGACTGGTCCAAAGCAGCTATCGTTGCAAAGAATCAGCTCATCCACTTCCTGAAGAAAACCATTCTCTTTTGCAAAAATATAGCCGCGCTTATATGATCCAAAATCATACTCTCCATGGCGCCCGCTAATTATGTTAACAGATTGTCTTTGGATTTTCTTTTTTTCATATTCTGATATATCGTTATCTGCTACGAATATTATTCTCTCTGATACGTCTAAGAGTCCGTCTATATAATATTTTACGTACGGATTTATAATTCCAAATTCATTATAAGATGCAAAAATAACAAGCCTTCTCTTTTGTATAGAAGAATTCTCTATATTGTCTGTGATATCTTTGTTTATAGTGGCACCGTTTTGAAAATCCTTGGCCGAGCGGGACCGGTTTAATTTTCTTCCCAGCCAGAGATAGTGCTCTAGAGGATCCATCCCCAGTGCTTTCACATCCGGATATGTATCAAGATACCATTCGGCATCGAACGGGCCGGAATTGCGGATGGCTTCCAGATCTTCCTTTGATATTTCGCCCACCAATGACCCCACTTGAGATTTTCTGACGATACATCAATCCGTGTAGCGATCTAGCTAAAATGATTGAGCGGCAACTTCAACTTTTGAGGCGGCCGTTGGGATGCCGTCCCTCTCTTGCGCCGAAGAGCACATAGTGCTTGATCGGATCAATGCCGGCCTCTGCCACATCGGTATAGTGCCTGAGATACCATTCGGCGTCGAAAAGACCGGAGCGCTGGACAATGGCGATGGCGCGCCGCATGCGCGCCCCTGCCCAGAAGAAAGGATGGCGCCTGTTATCCATCACCGCGGTGATAGCGCGCCCAAGCTCCGTTGCAGCTTGGCTGGCCACTTGCTCGGTCCGTAGGCGCCCGGCCTCTACCTCTGCCTCGCGGGCGCGCAAGAGGCGGCTTATTTCAGCGATCTCGTTGAAACGGGTATCGAGCCGAGTGGAAAGGTCGCGGTTGAGGGCTGCAGCCTGCTCCGCCTCCTGGCGGGCAGCCTCCGCTTCTTGCCGAGCCTGGGTGTGAGCCTCCTCCGCCTTCTGGCGGGCGGCCTCCGCATCGGCCAGCTTCTCACGTGTCTGCTTGAGAGCTTCTGCCGTCTCCTCCGCCTCGTGGCGGCGCTGTTCAAGTGCACTCTTGGTCTGTTGAAGTTCGGCACGCGTGTCGGCAGCTGCCCGTTCGACTGTCTCAAAGGCCTCCTCCATCTGCGCTGCAGCTTTGCGCGCCTCGGCAAGTTCGGCCTTATTTTGCTCGAGATCATCTTCTAAGCGACGCGCTCTGCCGATCGCCGCGTGGCCGGCATCGGCAAGTAGCGCGAAGGCAGGGGTGGCAGCGTCGAATTCGGCAAGGATGGCGTCAAGCGCTGCGTGGTCGGCTGTATCCTCGCCCTTTTCGATCCAGCGGGAGAGAATGCGGTAGCTGTCGCGCAGCCAGCGGGAAAGCGTCGGATTTTCCACCACGCTTTCCGGTGCTTCCTTGTGGTGTCTGAGCTTGTCTGAGAGGAATGTCTCGATCTCCGCTATGGCCGTGCTTGACTTGCGCGGCAGCGAAAGGCGGAACTGTTCCTCCGCCCGCTCCACGACACGCGCCCAGGAACGCAGCATGGAGTCATAGCTCAGGAAGATGCGTGGCAGTCCGCGTGTAGCCACCTCCGCCTCCAGCACATGGCGCAGCCACAGAAGGTGACCGAAGGCGAGCTCGAAGCCGTTGCGCTTCTGCAACGAGGCGGCAACCTCGAGAGGATTTCGCAGCGGCAGGACGACAAGCGGACGGACGCTGGCCCCGGCCAGCACATCGAGCCAAAACGGCACCAAACGGCAGATACGCGGATCCTTCAGAACAAAGAGTCGGGAGTTGCCGAACTCCTGCTCGAGAACGCTGAGCGCTTCCTCACGGAAGGTCTGTGCTTTCGGCGAGCGCAACCAGCCGGGATTGAAGGCCTGCCAGTCGTGCCAGCATGAGCCGGCCGATTCCAACAGTCGGTCATTGAGTTGGCAGATAGGGACAGATTCCCAATGACCCGCTTCATTCGTCTTGGTGGCGCCCATGAGATTGGCCGGCAGGTCGCAACCCAGCAAGCTGAAGATACGTGTCACTGCGCTGGTGCCCGAGCGATGCATGCCCAGTACGAGCACGCATGTGCGCCCGGTCTCGTCCGGAACCAGCGTGCTGGCATCTTCGGATGACGCGTCTCCAGGCATTTTCTTCATCATGGCCTCTGGTTGCTCATTCCACTCGGGCAAGGCGCAGGCGATAGACAATATTCCGTCACCTGCATGAGTCCGCCGCCAACGCACTTCTATTCGTTTAAAGGCATATGTCTAGGGAGGAGCGGCGTTGGTGATGAGGGTAACAGTTTTTGAACAGAGCCAAACCGCGCAGCCCATCAGCCTGCCATCCTTCCTTTATCAGTTAGCAGATCGACTTTCCGTATGGAGCTTGACAGACGCGCTAGGATGATCTTCGGAACCACTCGCGTATATCAGGAGCAAACAAAATCATGGACGACACGATAGCATCGCTCAGAAGCAACGGGCTTGCCTTTCACAACTGCCCAGCGGGCATCACGCCTTCGGATACGAGCACCATCATCGTTGTCGGCGTCGCGCGCAGCGGCACCTCCATGGTGGCCAAATGCCTGCGAGAAATGGGTGTATTTATCGGCACCAAGGCCGATCAGGCAGTGCACGAGGATGTCGAGATCGCCAGGGCACTCGAAAGCGGCGACGTACGAGAACTCAAACGGCTCATATCTGAACGAGACAGCGCTCACACTATCTGGGGCTTCAAGCGGCCGGGCGCCTTCAAACTCATCAACCGCTTCGTCCAGCATTTCCGAAACCCGCGCTTCGTAATCACGTTTCGCGACCCCGTTGCCATTGCCAAGCGAAACGAAATTTCGATGCAAATGGATTTCATGAAGGCGTTCCGACTTGCAACATATGACCTGTCGGAACTCACCAACTTTGTCGATGAAACGACAGTTCCTGTCATGATGGTGAGTTACGAAAAGTCGCTTCAGGAGCCGCGACAGTTCGTTGAGGCGTTGGCCCGGTTTTGCGGCACGATCCCGGCCAAGGACGTTATCGATCGGGCTATTCAATCCATAGAGAACGGTCCCGCCATATATCTCAATGCTTCACGGGTACGCTTCGCGGGCAGGCTCGATCAAGTGAGCGATGGCTTCGCAGTAGGCTGGGCCAGAAGAATCGGTCAAACGCACCCGCTGACCGTTGTCATCATGGCCGGGCAAGAAATTGTTGGGCGCGGAAGCGCAGACTTGTTGAGGGAGGATCTGAAAGAGACCAGTAAGGGGGACGGAAAATGCGCGTTTAGAATAAAGTTGAGTCGGACTGACCTGAACAAGGATGACGTCATAGCAATAATTGAGGGAAGTCGCTTTCAGCTTAACAAATGAATTCTGTAGGACCGCGTCAGACCGTTTACGGTGATTAGCCGATTAAACGATCACCATGCTACATATCTCTACAGCGTGACCATAGTTCGCGGTTCAAGTCATTGCTCGCCTCGGTCTGATACCGCTTAGCCAGGGATGAGGCTATAAAGAGTTTCGTCCAGTGCGTTGTTTTCTCGTAAGAAAGTTTTCATCTCTGCGGTATCGAAAACCGCCCTGTCAAAATGATATCCGCTCTCGTTCTCTCGCTCTAATATTGTTGGACGCTCGCCTGTCATTGTTTCTATAAGATCGAGCATCGTCTTCTCTTTTGCGACCATCTCGTATTTGGATAGGACTTGGTGTACTGCGCCAGATTTCCAGTCGAATTTATGCCCCAAAATTGTTCTGGATTGGAAATTTAGGAACAAATTTTTGCGAGATAATATATTCTCAATAACGATTTTCGGATTAGAATTGTCTGAATTGGAAATTCTATCCGATAGCTCTTTAATGTGCGGAGGGTGATTTCCGTAAAAGGAGCCGCCGCGCCTTTGGATTTCAATTAGCCAGTTGTAGTGAGACATCACTTGTGCGGTTGGCTCCCGCATGCATGTAAAATAGCGAATAGTCCTGTTGGTTGCAGCTGAAATCAAAGACCTTGCCGCCCCAAAGTGCACGTGGCCTGAAAGCCAGTCGAATGTCTCAGCAGCCCTTCTCAACTTAGTGTCGTCTTTGATTATCGCCTCACAATGTGAGCGTCCGTTCGGCATCTTGTTCTGGAGATGGCGATTAATAGTAGACCCGGCAGTTTTGGGGATGTGAACAAAAAAAATTAGAGGCTTGACCATGTGCATGCTCGTCATTCAGGCCATCGGAAATATCCGTGCCTGTATACCGCCGTGCTAGACGGCACTAAACTTCTCGTGCAGAATCCGACCTTAGAGAGAAGTCTTCAGCAGTTCGGGTAAGGTTCACATTATAGAAGCGGTCATTCTTGAGTTTGCTTCCCCACACCATTTCCATGTGGGAGATTTCGCTGGAAAATCGCGCGATGTGTTCTGCAGCATGATCACTCCCTCTTGAAGCCGATTCAAAATGGTAAAGCTCTGCATATGGCGTGTAGATATTTCTATATCCGCAAGAGTCCAGCTTCAGGCAGAGATCAACGTCATTGAATGCCACCTTCAACCGCTCTTGATCGAATCCCCCGACCTCGAAGAATTTATGCTTTTCTACTACCATACATGCGGCAGTTACCGCGGTTATCTGATGGGTAACATTTAACCGCGCGTGGTAACCTTCGGCATTGGGATCGAAGAAACGGAAGGCATGCCCCGCTACACCGGTAATTCCGCATATAACACCGGCATGCTGAACGCGACCGTCCTCGTATAGTAACTTTGCTCCTACTGCGCCGTTTTGCTTCTGGACCGCGAGACTCACCATTTCTCGGAGCCAATCAGGGTGCTTAACCCCGGTGTCGTTGTTGAGGAAGCACAAAACTTCGCCCGTCGCAAGTTCTGCCGCGGTATTGTTGATCGCTGAGAAATTAAACTCACCAGAAAACGATAATATTCTTATGTTTGAATTCTTTCCTATATTCCTAAAAAATTCTTCTGTTTCCGGAAGAGCACTGTCATTATCCATGATAATTATTTCAAAATTTTGATAATCTGTATTATATAAAATTCCACTAACACATCTCTTCAATAAATCAACTCTATCGCGCGTTGGTATTATTATACTTACTTTCGGTGCGGGATTGGGAAGATCATATATAATTCTATTTCGGCCAAAATATCCCTCGGCAACTCGCGCAAGAGTTCCTTTTGACGATAGGTATTCTTGCACGGCGCGCTGTCTAGCACTGATGGCTTTGCGAAGGGCCTTGTCAGAATATGATCCTGAGCCCTCGTAGGCACGCCAATGGTAAAGTACCTTTGGAATGTGGAGAATCCGGTCTGGACTGGTTCTTGCCACTATCCGCAGTCCGAGATCATGATCCTGGCTTCCTTCGAAGCCTGCCCTAAGTCCTCCAACCTCGCGGAAGAGCGAAGCTCGATACACTGCTAGATGATTAATATAGTTATGAGCAAGGAACATTTCCTCATTCCAGTCAGGCTTGAAATGAGGCCCCACCCGTCGTCCATCAGGATCTAGTTTATCTTCGTCGGA
>Ga0164243_10007747_pt1 | contig 15978 bp, 13 predicted proteins | sample OricompcompostOP_FD_108781 | JGI IMG/M metagenome (GOLD analysis project Ga0164243, IMG submission 108781) | Organic Plus compost microbial communities from Emeryville, California, USA - Original compost - Organic plus compost (OP) | ecosystem: Engineered > Solid waste > Mixed feedstock >...
AGCAGCACGCCCGTCAGGCCGCCGAAGAGGAAGGTGACGAGGAATCCGGCGGCCCACAGCATGGGTGGTTCGAAGGACAGACTGCCCTTCCACATGGTGCCGATCCAGTTGAAGAACTTCACGCCCGTCGGCACGGCGATGAGGAAACTCATGAAGGAGAAGAACGGCAGCAGCACCGCGCCGGTGGCGAACATGTGGTGCGCCCACACCGTGGCGGAGAGACCGGTGATGGTGATGGTCGCCCCGACGAGTCCCATGTAGCCGAAGATCGGCTTGCGGGCGAAGACCGGGATGATCTCGCTGACCACGCCGAAGAACGGCAGCGCGAGGATGTAGACCTCGGGATGGCCGAAGAACCAGAAGAGGTGCTGCCACAGCAGCGCGCCGCCGTTCCCCGGGTCGAAGATCTGCGCGCCGAAGCGGCGGTCCGCCTCAAGGGCGAGCAGCGCCGCCGCGAGGACCGGGAACGCCAGCAGCACCAGCACGGAGGTGAGCAGCACGTTCCAGGTGAAGATCGGCATCCGGAACATGGTCATGCCGGGCGCCCGCATGCAGATGATCGTGGTGATGAAGTTGACGGCGCCGAGGATGGTGCCGAAGCCGGACAGCGCCAGGCCCATGATCCACAGGTCGCCGCCCTCCTGCGGGGTGCGCTCGCCGCCGCTGAGCGGTGTGTACGCCGTCCATCCGAAGTCCGCCGCGCCCTGGGGCGTGAGGAAGCTGATCATCACGATGAGCCCGCCCAAGGCGAACAGCCAGTACGACAGCATGTTCAGCCGGGGGAACGCCACGTCCGGGGAGCCGATCTGCAACGGCATGATCGCGTTGGCGAACCCGGCGAACGTGGGCGTCGCGAACAGCAGCAGCATGATCGTGCCGTGCATGGTGAACGACTGGTTGTACTGCTCGTTCGACACGATCTGAAGCCCGGGACGGGCCAGTTCCGCGCGGATCACCATGGCGAGCAGACCGCCCACCAGGAAGAACACGAACGAGGTGATCAGGTAGAGGTGCCCGATCTTCTTGTGGTCGGTGGTGGTCAGCCAGGAGACGACCACACGCCCTCTCGATCGTCGTCCCTCCACCGGCACCGGGGAAAGAGGTTCGGTCGTGTGTGTCGCCATCGAGTTCCTTCGGGTTCACTACGCGGAGGTCGGCCGGGAGGGGGAACGCACTCTTTGCGGGCGCGACCGGCACACGGGTGCCGGATCGACGCTATGTCAGGTAACCCCGCGACGGGTTCCGACACCGGCCGAGCGGAGGGCGACTTCACCCGTGGGAGTGACCTCGCTACGTGAACGGACGGCGAACGGTTGTGGTCGTTCCCTGTCGTCCTTGCCCGCTCCCGGCAATGTGGGCCCGGCGTCCTCGTCCGGAGGCGCGCAGTGCGGAGCGGCCGGGGGCCCGGTCAGGATGCGGGGCATGACCGGACGGACGAACGCGCGGAGCAAGGGGTCCTCCCCCTCCTCCCGCGAACCCTCGCAGAACGACTCCCCGCCTCCTGATGCCGTGGCCGAGGTGGTCACGCGTTTCGAGGCGTACGCGCGGGCCCGTGCGGCCCGGGACAGCCTGCTGCCGGGGGCGCGCACCGGCCCCTGGCACGAGCAGCACGCCTTCGACGACCTCCAGGCGGCCGTGGCCCGGCTCCGTGACAGCGTGCGCCGGCCGGCGGGAGGGGCGTGACGCGAGGGAAGGTCAGCCGCCTGCGGGCCGAGGACCGACATGCACCGGCCGGGCGCCGACGCGGACCGCGAGGAGGGCGACGTCGTCGTCGTTGTCGACGGGGCGCGCCCGGTGGAGCAGTTCGTCGGTGAACTCCCCCACAGGGCGGTGGGCGAGCGCGGCGGCGTGCCGGCGCAGCCGCTCCAGTCCATCGTCGATGGTGTGGCTGGGGGCCTCGATCAGCCCGTCCGTGTAGAGGACGAGAGTGGCGCCCGGGGGCAGGACCGTCGATCCGTCGGCACGCGGCCGGTCGGTACTGGTACCCAGCAGCATCCCGCCGCCCTCCGTGAGGTAACCGGCGACGCCCTCGCGGGTGACCAGCAGCGGCGGCGGATGGCCGGCGTTGGTCCAGCGCAGCGTCCACCGCCCGTCCTCGTCCGTGCCGAGGACGGCGAGCACCAGGGTGGCCATGGAGACGTCGGTGATGCGCAGCACGGCGCGGTCCACCCGCTCGACGACCCGGCCGGGCGGCTCGTCCCGGGAGGACCAGGCGTAGGAGCGCAGCACGTTGCGCAGCTGGGCCATGCCCGCGGCGGCGTCCAGGTCGTGCCCGGAGACGTCGCCGATCACCAGTGCGGTGTCGCCCTCCCCGAGGGGGAAGGCGTCGTACCAGTCGCCGCCGACGTGGGAGGCGTCCGGCGCGGGCACGTAGCGGGACGTCATCTCCAGTCCGGGGACACGCGGCAGCTGGGGCAGCAGATAGCGCTGCATGGTCTCGGCGACCTTGCGCTGCCGCTGGTAGAGGCGCGCGTTGTCCAGGGCGAGTCCGGTGCGGCGGGTGATGTCCTCGAGCAGGGTGAGGTCGTCGGGGGTGAAGGCGTCGGCCCGTTCGGAGCGGCCGAGGGTCAGGGCGCCGAGGACCTCGCGCAGACCCCGGATGGGGGCGATGGCCGCCGAGTGCATACCCGTGGCCTCGAACAGCCGGCGTTGCTCGACGGCGATGCCCGAGTCGGGGGACCTGTCGTAGGTCTCGGGGCCGGCGATCGTCGAGGAGACGCCCCGCAGGGCGCGGGACAGCGGCATCTGGGACTCGGCGGGGACGCGCGCCATCGGCCCTTCGAGGTCGGGACGGGGTACGGGGACGCCCTCCTCGACGTGCACCACCTTGGTGCGCCACACCTCGTCGCGCTCGCTGATCAGGTCGATCACCGCCCAGTCCGCGAGGCGCGGCAGGACGAGGGCCACGAGCCGGCGCATCGCCTCGTCGACCGAGAGGGTGGATGTCAGCTGGGTGGTCGTCTCCGCCAGCAGGGCGAGGCGCTCCAGTTCGTCGAGCGCCCCCTCGCGGGACGCGGGCGCGCCGGGCGCCTCGGCGGGGGCCTCGCGGGGGTGGAAGAGGACGAGGGCGCAGGTGTCGTCGGTTCCGGCGTCGTAGGGGGTGATGCTCCAGGCGACGGGGAGCAGGGTGCCGTCGCCCTTCTCGAACCACTCCCCGCCGTCCTGGGCGGGGCGGCCGGCGAGGAAGGCGGGCCGCATGCGGCACTGGGAGGTCGGCAGGGTCTCGCCGTGGGCGGTGCGGTGCAGCAGGTCGTGCGCGTCGGCGCCGACGAGTCCGGCGGCGGGCCGTCCCAGCAGCCGCTCGGCGACCGCGTTGACGGCGACGATCACCCCGCGCCCGTCCACGACGTAGGCGCCGGTGCGGATCGGGGTGATCGTGTCGCCGATCACCCCGCCCGTCTCCCCGCCGGATTGCGGTCCCACTGTCTCCACGTCCTCTCACCCCTTCGGATCATCGCACGTCCCCCACATCCGCGAGCGTTCCGCCCCTTGTGCACGGGGCTTTGCATGGAGCGGACCGGGGTGGGTAGGCGGTGCGACGGCCCGGGGCGTGCGCGAGACACCTGCCCGGACTTCGTAGGATGAACCCGCCGGCCGGGCACCGTGGGGATGGGCGGAGGTCGGGCTCACCCGCATGCGCCGAACACCCCGCCGAGGAGATTTCGTGTCCGTACCGGACGAGACGTTCACCGTCACCCCCCGCCCGAGCGCCGCGGGGCCCTACGTCCTGGAGGTGGCCGGGGAGCTCGACCATCACACGGCGCCGCTGCTGACGGAGGCGGTCAACGAGGCGCCGTTCGGTCCCCACGGTGTGGTGCTGGACCTGTCCGGGCTGACCTTCTGCGACTCGTCGGGGATCACCGTGTTCGTGACGGCGCACCGACGGTCGCGGGACAAGGGCTCGCAGCTCAGCCTGGCGGGGGTGGCCCCGGCCCAGATGCGGGTGCTGCGCATGGTGGGGCTGGACGAGGTGTTCACGTTCCACGCCGGCGTCGAGGACGCGCTCCGCGAAGCGGTCCGGCGCCGCCCTTGAAGACGAGGTGCACGGCGGTCGATCCCGCCGGCTGGCCGCTCAGGGGCGCTGTGACGTCGCGGAAGACGTCCCAGCCTCCGGTGACCGGGACGGTGGCCGTGCCGAGGAGGGTGCCGGCCGGGGAGCCCGCGCGGATCTCGATCGTGCCGCCGCTGCCCGCCGAGGAGACGCGGGCGGTGAAGAGGGAGGCGTTGTCGAGGCTGTACGGGTGTAGGAGATCCGGTCGCCGTCGTGGATCTCGTCGACCGTCCTGCCGCCGTGCGCGGACGCCTTGTCGACGATCTGTACGCCGGCGGAGTCGCCGTAGTGCTCTGCCTGCCGGTGGCTGGGCTGGGTGATGTGCTGGTCGTGGGTGGTGAGGGCGGGCTGGCCGTTCGCGCCCCGGTCGGTGTACTCGGCGTCGACGACGCCGAAGATGTTGGTGTTCGGGTCGGGCTCGCCGTCGGCCAGGGTGCGCAGGGTGCCGGTGCAGCCGGTGGCGGAGGTCTGCGGGTGGCCGTGGCTGTCGTGGCCGATGACGAAGGTGACCTTCACCCGGGAGCAGTCGACGGCGCCGTCCTCCGGATCGGTCACGGTCACGCTGAAGGGGATCGCGGCGCCGAAGTCGTAGATGCGGCCGTCGGCGGGGGTGTCGATGCGCACGGTCGGGGCCGTGTTGCCGACGGTGATCCGCACGGACGCCGTGGCCGACTTGCCGGAGGGTCGGTGACCTCGAGGGTCGCCGTGTACTGGCCGTTGGCCGTGTAGGTGTGTGACGGGTCGGCGGCGGTGGAGGTGGCGCCGTCGCCGAAGGTCCAGGCGTAGCTGAGTGCGTCCCCGTCGGGGTCGGAGGTGCCGGCCGAGGAGAAGGCGACCGTGAGGGGCGCGATGCCCGAGGTCCTGTTGGCGGCGGCCTGGGCGAGCGGGGCGCGTCCGCCGGTGACGTGCTCGATGCGGTACAGGGCGGAGTTGTGGTCGCCGTTGAAGTAGCCGGTGCCGTAGTCGAGGACGTAGAGGGCGCCGTCCGGGCCGAAGGCCATGTCCATCACCTGGGTGCCGTTCCAGGGGAAGGCGTTGACGGACTGCACGGTCCCGTCGCCGCCGGTCTCGATGCGTTTGATCCAGCAGCGGCCGAACTCCCCGGCGAAGAAGTCGCCGTCGTACTCCTCGGGGAACTTCACATCGGAGGCCGAGTCCGCGTCGTAGCGGTAGACGGGGCCGCCCATGGGGGATTCGGAGCCGGTGCCGAACTCCGGTACGGATCCGCCGTCGTAAGGGATCCAGGCGGGCTGGGCGGGCGGCAGCTCGGTCAGGCCGGTGTTGCGCGGGGAGGTGTTGCGCGGGGCGGAGCAGTCGAAGCGGGCGCCGGAGGATCCGGAGGCGAAGTCGTGGTCGACGTAGGCGTCGTTGCGGCCGGTGCAATAGGGCCAGCCGTAGTTGCCGGCCCGGGTGCCAGGGTCATGGGCTCGCCGGTCTCTGCCACGCCTTTGGCGAGGGTCACCTGCTGGAAGTCCTCGGGTGCGGCGTTCCCCCGGCTGCCCTGGAGAGCTCTGTGCGCACGAGACCGCTCGGGCACAGACGTGTCCGCACCCTTCTGACCGCACTGACCTGCGCCGCCGCCCTGGCCCTCCCCGTGGGCCCCGCGGCGGCCGCCGCCCCCGCCCCCTCGACGTGGGGGGTGGCGGCAGGCCCCGCGGAGGGGGCTGCCGTGAAGGAGCACAGGCGCACGCCGTCGCGCCGTGGAGCGCCGGCCGGTCGGCCCGTGGGCCTCAAGACCGGTGGTTTTCAAGGAAGTCAGCGGGCGGAAGGCGAACGCGTAACCCCTTTCGCACGGCATCCCATGTCTTCTTCCTCCGTTGGGACAAAGTGCCTCGGCGGGGACGTCAGCGGTCGCGTTGCGGCCGTCCGGGTGCCGCCGGAGACTGGCCGGGGACGGCCTTACGTCCCGGAGAGGGCCGAAGCGTATGGGTGACTACGCGGACCTTGCCGGGGTCAGGACCTGGTACGAGACCGAGGGCTTTGGAGACGCGCTGGTGCTGCTGCACGGCGGCCTCTGCACCAACGACACCTGGGGCGCGCAGCGGCCCGACCTCGCCGCCTCCTACCGTGTCCACCTCCCCGAGCGGCGGGCGCACGGGCACACCCCGGACGTCGAGGGCCCGCTGTCGTACACCGACATGGCCGGTGACACGGTGGCGTTCCTGGAGTCCGTGGTGGGCGGGCCGGCCCATCTGGTCGGGTGGAGCGACGGCGGGGTGGTGGCGTTACTGACCGCCCTGGCCCGGCCCGACCTGATCCGCCGCATGGTGGTGATCGGGGCGAACTTCCGGCCCGCTCCGGAGTCGTTCGTGGCGCCGGAGATGCTCGACGCGTTGACCCCTGACAGCGCCGGCATGGCCTTCTTCCGCGAGCTGTACGCGGCCGCGAGCCCGGACGGGCCGGACCACTGGCCTGCGGTGGCGACAAGGGTGACCGACATGTGGCGCACCCAGCCGACGCTCGACGCCGGCGACCTGGCCGCGGTACGGGCGCCCACCCTCGTCATGACCGGCGACGACGACCTGATGACTCTGGAGCACACCGCGGCCCTCTACCGCGGGCTCCACGACGCCCGGCTCGCCGTGATCCCCGGCGCGTCCCATCTGGTGCCGCTGGAGAGGCCCGCCGAGGTCGACCGGATGATCCTCGACCACCTCGCGGGCGGCGAGTCCGAGACCATGATGCCGGTGCTGCGCGCCCATCCCCCGGAGTCGCCCGGCCGGGGCGCCGCCGCCTGACTTGTGCCGCCCGGATGCTGGATGCCTCCGGCAAGGAATCGGCGTACTGTCCCGATATGGCAGCAGTTCGGGCGACTCCGGGCGGGTCGGCCGCCCCGTCCCCGCCGGGGCGGGCGGGTGACTGATGGACACCGCCCTGGCCGACATCGTGCGGGCGACCCGCGCCACCGGCGCCATGCTCTACGTCCTCACCCCCGACCGCACGGCCCTTTGGCTGTCCCATGTGGCGGGCGCCCCGCGCGAGGTCGTCGCGCCGTGGAGCCGCGTCGCGGTGGACGACCCGATACCGGTCGCCGACGCCGTGCGCGAGGAGCGCCTGGTGTGGGTGAACAGCCAGGAGGAGATGGCCCGCCGCTACCCCCGGCCGGCCGTGGTGCTCCCGTACGACTTCGCCCTGGCGGCCGTGCCGGTCGCGTCGGACTCCGGGGTGCGGGGCGGGCTGGTGCTGCTGTGGCCCAGCGGGCACCCGCCGCAGCTCAGCCGCGCCGAGCACGACGCCGTCCGCGCGGGCTCCCGACGCCTCGGCCATCTCTTCGAGCAGGCCGCCCGGCGCGGCGAGCCGATCGTCTCCCCCGGCCGCCCGCGCATCCTGCCGCCGGAACCGGGGCGCACCCCCACCGCCGAGGAGGCGTGGGCCGGCACGGCGCTGCTGGACCGGCTGCCCGGCGGGTACGTGGGCCTGGACCTGAACGGCCGGATCACCCTCGTCACCCCGGCCGCCGCCGACCTCGTGGGCGCCGCACCGGACCGGCTGCTGGGCGCCCTGCCGTGGGAGGCGCTGCCGTGGATGGACGTCCCCCATGTCGAGGACCGCTACCGGGCGGCGCTGATCAGCCGCACACCGCAGTCGTTCCGGGTGCTGCGCCCGCCGGGCACCTGGCTGTCGTTCGAGCTGTACCCGGACCCCTCGGGCATCAGCGTCCGCATCGACCGTACGGCCGACGCGCGGGAGGCCGACCCGGTCGCGGAGACGGCGCACGGCCCGGGCCGGGCCACGGTGCTGTACCACCTGATGCACCTGGCGACCACACTGACCGAGGCCGTCGGCGTGCAGGACGTCGTCGACCAGACCGCCCACCAGCTGCTGCCCGCTCTCGGCGCGCAGGCCATGGTGCTGATGACGGCGGAGGACGGCCGGCTGCGGATCCTGGGCCACCGCGGCTACAACCCCGAGCTGCTCGCCCGCTTCGACGGGACACCGCTGAGCCGGGACATCCCCGGGGCGGCGGTCCTGGCCACCGGGGAGCCGGGCTTCTTCCCGTCGTTCACGCAGATGGCGGCCGTCTACCCGAAGATGACGCACGAGGACGGGATGGCCGCGTGGGCGGTCCTGCCGCTGATCGCCTCCAACCGTCCCATCGGCTCCGTGCTGCTCTCCTACGACCGGCCGCGCCCCTTCCCGCCCAGCGAACGCGCCATCCTCACCTCCCTGGCCGGTCTCGTCGGCCAGGCCCTGGACCGGGCCCGGCTGTACGACAACAAGGACCGTCTCGCCCACCGGCTCCAGTCGGCGCTGCTACCCCACAGCCTGCCGAGCGTCCCCGGCCTGCGGGTCGTCGCCCGCTATCTGCCGGCCGCGCGCGGTCTGGGCATCGGCGGCGACTTCTACGACCTGATCCGGCTCGACGAGAACACGGCGGCGGCCGCCATCGGGGACGTGCAGGGGCACAACGTGGACGCGGCGGCCCTGATGGGGCAGGTCCGCACCGCCGTGCACGCCCACGCCACCGTCGGCGCGCCCCCGGACCACGTCCTCGGCGGCACCAACCGGCTGCTCACCGACCTGGACCCTGGCCTGTTCACCAGCTGCCTGTACGCGCACCTCGATCTCGGGAACCGGCGGGCCTGCCTGGCCACCGCGGGGCATCCGCCGCCTCTGATGCGGCACTGCGACGGACGCACCGAGCTGCTGGCCGTCCCGCCGGGCCTGCTCCTCGGCATCGACCCGACGGCCCGCTACCCGTCGCTGGAGTGCGCCCTGCCGCCCGGCTGCGTGCTGGTGCTCTACACCGACGGGCTCGTCGAGGCGCCGGGCGTCGACCCGGACGACGCGACGGCCGCGCTGGCCGGTCTGGTGGAGCAGTCCGACCCGCGCGACCTGGAGGCCATGGCGGACACGCTGGTCCGGCACGCCCCGGCGCCCGGCGACGACATCGCCCTGCTGCTCCTCAGCCCCACCCCGGACTGCCGGTGACCCGCCGCCGGCTCATCCGAGGGCGTTGACCGCCGCCGCGAACAGCCGGGGCAGACGCGCGGCCACGGGCACGATGTGCGGGGCGAGCGCGGGCTGCCTGCGCGCCGTCACCAGCAGTTCGGTCAGGACGCGGTAGCGCCGGGTGGCGCGGGCCCAGTCGGCGCCGTAGCGGCCGGGCGTGCCCCGGCGGAGGTTGGCGACGAGAGCGTCGGCGCCGGTGAGGGCGAGGCAGACGCCCTCACCGGTCAGCGCGTCGACGTAGCCGGCGGCGTCGCCGACGAACAGGATCCTGCCGTGCACGCGGGCGCGGGAGCGCCTGTGCAGGGGGCCGGCGCCGCGGACCGGGGTGACCGCCGTGTCCGGAGGGAGGCGGGCGGCCAGCTCGGGGAAGCCGGCGAGCTGCGTGTCGTAGGGGGCGCGGCGGGAGGTCAGCAGGGCCACGCCCGCCAGGCGGGGGCCGAGCGGGGTGACGTACGCCTCCGCGTCCGGGCCCCAGTGCACCTCGACGTGCGACGTCCAGGGCGGTACGGCGTAGTGGCGGCGCAGTCCGTAGCGGGGCCGGGTGCGGGTCGGGCGGTCCAGGCCGAGGGCGCGGCGCAGCGGTGAGTGGAGGCCGTCGGCGGCGACGAGCCACCGTGCGCGCAGCCCCGCGCCGGGGACGCTCACGCCGTCCGCGTCCTGCCGTACGGCGTCCACGCGCAGCGGGAGGACGGGGACGCCCGCGTCGAGGACCGCCCGGTGGAGGACGGTGTGCAGGTCGGTGCGGCGGACGCCGAGGCCCTGCCCGCGGCGGAACAGGGCCTCGGCGCGGCAGGGTCCCTGCACGTAGCGGATGCCGGTGAGGGGGTGGCCGGGGGCGTGCAGGCCGAGGGCGGTGAGGGCGCGGACGGCGCCGGGCATCAGGCCCTCGCCGCACGCCTTGTCGACCGGGGCCGGGCGTGGTTCCGCGACGACGGTGTCCAGGCCTGCGCGAGCGGCGTGCAGGGCGGTGGCGAGACCCGCGGGTCCGCCGCCGACGACGAGGAGGTCGGTGTGCCTCACGCGGGCACCGCTCGGGTGAGGGCGGCGTTCTCGCAGCGGATCCGCACGGTCAGCAGCACGGCGTCGGCCAGCGTGAACACGGTCGCCGTGATCCACGCCGAGTGCACCAGCGGCAGGGCGGCGCCCTCGACGACGACGGCGACGTAGTTCGGGTGGCGGAGGAAGCGGTAGGGGCCGGCGCCGACGAGGCGGGCGCCGGGGACGACGATCACGCGGGTGTTCCAGTAGGGGCCCAGGGTGGTGATGCACCACCAGCGCAGGACCTGGGCGAGCAGGGTGAGCGCCAGGGCGGGCCAGCCGAGGCCGGGGAGGAACGGCCGGTCGGCCAGGAGGGGTTCGAGGAGGCAGCCCGCAAGCAGACCGGTGTGCAGGACGACCATGACGGGATAGTGGCCGCGCCCGTGTTCGACCCCGTCCCGCTCCAGGGTCCAGGCGGCGTTGCGGCGGGCCACGACGAGTTCGGCGAGGCGTTCGACGGCCACGGCGAGGACGAGCAGCGTGTACCAGGTCATGGCGATTCACCTCACCAGCGCAGCAGGACGAGTTCGGTGCAGAACCCCGGGCCCATCGCCAGGACGAGCCCCCAGGCGCCGGGGTCGGGCCGGTGGGCCTCGGTGAAGCCCTGGAGGATGTGCAGGACGGAGGCGGAGGACAGGTTGCCGACTGCGGCGAGCGAGCGGCGGGACGGGGTGAGGGCGTCGTCGGGCAGGGCGAGCGCGTCCGTCACGGCGTCGAGCACCTTCGGGCCGCCCGGGTGGCACACCCAGGCGCCGATGTCCCGGGTGTCCAGGCCGTGTCCGGCGAGGAACTCGCGCACGTGATCACCCAGCTCGCGGCGGACCAGGGCGGGGACGTCGGCGTCGATCACCACGCGGAAGCCGCCGCCGCCGACGTCCCAGCCGAGGAGGTGTTCGGTACCCGGGTGGAGGTGGCTGCGGGTGGCGACCACGACCGGCCCGGCGGGCCCCTCCGGTCCCGTACCCGTACCGGTCGGGGCGGCGCGGGCGACGAGGGCCGCCGCGCCGTCGCCGAAGAGGGCGCCGGCGACCAGGTTGGCGCGGGAGTCGTCGCCCTTCTGCAGGGTCAGCGAGCACAGTTCGACGGTGAGCAGCACGGCGGTCCCGCCGGGGTGTCCGCGCAGGTAGTCGTGGACGCGGGCGAGTCCGGCGGCGCCCGCGACGCAGCCCAGGCCGAACACCGGCAGCCGTTTGACGTCCGGCCGCAGGCCGATCCGTCCGGCCAGGCGGGCGTCGAGGGACGGGGCGGCGACGCCGGTGATGGACGCGCACACCAGCAGGTCGACGTCGGCGGGGGCGAGCCCGGCCTGCGTCAGCGCGGTGGTCAGGGCTCGTTCGGCCAGGTCCAGGCCCGCCGTCAGCCACGCCTCGTTGCTCTCGCGGAAGTCGCGCAGTTCGGCGTACCGCTCGATGGGGAGGGCGAGATGGCGGGTGCGGACGCCGGCGGAGGCGTGCAGGCGCCGGAGCACGGCGCGGTCGGCGCCCGGGCCGAGGCAGAGGTCGCCGATGGGCTCGGTGAGCCGGTCCTGGGGGTAGCGGTGGGGCGGCAGCGCGGTGTGCACGGCGGCGACGGTGGTCACCGGCGCCGTGTCCGGGCGCGGAGGGGCGGTGGACGCGGGCGCCGGGTCGGCGACGAGAGGGACACGCATGTCCGTAATGACTTCCTCGCCGTCGCCGCCCGGCTACCTTGCACCCGTGTCCCACCACCCGTCCGGGGTCGTTCCGCGTACGCCGCCGCGCGGTCCGCAGGCGTTGCTGCACTGCTGCCATCCCGAGCCCGCACTGGCCGTCACGGTGTTCGTGACCGCGCTGGCGGTGGCGGCGGGGCACGGCCCGGCGGGTGCGGCGGCGGTGGGCGCGGCGGTGCTGGCGGGGCAGCTGTCGGTGGGCTGGTGCAACGACGCGGCCGACGCGCGCCGCGACACGGCCTGCGGGCGCACGGACAAGCCGGTGGCGGAGGGGCGGCTGTCGGTGCGGGCGGTGGCGGTGGCCGCGTGGACGGCCCTCGTGCTGTGCGTGCCGCTGTCGGTGCTGTCCGGTCCGGGCGCGGCGGCCGCGCATCTGACGGGCGTGGCGGCGGGCTGGGCCTACAACCTGCGCCTGAAGCACACGCTCCTGTCGCCGCTGCCGTACGCCGTGGGGTTCGCCTCGCTGCCGGTGTTCGTCACCCTCGGCCTGCCGCGACCGGCCTGGCCGGCCTGGTGGGCGGTGGCGGCGGGGGCGCTGCTGGGCGTGGGGGCGCACCTGGTGAACGTGCTGCCGGACATCGAGGACGACCTGGCGACGGGCGTACGGGGACTGCCGCAGTCGCTGGGCCGGACGGCGTGCCGGTGGCTGGCGCCGCTGGTGATGCTGGCTGCGGTGGGCGTGGTCGTCGCGGGGCCGCCCGGTCCCGCGGGGGCGGGAGGGCTGTGCCTGGCCGTCGTGGCGGGCGCGGTGGCCGCGACGGGCACGGCAAGGGCGGCGGGACGGGGCGACCGGTGGCCCTTCCGGGCGGCGATGGCGGTGGCGGGGCTGGCGGTGGGGCGGCTGGTGTGGGCGGGGGCGGGGCTGGTCTGAGGCGAGTGCTGTGCAGCGGCGGTTCGGCGCGGTTGCCGTGGACCGGGGCGGAACGGGTCCGGCGCGGACGCGGATGTCAGGGGCGGAATGGGTCCGGCGCGGATGCTGTGAACCGGACGGGGCAGGTTCGACGTGGGTCCCACCACCCCGGCGGGCGGGCGCCGGCGTGCGGCACGGTCACCGCGGTCCGCCGGCCACGGCGTCTTCCGCTCCCCGCTCTACTGCGCCCACACCGATGCCGCCCGGCACCGGCACCGGCACCGGCACCGAGGCCGAATTCCGCGCCGTCGGCCGGGCGAACGGGTGACAGCCGGCGGGCACACCCGCCGCTGAGCGGTGCTCAGGTGCCGAGCCGGACGGCCGTCGGGGCGGATGTCCCGCGGTCCGGTCCGGGCCGGGCGAAGTGGCGGGCCCCGTCGCGGTCGCCGGATGATGAACGCGGAGAGCGGAGCGGTCGCCGTGCGGCGCCCGGTCCGCCCCCGGCGTGGCACGAGACGGTCCGGTCCCGCCGCGGGTCACTTCGCGGCGCGTGCCCGAGCAGCGAAGGAGGGGCACCGTGAGGCGATACCTCGGCGTGCTCCGGAACAGCTGGAGCTGGCTGGGCGCCCACGCCCTGATGGCGCGGGGCCGGGAGCTGGAGCTGATGCACCGGGCCATGGGCTTCGCCACCCTCGCGCTGGTGACGCTGGCGCCGCTGCTGATCGTCGTCGCGGCCGCGGACCCGCTGGGCCGGGGCGGTTTCGCGACCTGGCTGGCGGACGGCATGGGCCTGACCGGGCGGTCCGCGCGGGTTCTCACGGAGATCTTCAGTCCGCCCCGCAAGGTGGTCGGCACGACCAGCGTGTGGGGCGGTCTGGCGCTCGCCGTGTTCGGGATCGGCCTGGGCGGCAGCGTCCAGAACGGTTACGAGCGGGTGTGGCGGCTGCCGCCCGGCCCCTGGCACCGGGTGTGGCGGCAGGCACTGTGGCTGGCGGTGCTGACCGCGTTCCTGTACCAGGAGGTGCGGACGCGCACACTGCTGTACGGGCCGGAGCGGATCACCCTGTCGACGGCGGCCGGTGTGCTGTTCTTCTGGTGGGGCCAGCGCTTCCTGCTGGGCGGTCAGGTCCGCTGGCGCGACCTCTTCCCCGGCGCGGTCGCCACCATGGTGGGCCTGGTCGGCCTGCGGATCTTCTCCTACTACGTCTTCACCCCGCTGATCGTGGACAACGCCGTCAGCTACGGCACGGTCGGCGTGGTCCTGGTGGTCGAGTCCTGGCTGATCGGCGTGGGTTTCGTCGTGTACGGCGGCGCCCTGTTCGGGCACTGGCTGCTCACGCACCACGGCTTCCTCCACCTCGGGCACCGGCACCACCACGAGGAGCGGGAGCAGGTCGGCGCGGAGTGAGAACCCGGTTCACTCCTGGCCGGAAGGCGCCCGGTTCACTCCTGGCCGGAAGGCGCCCGGTTCACTCCTGGCCTGAGGGCGGGACCGCGGACCGGTCGGCCAGGGCGACGGCGCGCTCCATGACGTCGGCACGGAAGACCGCGCGTCCGCGTGCCGCCCTCCGCTCGCGTTCCCCGGGTCCCTCCGTGAGGAGCCGGTGCAGGACGTCCAGCAGGGCGGGGCCGTCGGCGGCGGCCTCCGACAGCCCCAGTTCCGCCATCCGGCGGACCCCCTCGGCGCCGTGTCCGGGCAGCGGGCGGTGGCCGACCACGGGCAGTCCGGCGGCGAGGGCCTGCACGGCGGTCTGGCCGGCCGCGTTGTCCAGCAGCGCGCGCACCGCGTGCAGCAGGCCCGGCATGTCCGTCACCCAGTCCAGGGCGAGCGCGCCCGGCACCCGGGCGGTGCGGGACCGCAGCGCCTGGTTGCGGCCGCACAGCACCACGGGCAGGTAGCCGACGCCGGCCAGCAGCCGGGCGGTCTCGCCCAGGCCCGCGGCGGCTCCCCAGGCGCCGGCGGACAGCAGCACGGGCGGCCGTCCGGGGGCGTACCGATCGAACCGTTTCCGCCAGTGGTCGGCCCCGGGGGCGGGGGTGAAGAACTCGGGCGCCACGACCGGTCCCGTGACCTCGACGTGTGTGCCGGGGACGGCCCGGCGAGCCTCGGCGGCGGACTGGCCGGTGAGGCAGAAGCAGGCGTCGTTGCCCGGGTGGAGCCACTGCCGGTGCACGGCGAAGTCGAGGACGAAGACGGCGCTGGGGACGCGCAGCCGGCCCAGTGTCCTCAGGTGGCCGGTGAGCTGCGCGGCCAGATGGAAGACGGGTACGACCACGTCCGCGCCGGTCCGTGCGACGAGCCGTTCCAGCCCGTCGGCGGCGAGCCGGGCGAGCGGGACGCCGCTGGGGCGAGTGTGGTCGCCGGGGCGCAGGAACGCCCGGTAGAGGCCGTCGTACACCCAGGGGGCGTGGCGTACCGACGTGCGGTAGAAGGCACGCAGTCCGGATCCCGTGCCGTACGGGAGCAGCCGCATGAGGTCGACGGCGTCCGCCTCGTGGCCCTGTGCGCGGGCGCGGCGGACGAGTTCGCGGGCCACCGTGTCGTGTCCTGCGCCCATGCTCGCGCTGAGCACCAGCACACGGCGGGCGCCGGCCTGCCGGGCGGCGCCCCGGTGGTGCGGGGCCGGGGAGGACGAGAGCACGTCATGCTGAGTCACCGTCGGTGCGCCGGTGAAACGCGCGCCGGGCGTTTCGGGCATCCCTGACCTGGATACTCCGGGCTCACCCCCTCCCGGACGACGGGAGTGGTCCAGCCGGCCGCTTCCGGTGTCCGCCCAGCAGCCGAGGTCAGCCCATGCCCCACGCACCCTCCCGCGCCGGTACGGCCGGCGCCTCCGACACCCGGACACCGGCGCTGTTCCCCGACGGCGTACGGGAGCCTCCCGGCGCGGCGGCGCAACGGCCGGGGACGGCCCTGGTGACCGGCGCCTCCTCCGGCATCGGCGCCGCCGTGGCGCGCAGACTGTCCGCGGAGGGGTGGCGTCTGGTGCTGAACGGCCGGGACGCGGGGCGTCTGGCCGAGACGGCGGCGCACGCGCCCGCCGCGGTGTTCGCCGAGGACCTCACCCGCCCGGCCGCCGAGCGCCGGCTGACCCGGTTCGCGCTCGACGAGGTGGGACGTCTGGACCTGCTGGTGGCGTGCGCCGGGGTGGGCTGGGCCGGTGACTTCACCACGATGACCCGGCGTGCCTTCGACGAGGTGATGGAGGTGAATCTGCTGACCACGCTGCGTCTGGTGCGGCAGGTGCTCCCCCACATGGTGGAGGCCGGGTCCGGACGGATGGTGCTCGTCGGGTCGCTGGCGGGCGCCGTCGGCGTGAAGGGCGAGGCGGTGTACTCGGCGTCCAAGGCGGCGGTGGCGGTCTTCGCCGACGCGCTGCGCCAGGAGCTGCGCGGCAC
>Ga0164243_10007748_pt1 | contig 15976 bp, 15 predicted proteins | sample OricompcompostOP_FD_108781 | JGI IMG/M metagenome (GOLD analysis project Ga0164243, IMG submission 108781) | Organic Plus compost microbial communities from Emeryville, California, USA - Original compost - Organic plus compost (OP) | ecosystem: Engineered > Solid waste > Mixed feedstock >...
CGCGGTCGTGGCGCTGCCGAGGTTGACCAGCGTCGCATCGGTCGCCGCGTCCAGGCCTACGCTGGTGAACAGGTAGTCGACGAGCGCCTCCGTGCCGCTGCCCGGCCCGGTGATGCCGATGTTCTTGCCGCGCAACGCCTTGATCTTCTCCTCGAGCGTCGCTGGCTCCTCGAACGACGGTGGCACCACGATGTCCACGTAGTACTCGGTCACCAGACTGGACACGAGCCGCGTGCCGTCGTCGATCTTGGCGAGGTTGAACGCGTCGGTGATCACCGCGGCGCCGAGGTCGATGCTTCCCGACTTCAACGCGGCCGCGACCTTCGCGCCCGTGCCCAGCCGCGGCCGTTCGCCGAGTTCGAGCCCCTCGTCGGTGAAGTAGCCCTGCTTCTCCGCGATGAACAACGGGAAGAAAGCCACCGAGTCGCTGATCTGCCCGACGTTGAGCACCCCGGCGGGTGTGGTCGACTCACGCGTCGCGCAGCCCGCGGCGACCCCCAGCAACGGCGCCGCGGAAAGCGCTTTCAGGAATGTCCGGCGGCTAGTCATCGAGCGGCTTCCACCGGTTGACGCGCTTGCCGATCAGCCCGACGAAGACGTTGAGCAGACCGGCGATCACGCTGAGCACGACCAGCGTCGCGAACACGCCGGCGGTGTCGAACTGCGCCGCCGCGTCGTTGATCAGGTAGCCGAGCCCGCGGTTGGACGCGACCAGCTCACCGATCACGGCACCGATCAGCGCGTACGGGATCGCGACCTTGAGCCCGGTGAGCAACCCGGTCATCGACGCGGGCAGCACGACCTTGAACGCGATCTCCCGCCGTCCGCCGCCCATCAACCGGACCGCGTCGATCAACCCGCGGTCCACCTCGCGCACCCCGGCCGCGGTGTTCAGGAACACCAGGAAGAACACCGTCACCGCGGCGAGCAGCACCTTCATGTGCACGCCGATGCCGAACCACACGATGAACAACGGCGCCAGTGCGACCTTCGGAATCGAGTACAGGGCCAGCATGAACGGGTCGAGCACCCGGTAAAGGAGGTTCATCGAGGCGAGCACGAAACCGGCGAGCGCACCGGCCGCGGCCCCGAGCAGGAAGCCGTAGACGATCTCCTGCACGGTGATCCAGGTGTTCGTCCACAATGTACCGTCGCCGCTCCATTCCACGAGCCGCCTGACGATGTCCGACGGTTTGCTCGTGAAGGTGCTGTCGATCCAGCGGTCGGCGGCGAGCTGCCACAGCACGAGGACCACGGCGAGCAACGCGACGCGCGAAGCCCACACGATCGTCGTGTTCCCGTGCCGTTGCCACCACGTCCTTTCCAGGCCGACCCGGACCGGGCCGGCCTCCATCGCGGTCGCCGTCATCGCGCCTCCTCCTTGAGAGCGGCGGAAAGTTCCTTGTGCAGTGCGACGAATTCGGGATCGACGCGCGATTCGTCGGCCGAGCGCGGCCGCGGCAACCCGATCTCGGTGTCCAGCAGGATGCGGCCGAGTTTGCCGAGCACCACGACCCGGTCGCCGAGCAGCAGTGCCTCCTCGATGTCGTGTGTCACGAACACGACGGTCTGCCCGCTGCCCTGCCACAACCGCAGCAGCTCCTCCTGCAGTTCGGTGCGCAACTGGGCGTCCAGCGCGCCGAACGGTTCGTCCATCAGCAGCGTTTCCGGTGCGCCGGCGAGCATCCTGGCGAGGCTCGCGCGGCGGCGCATGCCACCGGAAAGCTCGCGCGGGTAGTGCTTTTCGAAACCGCCGAGCCCGACGCGTTCGATCAGGTCCATCGCGACCCGGCGCCGCTCACCGGAGGGAGTTCCCTTGATTTCCAACGGCATTTCGACGTTGCGCAGCACGTCTCGCCACGGCATCAGGGTGTCGTGCTGGGTCAGGTACCCGATGCTGGTATCCGGACCGGACAGCGTCCGCTCCCGGTAGCGGACCTGGCCGGTGCTCGGTGCGGTCAGGCCGGCGAGCATGTTGAGCAGTGTCGACTTGCCGCAGCCGCTGCGGCCGAGCAGCGTGACGAAACTGCCTTCCTCGATGTCGAGGTCGAACTCGCGCAGCGCCACGATGGCCGCGTCGTCCTTGGCGAACTGCTTGGTCACCGCGTTCGCGGTCAGGATGGCGGTCACGGGGCATCGGCCAATGCCTCGGCACCGACCAGCCTGCGGGTGTTGTGCACTGTCATCAGCCGTACCTCTTCGTCGGTGAATCCGTTGTCCAGCAAGCGATCCGCCGCGAGCGCGAGCCCGTCCTCGACCGGCGGGTTGAACGGCTGGCCCAGGTCACTCGAGATCACCGAGTGCTCGGGGCCGACCTCGCGGATGTTGTGCAGCCACACGTCCCAGCCGACCTTTCCGGTGTAGGGCGTGCTGAAGCACCGTTCCATCAGCGCGCCCTTTTCGGCCAGCGCGCGCTGTTTCGCCACGCCGATGCGTTGTGACGTGAACTCGGGGTGGGTCACCACGATCCGGCGCACGCCCTCGTCGAGTGCGGCGTCGATGACCGTGGCGGACTCGTCCTGGTGCAGATGCCCGGTCGCGAGTGTCATGTCGTGTCTGGCGACGAGCCGCAGGACTTTGCGGGTCTGGTCGAGGACCTTGCCGTCGGCGTCGAGCACGTCCACCGGATCGGCGGCCATGCCGGCCTCGGCCAGTTCGGCCTGGATCCGTGCCCACATCGGCGGGGTCGCGCCCTCGGGTTCGGCCGCCTGGCAGGCGCGCTGGTTGGCACTGTCCACTGTGGGCAGCCAGACGAAGCGGGCCCCGCCGCGGGCGGCGATCTCGACGGCGATCGGGTTGAGCCCGCCGACGGAGGCGTTGAGGGTGATCGCGCCCAGTGCGTCGGTGTCCGGGTACACCCGGCGGACCACCTCGGCGCGTTCCGCGGTGGGCGCGTAGTGCGATTTGAGCACGAACCCGGCCATGCCGACGGCGGCGAACCGCTGGGCGAGCGTGACGTCGTCGATGCGGCGCCGCATCACGTCCGGCGCGACATGGATGTGCACGTCATAGGCGCCGCGGACGAGTTCCCGCGCATGGTCGGACGGCTGCGGATGGTCGGTCATGTCGCTCCCTTGCGCCATTTTCTCCGACCAAATTGTTAACAATTTTGAGAACGGGCGTCAAGGGGCAAAGCCGTCGGAGGCTACGTTCCCGGCGGCAAGATGGCGGACACGCGATCGGCCGCACCCCGCGTCAGCGCCTTGGCCAAGCCGGCCTCAGGAGGTGGTTTCGCGCAGTGCCTTGATCACGCTCTCCAGGTGCGCCTGCATCGCCGCGCGGGCGGCGTCCGGGTCGTGTGCGCAGATGCCGTCGATGATCGCCAGGTGCTCGGGCAGCGAAACCGACGGGCGTCCGGGCCGCATCGCGAGCCGGAACTGGTGCCGCACGCTCTGCCCGCGCAGCCGCTCCAGCAGGTTCTCGGCGGTGCGCTGCCCGCTGATCTCACGGACCCGGCGATGCAGTTCCTGGTTGAGCCCCGAGTACCCGACGACGTCACCCGCAGCGACGGCCTTGCGCATCGCCTTGCCGAGCGCCTTGAGTTCCTTGATCTCCGCGTCCGTGATGTGCTCCGCCGCCTTCGCCGCGCACAGCGACTCCAGCATCATGCGCACCTCGGAGATCTCGACGGCCTCTTCCATCGAGACCGCGCGCACCCTGGCGCCGCGGTTCTGTACCCGCTCGACCAGGCCCTCGTTGGCCAGTTCGATGAGCGCGGCGCGGACGTTGGCGCGGCTGGCGCCGAACTGTGCCGACAGATCGGCCTCCACGAGCCGCTGATTCGGCACGAATTCACCGTGCACGATCGCATCGCGAATCGCGACCACCACCGGCTTGCCGAACTCGGCCTGGCTCTCGGTCACAGCTACCCCTGCTTTGTTGACAATTTTGTTCAGGACATCGTGTACTCAAGCCTAGTGCCTGCGTTTCGATGGGAGTCTGCTATGCCGGAAACGATCGCGATACTCGGCCTCGGCGAGGCGGGCGGCAACTTCGCCCGTGACCTTGTCGCGGCGGGTGCCGTGGTGCGGGGCTACGACCCGGCCGTCACCGCGAGTGACGGTGTGCTGGACACGGATTCCGAGGCCGAGGCCGTGAAGGGCGCGGATCTGGTACTCAGCGTGAACAGCGCCTCGGTGTCGGTCGACGCGTTGCGGGCAGGGCTGCCCGGGATGTCGGGCGGGATCTGGGCCGATCTGAACACCTCCTCCCCCGGCCGCAAGCGCGAGCTCGCGGAGATCGCGGCAGAGCACGGGGTCCGCTTCGCCGATGTCGCGATCATGGCGCCGGTGCCCGGCCGCGGGCTGAAGGTGCCGATGCTGGCGACCGGCGTCGCCGCCGAGGACACCGCGCGGATCCTGACCTCCTTCGGCGCGTCGGTCGAGGTCATGGCGGGTGAGGCCGGGCTCGCGGCGGAGCGGAAACTGCTGCGCAGCGTGTTCTTCAAGGGCATGTCGGCGGCCGTGGTGGAGGCGCTGGAGGCCGCCAGGGCGGCGGGCTGCGAGGACTGGTTGCGGCAGGTCATCGTCACCGAACTCAGCAACGCCAACGAGTCCACAGTGGACCGGCTGGAGAGCGGTTCCCGCAAGCACGCCGTCCGGCGGCGCTCGGAGATGGCCGCGGCGGCGGACATGCTCGGCGAACTGGGCGTGCCCTCGGAGGTCGCGGCCGCGTCGCGCGATCAGTTGGCGCGGCTGGCCGCCGAGCGGTCATGACCAGGGGATTTCAGTGGCAGATCGAACGCGACCAGGGTGCCGAGGCTGGGCGAGGAGTTGATGTAGAACTTCCCGCCCGCGCTCTTGGCCCGCTCGGCCAGGTGCCGCAGCCCCCGCGTCGCGACACCGTGCGGCACCCCCGCACCGTTGTCGCGCACGCGCAGCCGCACCTCCTGCGCGTCGCGATGCAGGGTCACCCTCGTCTCGCTCGCGCCGGAGTGCCTGACCACATTGGACAGTGCCTCGCGCAGTGCGGCACGGATGTGGTCGGCCCGTTCGGCGGGGATATCGGTGAACTCGCCCGAAAGTTCCAGTGTGGGCGGGTAGCCCAGCAGCTCCTCGGCGATCCGCACCTCGTCGCGCGCGGACTGGGCGAGGTCGGTCGCCGGGTTCGACTCGGGTTCCGGCGCCGGGGAACGCAGGCCGCGCACGGTCGCGCGGATTTCCTCGATGGTCTGGTCGAGCTGGTCGATCGCCTCGCCGAGTTTGACCGCGTCGGTGCCCGCGAACCGTTTGCGCATCCGCCGCCGCACCCGGTCGAGCTGCATGCCCGCCGCGTACAGCCGCTGGACGATCACGTCGTGCAGTTCGCGGGCGATGCGTTCCCGTTCCTGGTAGAGCGTGACCTCGTGCCGCGCTGTCGCCCCCTCCGCGAGCGCCAGCACCACGCCGACCTGCGCGGCGAACGCCGTCAGCACATCGATGGTCTCCGACGAGAACGGGGGCCGGCCCTGATGCCGGTACACGACCAGCGCGCCGAGCACCCGGCCGCCGGCGCCGAACGGCGTCGCCGCGAACGGGCCGTAGCCGCGCAGTTCGTCCGGTACGTACGGGGCGGTGCGCGGATCGACAGTGAAGTCCTCCGCGACGACGGCCTCGCCGCCGCGCGCGACCGTGCCCGCGGCCGAATCCGGCGGCAGCAGCAACCCCCGCACGTCGGCCTCGGTGCCGTAGCCCGCTTCGACGGACACGCTGCCGTCTTCGGCACGCACCATCACCAGGCCGAGATCGGCTTCCGCCATCTCGGCGGCCTTGCGCACCACGGACGCAAGCACGGCGGACGGCTCGTCGCCGGACAACGCGGCGGTGGTGATCTCGGTGGCCGCAGACAGCGCGTGGGCGGCAAGGGTCGGTTCCATGAGCGATATCAAGAGTAGACGCCCTCCCGGACCAGCACCCGGCCGTCGCTCACTTCGAGCAGCAGGTCGGCGTCGGCCGCCTCCTCCGGATGGTGCGTCACGTGCACCACCGTCCGCCCGGCGAGCACCTCACGCAGGTTTTCCCTGATCTTGCGGGCGGTCGGCTCGTCGAGATGCGCGGTCGGTTCGTCGAGCAGCACCAGGTCCGCGTCGGAGAGCAGTGCGCGAGCGAGCGCGAGACGTTGCGCCTGACCGCCGGAAAGGCCGCTGCCGCCGCTGTCCAGCATGGTGTCCGGGCTGATGTCCAGGCAGGCCAGCCGCAGCGCTTCGCCGATGCACTCGTCGCTGGCGTGCGGATCGGCGAGGCGGAGGTTCTCGGCGACCGTGGTCGACACGAGCCGCGGATCCTGCGGCGCCCAGGCCACCTCGGCCGGCACCCGCACGCTGCCCCGCGCCGGGTCCAGGAACCCGAGCAGGCCCGCGAGCAGCGTCGATTTACCCGAACCCGAAGGCCCGGTCACGGCGACGTGCGTGCCCTTCGGAATCCGCAGATTCACGCCATGCAGCACCGGTTCGCTGCCCGGCCAGCCCAGGTCGGCGTCCCGCAGGTCGATCTCGCCGTGCTCGACGCGCGGCGCCGGTACGTCGGGGATTTCGAGGCGGGCCCGCGCGTGTCGCAGCGTGTCCCAGTGCTGGGCGACCGGCGGCAGCATCGCGAGAACCTCGGCCAGCGCCAGCGGCACCAGCGCGAGGACGGGGGCGAGCGTCGGCTCGACGCGACCGGCCGCGAGCCACACTCCCGCCACCGCGGCGAGGCCGGTGACCAGCGCGATCAGGCCGTCCGCGGCGCCCGCGCCGAACGCCTGGCGGCGAGCTTGCGCGACGAGGTCGGCGTCGGTGCGGGCGAGGTCCTCGCGGCGCGCGCGGTAGCCGTCGAAGACGAGCAGTTCGGCCGCGCCCTCGAACAGGTCGAGTACCTTCGCGCCGACCGAGCGCCGTCCTTCCGCGAGCGCGGAGGTGGCGCGGCGCTCGAAGAGCAGTGCGAGTCCGGGGCCCGCCAGCCCGCCGACCAACCCGGCACCGGCGAGCACGAGCCCGGCCGCGGGCAGCACGACCGTCTGCACGGCGACCGCGCACACCAGCACGATGCCCGCGATCAGCGGCGGCGTGTAGACGCGGGGCAGCAGGTCACGCACGGTGTCGACGTCCGCGACGAGCCGCCGCTGGCCTTCGCCGTGCCGCAGGCTTCGCACCGGTCCCTGCCTGACCAGTGCGCGCCACAGATCCACACGCAGCCGGCCGGCGGTGCGGAACGCGGCGTCGTGCGTGACGAGCCGTTCCACATAACGCAGAGCGGCGCGGCCGAGCCCGAAGGCCCGGACGCCCACGACGGCGACGGTCAGGGTCAGGATCGGCGGCTGCTGGGACGCCTTCGCGATCAGCCAGCCCGAGGTCGCGGTCAGTGCGAGTCCCGCGACGAGCGCGAGCGCACCCAGTCCGGCGCCGGCGAGGAACCGGCGGTCGAGGCGGAGTTTCCTTGTGCCGGTGGGGTTTTCGGTGGTTGTTTCGCGTGGCAGGCCGACCGTGGCGGGTGCGGTGACGGCCGCGGGCCGGTCGTGCGCGGCGATGATCACCGCGGCGCCCCGTTTCCGCGCGTCCTCGACGGCCAGCATGACCAGTGCGGCGTTGGCGGCGTCGAGATGCGCGGTCGGCTCGTCGAGCAGCAGCAGCCACGCGCCGTCCCGCACTCGCAGCAACGCGCGGGCCACGGCGACCCGCTGCCGCTGTCCGAGCGAGAGCTTGTGCACCGGCCGGTCCTCGATGCCGGTCAGGTTCAACGACGCCAGCACTTCCCCGGGGTCGCCGGGCAGTTCGTCGCGGACGGTGCCACCCGCGAAGGCCGGCGACTGCGGCACCCAGGCGACATTCCGCCGGAATGTCGACATGTCGATATCCGTGACGCCGTTGACGCTGATCGTGCCGGAGGCCGGCCGGACGAAGCCGAGCAGCGCCGCGAGCGTGGTCGACTTGCCCGCCCCGCTCGGCGAGCGGAGCCAGACCGCCTCGCCCGGCCGCACCGTGAACGACTCCCCGTCCGGCGCGAAACCCCCGCGCCGCGCCACCCGCAGGTTCTCCACCCGGACCTCACCACGGCCCGGCACCCGCGTGCCGTCCGCCGCGACCGGCTCGTCGAGCAGATCGGCGACCCGGCGGACGGCCTCGACCCCGTCCTCGCTCGCGTGGAACGCGGCGCCCACCGCACGCAGCGGCTGGTAGCACTCGGGCGCCAGGATCAGCACGCCGAGCCCGATGACCAGCGGCAAGTCCCCCGCGACCAGCCGCACGCCGATGACCACCGCGACCAGCGCGACCGACAACGTGGCCGCCAGTTCCAGCGCGAACGCCGAGGAGAACGCCACCCGCAGGGTCTTCATCGTCGCGTGGCGGTGCTTGTCCGACACCCGCCGCACGGTCTCCGCCTGCGCCTCCGCCCGGCGGAACGCGGCAAGCACCGGCAGCGCGCGGACCAGTTCGAGCAGGTGCCCGGACATCCGGTGCATCGCGTCGGTCGCGGCGGCGGTCCTGGTCGCGGTGTAGCGGCCGACGAGGATCGCGAACATCGGCAGCAGCGGCACGGTCAGCGCGATGATCACCGCCGACGGCCAGTCCGCGAACAGCACCGCGGCCCCCGCGCCGAGCGGCACGACCGCGGCGGTCACGAGCGCGGGCAGGTACTCGGTGAAGTACGCGTCGAGCGCGTCCAAACCCTTGGTGGTCAACGTGGTCAGCTCGGCGGGGCCGCGCGCGGTGATCCACTCCGGGCCGAGCCGCATCGCGTGGTCGACGGCCTTCGCGCGCAGTTCCTCCTTGGCGCCGGCGGCCGCACGGGCGGCGACCACGCGCATCGCCCAGGTGAGCAACGCCCTGGCGATGACGACGCCCAGCAGCGGAGCGAAACCGCCGGGGCCGCGCCCGTCGACGATCGCCGCGCAGGCCGAGGCGAGCAGGAAAGCCTGCGCCACCAACACGGCGGCGTTGAGCAGGGCGAGCAGTGCGGCGAGAACGAGCGCCCGGCGCGCCGCCGCGGAGAGAACCGGCAGCGCGCCGAGCGGTCCCTTTCCCCGACGCCCCGTGTCCTCTATGGACACATCTGCGGGAAGGGTGGGTCGTCCGGGAAAGCTCATGGGGTGTGCACCGGCGGGATCTGGTTCGCGCTGATGCGCTTGCGGAACACCCAGTAGGTCCAGCCCTGGTAGACGAGCACCGCGGGTGCGCCGAACCCACCGACCCAGGTGATCACCTCCAATGTGTACGGACTGGACGCCGCGCTCGCGACCGTCAGTGAATTCGCGGGGTCCACAGTAGACGGAAGCACGTCCGGATACAGCGCCCCGAAAAGGGTGACCACGGCGGCCGCGATCGTCACGCCGAGCGCGGCGAACGCCTGCCCATCCCGGTCCACGGCGAGCTTGCCCCACGCGATCACCGCCGCCACCACGGTCACGATGAGCGGGACGACCGTCCACAGTGCACCTTCGCGCGCCTGGACGAGCAGGAGGAGCGCCAGCAGCGGGATGAGTGCGATGGGCAGTGCCTTGATCGCGAGCACCCGGGCCCGTGCGCGGAGTTCGCCGCCGGTCTTGAGCGCGAGGAAGGCCGCCCCGTGCACGAAGGAGAACCCGACGACGGCGAGCGCGCCGAGCAGCGTGTCCCAGCGAACCGCCTCGAACGCCGACCCGATGCGGTTGCCGTGTTCGTCCAGCGGCAGCCCGAGCACCGTGGTGGTGAGGATGAGCCCGACGCCCAGCGGCGGAATCCACGAGCCGATCATGATCACGCGGTCCCAGGCGCGGCGCCAGCGTTCGGAGTCGACTTTGCCGCGATACTCGAACGCGACGCCGCGGCCGATCAGCGCGAGCAGCACGAGCAGCAGCGGCAGGTAGGCGCCGGAGAACAGTGAGGCGTACCAGCCGGGGAAGGCCGCGAACATGGCCCCGGCCGCGACGATGAGCCACACCTCGTTGCCGTCCCAGACCGGCCCGATCGTGTTGATCATGACGCGCCGCTCGGTGTTGTTCCGGCCGAGGATCGGCAGCAGCATCCCGACCCCGAAGTCGAAGCCCTCGAGGAAGAGGTAGCCCAGCCAGAAGATCACGATGATGCAGAACCACACGGTTTCCAGGCTCATTGCTTCCCCTCCCCACACTTATCCACAGAGTTGTGCACAGCTTCCCCGGTTATCCACAGCCACGTCGGCTGTCCACAGATTCGCGTCGTGCCCGTTCCGGCCGTCCTAGTACGCGAAGGCGAGTGCATCGTCGTTGTCCTTCGGTTCCGGTGGGGGTGGCAGCACGCCCTCGATGCCGCCGCGGACGTACTTGCGCATCAGGAACGCCTCGACCACCCCGAGCACCAGATACAACGTGGTCAGCGCGATCAGCGAGGTCCACACCTCGCCCGTGGTCAGGTTCGACACGGCCTGCGCGGTGAACATCCACACCCCGTCCACCCCCGACGGGTTCGGCACCACCACGAACGGCTGGCGGCCCATCTCCGTGAAGATCCAGCCCGCGCTGTTGCCCACGAACGGGGCCGCGATGCCCAGCAACGCGATCCTGGGGAACCACTTCGTGTCCGGGATGCGCCCGCGCCGGGTGAACCACAGGCCCAGCGCCCCGATCCCGGCCGACGCCGCACCGAAACCGATCATGACGCGGAAGCCCCAGTAGGTCACCGGAAGGTTCGGCACGTAGTCGATCGGCTTGCCGGCCAGCTCACCGAGGGCCGGATCGTCCGGGTAGTTGGTCCCGTACTTCGCCTGGTACTCGCCGACCAGGTCCTCCACGCCCTTGACCTCGGTCGAGAAATCGCTGTGCGCGAGAAAACTCAGCAACGCGGGCACATTGAACGTCTTGACGTCCTCGCAGTTCTGCTTCGCCACGTCGCCGATCGCGATGATCGAGAAGCTCGCCGGCTGCTCGGTGTGGCACAGCGCCTCCGCCGACGCCATCTTCATCGGCTGCTGCTCGAACATCAGCTTTCCCTGCGTGTCGCCGGTGACCGCGAGCACCGCGAACGCGACGATCCCGACCCAGCCACCGAGCCGCAGCGAGGACCGCCACGTCGCGCGATGCTCGTCGTCGGTGTCGCGCTTGCGCCACAGGTGCCACGCCGCGACCCCGACAAGGAAGGCGGCCGCGACCGAGAACGCACCGGCGATCGTGTGCGGGATCGCAGCGAGTGCGGTGCTGTTCGTCAGCACCGCCCAGATCGAGTTCATCGTCGGCTTGCCGTCGACGAACTCGACCCCGACCGGATGCTGCATCCACGAGTTCGCCGCGAGGATGAAGTACGCCGAGGCCACCGTGGCCAGCGAGAACGCCCACGCGCAGGCGAGATGCACCTTCTTGGGCAGCCGGTCCCAGCCGAAGATCCACAGACCGAGGAACGTCGACTCGACGAAGAACGCGACCAGGCCCTCCATGGCCAGCGGCGCCCCGAACACGTCACCGACGAACCGCGAGTAGGCGCTCCAGTTCATCCCGAACTGGAACTCCTGCACGATGCCGGTCACCACGCCCATCGCGAAGTTGACCAGCAGCAGCTTGCCCCAGAACTTCGTCATCTTGTAGTACCGCTGCTCACCGGTGCGCACCCAGGCGGTCTGCATGCCCGCGACGAGCACGGACAGGCCGATGGTCAGCGGGACCATCAGAAAGTGGTAGACGGTCGTGATTCCGAACTGCCACCGCGCCAGTTCCAGTACATCCACGCTGATCAGTCTTGCCGCACGCGGGACCCGCCAGCAGGTGCCGGAGTCCTGATCTTGACAGGACCTTGGTCCTGGTCGTTGACAAGCGGGGCGAACGTTCCGTATTTCCGGATCAGGAACGATCAACCCGCTTACTGGAGGATGAAATGCTCGCGTTCGTCACCGACGCCACCGGACAACAGGGCGGCGCCGTCGCCAACCGGCTGCTCGCGGACAAAGTGCCGGTCAAAGCCCTAAAGCAAATGCCCATCGAGGAACTGGCCGCGATCAACGAGCGATTCGCCGACGGCTACCGGCTGCTGAACAAGATCAAGACGCCCGTGATCGATGCGGCAGTGCTCCGCGAGACCCACACTGACCTGCTCAGCTTCCGCGACTGGCTCGACCGCGGCGGGGTGGCGAAAATTGCCTGCGTCATCGGCAAATAATTGTTTTCGCCACACCGAAAACAATTTCGTCCGACGCCAAAACAAGCAATTCGCGATTCCCATCTGCTGGAATTCTGACTCGATCCCCTTTATCGTGTCAGTGAAAGGGGTGGAAATCCGCGATGAGCACCGCGTTACTGGCGTTGGCCAGCACGTACGCTCTTGTCCTCGCCGTCGAGCTGCCGGACAAGACGCTGGTCGCCACCCTCGTTCTCACGACCCGTTTCCGGGCCTGGCCGGTGTTCGCCGGGGTGGCCGTCGCATTCGCCATTCAGTGCGTTATCGCTGTTCTGTTCGGGCACGCGCTGACAATGCTGCCGGACGGACTGGTGGCGGCCGTGGTGGCCGCGATGTTCGGCTTCGGCGCGTTCATGCTGCTACGCGAGGGCTTCTCGGTGGACCGGGAGGCCGGCGAGGACGCCGCGCGCCTGGGGCCCGGCCCGGTGTCGTTCCTCCGCTCCGCGGCGACCTCGTTCGGCGTGCTGTTCGCCGCCGAATGGGGTGACGCCTCGCAGCTGGCCACGGCGGGCCTGACCGTCCGCTACGGCGAACCGCTCGCAGTCGGCGCCGGCGCGTTCCTCGCGCTGCTGACGGTCGCCGCGGTGGCCGTGTTCATCGGGCACAAGGTGCGGGCCCGCATCCGGCCCAAGCTCCTGCAGCGCGTCGCCGGGTTCGCGTTCGCCGTGTTCGCGCTCCTCGCGGTGGTCCAGGCCTTCGCCGGCTGACGCTCACTTCAGTACTTCGGCGAGCTTCGCCGCGGCGGTCATCACCTGCGGGCCGACGGCGTCGGCGCGGATCGGCCCGAAGTACACGACACCGACACTCGCTCGCAGTCCCGGAACGCCCCGCAGTGGCGCCGCGAGGCCGCTCATCCCGCGCTGCGGCTCTCCGGTCGAGGTGACCCAGCCACGGCCGCCCTGGCGCAACGACAGCGCCTTCCCGGCCGCCGCCACGCCGATCGGCTGCCGCGCGCCGACGCGGTAGGCCACGTGGAAGTCCGTCCACGACGGCTCCACCACCGCGACGCACTCGATCTGGTCGCCCTGCGCGATCGACAGGTGCGCCGTCGCGCCCGCCTGGTCGGCCAGCTCACGCAGCACCGGACGGGCCGCCTCGCGCACCTGCGGCAGCACCTGCTCGCCGAGCCGCAGCACACCGACGCCGAGCCGGACCTTGTTGTCGTCACGGCGCACCAGGCCGCGGTCCGACAGCGGCACGAGCAGCCGGTAGATCGCCGCCCTGCTGGCTCCGATGGCGACCGCCAGCTCGGAGATCGTCAGCGCGTCACCGCCCGCGTCCGCCACCGCCTGCAACAGCGCGAGGCCGCGATCCAGCGTGAGCGACCCCTCGCTACTCACAGAAGGCCGAGCGCCTCGAGATCCCCCACCGGCTCCTCGAACGTCGCCGATGCGTAGGAGGCGAACAGCGCGCGCACCGCCTTGCCCGCCTGCTCGGACAGCCCGCGCGCCTCCTCGGCCAGCGCCTCGCCGTCGGTGGCCGCGAGCGCCTCGCGCACGTTGCCGCCCGACAGGCAGCGGGCCACCGCGACCAGCAGGTTCAGGAAGCCGTGGTGCACGATCCCGGTGTCCGGGTCCTCGTGCCGGACCGCGCGGTGCAGGCTGTTGGTCGCCTTGAACGATGCCCCGGAGAAGTTACTGACCACGGACAGGAAATCGGCGACCTCGTCCACGCTGGGGAAGTTCTCGCTGGACACGCCGCCGCACCGGATCTTCGGCCAGCTGCCGTGCTCGATCACCTTGCGCACGCCGTCGAGCCAGCCGACGCCCCGCCGCGGCTCGACCACCCTGACCACGTCTTCCGGCACGAACTCCGAGACCCGCTCCAGCCACACTTCGTCCACATCGGACGGTGCGGGCATCTCGACCATGCGCAGCGACAACAGCTCACTGCGCGATTCGACGATCGAGATCGCCTTGGGCACACCGCCGAGACCGGTGTCGATGATCAGCGAGAGCGGCAGCGGCTGCTTCGGCTTCACCTTGATCAGCTCGGTGATCAGTTCCGGCAGGCGCGAGGCCTGGCAGAGGAACACCCCCAGCAGTCCCGCGTGATCCCCTTCGCGCATCGCGAAATGGGCACGCAGCGCCTCGGGCATGGTCGCGGTTCCTGGCGGGAACAGCGCCGAGTCGTCTACGAGCCGCGCGAACAGGGGAGGAATTCCACGGGGGCCGGGGGGCGTGAGTTCCACAGCGCTTGACACAAGGGACACGCTAGTAGCGTACGACAGCCGGACAAACCGGTCCGCAGGGCGGACACTTAGCCATTCCGCCAGTCGGCCCAATCGAAGATCTTCCACTTTTCCCGAAGGCAGGTTAGGCTCACCTAAGTAGGAGGTGGGCCAGTGACCGAGACAACCCTGCGCCGCCCGCCGGCGCCGACGGCCGCGGAACGCGCGAAGACCATCGCGTCCCGCGACTGTCCGGGAAACCTCATGCCGACCGGCGGGGGCGGCGGCGAGCGTGTCGTGCCGCATCTGCACCACGTGCACGCCAGCGGCAGCGTCAGCCTGCTCCTCCCCGACGATCACCCGCTGCTGGTGCGCGCGTCCGAGGCCGAGGTCGCGGTCATGTTCGAACTCGCCGACTGCGCCCCGGTCGACCTGCGCGAGCCCGTGCGCGGGCTGCTGTGGATCACCGGCTGGCTGCGCCCGCTGTCGCTCGCCGCGGCACGGGCCCGCGCGGTCGCGATCAGCGAGACGCGCGCGGACCCGAGGCTGCTCGACCTCGGCCACGGCATGACCCTGCTCCGCCTGACTCCCGCGTCACTCGTGCTCGCCGACGCGGAGGGCACACAGTCCTTGCGGCCCTACATGTTCAGCGCCGCCTCGCCCGACCCGTTCGTCAGCTACGAGCGGAACTGGCTGCGGCACCTGGAATCCGACCACCCGGACGTGGTCGAGCAGCTCGCCAGGCACATTCCCGAGGAGCTGCGCGGCGGGCGCATCCGGCCGCTCGGGCTCGACCGGTTCGGGCTGCGGCTGCGCGTGGAGGCGGAGTCCGGCGACCACGACGTGCGGCTGGCCTTCGCCAGACCGGTGGACAGCCCGCCACAACTCGCCGCCGAACTCCGCCGCCTGCTCGGCTGCCCATTCCTGCGAGCGAACCAGCGCGGTACGTCCTAGAACTCCGCAGTCGGGCGCACGGAAGCCCCGACTCGCGGACGCTGACGCCCCGATTCGCCAGCGACCGCCCGGCTCGCACGCCTGAGTCTCCACACTCGAGCGCGCCGAAACCCGCACTCGGGCACACGGAAGGGTCGACTCGGGCGCGCGGAAGGCTCGACTCGCGGACGGATCAGGAATCCGCGAGGTTCGGGGGGAAGCCGCCGGTGGCGATGGGGCCCCAGCTTTCGATGGTGACGCGGATGATGCTCTTGTTCTGCTTGCGCATCGCCTCGCGGTACTCGTCCCAGTCCGGGTGCTCGCCGGAGATGCAGCGGAAGTACTCCACCAGCGGTTCCAGCGCGTCGGGCATGTCGAGTACCTCGGCTTGGCCGTCGACCTGAACCCACGCTCCGTTCCACTCGTCGGAGAGCACGCAGAGCGACACCGCCGCGTTCCGCTTGGCGTTGACGGTCTTCGCGCGCTTCGGGTAGGTCGACGCGACGAGCCTGCCCTGCGGATCGATACCGCAGGTGAGCGGGGACAGCTGGGGGCGCCCGTCGGCGCGGGTGGTCATCAGGATGGCGCGGTGCCGGGGCCGGAGGAACTCGAGCAGTTCCTCGCGGCCGACCCGGTCCGCGGTCGCGATCTTCGGTGCCATGTCTGCAGACGGTAACGTGCGGTCGTGACGTCCCTCACCCGCGACTGGCTGCGCCCGGACCGGCCCGAGCTGCCCGAACCGGTCATCGAGGACGACGAGCGCCGCCGGATCAAGATCGAGATCTGGATCGTCTTCGGCA
>Ga0164243_10007750_pt1 | contig 15974 bp, 14 predicted proteins | sample OricompcompostOP_FD_108781 | JGI IMG/M metagenome (GOLD analysis project Ga0164243, IMG submission 108781) | Organic Plus compost microbial communities from Emeryville, California, USA - Original compost - Organic plus compost (OP) | ecosystem: Engineered > Solid waste > Mixed feedstock >...
ACCAGCCACTCGCTCACGCAGGGGCCGCCGACTCAGAGGTAGAAGCCGCCGGGGGCCGACGCGGTCTGGCTCGACACCGCGGGGGTGCCGTCGCGGAGCGCCAACAGCTCCGCCAGCGTCGCGCCGTAGGCCCCGACGCCGGCCGAGGTACCGAGCCAGGCGGTCGCCTGGTCGTACGGCAGGGGACCGACCTCGATCCGGGCCATGCACCGGCCCGGACGCAGGACCGCGGGGTGGAGCCGGCCGATCGGCTCGTTGGTGGTCACCGCCACGATCACCTTGCCGCCCTGGCCGAGCAGACCGTCGGTGAGGTTGAGCAGGCGGGACAGCTGCGGCGAGGACTGGACGCCGTCGCCACGGATGAGGTCGTCGCTGTCCTCGAGGAGCAGCAGGCGCCACTTGCGGTCGTCGCCGGGAGAGCGCGTGCCGGCGGCGACCTTCGCGAGGTATCCCGGGTCGGTGAAGAGCTGCTGGGGATCGATGACGAAGTCGGCCTGGCACCAGTCACGCCAGGCACGGGCCAGGGCACGCAGGGCCGTGGTCTTTCCGGTGCCGGGAGCGCCATGCATGATCAGCAGGCGGCCGTTGACCGTCGTGGGGGTGAGCGCCACCAGGCGGTCGATCGCCTCGCTGGCGCGGGTCTCGTAGTTGGCCCGGATGCTGGACCACTCGTCGCAGGCGACGTTCCGGGCCGTGCGGGTCGGGCCCATCTGCGACTGGTGCCAGAAGCCGATCTCGACCTCGGCGTTGTCGACGGCGACCTTCTCGGTGGCGCCGGCCACGCACTGGTCGAGCACCGAGGCGGCCAGATCCTCCGTCTCGGCGGTCACGGTGATCGAGGCGCCACCCGTGCGCCAGCGGACGGCGCGGACCGTCCAGCCGTCGCCGATCGCGAGGCGGGCGTCGCGGCCCTCGTCGACCGCGACCCGCGCCAGCCGCGCACCGGGCGGGATGAGCGCCGCGTCGGAGCGGACCCGGTCGAGGCGCTTGGTGCGGGCCCACGGCTGCTCGCCGGAGACGAAGTGGGAGAGCGCGAGGGCGTCGACGACATCGGACGGCACGTCCATGTCGTCGAAGTGCAGGATGCGACCCAGGGGACCGGTGTGATCAGGGGCACCGGCACCGGAACCCAGGGAGGTTCGGGCGTCGAGCATTAACCGATAGTGACTGGTCGGTGGGGGTAACGTCCAGAGCTAATCCGATTTGTCGTACGGCACACGTTACTTTAAGTAATCAAAACGCTACGGTGGCAGGAGTGCGTGCTTGATCACCTTGCCGGTCGCCGTGCGGGGAAGCGCCGTCACGAAGACCACGTCGCGCGGCACGGCGAAGCGGGCCAGCCGAACGCGGACGTGCTCCCGAACCTCCTCCGCCGGCAGATCCGCGCCGGGCTGCAGCGCGATGTACGCGGCGAGGGCCTGGCCCCGGTCGCGGTCCGGCACCCCCACGACGGCCACCTCGCGCACCTCCGGCAGCGCGGCCAGCACGTCCTCCACGGCGGCGGGATGGACGTTCTCGCCGCCGACGATCACCATGTCGTCCTCGCGTCCTTCGACCCGGACCATCCCGTCCCGGTCGAGGCGCCCGAGATCGCCCGTGGCGAGCAGTCCGTCACGGGACTCCACGGACGAACCCGTCGTGTATCCGTCGAAGAGCATCTCGTTGCCGACGAAGATTCGCCCGACCGTGCCGGGCGGCACCGGCTCACCGGACGGCGACAGGATCACGACCCGCGTCCCGTGCGCCGGACGTCCGGCCGTCGACGGCGAGCGCCGCAGGTCGGCCGGTGTCGCGATCGTCGCCCACGACACCTCGGTGGACCCGTAGAGGTTGTAGAGCACCTCCCCGTTGACGTCCATGAACCGGGTCGCGAGATCACCCGGCAGCGCCGACCCGCTCACCGCCACCACCCGCACGCCGGGCAGCACGAGGTCCGCCTCCAGCAACCTCTCGAGCATCACCGGTACGGCGAACAGCGCCGCGCACCGGTGCCGCCGCAGAAGATCCACAGTGGACGAGGGCGAGAACCGGCGGGACAGCACCACCATGGCGCGCAGTGCGACGGCCACCTGGAGCGCCGCGTACCCCCACGTATGGAACAGCGGCGCCGCGATCAGCATGCGGTCGTGCGCGTGGACCGGGATCCGGTCGATGATCGTCGCCAGCGGCCCCAGCCCGGCCGGGTTCTGCCGGCGTGCCCCTTTCGGCGTGCCTGTGGTGCCCGACGTGAGGACGATCGTCCGCCCGCTCCGCTCCGGCGGCCGCACCGGCCCGGGCGGCGCAGCGGCCGCCACCTCCTCCAGCCGGCCGGCGTCGAGCGCGGGCCCGGGCGGTGCCGGGAACTCCGCGTCGTGGATCACCAGCCGCAGGTCGTGCCCGCGCGCCACGGAGGCGACCTGCGCCGCAGAGAACGCGGTGTTGACGAGCACGGCATCGGCGCCGAGCAGGGCAAGGGCCACAGTGGACAGGACAAAGCCGCGATGGTTGCGGCAGAGCACGCCGACGGCGTCACCCGGGCCGATCCCGTGCTCCGCCCGCAGCGCACGCGCGAGGCCGGCGGCGCGGTCCCGCAGCGCGGCGTAGGTGAGCGGCGCGGGACCGTCGTCGACCAGCGCCACCCGTCCCGGATCCCGGGCGGCGGCCTGCATCACCTCGCCGCCGAGCCCGAAACCCCAGGTGCGCAGCGCCGCCAGCTGGGCCGCGACGCGCAGCGGCGGGCCCGGCGAGAGCAACCCCCGCCGCTGGAGGGTGAGGAGAAGGTGCGCGGCTCCGGTCACCGGATCTGGTGGCCCGAGATGGCTCGGGAGACCACCAGCCGCTGGATCTCTGACGTCCCCTCGAAGATCGTGTAGATCTTGGCGTCGCGGTACCACCGCTCGACGGGGTGGTCGCGCACGAATCCCGCGCCGCCGAGGAGTTGGACGGCCTTCGACGTCACCGAGACGGCGACCTCGCCGGCCCGCAGCTTCGACATCGAGCCCTCGCCGGCCTCGAACGGGCGGTTGTTGCGGCCCATCCAGGCGGCCCGCCACACCAGCAGGCGGGCGGCGTCGATGTCGGTGCGCATGTCGGCGAGCGCGAACGCCACGCCCTGGTTCTCGATGATCGGCCGGCCGAACTGGACGCGGTTCTTCGCGTAGTCGAGGGCGTACTCGTACGCGGCGCGGGCCACGCCGATCGCCTGTGCGCCAACTGTCGGCCGGGTCATCTCGAACGTCCGCATCGCCGCCGACGACTGTGCCCGCTCGCCACTGCGGGCCCGGTCGAGCCGGGCGAGCAGCGCCTCCCGCCCGCCGAGCAGGCAGCGGCCGGGGACGCGGACGTCGTCCAGGAAGACGTCCGCCGTGTGGGAGGCGCGCAGTCCGAGCTTGCGCAGCTTCGGCGACCCGGTCAGACCGCGCGTGCCCGGCGGCACCACGAAGGCGGCCTGGCCGCGTGCCCCGAGGGAGGGGTCGACGGAGGCGGTGACCACGTGGACGGCGGCGATGCCGCCGTTGGTCGCGTACGCCTTCTGTCCATTGAGGACCCACTCGTCGGCGGCCTCGTCGTAGACCGCGCGGGTACGCATCGCGGCGACGTCGGAGCCGGCCTCCGGCTCGGTCGAGCAGAACGCGGCCACCGCCGGCTCGTCCGGTGTGCCGAAGCACTGCGGCACCCACTCCAGGAACTGGTCGGGCGTGCCGGTGTTGTAGATGGCGGCCACCGCGAGGGACGTGCCCATGATCGCCAGCCCGATTCCGGCGTCGCCCCAGAACAGCTCCTCGCTCGCGATCGGCAGCGACAGGCCGGTCGGGTCGCCGTACGCGTTGACCAGGAACTCGAGGCCGTAGAGCCCGACCTTCGCCGCCTCCTGGATCACCGGCCAGGGCGTCTCCTCACGGGCGTCCCACTCGGCGGCGGCTGGGCGCACGACGTCGGCGGCGAAGCCGTGCACCCAGTCGCGTAGCTCGCGCTGCTCCTCACTGAGGTCGAGCGAGAACTCCGCCATGGCGGCTCACGCCTTGGGGATGTCGAACAGGTTCGCGATGTTGGCGGCCAGCCCGAGGTCGCCCTTGGCCTTCAGCTTCCCGGTCATGAACATCATCACCGGGTTGCCGTTGCCGGAGACGATCTTGAGGAAGTCGACGGGGCCCATCGTCAGCGCCAGCCGGGGGTCGCGCGAGGGGGTGTTGTTGACCGTGCAGGCACCGTTCTCGATGAGCACCTCGTAGGTGTCGCTGCCGCCGTCCGGCCGGTCGGTGATCGTCCAGTGGATGGCGGCGCTGGTGCTTCCGGCGCGGTCGGCGCGGAACAGCGCCGGCATGCGCTCGAAGACCTGGTCGAGGATCTTGCCGCGGGCGTCGCTCCGCATGATCTCGGCGATCTGGGCGTCGGGCGTGGACTTGACCAGCTGGGCGAACTGCTGGGGGTCGACCGACGCGAACTTGGTCGGGTCGAAGTCGGACATCGCGGCGCTACCTCTCAAAGCGAATTTGCCTACTCTTGAGTAACCCTACGCACGAGTAGATATGCTGGCAAGCGTGGCGAGCGGGCCGACCTTCAAACGCCTCCCGCGCGCCGTCCGCGAGCAGCAGATGCTCGACGCGGCGGTGCGGATCTTCTCGCGGCAGGGGTTCCACGAGGCGAGCATGGACGAGATCGCCGAGGAGGCCGGCATCTCCAAGCCCATGGTCTACGCGTACCTCGGCAGCAAGGACGACCTCTTCCTCGCCTGCATCCACCGCGAGGGCACCCGCCTGCTGGAGGCGATCGTCGCGGAGGTGGGCGACGACCTGCCCGCCGACGAGCAGCTCTGGCGGGGCCTGCGCGGCTTCTTCCGGTTCGTCGGCGCGCACCGCGACGGGTGGGCCGTGCTCTACCGCCAGGCGAGCGGCCGCCAGCCGTTCGCCCGTGACCTCGCCGCGCTGCGGGCCCGGATCGTCGAGGTGGTCGCCGGCATGTTCCAGAAGGTCGTGGTCGCGCACGGGGGCCAGGCGCGGGAGTCCGATCTCACCGCGGCCGCGTACGCCCTGGTCGGCGCGGCCGAGTCGCTCGCCGACTGGCTCGCCGACAACCCCGGCGCCGACCCGGACAAGTCGGCGGCCCGGCTGATGAACGTCACCTGGCTCGGGGCTAGGCAGCTGCTGCGCGGCGAACTCTGGCAGCCCAGTTCGGCCTGAGCACCTGCTTGTCGGTGGCCGTCGGCCCGTGCGACGTGACCACCACCGGCACGCGCAGTGCCCGCGACACCGCCTGCGGCCAGTCGACCGGCGGGCCGGCGTACCGCGGCGTGGTTCGCAGCAGCCGGCGGGTCAGCAGCTCCTGGCGGGCGAGGTCGCCGCGCCGTCCGGGGACGATCCGGTCGGTCCAGTCGTACGCCTCACAGAACCGCAGGGCAGGCCCCGCCAGGTCGAGGTGGGTCAGCGCGATCCCGTCCACCCCGCCGGCCACCTCCAGGGCGTACCGGTGGGCGACGGCGTCGAAGTGCCCGAACCGGAACCGGCCCTGCCAGCGGTTGGTCGGGTTGTGCGGGTCCACGAACGGCAGTGACGGGTCCTCGGTGACCAACGGGCCGGCGCCGTGCCGCGTCGTCACGATCCGCAGCACGCCGAGCCGGGTCGCCGTGCCCGCGTAGCCGGCCTCCGCCAGCAGTGTCTCGGCGTTGGCGAACGTCGTCGTGCTCCACGTCGTGTACGGGTGGAACCCGTGCCACTCGTCGAGCAGCACGCCCTGCGCTCCCTCGAAGACGACGGGCCCGACGCCGAGCAGGTGGCCCAGGAACCCCGGGCTGACGATCGTGACCCGCGAGCCGAACGCCGCGAACGCGCGCACCGTGGCGTCGACCGGCGGCCCGCCGAGCGGGCCCAGCTCCTCTTCGAGGCGCTGCCGCAGCAGCCGGAGCTTGTCGCCGAGCACCGCGGGCGTGCGGGCGTCCGACACCCGCGGTGCGTCGGCGGGGTGGGCGAGGCTGTACGCCACCGTCTCGCCCACCCCCTTCCCACAGGACCCATGCCGGTGAGCCCCGCGGGCGATCTCCCGTGCCTGGTTCGCGGCCCGGTGGTAGGGCGTCGCGAGCAGCGCGTCACCGTCCACCGTCAGCAGCCGGAACGGGTCGCGCACGCCGAGCGTCGCCAGGTGGTCGGCCTCGACCGCCAGCGCGAGCGGGTCGACCACCATGAACCGCGACAGGTGGGTGTGCACTCCGCGCAGCGTGCCGGAGCCGAACTGCGCGAACACGTGCTCCCGGCCGTCGGGCAGGACGACCGAGTGGCCGGCCTGCCCGCCCCCGTTGTACCGCACCACCGCGGCCACCGGCCGGCCCTGGACGCCCGTCGCGCACAGCCAGTCCACGACGGTGCCCTTGCCCGCGTCGCCGAATCCCAGGTCGGCCACCAGCACGTGGGTCATAGCCGGCTGATCCGGTCGTCGCCCTGGAGCGTGCCGGGCAGGCCCCAGGTGGAGAGCACACGGCCGCCGCGCGCCACCGGCGCGAGCGCGTTCGAGACCGAGGCGGTGACGGTGCTGCCCACCTCCGCCAGGTCGGCGAGCCCGGCGTCGAGGTCGATCGCGTCCTCGCCAAGCCCGACGGTCAGCGCGATGGTCTCGCACACCGCGGCGGGGTCGTCCAGCTCGAGCGCGTTCTGGCCGAGCAGGTCGCGCCAGAAGCTGAGGACCTTCGGGTTGCCCGCGTGGCCGGCGCCGTGCGGGACCAGGAAGTACGTGTCATACCGGCGGCGCACCTCGCTGACGATCCGGCGCAGCGGGATGTCCTCGTGCAGGTCGTCGCCGATGATGTTGCGGACCTCGCGGGCCTTGACCCGGTCGTAGGCCAACTCGTCGCCGATGACGAACAGGTAGCCCCGCCGGCCGCGCTTGGCGAAGCAGTCGATCTCGGTGTGCCGGGCCATGAAGTAGAGCGCGAGTTCGTACGACTCGGTCATCTGGCCGCCGCCGCCACCCTCCAGCACGATCCGCCCGAGGTCGTCGTCCATGCGGTTGTCGGACTCGAACTGGCCGATCTGCAGCGGCACCCGGTCGCAGGTGGCGTCGCCGATCGCGCCGAACATGATCTGCGGGTCGCGGGCGTAGCTCTTGCGCAGCAGCAGGCCGAGCAGCTTGGGCAGCTTGGTCTGCAGCACGCGCGGGACGTCGCGCATCGAGCCGGTGACGTCGAAGAGCACGGCGATGGAGATCGACTCCGGGTGCTCGGCCGAGTCGCGGCTCTCGCGGACGGCGCCGCGCGGGTCGAGCTGCGGGTGGACGGTGCGCGCGCCGCTGTCGCTGTAGGCGAACGCGCTCCTGCCGGTCGACCGCCGGTAGCGGTCGGCGGCGTCGTAGACATCGGTGGACCAGACTCCGCTGCCCATCGCGGGCCTCCTAAAGGTGTAGTGGGCGGAAGGTTCGGGCTCCGTAGAGCCGTTCGAGGACGTCGTCCAGCTCGGCGAGCAGCCGCCACGCGTCGTCGGGACGAGCGCCAGGGGACGGGAGGGTGCAACCGGCGGCGAAGGCGAGCAGCGGCGCCGGTGCCCGGTCACCCATCAGCGCGGTCATGCACCGCGTGGCCATCGCGATGTCGGTGCCCGGCCGGGGGATCTGTCGCTTGTGGACCTCGGGGGGATACCAGTCGGCGTAGCGCGGGACGACCGCGGGCACGTGGTCCATGCTGTCGACCACCGAGTAGCACCAGTCGACGAGCACGACGCCGTGCTCCGTCGGCTCGATCAGGACGTGCTCGGGCAGCACCGCTCCATGGACGACGCCGGCCCGGTGCGAAAGGCCGAGCGCCACCAGCAGCCGGCGCCACATCCACGCGACGTCGCGCGGGTCTAGGCCGTCGGGGCGGCGGCGCGCCACCTCGGCGAGGCTCATCAGGTGTGGCGCGCTGCCGAGCACGTTGATCCGTCGCTCCGCGCCGGTGGCCGGCTCCCGGTGCCGGAAGGTGTCCACCAGCCGGGGCACGTAGGGCAGGTAGCGCGGGTCGCCTTGCTCGGCGATCCGGCGCAGCGCGCGGACCTCGCGCTCGATCAGGTCGTTGTTGGCCGGGCGGCGCGGTTGCTTGAGGAACTGGCCGGCGCCGAGCCCGTACAGGTTGGCGATGTCGCCGGCGTGGGTGACGGCCCCCACGCGGTAACCGCCGAAGACGACCGTGCCCCGTGCCCGCCAGCGGGTGGTCAGCGTGACGAACGCCTCGGTCGCGGCGGCGCGGGTGCCGGCCTCGACCCGATCGGGGTGCAGCACGGCGGCGAGCCGCAGGTAGCGCCGGTGCGGGTCTTCGGTGCCGAACAGGTCCTCGTCGGTGTGCGCCTCGTTCACCAGGCGGATGGCGTCGTGGACGTCGGTCATCGCACCGTCTCCTCCCGGGCGGGACGCAGCAGCGCCGGGTGCAGGAGGCGGGCGTCGCCGGCCCGGTAGAGCTTGGCCCGGGGGCCGCCGCGCGGGCCGCCGTGCTCGGTGGTGTTGCCGGTGCTCTCCACCAGGCCCGGAACCGAGAGCACCTTGCGGTGGAAGTTGCCGGCGTGCAGCGGGTGGCCCCAGACGGTCTCGTAGACCGCGCGCAGCTCGGCGATCGTGAACTCCTCGCCGACGAAGCGGGTGGCCAGCGGCGTGTACTCCAGCTTGGAACGGGCTCGCTCCAGGCCGTCCTCGACGATCCGCCGGTGGTCGAAGGCCAGCTCCCGGCTGGTCAGCGCGGTGATCGGCAGCCATTCGGCGTCACCCGCGTCGGTGCCGGCCGACGGCTCGGGCAGGTCCGGCGCGAAGGCGAGGTAGGCGACCGAGACGATCCGCATCCGAGGGTCGCGGTCGGGCTCGCCGTAGGAGGCGAGCTGCTCGAAGTGGACCCGGCGCAACGGCTCGCCGCCGAGGCCGGTCTCTTCGGCGAACTCGCGCCGGGCGGCGGCGGTGAGGTCCTCCTCCGGCCGGACGAAGCCACCGGGCAGTGCCCAGAAACCGGCGAACGGCGGGTACGCCCGCTGGATGAGCAGCACGTGCAGGGCGGCGTCGCGGATCGTGAACGCCACCACGTCGACCGTCACCGCGACCGCCGGGTAGGCCCGGGGGTCGTACCCCGCCAGGAACTCCTGCTCATTCACCGCGCCATGTCCTTCTCTGTCTAAGAACAACTCACAATGAGAATAACCCCGGGCACGCGGTGGGGCAAGAGGGGTCGATGGGAGAACTAGCGGATCGTGCCGGTGAGGTGCGGTGCGCCGCTCCTCGGGTCGTGCAACGCGAACGTCTCGCCCGGCGTCGCCGAGAACGCGACGGTGCCGGGCAGCAGGATCGGACGCTTGAACGACACGTCCACCGTGTACGCGTCGGGCAGCCGGCCGTCGAGCGCCGCCAGGCAGCGGGCCTTGCTCCACATGCCGTGCGCGATCGGCCGCGGGAAGCCGAACAGCCTGGCGCCGAGGCGGGAGGTGTGGATCGGGTTGCGGTCGCCCGAGACCCGGGCGTAGTCGACGCCGACCCGCGCCGGTACCCGCCATGTGGCCGACGCCGGCGGCGGCACGTCACGCGGGCCGGACCCCGAGCCGCGGCCTGACCCGCCGCCGCGTCCGCGCCGCAGGTAGGTCGACACGTCGCGCCAGACCTCCTCGCCGTCGACGCTGGCCGTCGCGACGATGTCGAACTGCCGCCCGCGCTCGTGCGGCCGCAGGTCGGCCGCGCGCACCGACAGGTCGAGCCGCTCCGCCGCGTGGATCGGACGCGCGACCGTGATCCGGTTTGCGATGTGCACCAGGCCCACCGCGGGGAACGGGAAGTCGTCGGCCGTCATCAGCCGCATCGCGAGCGGATAGGCCAGGACGTGCGGGTACGTCGCCGGCAGCGTGTCGGTCAGCCGGAAGCCGCAGACCCGGTCGTACTCCGCGAGCCGGCCCCGGTCGACGGTCACCCCGCGCAGCACCAGCTCGACCGCCGGCAGCACCTCGATCGGCGGACGCTTGTCGGTGCCCGGGACGAGCCCGATGCGGGGCACCATCCGGATCACCGCCCGCCGGTACAGCGGCCCGAGCGAGGGCGTACCGCGCAGCTCCTCGATCGACATCACGCACCGAGCCACATCTGCCCGCACACGCGGACCACCGCGCCGGTGATGCCGCCGGAGCCCGGTGCGGCCAGCCACGCGATCGTCTCGGCGACGTCGACCGGCAGGCCGCCCTGCGACATGCTGTTGAGACGGCGACCGACCTCACGCGGGCCGAGCGGCATCCGGGCGGTCATCCGGGTCTCGATGAATCCCGGCGCCACCGCGTTGATGGTGACGCCCTGCGCGGCGAGGACCGGCGCCGTCGACTGCACCAGCCCGATCACGCCGGCCTTGGAGGTCGCGTAGTTCGTCTGGCCCCGGTTGCCGGCGATGCCGCTGGTCGACGACACCGACACGATCCGCCCGCCGGCGGGCAGCAGCGGCACGAGCGCGTCGTTGATCCGCTCCTGGCTCGACAGGTTGACGTCGATGACGGAGTCCCACTGCTGGGCCGACATGCGGCCGAGCGTCTTGTCGCGGGTGATGCCCGCGTTGTGCACCACGACGTCGACCCGGCCGTGCCGGGCGGACAGGTACGCGGCGAGCTTGGACGGCGCGTCCGGCGCAGTCAGGTCGAGCTGCAGCGCGGAGCCGCCGATCTCGTTCGCGACCCGGGCCAGCGACTCGCCCGCCGCCGGCACGTCGAGCGCCACGACCTCGGCGCCGTCGCGGGCGAGCACGCGCGCGATCGCCGCGCCGATGCCCTGGGCGGCGCCGGTCACCAGCGTGACCTTGCCGGCCAGCGGGTTTTCCCAGTCCGTGCCGGTCGGTGCGTGCGACTGACTGATCCGGATCACCTGCCCCGAGACGTAGGCCGAGCGTCCGGAGAGCAGGAAGCGCACGGTCGACTCGACGGCATCCTCCGCGCCGGGGGCGACATAGACGAGCTGGGAGGTCATGCCGCGGCCGAACTCCTTGCCGATGCTGCGGGTGAGGCCCTCCAGGGCACGCTGCGCCGTGGCCTCGCGTGGCGACCCGCACGCCTCGGGCGGTGTGCCGAGAACGATCACCCGGCCGCTCGGCGCCAGCGTCCGCGCGTTGGCGTGGAAGAACTCGTAGAGGTGGTGCAGTCCCGGGGACTCGGTGACGCCGGTCGCGTCGAACACCAGCCCCGAGTACGGCGGGCCGCCGTCGACCGCGATCCCCGCCGCGGTCAGCAGCTTGCGTACCGGATCCTCCAGCCGTCCGCCCGGTGCGGCGCCGAGCAGGACCGGCGCCGTGACCACCGGATCTCCCGGCCGGTAGCGGCGCAACCGCGGCGGCGCCGGCAGCCCCAGCCGCTTGACGATCGCCCGGCCGGGCCCGGAGTTGGCGAAGCTCGCATAGCGGTCGCTCATATCTGTAGCCTACTCATGAGTAACCGGTGAGGGAGGCGTCTGATGGAAGCCAGAAGAGCCGCGATCGTCGGGGGCAACCGGATCCCGTTCGCCCGCTCCAACAGCCGCTACGCCGCGGCGAGCAACCTGGACATGCTGACCGCCGCCCTCGACGGCCTGGTCGCCCGGTTCGGGCTGGCCGGCGAGCGGCTGGGCGAGGTGGTCGCGGGTGCCGTCCTCAAGCACTCCCGCGACTTCAACCTCACCCGCGAGGCCGTGCTCGGCTCCAAGCTCGACCCGCACACACCGGCGTACGACATCCAGCAGGCCTGCGGCACCGGGCTGGAGGCGGCGATCCTGGTGGCCAACAAGATCGCCCTCGGCCAGATCGACGCCGGTGTCGCCGGCGGCGTGGACACGACCTCGGACGCGCCGCTCGCGCTCAACGAGGACCTGCGCCGCACCTTGATCGAGATGAACGCGGCGCGGTCGCTCGGTGCGCGGCTGCGGGCGGCGGCGCGGCTGCGACCGAGCCAGCCGTTCCGGCCGGAGATGCCGCGCAACGCCGAGCCGCGCACCGGCCTGTCGATGGGCGACCACGCGGCGATCACCACCCTCCGCTGGGGGATCGACCGTCAGGCTCAGGACGAGATCGCGCTCGCGTCGCACCAGCGCCTCGCGGCCGCGTACGACCGGGGCTTCTTCGACGACCTGATGACCCCGTACCTGGGGCTGACCCGCGACCAGAACCTGCGGCCGGACACGTCGATGGCGAAGCTGGCCAAGCTCAAGCCGGTGTTCGGCACGCGCGGGCCGGACGCCGAGCGGGCCACGATGACCGCGGGCAACTCCTCGCCGCTCACCGACGGCGCCTCCACCGTGCTGCTCGCCAGCGACGAGTGGGCGGCGGAGCACCGGCTGCCGGTGCTCGCCCATTTCGTCGACGCGGAGACGGCCGCGGTCGACTTCGTCCACGGCGACGAGGGCCTCCTGATGGCGCCGGCGTACGCGGTGCCGCGGCTGCTGGCCCGCAACGGCCTGACCCTGCAGGACTTCGACTTCTACGAGATCCACGAGGCGTTCGCGTCGCAGGTGCTGGCGACCCTCGCCGCCTGGGAGTCGCCGGAGTTCTGCAAGGAGCGGCTGGGCCTCGACGCTCCGCTCGGATCGATCGACCGCTCGAAGCTCAACGTCAACGGCTCGTCACTCGCCGCCGGCCACCCGTTCGCCGCGACCGGGGGCCGGATCGTGGCGACGCTGGCGAAGCTGCTGGCCGAGAAGGGCGGCGGCCGCGGCCTCATCTCCATCTGCGCCGCCGGCGGACAGGGCGTCGTCGCGATCCTGGAGCGCTGACCCTCAAATAAGTGTTTGACAGTGTGCGCGGGAGCCGCGCACACTGTCCAACATGTCTTTGGACAAGCCGGACGACACCGCGAAGCTGCGCGCGCTGGCCCATCCGCTGCGGCTGCGCATCCTGTCTCTGCTGACCGGCTCCGCCATGACCGCGGCCGAGGTCGCCCGCGAGCTGGGCCTGACCCACGCCAACGCCAGCTACCACCTGCGCCACCTGCTCGCCGCGGGCCAGATCGAGATCGCCGGCGAGGAGCGCATCCGCGGCGGCGTCGCCAAGCGCTACCGGCACGACCCCGAGGCCGACTTCAACCGGCCCAAGGCCGACCCGCCCCCCGGCGACCCCCGGCCGACCCCGGATCACCTGCTGTTCTACGAGGCGTTGGCGGCCGAGCTGCGCCGCCGCTCGCGCGGGATGATCCGCGCGCGGGCACACCTCACCGACGCGGAGCTGTGGGTCTCGCCGGAGGCCTACGCCGAGGTCGAGAAGCAGCTCACCAAGGCCAGCCGCGCGCTGCACCGCGCCGCGGTCGCCCCCCGCACCCCCGGCGCCGTGCGCGTGGGTGCCACGTTCGCCCTCTTCAGAATGGACCCCGACGCCCGATGACCGAAACGCTCCCGGCCGCGCCACCCACCCAAGAGGACAGACCCCGCCCGGGAACGCTGGCACCCCTGCGCCACCCCGCGTTCCGCTTCCTCGTCGCCGGTCGCACCGTGACCATGGCCGGCAACGCGGTCGCCCCCATCGCGCTCGCCTTCGCCGTGCTCGACCTCACCGGCTCGGCCCGCGACCTCGGCCTCGTCGTCGGCGTGCGGTCGCTCGCCAACGTGCTCTTCGTGCTCTTCGGCGGCGTGATCGCCGACCGCCTGCCGCGCCACCTGGTGATGGTCGGCACCTGCGTCCTCGCCGCGCTCACCCAGGCCGCCGTGGCGACCGCCGTCCTCACCGGCACCGCCACGATCCCGCTCCTGGTCGCCCTCTCCGCGGTCAACGGGCTCGCCGCCGCCCTCGCGTTCCCGGCGGCCTCGGCCCTCGTGCCGCAGACCGTTCCGGCCGAGGTGCGCCAGCAGGCCAACGCGATCAACCGGCTGGCGTTCAACGCCGCCATGATCGGCGGGGCCTCGCTCGGCGGCGTCCTCGTCTCGGAGGTCGGCCCCGGCTGGGGGCTCGCCGTCGACGCCGCCACGTTCGGCGTCGCCGCCGTGCTGTTCGCGCTGGTCCGGGTGCCGCGGGCCACCGCCGCCGCGCCGGCCGAGCGCACCGGCGTCTTCGCCGACCTCCGGATCGGCTGGAGCGAGTTCGCCGGCCGCACCTGGCTCTGGGTGGTCGTCGCCGGCTTCTGCGTGATCAACGCCGCCGTCTCCGGCGCGATGAACGTCCTCGGCCCGGTCGTCGCCGACGAGACCTTCGGCCGCAAGACCTGGGGTCTGGTGCTCGCCGTCCAGACCGCCGGCATGATCGTCGGCGCGCTCCTGGCCATGCGGGTACGCGTCCGCCGGTTCCTCTTCTACGGCGTCCTCTGGTGCGGCGCGGACCTGTTGCTGGTGCTCGCCCTCGGCCTCACCCCCTACGTCGTGCCGCTGCTGCTCACGGGGTTCGTGGTGGGGTTCGCCCTGGAGCAGTTCGCGGTCGCCTGGGACACCTCGATGCAGGAGCACGTGCCCGGCGACATGCTTGCCCGCGTCTACTCGTACGACATGCTCGGCTCGATCCTCGCCATGCCGATCGGTCAGATGGCGGCGGGCCCCCTGGCGGAGTGGTTCGGCGTGCGCGAGACGCTGGTCGGCGCGGCCGTGCTCTGCGGCGTCGCCACCCTCGCCATGCTCGCGAGCCGTGACGTCCGTCGCCTCCCACACGCGATCTAGGTTCTGGCCCGGGTGGAAGAATGGCCGGGTGACCCAGGTGCCCAACGTCCTCGCCGCCCGCTACGCCTCGCCCGACCTCGTCGCGCTCTGGTCGCCGACCGAGAAGGTGCGGATGGAGCGCCGGCTCTGGATCGCGGTGCTGGAGGCGCAGCGCGACCTCGGCGTCCCGGTGCCGGACGGCGTGGTCGAGGCGTACCGCGCGGTGCTCGACGACGTCGACCTGGAGTCGATCGCGGCCCGCGAACGGGTCACCCGCCACGACGTCAAGGCACGCATCGAGGAGTTCGCGGCCCTCGCCGGACACGAGCACATCCACAAGGGGATGACCTCCCGCGATCTCACCGAGAACGTCGAGCAACTGCAGATCCGGGCGTCGCTGGAGCTGGTGCGCGACCGCGTCGTCGCCGCGCTCGCCCGCCTGGCCCGGCTCGCCGTCGAGCACGACAACCTCGTGATGGCCGGCCGCTCGCACAACGTGGCGGCGCAGGCCACCACGCTCGGCAAGCGGTTCGCGTCAGCGGGGGAGGAGCTGCTGATCGCGTACCAGCGGCTCGACGACCTGATCGGCCGCTACCCGCTGCGGGGCATCAAGGGGCCGGTCGGCACCGCCGCGGACCAGCTCGACCTCTTCGACGGCGACGCGGGCAAGGTCGCCGAGCTGGAGCGCCGGGTCGCCGACCACCTCGGCTTCCCCGCGGTGCTCGCCAGCGTGGGGCAGATCTACCCGCGCTCCCTGGACCTCGACGTCGTCACCGCGCTCGCCCAGGTGGTCGCGGCGCCGAGCAGCCTCGCCACCACGATCCGGCTGATGGTCGGCCAGGAGCTCGCCACCGAGGGCTTCCGCCCCGGCCAGGTGGGATCGAGCGCGATGCCGCACAAGATGAACACCCGCTCCAGCGAGCGGGTCAACGGCCTCGCGGTCGTCGTGCGCGGCTACGTGTCGATGATCGGTGAGCTGGCCGGCGACCAGTGGAACGAGGGCGACGTCTCCGACTCCGTGGTGCGCCGGGTCGCGCTGCCGGACGCGTTCTTCGCCACCGACGGCCTCTTCCAGACGTTCCTCACGGTGCTCGACGAGTTCGGGGCGTACCCGGCCGTGGTGGCCCGCGAGCTCGACCGCTACCTGCCGTTCCTGGCCACGACCAAGATCCTGGTCGCCGCGGTACGCCGGGGCGTCGGCCGCGAGACGGCGCACGAGGTGATCAAAGAGCACGCGGTCGCGGTGGCGCTCGCGATGCGCGAGAAGGGGACCACCGACAACGATCTCTTCGATCGCCTGGCCGCCGACGGGCGGCTGGGACTGCGCCGGGCCGAGATCGACGAATTGGTGGCGGACCGTGCCGCGTTCGTGGGCATGGCCGGTGCGCAGGTCGCGGCCGTCGTCGACAAGATCGGCGAGGTGGTGCGCGCGCATCCGGACGCCGCCGGCTACA
>Ga0164243_10007751_pt1 | contig 15972 bp, 14 predicted proteins | sample OricompcompostOP_FD_108781 | JGI IMG/M metagenome (GOLD analysis project Ga0164243, IMG submission 108781) | Organic Plus compost microbial communities from Emeryville, California, USA - Original compost - Organic plus compost (OP) | ecosystem: Engineered > Solid waste > Mixed feedstock >...
GCAGCCCTTGGTGTTGTTTCGGCAAAGTGAGGTCTCCTCTCGCAGAGGCCGGAAAGCAATGAGTTGAGACAGATTGTGCCAGGAAACGTCAGGTCGCCGTTAACGGGGCGGCCTGTTCCGGCCCGAACCGGGCCACCGTGCGCGCCAGCTCATCATGCCAACGGCCTTTTTGCTCGTCGGAAACAAAGCTGGCGTCAAAGCTGTTTTTCGCTAACTGCACGGCGTGGCTTGCTCCCAATTGGGGCAGCGCTTGGAACGTTTCTACGAAATTCTGATTGAGATAGCCGCCGAAATAAGCCGGATCATCCGAGTTCACTGTCACGCACAGACCCGCCTCCAGCAGCGTCGCCATATTGTGAGCGGCCATCGTATCGAAGACGCACAGCTTGATATTGGACAGCGGGCAGACCGTCAACGGAATACGTTCGCGCGCCAGACGTTCGACCAGCAGCGGGTCATCGACACAGCGCACGCCATGATCGACACGTTCCGCGCCCAGCAGATCCAGCGCGTCGCGGATGTAATCGGCCGGGCCTTCCTCGCCTGCATGCGCCACGATGCGCAAACCCAGTTCGCGGCACCGGCCAAAGACACGCGCGAATTTTTCCGGCGGATTGCCGCGTTCGCTGCTATCGAGTCCAACGCCGATAAAATGCTCACGATAAGGCAGCGCCTGCTCTAGCGTATCGAACGCGTCGGCCTCGCTCAGATGACGCAGGAAACACAGGATCAGCGCGCTGCTGATGCCCAACTCCTCGCGCGCGGTATTGCAGGCGCGCGTCAGGCCGCGGATCACTGTTCCTATCGGAACGCCGCGCCCGGTATGGGTTTGCGGGTCAAAAAACAACTCGGCGTGTACGATGCGATCTGCCGCGGCGCGATGAAAATACGCCATCGCCATGTCAAAGAAATCCTGTTCCTGCAGCAGCACGCCTGCCCCGGCGTAATAAATATCCAGAAAACTCTGAAGGTCGGTAAAAGCATAGGCGGCGCGCAGCGCCTCGATGCCGTCATAGGGCAGGGTCACGCCGTTTCGCTGCGCCAGGGCAAAAATCAGTTCCGGCTCCAGCGTGCCTTCGATGTGGACGTGGAGTTCGGCTTTGGGCATGGTGCGCAGCAATTCGAACAGCTGCTGGCGGGGAAAATCAGTAAGTATGTGCATATTAAGAGCCGTATTTATCAGTAAGTTAGCGCGGATTCCGGTCCCTGGTTTGTTACCATAGCGGCACGCCGCTGGCTCGAAGCGGCTGGAATCACCCGATACCATACCGGATTGCGGGCGATTACCCCCTATTATTCCTAGTCGAGGTACCCGCGGGGCGGCGATGAAAACGTGGTTTAAGCGCATAGTGATTGGCCTGGTAGTGTTGGTTCTTGTGGCCGTCGTCGGCCTGGCCATCTTTTTGCTCACGTTCGACCCCAACGCGTACAAGTACAAGTTGGAAGAGATCGTTCAGGAGCGTTACCACCGTACCTTGGCGATAGATGGCGACATCGAGCTGTCGCTGTTTCCGCGTATTGGCCTGGCGGTTCAGGGCGTATCCCTGTCTGAAGTCAACAGTTCCGAGACCTTTGCCTCGATCGAGAGCATGCGCCTGGCGGTGGCTGTCTGGCCTTTGCTGTCGAGCAATCTCGTGGTGGACCATGTCACCATCAATGGCTTTAAAGTCCGCGCGGTACGCGACAAAAAAGGCCATCTGAATTTCGAGGACCTGGTCGGCGGCGGCATCATGTCCACCGCCAAGCCCCGCGGCCCTGCCGATGCGGCCGTCGGCGCGATGGCCGGCGCGGCGCAGGTACTGGCCACAGGGGGCGCATCGGCACCCGCCACGATGCAGATCGATATCGCCGGCCTGGATTTGCAATCGGGCGAATTGCAGATCCAAGACGAAATCTCCGGCATGGCAGTGGCTGTGACCAGTCTCACGGCCAACACCGGTCGCGTGACCTACAAACAGCCATTCGACGTCACCTTGTCGGCCCGCGTCGAGGGTGGCAATCCCCGCATGGACGCCAATCTGACGGGGCAGGGCTTGTTGATGCTGGATCCGCTGGCGAGGCGTTTCGCGGCGCAAAAGCTCGATATGCGCATGGATGGCAACGTGCTGGGCGCCGAGGCCAAGAGCCTGAGCGCCCGCGGCAACCTGGCGTTCAACGGCCAGACCTCTTCTGTTGACGTCAGCGGGCTGGAGATCCTGTTCCAGGGTAATGTACCGGACCAGGCCACTCCGATGAAAAACGTCGAGGCCAGCGTGACCATTCCGAAGCTCGCGATGGATCCGCACAAGCTCGAACTGCAACTGGACAAACTCGCCGTGCGCGCCAAGGGCGCTTTGCCAGGGGGGCCTTTCGAGCTGGCGGCCGACGCGCCGGGGCTGAATATCTCGCCCTCCGAGGCGACCGGCCAGGCACTGACGGGGCGGGTGCGCCTGCAGGGCTTGGACGCCAGCTTTGGCTTGAACGGCATCAGCGGCAATGCCAGCGAGCTGGACATCAAGGAAGTCAAATTCGACAGCACGCTCACCAAAGGCGAACGCGTCATCAAGGCCGCATTCAGCTCGCCCGCGACATTCAACCTCTGGCAGCGCGCCATCAGCCTGCTGACCTTGCGAGGCGAATTCAACATTACGGACCCTGGCCTGCCTAAAGGCAGCCTGCAGATCCCCGTCATTGGCAGCATGAACGCCAACCTGCAAAAGGACCAGGCGGGCGCCAAGATCAACGCGGTGCTGGAGGGCGGCAAATTCGACCTCACGGCCGACGTCAAGCAACTGTCCGCCGTGCCCGACATCACATTCGCCCTGGCGGTCGATACGCTGGACCTGGACAAACTGGCGCCGCCAGTCACCGCGCCTGCCCCCAAAGCCCCCGAAGGTGACGGCAAACAGGATGATCCCGAGAAAAAGCCCGCTACCGCAGCGCCTGCCGAGGCGCCGGCCGCGACTGATGGCTCGATCGATTTGTCTGCGCTGGTGGGCCCTACGGCAAACGGCAACATCAAAATCGGCCAACTGGTCGTGCGTGGCCTGAAAGCCAGCGACCTGACCGCCAAGATCAAGCTCGACAAAGGCAAGCTCGATATCTCGACGCTGGCAGCCTCGTTGTACGACGGCAAAGTCGGCGGCACCCTGTCCGTCGATGCCGCCAACGGCAATCAGATCGCCACCAAAATGACCTTGGCCGGCATCTCGATCGGGCCCTTGCTGACCGATCTGATGAAAAAATCGGTATTGACCGGTACCGGCAGCCTCGCCCTGGATCTGAAGACCGCCGGGTCGAACTCCTATGCATTGACCACCGGGTTGAACGGCGTCATGCAGCTGCGCTTGCGTGACGGTGCCGTGACGGGCATCAACGTGGCGCAGACCCTGCGTGATATCAAGGCCTCCTTTACCGGTGTCGAACAGGACGCTGCGGTGGAGGCTGATCGGGCACGCAGCACGGATTTCACCTCGCTCGAGGCCGATCTGGTCTTTGTAAAAGGTGTCGCCACAGCCAAACGCCTGGATATGGCATCGCCCCTGTTGCGCGTGTCTCAGGGTGATCCCGCAGCGATCGATTTCGTCCAGAACATATTGAATTTCGTCGCCAAAGTGCGCGTGGTCAACACCTCCACAGGCCAAGACGGCAAAGACCTCGAGGAACTCAAGGGCATCACCATTCCGGTGCTGATCAGCGGTCCGTTCGACAAGCCCGTCTACACCGTGCAATGGCGCGGCGTAGCGACCGAGGCCCTCAAAAAAGGCCTGGAAAAGCGCCTGAAAGAGGCCCTCGAAGACGAAAACGTCGCTCCTAAAATCGATAAAGCACTCAAGGGAATTCTAGGTAAATGAGCACGCCCGCTTTTCAGCCCATCGCCGAATGCGGCGTCACCGCTCAATCCCAGGCCCAGGATTACCACAAGCGCTGGCTGATCTCCAACGATGCCGGCACGTGGTTGAACCGCGCGCTCTGCCCGCGGCTGGCCGAAATCAGCGTCGAATTGCGCTTGGGCTATCTGGTCATGAAAGCCCCCGGGATGTTGCGTCTGGACATTCCGCTGGACGTCATCGAGGACGATGACAGCGTGCGCTATCAGATCCGCCTCGGCGACCAGACCGTGGATGTGGTGGACGAGGGTGAGTTGGCTGCAGCCTGGGTATCCAATTTCCTGCAGATCCCGTGCCGGTTGCTGAAAGTGCATCCTGAGATGGAGGCAGTGCACTGGCCTGCTTGATTGGGGCGCTGCTCAGCGCCGCTTGTACTCGAATACCCAGTGGGCAATCAGACCGGCGACCAGACCCCAAAAGGCTGACCCGATTCCCCAGGCACTGAATCCCGACGCCGTGGCCAACAGCGTGATCAATGCGGCCTCGCGACGCGCTGGATTTGCCATGGCGTTGGCCATCCCGCCCAAAATTGCACCTAGCAAGGCGAGGCCCGCCAGCGCAGCGATCAGCGCTGCAGGCAGGGCCTGAAAAAACACCGCCACTGCGCCTGCCACCACACTCAGCAAGATATAAAACACCCCGTAGGCCACGCCCGCGATATAACGGCGCGAAGGCTCAGGATGGGTTTCCGGGCCCGTACAAATCGCCGCCGTGATCGCCGCCAACGTCACGCCATGCGATCCGAACGGCGCTGCCAACAGGCTCAGAAAACCCGTAGCCCCCACCAACCGAGAGGCCGCGGGCCGATAACCGGACGCCTGCAAAATCGCCAGGCCAGGCAGATTCTGCGAGGCCAATGCCACCACAAAGAGCGGAATCCCCAGGCTGATGGCGATCTGCCAGCTAAAGGCCGGCGTCGTCCAGACGAACTGCGTCAATTGCCAATCCATATTGCCCAACTGCAACTGACCAGCTGCCGCCGCAACCGCCAAGCCCACCACCATGACGGCCATGATCGCGTAGCGAGGCATCCAGCGCTTACTCAGCAAATACGCCGCACACATCGCCAGAATCAGCGCGGGCTGCTTGCTCAGATGCGTAAAAATTCCCAAGCCAAAATTCAGCAGTACGCCCGCCAGCATCGCACTGGCGATTTCGGCCGGCACGCGCCGCATGATGGGATCAATCCAGCCAAACAGGCCGCACGCCAGCGTCAGCGCCGAGGCCAGCACAAAGGCCCCTACAGCCTGATCAAACGGCACTCCAACCAATGCGGTGACCAATAACGCCGCGCCTGGCGTGGACCAGGCCAGCACAATAGGCATGCGGCTGCGAAGGCTCATTACCAGGCCGCCTATCCCGACAGCCAGGCAGATCGAGGCCAGCCAGGAGCCAATATGCGCAGCATCCAGCCCCGCGCTATGCCCGGCCTGCACAATCAGCACCGCCGTGCCGCCAAAACCCACCAGCACAGCCACAAAGCCGGCCACAATGGCCGAGAGGGAAAAGTCTCGCGCAGGGGGATTGCGCGGCGTCACAGAGACAGTGGCGTCGGAGGCGTTCACGCGGCGGATTTTGTCAGGCGGTAGTATTTGGCCATCAGGGCTTCCTGCCCCTCGTGCCACTGGGGATGCAATTCAATGCATTCGACCGGGCACACGACCTTGCACTGCGGTTCGTCATGATGCCCCACGCATTCCGTGCAACGATCCGGGTCGATGACGTAATAGTCCTCGCCCATCGAGATGGCCTCGTTGGGACATTGCGGCTCGCAGACGTCGCAATTAATGCATTCTTCGGTGATCGTTAAAGCCATGACAGAGGGCGTATCGGCGCAGATGTGCAGAACACAACCATTGTACGCCCGCCGTGCGCAGAGCCGCGAATGATGCGCTTGCCCTGCGTCAGCAGAGCAAGCGCGGCGGACAGGGCATCCGTTGGCTGCGAGTCATCATGCGCATTGACAGATTGACTGCCAGATCAGGCCGGCACTCATGAAACACCCGCATTACGCGGTCGGTGCGGGGGCGCCACCGGCTGCCGGCCAGGACTGCTCGCGGTGTTCCTTGGCCTTGGCTTGCAGCCAGCGCTCGACCGACGGGAACACGAACTTGCTGACATCACCGCCCAGCTGCGCGATTTCGCGCACGATGGTGCCCGAGATGAACTGGTACTGATCCGACGGCGTCATAAACATCGTTTCGACTTCGGGCAGCAAGTGGCGATTCATGCCAGCCATCTGAAACTCGTATTCGAAATCAGATACCGCCCGCAGGCCGCGCACGATCACCCGGCCATTTTGCTCGCGCACAAAGTCCTTGAGCAGCCCGGCGAAGCTGCGGACTTCGACGTTCGGATAATGTCCCAGGACTTCCTGGGCGATCTCCACGCGTTCGTCGACGCTGAAGAACGGTTTCTTGTTGCGGCTGTGCGCGATCCCCACGACGACTTTGTCGAACAGGGCGGCAGCGCGGCGCACCAGATCCTCGTGGCCGCGGGTCAGCGGGTCAAACGTGCCGGGGTAGACAGCGGTAATCATGGGGGCTCCGTATCCTCGTAACTTGCTTAAACCTTCCTCCGAACTGCGGATTATTGATCTATTTCTGCATTGCAGCAAATTGCACCAGTCCGTAGTGCACCGCCCCGGCCCGATCCTGACGCAACACCTCGAACTCGTCAGGCGGGGCCAGCGCAGCCTCGGACTCTATGTAAATTAGGCCATCTTCGGCCAAAATGCCGGGTAATAATGGCCATAAACGGGGCAACCAATCCTGATTGAACGGCGGATCCAGCAAAATCAGATCGAACCGCGACGCGTCCATGCGCTGGACAACCTGTAGCGCCTCGCCCGCGTGAATGCGCACGGCGTCCGCCTTGAGCTTGTCACGCAATGCCCGCAGTGCAGCAATGGCCGTACGGTTATTTTCGACCATTTGCACCTGCGTGGCGCCGCGTGACGCCGCCTCGAACCCCAGCGCGCCACTGCCGGCGAACAAATCCAGCACGCGTTTGCCGGTGTAGTTTCCATCCCACAAATGGGTCAGCCAATTGAACAGCGTTTCCCGCACGCGGTCCGGCGTGGGGCGCAGGCCGGGCACATCGGGCACGGCGATAGGCGTGCGCCGGTATTGCCCGGCAACGATACGGATGGGCTTATTGCCCGTATTTGGTTTTTTCAAGAAAGCGAACCTCCAGCGCGAATATAGCAGCCGGGTAGGGGAGCCGTGCTGCTGCACTGCGGGGAACCGAATATACTTTCACCCATGTTCCGTTTCTTCAAGAAAAAATCTCCGCCGCCTGCCGCGCCGGTGCAGCCTGACGCTGCCCCGCCCGCAGACGAGCCGCGCCTGGCCGACGAGCCCGCGCCCCAGCAGGCCCCGGCCGAGCCTCCTGCTGTCCCTTCCTTGCCCGTTGCACGCGCCAACGAGGCCACCAGAGACCAGACGCCCGAACCCGGCAATCACGCGGGCGATACGCCGTCCGCGGCGCCTGTGCCAGCCGAGCGTCCGCACAGCGAGCCTGCGGCGGCTTCTGCTCCGGCCCCAGCGGCCCCCGCGGGCAGATCGTCCATGGCCGGTGCGCTTGCGGCCAGCTCCGTGACGACCCGGCCTGCAGCTGCGCCGGAAACCCCTTCACCCGCTACGTCCGCCGCTACTTCGGCTGGCGCCCCCGCATCCGCGCCGCCAGCAGCACCCGTAGCGACGACATCGCCGCAGTCGCCAGAGGCTGCACCTGCCCGCGCGCCTGCTCCCTCAGCGCCGCCCGTAGCGGTAGCACCGGCGCAAGCGCCTGCGCCCGCACCGGCACAAACGTCAGCGTCTGCATCGGCTAACGCCGCGACTACTGCCCCTCCGGCATCGCCCGTGGCGACCACGCCGCCGCAAGTACCTGCGGCCGCTGCGCCCAGCGCGTCTGCACCGTCTATTCCGCCTGCTGCGCCAACCGTCGCGGCCCCGGCCCCCGTTGCACCGCCGGCTGAATCGCTCGCTGAGCCCCCGGCCAAGAAAACCTCCTGGCTAGGCCGCCTCAAACAGGGCCTGGCGCGCACCGGGCAAAGCTTGGGCGGCTTGTTCGTCGGCGTCAAAGTCGACGAAAACCTGTTCGAGGAACTCGAGTCCGCGCTGATCATGGCCGATGCCGGGCTGGAGGCCACAGAAAAGCTCCTGACCGCACTGCGCGCCCGCGTACGCAAAGAACGCATCGAAGACCCAGCCAAAGTCAAAACCGCATTGCGCGCCTTGCTGGCCGATCATCTGCGGCCGCTGGAACGCACCTTTGACCTGCAAAAGGCCAAGCCGCTCGTCGTCATGATCGCTGGCGTCAACGGCGCAGGCAAAACCACCTCCATCGGCAAGCTGGCCCATACCTTCCAACGCCAAGGCGCGAGCGTCCTGCTGGCCGCAGGCGATACCTTCCGCGCCGCCGCGCGCGAGCAATTGATCGAATGGGGCAGCCGCAATAACGTCAGCGTCATTGCCCAAGAGGGCGGCGACCCCGCCGCCGTGGCATACGACGCCGTCAACGCCGGCCGCGCACGCGGTACTGGCGTGGTCATGGTCGATACCGCGGGCCGCCTGCCCACTCAGCTGCACCTGATGGAAGAGCTGAAAAAAATCCGTCGCGTCATCGGCAAAGCCGACAGCGCCGCCCCTCACGAAGTCCTGCTCGTGGTCGACGGCAACACCGGCCAGAACGTCCTGGCGCAAATCCGCGCCTTTGACGCCGCCATCAACCTGACGGGCCTGGTCGTCACCAAACTCGACGGCACCGCCAAGGGCGGCACGCTCGCTGCCGTCGCCGCAGGCAGCAACGGCGTGCGCCCGATCCCTGTTTACTGGATCGGCGTAGGCGAGGGCATGGAAGACCTGCAGCCTTTCGTCGCTGACGAGTTCGCAGGGGCGTTGTTGGCGGATTAAGCGCAAGCATCGCGTCCGCGCCACCAACACACAGGGCCGCCGGTCTGCATAGACCGAGCGGCCCTGAACTTTTTGATGCGATGCGGCCATTCCGCTGCGATCGTCTGACAGACCTTCAAATGAACAAACCCTCCGTATTACGGGAGGGTTTGTCAGCAAACACGCACCGGCGAATCATCCGCCGGCTTTCACGTCATTTCCAAAACGGCTTGCTCGCCGCCAACTGATCGAATGCCGCTTGCGCCTCGACAGTCAGCTTTTCCAATCGCGCACTGATCCATCCCAATGCAAACCATGCTTGCGGATGCGTGCCGACACAAGCCTGGTAATAGTCTTTCGCCATCGCCAGGTCATTGATCTCACCCAACAGATCCTGCACCTGCGCCAACTGCTTGCGATAACCGCGCAGCCGTACTTGCGGCAACAGCGATTCCGCGAACGCCAAGCCATAGCGCAGGCGTTTGCCGCGTTTGCGCAGATCATGGCGTGCAGGAATATCCAGCGCCGCAAAGTTCTTGCCTTGCTCGGCCACCTTGGTGTGCCAACGATGCAGGCGCTTGGTCAGCAGCTTGCGCAACGTCGGCGGCTCGGTGTTCGACGTCATCGGGATAATCAGCATAGGCGTCGCGGCAACGGCAGGCGCAGTCCCATCCAGGCTGAAACTCGGCTCGGGCGCAGCGTCAGAGGGCTCGGCCATCTCGGGCAGGGCAGCTGGCGCCGGCGGCTGCACGTCCAGACTCCATTCCAGCGTATCCAGCAACCACCCTTGAAAGGCCTTGCCCGACGCAATGCTTTGCGAATCCACATCAGGCGGCGGCACATCAAAATTGATGGCCGGCATCCCGGCACGCTGCAACACCGGCGTGACTGTTTCGTTCAACACATCCTGATCCCGGTTTTGCCCAAACGCGGCAAACAGCGTACGCACGCCTTCCAACACGGGGGCGGGCGGCGGCGCAATCCAGCCGTCGAACAAACGCCAGGCCGAGCGCAAACGGCGCATCCCTACCCGCAACTGATGCACATGTTCCGAGTTGCCGGCAGGATAGATGCCCAACGTATCCACCTCTGCCAACACAGCGGCATTGCGGGCAATCTGATCCAGGCATTCTCCGGCGATGCGGCCCATCGCCTGAGGCGGCGTCATGCTGTCATCCAGCGTCGCTGGCGCAGCGCCGCACGGCGCCCAAAAGCGCGCAATCGCCTTGCTGCGACGCTCTTGCAATGTCTCGGCATCGCCCGTGGCATCCTGTTCCGCCAGCTCGCGCGCCAGACCAGCGAGCGCATCGCCGCGTTCCGACTTGCTGCGCGCATCCAGCACCAGGCCGTGACGCTGTTGCCAACGCCGCGCTACCGAGAAAATCGCGGCAGGGCGGCCCGACACCAATTCAAATTCCAATTCCGAAATCGGCAGCTCCAGCGACGCGGCGCGCAACACGCCTGTGTCGTAGGCCAGCTCGATCGTGCCGTGGCGGCTGCGGACCTTGCGCAGCAGGCGCTGCACATCAGTCTCGTAGCGCAGGCCCAATTCGCCCTTCAACGAGGACAGCGGACCCTCGAACTCCGTACCCGCATAGACCGACAAATCCAGCACCGGACCAGGGCGGGGATGGTTGATCTCGACCCGCGTGATGGCATCCGCGCCAGGCATCTTGAGCGTCTGTACCCAGTCACGCCCCTCTTTGCGCAGCCGCAGCGCAATACGCGCACGGGCCAATTCTCGGGTCGGGGTATCAAAATACAGGGCATGCAGCCGGATGCGCGTGGCGTCCCGTTGGCGGACCTCTTGTAAAACTGCCCGGCGCGCAGCGGCGGGGACGTGCAACTTCAATTCTTGTTCTGACATGGTCCGCGATCAGTACTGGGGGAACCGGGCATGTTACCCAATACGACCTAAAATTTGATGACATGTCATAAATAATTCATCAACGGACGCAGGCCTCGCGGGTCACCAAATGCAGTGGTTTGCCGTCCCTGTAGTTATCCCAGTTATCTGTGCTGATTTTTCGATAAATTGGCATATCGCTAAATTCCGATATAATCCCCTCATGGACTTACTCGAAATATTCAAAGCCCTCTCGAACCGCACTCGTCTGGAAATCTTGCAGCGGTTAAAAGACCCCGTAAAGAACTTCCCCCCGCAAGACGAAGGGGACGTTCATACGGTAGGGGTCTGTGTCAGCAGTATCCAAGAGGGCGTTGGTCTGTCACAGTCTACGGTCTCCGACTATCTTGCCACTCTGCAAAGAGCCGGCCTGGTTGAAGTCCAACGCATTGGTCAATGGACCTATTACAAGCGAAACGAAGAAGCCATCAGTACGCTCGCCAAACTCATCGGCAAAGACCTTTAAAAAATTTTTATCCCTAAATATCGAAAAATCCCGATATCCCTTTTTTTCGAAGTGAGATTCCAATGAAAGCAATCATCCTCAACACTTTTGGCGGTCCAGACGCATTTGAACTTCGTGAAGTGCCCAAACCGGTGCCGGGAGCAGGCCAAGTTCTGGTTCGCATTCACGCGACTTCCATCAACCCCTTGGACTATCAGGTACGGCGCGGGGACTATCCCAGCCTGGTGCCACTGCCGGCCATTACCGGACACGATGTTTCCGGTGTAGTCGAAGCAATCGGCGCAGGCGTGACAGCCTTTGTCCCAGGTGACGAGGTTTGGTATACGCCTCAGATTTTCGATGGTCCAGGCAGCTATGCCGAGTATCACGTCGCTGCCGAAAACATCGTAGCGAAGAAACCGGCCTCACTCAGTCATCTGGAAGCCGCGAGCCTGAGCCTTGTCGGAGGGACAGCATGGGAAGCGCTCGTCGTGCGCGCAGGCCTGCGCGTCGGTGAAAGCATTTTGGTGCACGGCGGCGCAGGAGGCGTAGGGCACGTGGCCATTCAACTGGCGAAGTCCATCGGTGCGAGGGTAATAACCACTGTGCGAGAGGAAAATTTCGAGTTCGCACGCAGCATGGGAGCCGATGTCGTCATCGACTACAAGAACGAAGACTATGTCGAGGCCGTCATGCGTGAAACAGCGGGCCAGGGCGTCGACGTCGTTTTCGATACTATCGGCGGCGACACGCTTACCCGCAGTCCGGATGCGCTAGCACAGCTCGGCCGGCTCGTTTCGATTGTCGATATCGCTCAGCCGCAAAATCTCATTAACGCCTGGGGCAAGAACGCGAGTTATCACTTCGTGTTCACCAGACAGAATCGTGGCAAGCTCAATGAACTGAGCGCGTTGGTTGAGCGCGGCCAACTGCGGCCCCATGTCGGGGCGACATACTCATTAGCCGATATTCCTCTTGCTCATGCTCGCCTCGAGAGTCCTGATAACGGACTACGCGGAAAAATCGCTATCGCTGTCATTCCGTCAGCGAATCCGGACTGAGCGTGACCTAGACCCGGCGAGCGTAAAACTGATGGTGATTAAGCTAACTGCCGCAGCAGCTAGCTTGATTCGTCGATTCATGTAATGACAGATGCGATGCTACAAGTCAAACAGAGCGCCCACAACGCCGTTTCGTGAGATGAAGTCTGCGCTGAATAAAGAACTTTCTCCCGCTGCAAGATCCGTTTACCTGCCTGCGTAAAGAAGACTTCCGTTATCGGCAATCGTTCGGCGCACACCAGCCGTTCCAGGTTAAGCGTTAGTGTGAAATCGGAATCCGTCTGAATTTTCCCAATCGTGTGGCATTCAGATAATCGTTGATTTTTATTGGTATAGATTTGCCGTCGCTCAATTAGGCCTAAAACGGGGAAGTAGATGCGTTGCGATTCATTGACGGCGACAACTACGGCGAATGAAGCCTCGCACGAATTCGGTAAGGGCACAATGAACTTGGAAATAGGACAAAACTCGTCCGAAGACACTCCGGAGTTTCTAGTTCTGAACTGGCGTCATGAGATATATAGCACATTTGTTAAGGCTAAGAAGCACGCAACATATGTTCTAGATCGACACGCGTTATATACGGAATTTGAGTCCGCGGTCCGCGAGTGCCAACGGCTCGGGGTCAGCTACATCGTTGTAGAAAATTTAGATAATGTTGGCACGATCTATGCTCTGGTGTCGCTTTTGCTGGAAAACAGAGGGTCCTATAGGGCCGTTTTTAGCTGTGATGAGAAAACTCAATATGCAGCTGCGATCATCAGTCAGGAAGTTTTCTGCGATTATGAGGCTGCCAAGCGCGCTTTGTACACAAAAGATAAGCGTTGGATGAAAAATCTGTTGCGGGATACTGTTCGCATGGCGGACCATTTTTCCGTCGCGACCCACGCACGTCATGGCCGAATAGACTCTCTGCCAAAGGGATTCGACTTTCCAATAGTGATCAAGCCAGTAAATCGATATGGAAGCTACGCAACCTACTTAGTCGAAGACATTGAAACGCTCAATGAACGGCTTAAACAGTTCAAAGATAATCTAGCTGAGTTCATTTGTGAAGAATTCATATCTGGCGCTGAATACAACGTCGATGTGATTTGGAAAAACGGAGATCCGCTCTATTTTTTTGTGGGCGAGTATATCGTTCCGCGGCTATACGGATACGAAAATAGAATTTCAAAAATCACTACCTACCTGCCTCGCGATAAACATAGCCCTCTCTATGATCGCTTCTATGAGGAAATGAGGGCAATAGGTCGGAAACTGGATATTAAGGACGGCGTTACGCACGCGGAATTCTTTATTAATTCAGAGGATACCGTCTTAGGCGAAATTGCAACTCGCCATGCTGGTGGCGGAATGAGTTATTGCATCCAGGCCGTGCTCGGAGAGGGCTTGATCGAGCTAGGTTTGCGCACAAGGCTAGGCTACTTAGAGGGAGCTCCGGCACAAAAGGCAATTCTTGGAGACTATATTGGCTTCATAGATCTGCGACCTCATAAATCTGGGGTAGTGGTCGCAGTTATCTCAGAAGACGAACTGGCCGTTGTCCCTGGGGTTATTAGGCTAATTTACCGCGTGCGGATGAATCATCACATCGAGGCGTTTGGGCGAGACAGTTGGTGCGTTCTCGCAATTGTGAATGCTCCGACAAGGGATCTTCTACATGCGAGGATGCAAGAGCTTCAAGGTCGATTTTGGTGCAGATTTAAAGATGATGACTCGATTGATTCTGCCCGTCTCGATCTTCAAATGAAGGAGTTGAGATGATTCTCACGGGCAGAAAAATCTGTGAAGAGGTAGAGAAAGGCTCTATCGTGTTATCCGATTTTGACGAGACAAGAGTTAATCCGAATAGTTACAACTATCGTCTCGGAAGCGAAATAAAGGTTTTTGATAGCTTTGGAGAGGACGGGGAGTATCGCTTTCTAACTGAAACGATTCCCGAGTCGGGGATCAGGCTTGTACCCGGCCGCATGTATTTAGGAGTGACGCAGGAAATTATTGGGTCTGACATTTATGCCATGTCATTGATCGGCCGTAGTTCTATGGGACGTTATGGCTTGTTTCTCCAGGTGTCGGCGAATCTGGGTCATACAACCTCTTGTCATCGATGGACGCTCGAACTCTACGCCTGCCGACCCATAATTTTATATCCTGGTATGGATATAGGGCAGGTTTCATTTTGGCGCAATGCTGGGCCGATTCATTGTTATGGGAAAACGTATGCGAAATTCAATAACCCAGTGGAGCGCCTCCGATGATACTGACTGGAAAGAAAATCGATGCTGAGGTGAAGAGCGGCCGAATCACGATATCTCCGTTTTATGCAGAACGTCTCACTACAAATTCATATGACCTGAAATTAGGCGAAAAGTATCTTGTTTATAAGGACGATCTAATTGATCCGAAACGCGAAGCAGACTACGACTTACTGACTATTCCACCGGAAGGTCTCAAGCTGTCACCGGGAGACTTCGTGTTGGGCGAATCTGCCGAAATCATTGGCAGTGATCATTACGTTCCCCTAATCCATGCGAAATCTGGTACAGCAAGGTGTGGATTATTTGTTCACGTTACGTCCGACCTTATAGACATTGGTTCGAAGGGTAAGACGACATTCCAGTTATACGCCACGCTTCCCGTAATTCTCTATCCGGGTATGCTAATCGCTCAAGTTAGTTTCTGGATTCCAGAAGGGGAAATAGTACTGTACGAGGGCAAGTATCAAAATTCGCGAGGCCCTCAGCCTTCGAAAACATACCTTGATTTCAAGTGAGATCGGAGAAAAAAAGTGTATTTGACGGGGACTGTAGTTGCATGTCGAAAAGCACCTGACACAGGGTTGATCATAGAACTAATGGTCAATGGTGGTGTACAGGTTATTGCGTATGAAGGTAGTGAGAGACGGAAGGTTCAAAGTGGGGATTATGTAATTGCCACCGATTTTGAACACCCATCAAGCAATGGTGCCGCGTGCTGCAAATCACTGAAAACAATTGCGCGAGATTTTGACTCAAAAAACAGAAAGGCAAAAAATTCAACGAATAACTATCGAAACATAAACAAGTTAGAAGCGTTAAGAATTCGCGGCCTAAGTCTTCAACATTTTCAAAATACACTGGGAACGCAAGAATATCTCCCGGTATCCTCCCCGGCGATCGTAAGTCGCTGGCCCGACGGCAACACAGTACCGTTTGCTATCGACTACTACGGTAGGGATGCACGGTTAAGCATAAGCAATATGATTTATCACCAAATCATGGTCATGCATGGATTTGGAAAAATATATGAAGTGGGGAAATCATTCAGAAATGAAACGCCGAGTCATCCAAATAGATTGGCCGAGTACACAACCTTCGACATATCTCGTGATACCCCTGTACTAGAAGCCGTAGAGAAAACGTTCGAAGACCTAATTCACTCGTTATGCCTGTATTTGGAAAAGCAGGATTTTAAGAATTTATGCCCACCATCCAAATTACAGTTTGATCGAATAACGTATCGAGAACTATTGAGTCGGTGCGGGCTAGAAAGTATGCCTGGAGCGCAATTGCCGCCGCCGGTCCGCGAATATATCGCCAAGAATTTTGAAAGCTACTTATGGGTAACGAATTTCCCTGAATACAGTCGTCCATTCTATGCGCGATCCCGAAACGGTTTTTGCGACGACAGCCAGTTATGGTACCGCGGGAAGGTTTATATAGCAGCGGGCACCGTCGTGGAGGACGACGTGGAATCCTATGTTCCAAAAATGATTGCAAGAAATCACAGGCCCGAAAATTTTGAAGATTATTTA
>Ga0164243_10007753_pt1 | contig 15969 bp, 14 predicted proteins | sample OricompcompostOP_FD_108781 | JGI IMG/M metagenome (GOLD analysis project Ga0164243, IMG submission 108781) | Organic Plus compost microbial communities from Emeryville, California, USA - Original compost - Organic plus compost (OP) | ecosystem: Engineered > Solid waste > Mixed feedstock >...
ACGGCGATGTCCGCTTCACCAGTCATTAATGAATTCAGAGCATCTTCGTAGCGTAAATCGCGCAGGTCAATCTGGACTCCGGGGAAATGTTCTGAATAGGAATGAATGATCGGAGGTAATGTCATTGCTGCGAGCATGGGGGTCGCAGCGACGACAACCCGCTGACGGGCCGATTCGGCCTGTTGGCGAAATTTTTCCACCAGGTCGCGCAACCCCTGGAGGGTGGCCGTCGCTTCATCAAGCAATTGGGCTCCTTGTGGCGTAACCTTGATACTGCGCGTAGTCCGGATAAGCAGCTTTACCCCCAGCATATCCTCGAGCCGCTGGATTCGGCTTGTGACGGATGGTTGCGTGATATGCAGCTGCTGGGCAGCCAGGCTGAAGCTGCCCAACTGGGCGACGGCAATGAACGTTTCAAGATGAGAGAGTTCGAAGCGCAGATTGACGGGGACCAGGCGAGTCTCTGCACTATGTGTCTTGTTTTTCATTACCCAGTCCTGTCGTGAGTTCGAAATTTATAATCGTCACTTCATCTTAAGTATTTCGATTCCACAGATGGGCATCCGCGCGACTCGATCAAGTAAAAATTATACGCCCGTTTTTTCAGAATCATGTGATAGCTACCCGCACCAGCGAACGCTATTTAATTCTTTCTAGTCAGCATTCATGGTATCCGTGCGGAGTCAATCGAACTTACTTCGTATCCGCGATGACTCATTCTGAGCTTTTCCTGAACACAAAAATTTTTACTAAGAATAATTATTGTAGTATCATATTATCCTACAATAATTATCGCATATATAAATATTTTTTCGCAATGGCCCTGATGAGAGACGAAGTTCCAAATGAAGAAAGCTACTGAAAAGCTGAACGCGCAATACCTGATTTCTAAATTTTCCAACGAATTTGCCTGCGAAAGCTTGTCGGAAAGCCTGGTTAGAAGAACTGCGTTGACGTTGTTGGATACCTATGCAGTCGCGCTTGGCGGGCAACGCGAGCCAGCCAGTCTGGCAGTCAGACGATATTTGCATACATCAGGCTCAGACAGGCAAGGAACGTCATCTGTCTGGGGCTTGCAACGGAAAGCATCGCCGGAAGTCGCAGCGCTAATCAACGGGGTTGCTGCGCACGTCCTTGACTATGACGATGTGAGCAGCCCATTACGTGGTCATCCCAGTGTCATTCTGTGGCCCGCGTTGGCTGCGTTGGGAGAATATACGGATCTGCCGGCAGCCCGCGTGACCAGTGCCTATCTCGTAGGGTTCGAGGTCATGCTTAAGCTGGCTCGAGCATTCGCTATTTCCCAGTATGCGGCCGGTTGGCATACCACGGCGTCAATCGGGATTATCGGCGCGACAGCGGCGTGCGCCCATCTCTTGGGATTGAGTCCTGCACAAACCAGTCACGCTATCGGTCTGGCTGTTGCGCAGGCTGGAGGCATTCGCCAAAACGTCGGAACCCAGGCCAAGTCGTTTCAGGTTGGCCATACGAATGCGGCTGCGGTACGTGCTGTCTTGATGGCACAAGCGGGATTCGAGTCTTCACCGGAAGCTTTGGATGGAGCCTTTGGTTATTTTGCTCTTTATGCACAAGATAAAACGGGCGGTCGCGAGCTCATGTCGTTGGGAAAGGGGGAGCTGGAATTTGAGCGTATAGGCGTGGACGTTAAAAAGTATCCAATGTGCTACGCCACTCATCGGGCGCTTGATGCTGTAACCGATTTGATGAAGAAACACAACATCGATTGTCAGGATATCGAGTCAATAACAGTGCGGACGAGTTCAGCCGCTTTGGCCCCTCTTGTCCACCCCTGGCCGGAAAAAGGATTGGAAGGGAAATTCAGCATGCAATATGGGATTGCCGCGATGCTGCTTGACGGACAGGTCTGTCTGTCTAGCTTTACCGATGCTGCGGTAGGCAGGGCTGAGGTGCAGGCCTTGATGCGACGTATTACAGTGAAGGAAACCGATTCACCTATCACGCCCCGTTGGGCAGAGGTTTGCATTCGCACAAAAAATACGGCTGTATATACTCAGAAAAGCGAAATATTAAGAGGCTCGGCGGCAGCGCCTCTTTCTGAAAATGAAATAATGCTCAAGGTGAAGGATTGTCTGGAATGGGGCAAATGCAACATCGATAGCGCAAAGCTATATGACGCGATGACGAGGCTGGGGGCCGGACATTCAAGGCAGTATTTTCAGCAGATTTACGAAACACTTTCGTAGTGATTGATATTCAAAAAAACAGGATGCTTTTATACATAGAAAACGCAACCTCAAATCAATGATTGGAGACAAGTAAATGAATTTAAATAAATTTTTTAAAATAGTATGTTGGGCCGTGAGTGGAACTCTCGGGATTTCAACGGCGGCTGTCGCCGCTTTTCCCGACAGGCCTGTTACCGTAATGGTGCCGTATCCTGCAGGCGGGGGAACAGATGCGCTTGCACGAAAACTGGCCCGCAGCCTGGCTGATTATTGGAAAGTGCCTGTTGTTGTAGAAAATGCAGGCGGTGCGGAAGGACAGATCGGCACCCAGCGTGTTCTCAATGCGCCAGCCGATGGTTACACGCTTTTGTTTCAGATAAGTCAGATGTTGTTGTGGAATAAAACCGTACCGAATAACAAAATCAATGCAGTGAACGATTTTCGTTATGTCTCGAAAATCCAGACATCACCATTGGTATTTGGTGTTTCTTCAAAGCTTCCCGTGCGTAATTTTGACGAATATGTGACTTGGTGCAAATCCAATGAGTGTGCATGGGGTTCGGGAAGCGCCTATGCGCAACTGATCGGCAAGCAGTTAATGTCAGAAGCCGGCCTTCCAGATACCGTTAACGTCCCATATCGTGGGACTGCGCCGATGATGACCGATGTGTTGGGAGGTCATATTGCAATGGCGGTTCCGGCAGTAACGTCAAGCCTGGGGCAAATTAAAGGTGGAGCGTTCAGGGCGCTGGCTGTCGGATCGAAAATGCGATTTGATCAATTGCCTGATGTCCCGACTCTCGCTGAACTCAAGTATCCAGTCCAGGGTGAGACGTGGTATGGTTTGCTGGTTGCCAAGAAAACTCCCCAGCCTGCTTTCGAACGTATTGTCCAAGCCGTCAGGGCAGTCTCGACTGACGAAAGCTTGCGGGCACAGATACGCGCCGAAGGCGGCACGCCGGTATTCAATGCGCCGGATGTTTTCCAGCGTGAAGTGGAGCAGGAAAGCGAGCAGCTCAATACGCTACTGGATAGATACTGGGCTCCCCAAAAGTAACTCGAAGCCCGTTTTTCAAGGAAAAATATCGGGTAATTTCATTACCCGGTCAGCCGCGTTCGCCAGGTGCTTTTGCATGAGGCGCTCGGCAAGTTTTGCATCGCCCGCGAGCATTGCCGTTGCGATTTGGCTATGTTCCTTCTTCGAGCTAGTAATGTAGTCCCGATCCAGCGAACCCCTGATTTGGTATTTGACAAATGGGAGCTGCATTTGTTCGACAAGGCTTTGCAGCTTCTGGTTGTCGCAAAGTCTAAGTATAGTGCTGTGAAATCTGCTGTTTTCTTCTGAAAAATTCGCTATGTCGTCCGGGGCGCCGCTTGCGATCTGCTCCAACATTTGGTGTTCTTCCTTAAGCCCGTGCTCTTTCAGATTCTCTGTCGCCAGTCTGGTGGCAAGTCCTTCGATGACCTGTCGAATCAGAAATAGATCGTGGATCTGTTTTCTGGAGAATTTTTTGACGATAGCGCCCTTGTTTGGCACGACATCAATAAATCCCTCTGCCCCCAGTCTTCTGAACGCTTCGCGCAACGGCCCGCGGCTGACACCATAGTCTTTTACCAGGTCGGTAGCGACCAGACGCTGGCCGGGTGCGAAGGTCCCATTCTGAATGGATTTTTTTAACTGATTGAATAGCTGTTCGACCGTATTGCCATGCAATTTGGGTGAAGACGACGGGACTTCTGACATAGATCCAGGCTCGAAGAAAAATAGGTTAATCGCCACGCTCTAATACAAGACAGGCGAGAAAATTTTGTGTGGTCTATTTTACTACCATATTGTAGTATCGAATATATTCATTGATTGTAGTACAATATAGGGATACAATAAAATCATTCAACCTCATTATTTATTCTGTGCCAGGAGCAGTCGTGAACAAACCAGCCACACTTACACAGCCAGAGCAACGTGCCGTACCCTGCGTCATTTTGCGAGGCGGTACGAGTAAGGGGATTTATTTTCATGAGGAGCATGTACCAGCGCCTGGTCCGGAAAGAGACCATTTTCTGCAAACCGTCATGGGCAGCCCCGATATCTTGCAGATCAATGGTCTGGGTGGGTCTCGCCTTATCACTTCCAAAATCGCAATCGTCAAGCGTTCAGAGCGAGACGATGCAGACATCGATTACACCTACGCGCAAGTGGTTCCCGATCGCGATGTCGTCAGTTATGCAGGCAATTGCGGCAATATTTCGTCGGGTGTCGGTTCATTCGCAATTGACGAGGGTCTAGTGAGTGCCGTGGAGCCAATCACACAGGTCCGTATATTCAATACGAATACGCAGAAAATACTTGTTGCGCATGTGCCCGTCGGGGGCGGCCTTGCCAGAGTGCATGGTGACTTCGCCATTCCTGGCGTGCCGGGAACGGGCGCGGAAATTTTTATGGACTACAGCAAAACGGCCGGAGCCAAAACAGGAAAATTGCTTCCGACAGGCAGCCCGCAGGATGTTGTTCAGTTGGAGGATGGCACCCAACTGACTGTTACGCTGGGCGATCTGGCCAATCCATGCGTTTTCATATACGCACAAGACGTTGGATTGACAGGCAGCGAAATGCCAGTACAAATCAATGAAAACAACGCGCTGATTTCCCGACTTAAGGAAATAAGGGGAAGGGCTGCGGTATTGGCTGGGTTTTGTGATGATTGGAAGCAGGCAGAAGCGGGATCGCCAAGTTTGCCTCTGGTCGTCATCATCGCTGGATCTGAAGATTACTTAGACATGAATGGCAATGCCGTTCATCAGGAACACATGGATCTGCGAGCGCGGCTGGTTTTTTATAACAAATGCCACGAGAGCATGGCAGGAACAGGTTCAATGTGTACGGCTGCAATGTCCAGAGTGCCCAATACCATTGTGAATTTGACAGCGCGTAATACCGAGGGCGACACGCTGCGTATTGGTCATCCTCTGGGAGTAATGCATGTTGTTGCTTATGCAGACTCCCATGCGGCACCGGGAGCAGTCAGGTTCAAGCGGCTCGGCTTCAGCCGTACAGCCCGGCGGATTATGAGCGGTACTGTCTATATACCCAATAAACAGACCTCAGGCGAAATTGGATAAGCACCAGGAAATTGGATTGAGCTTGGCGCTTACTTGAGAATAATTGGAGAAACTGAATGAACAAAGCGTCCGAAAAATTCCGCGCACTTCTTGGTGCAGGAGAAATGGCGGTTGCGCCAGGCGTCTATGATGGCCTGACGGCCCGTCTTGTTGAGCAGGCCGGCTTTCCGGTAGCTTATATGACCGGAGCGGGTACCTCTGCGGCCAGAGGTTATCCGGACTATGGCTTACTGACGATGACTGAAATGGCCGAGGCTGCCGGCGTCCTGGCTCGAACCGTCAATATTCCTGTCATTGCTGATGCGGACACCGGTTACGGCAATGAACTGAATGTCACACGCACTGTCCGTGAGTTTGAAATGCGAGGACTGGCCGGCATTCATATTGAAGACCAAGTCTTTCCAAAGCGTTGTGGACATTTGGACGGTAAGGAAATCGTTCCTGCAGAGGATTTTTTAGCAAAGATTCGCGCTGCTGTGGCGGCGCGTCAAGATAATAACTTTTGTATCATCGCCCGCACTGATGCGCGTGCCGTTACTACGTTCGAGGAAGCAATTTCCCGGGCAAATCAGGCAATCGACGCCGGTGCAGATATGATTTTTGTTGAGGCGACGCAGTCTATTGAAGAATTTGAGCAAGTGCCCAAATTGGTGCGCGGGCCGTGTCTGATTAATATTGTAAAAGGGGGTAAAACACCTGACATATCCTTGGTGGACGCTGCTAATGCGGGTTATCGGCTTGCAATATTACCAAGCTTGTTGTCGGTCGCTGCGACCGATGCTTGTGAATTGGCCCTGACACAATTGATCCAGACAGGACGACCGCCTTCCTCGGCTAAGGGCGCTTCTTTACAGGCGCGTTTTCAACGATTCCGGGCCGACGAATGGGATGCATTGCGTACCCGCTTTCGTGGCGATACTTCGGAATCCAGCGAGCACGTGGATCAGAAGAGGGCGTGATAATGAAAGCGCGCACCTTACTGGATAAACTCTGGGATAGTCATGTTATTCAGCAATATGAAAATGGATGGGCATTGTTGCATATTGATAGGCAGTTACTCCACGATCTGTCGGGAACAGCAAGTCTGAATGCATTATCCGCACGTGGTTTGAGTGTACACAATCCCGAACTGGTTTATGCAACGCCAGATCATGCCGTTTCGTCAGCACCTGGTCGGGACGCGTTTACGTACGAGACCGGAGGAAGATTATGGGAACGCCTGCACAATCTTACCAGGCAGGAGAATATCCGTTTTTTCGACATCGGCCAGCAGGGGCACGGAATTGTTCATGTCATGGCGCCTGAACTGGGTCTGGTATTGCCCGGACTCACCGTGATTTGTGGCGATAGCCACACGTGCACAAATGGGGCGCTGGGGGCTCTGGCATTTGGTGTGGGTTCTTCTGAACTTGCGCATGCATTGGCTACCCAGACATTGAAACAGCGTAAGCCCAAATCGATGCGAATCCGATTCGAGGGGGCGCTATCGGCGGATGTTACCGCCAAAGACTTGATTTTATACACGATCGGACGGCTAGGAGCTTCTGCCGGGACAGGCTACGCGGTCGAATATACCGGTCCGGTGATCAGGCAACTTTCAATGGAACAGCGCATGACATTGTGCAATCTATCCATAGAGTTCGGTGCAAAAATGGGTTTCATTGCACCTGACCAGACCACGTTTGATTACATAAAAGGACGCCGATACGCGCCACGCGGAGACATATGGGATCAAGCTTGTGAGGCCTGGCTTACGTTGAACTCGGACGGCGACGCTCAATTTGATAGCGAAGTGGTCATTAATGCCAGTGACGTTGGGCAAATGATCACTTGGGGTATCAGCCCAGAGCAGGTCATTTGCGTCGACCAGAATATTCCCGATGTTGATGCGTCTTTGGACGATAGCGTGCGCACGGCACGACAAGCCGCAGCGGAATATATGGGTTTGACGCCAGGCACGCCGCTTGCTGGCACACCTGTGGACCGTGTTTTTATTGGGTCCTGTACCAATGCCCGGCTATCCGACCTTGTGGAGGCTGCCCAGGTGGTTCAAGGGCAGCATGTGGCGGGACACGTCGACGCCTGGATTGTGCCTGGTTCGGAAGAGGTTAAGCAAGAGGCTCAGGCGTTGGGACTTGACGTGGTTTTCAAAAGTGCTGGATTTGAGTGGCGCGAACCCGGTTGCAGTATGTGCGTGGCGGCTAATGGAGAAATCGGGCGGTCCGGAGAAAGAATCGTCTCGACGACGAACAGAAATTTTGTCGGGCGCCAGGGGCCTGGAGTACGCACTCATCTTGCCAGTCCGCGTGTGGCCGCCGCATGCGCGCTTGCGGGCGTCATCACCGGCACAATTGGAGGTTGAATGGACAAGATCAGAATAATCGAAGGTTGCGTGGCCAATTTGCGCAGGGATAATCTGGATACCGACACCATTATCCGTATTGAGCGGCTTAGTACCATCGAAAGAAGCCAGCTCGGGCAGTACGCGTTCGAGGCCCTTCGTTACGGCAAAGACGGCGAGGCCGATCCATCCTTCCCATATAACCAGGCGATGTTTGCGCACGCCCCGATTCTGATGGCCGGAAAGAACTTCGGATGTGGCTCATCCAGAGAGGGTGCAGTGTGGTCGCTTGTCAGTCTGGGTGTTAGATGCATCATTGCGCCCAGTTTTGGAGAAATATTCCACAATAATTGCTTTCAAAACGGTGTGTTGCCGATCATTTTGCCAGAGCGAACGATCACATCAATCGAATTGCAGACCAGCCAGGGACATGCGCTCACAGTGAACCTGGAAACGCAGCAAATTCTGTTGCCTGACGGTAATGTCATCGGGTTTGAAATTGATGCGCGCAGACGTGACGCCTTACTTGAGGGCCGGGACGATATTGAGCAGACATTGACTCAGGATGCCGAAATATATGCATGGCAAGCACAGGATCGTCAGGCCAGACCATGGGTCTGGCTCCACACAAAGCACAACCAGTAAACTCATCAACGGAGATATTGATGTACACGTTATTAAAAAAAACAGCAACGCTCGCATTCATTCTTCTGAGTGTCGGCCAGATAGTCCAGGCTCACGCGGCCTATCCAGAAAAGCCAATCAAGATAATTGTTCCTTATACACCTGGAGCAAGCACCGATACACTCGCACGTATTATAGGGGAATCGGTCTCTAACCAACTTAAGCAACCTGTTATCATCGAGAATAAGCCTGGCGCAGCGGGGATTGTTGCCAGCAACTATGTGAAGCAGCAAAAGCCCGATGGTTACACGCTGATGCTGACAACAGACGGCATTACCTCCGTCAATCCGTCATTATATAAAGCCGTCGCGTACGATTCGAAGAAAGATTTCACTTCGCTCACCATGGCGGTTTCTGTGTCCAATGCACTTGTCGTCAGGAACGATTCGCAGTTTAAAACCGTGCGGGACGTAGTGAACTATGCGCAGAAAAATCCCGAGAAACTGTCCTATGGTTCTGCGGGGGTAGGTAGCTCGTTGCATATCGCCGGCGAATTGTTGAACGAGACGGCAGGTATCCATATTCTGCATGTTCCCTACAAAGGCGGCTCGGCAGAAATGAATGCGTTGCTGGGAGGCGAGGTGTCCATGATTTATGTTCCCATGGTCTCGGCCTTGAATTTTCAGTCAGCGGGAAAAGCGCGCATTCTGGGTATCGGCAGCGGAAAACGCAATCCGGCAGTGTCCGAGGTACAGACTTTTAAGGAACAGGGGCTCGATTACGATTCTGATACCTGGTATGGATTCAGTGCGCCTGCCGGCGTGGATTCCGCTGTGGTTGATGTCCTGAGCCAAGCGATCAAAAAGGCACTCGCCGAAAACAAGGGTCGTTTGGAGGCGATGGGTTTTTCGGTGGTGGGAAGCAGTCCTGCCCAGATGGATGCGGCCATCGATGCTGGCATCAAGCGTTGGGAACCGCTGATCCGGAAAGTAGGCTTATACCTGCAACTGTAGTGGTTGACAAAATTCGTTTCTATTCGAGGTGTACAAAATTCGTGGCGGCCTCATTGATCGTATTTGGGTTGAATACCAGCCCCATGACAGAAGCAGACGACGAACTGTCCGAGAGTGCGACGTAACAGACTCTATCTGTGTGAATGCTTGTCATGCATTCAGGCACAATGGCGACGCCAAGCCCTGCAGCGACCAAATTGATGGCCGATGAAAACTGAGAGACGTACTGGACGACTTTGCGTTCGAAGCCAGCTTGCTGGCAAGCAAGATCAATGGCATTCACCAAGCCTGAAGAACCGCTATATCTTGTTACCGCGATGAAATTTTCTTGAGCGAAGTCCGATAATGCTGCCTTGGCGTCTTTGGAGGATAAAGGATGATTGAACGGTACCACCGCAAAGAGATGTTCATGCGCCAGCGCCTTGAATTGAAGACTGCACCCTGCAGGCAATGGTGCCCGTACGAATGCAATATCGATCTTTTGCGCTGAAATGCCGCTGATAATGTTCACAGTTCTGTCTTGAATCAAATTTAAGGTAACACCTGGCAACGCAAGTCTGGCGCGCATAATGTGCGCCGCCATCGCTTTGCTGAAGGAAGAGGACTCGGTATACCCGACAACGATCCGGCCGGCCTCTCCGCGAGAAACAGCAGCGGACGTTTGAACCGCTATCTCAACATCATGAAGTATCTTTTTTGCGTGATGATGAAATTCCTTCCCCGCTGTCGTGAGCTCAATGCGTCGTCCCGATTTCTGAAATAGCGCAAATCCAAGCTCCGATTCCAAGGCACGAATTTGCTGAGTCAGTGCAGGTTGGGCCACCCTCAAAAGTGCGGCCGCCTGAGTGACATGTTGAAGACGCGCGATAGCGTCAAAATATCTGAGGTGTCGAAGTTCCATTGATAAGCCATAAGTATGAATTATGAACAATCAATATATTGGACCGTTCATATCTTCTCTGTCAAACTTTTATTCAAGTGAACATGTCAACAAGGAAATATCACAATGGTAATTAACTCGACCCCTACAGACCCTCTTGGTCCAACCGGAAAGCTGGCTAACTGGCTTGTGGGTTTAACGATTAAGGATATCCCGGACGAAATAATCGAGCGTGCGAAATTCATAACGCTCGATGGCCTTGGTTGCGCCTTGATCGGTGCAAAAATGCCGTGGTCGGCACTCGCCGCCGATATCGTCCAGCGGTTCGAAGGCGCAGGTAGTTATGGTGTGACCGGACAAAAGCAGGGAACCAGTGCTCCGGCAGCCGCTTTGCTCAACGGCACGTTTATTCAGGGATTCGAACTTGACGATTATCATCCCTGGGGGCCTCTGCACAGTGCGTCCGTCGTGTTGCCTGCCGCGTTTGCTGCAGCACAGCGCCAAGGCGGCGTAAACGGGGAAGCATTGTTGACTGCCATCATTGCCGGGTATGAAGTCGGTCCTCGCGTGGGCATGGCATTGCATGGTCGGCAGATGCTCTCGCGTGGCTGGCACTCCGGCGCTGTATTCGGGACGCACGCCGCTGTCGCTGCCGCAGGAAAGGTGATAGAACTCAATGCGGCCCAGATGGAAGATGCGTTGGGTCTTGCGGGAACCCAGTCAGCGGGTCTGATGGCCGCCCAGTTCGAGGCAATGTCAAAACGGATGCACCACGGCTTTAGCGCAAGAAACGGTCTTTATGCTGCGATTCTTGCTGAGGGCGGATACACAGGCATAAAGCGGGTGTTTGAGCGCGATTATGGAGGGTTTCTTTCCACATTTGGCGCAGGTTTCGACCCTGATATTTCTCAGATAGATAGTGGCCTTGGAGTGGACTGGGAAACAGCAAGGATTGCAATCAAACCCTATGCCGCGATGGGTGCGCTGCATGCGCCTATCGATGCTGTTTTTGCTCTGTCGGAACAGTATGAACTGTTGCCGGATCAAATAGAGAAAATCACTGTTGATATGTCACATTCGGCATTTCATCACGGGGGATGGCAGGCGCAGCGACCCATAACCGTCATTGGTGCGCAGATGAACGTCGCCTATGCCGTCGCCGTCGCCATCCTGGATAAAGCTGTGCTGGTAGACCAGTTTGCTGCGTCCCGGCTGGACGACGAGGATGTGTGGAATCTCATCGGGAAAATCGAGGCTAGACATAACCCGGATTTCGATAGCTTGCCAGGTAACCGCAGGCAAACCGCTCACATGGCTATCAAGTTCACTGACGGCAGATTGGCTCAGATTACGATACCGGCCTCACGGGCGGTAGCAAAGCCGTTGACCAACCAGGAAATCATCGAGAAATTTCTATATCTCACTCAGCGTGTTATTTCATCTGAGCGACAACAAAAAATCATCAGCGTTGTTGGTGGGCTGGAAGAAAGCGCAAATGTCAACGAATTATTCGACGTTATTTTTGCGGATGTAGACGCCGCCTTCAAGATTGAGGCAGCGTGACAGAAATCTGCTATCGCAGAAAAGGCTTCGGGGGGCCAGGAGCATAATGACTTTACCAAATCGTCAGAAAATCAATATGAAAGGAGATATGGGTGTGAGTATCCAAAACGAAACCGTTTTATCAGGTGACAAGCCGATTCCACTTATCCACTACGAAAACTTCGGCAAAAGCTTTGGGACGCTGGTTGCTACGAAAGGAGTAGAACTTAGCATTAGAAAAGGGGAGTTCGTCACGCTTGTCGGTCCGTCAGGTTGTGGAAAGTCAACACTTTTAAATGCTGCGGCTGGTGTTTTTCAACCGACACAGGGAGCCGTTTATTACGAGGGTGCTTCGGTCACCGGATACAACCGCAAGGTGGGATACATGACCCAGAGCGACCATTTACTTCCATGGAGAACAGTTGAGAGAAATATTGCCTTGCCTTTAGAAATCCGTGGGCTGTCTTCGGCGCAAATTCGAAGCCGGGTGGAGGAACTGATTGATCTGGTCGGGTTGAATGGATTTTCGAAATCATATCCTTCTCAATTGTCGGGTGGCATGCGCAAGCGCTGCGCATTGGCCCGGGTACTGGCTTACGATCCCGAAACGCTATTGATGGACGAACCGTTTGGGGCGCTGGACGCGCAATTACGACTTGCGATGCAGGTAGAGTTGCGTACTCTGTGCTTGAAACTGGGTAAAACCGTCGTTTTTGTAACTCATGATCTGGACGAAGCTGTTGCGCTAGCCGATCGCTGTGTTGTTTTTTCTGAACGTCCAGGACGAGTGCGACAAATCATGGAGATCAATTTACCCAGAGAGCGCAATTTATATCGCCTTCGTGGGGACTCGCAGTACGCGAAATTGACAACAAGTGTTTGGGCGTTATTGGCGCCCTCTTTCGAACAGGGAGAAAAGCAATGATGCGAGTCTGGCTACTTAGAATATTGATCGTGGGCGGATTCCTGCTTGCATGGCAGTTTGGGTCTGGTTCTGTTATTCCGGAGTTTTTCGTTAGCAAGCCATCGATAATTATTTCCAAGTTCTGGCTGTGGGTTGTAAACGGCAGTTTATTCTTTCACGCTGGAATCACTGTTGTCGAGGCGCTCGCAGGCTTTCTGCTTGGCGGGCTGGCGGGTCTGAGTATAGGTATGCTGCTTGGACGTAATGAATTGTTAGGTAAAGTGTTCGATCCCATCATTGTGGTCTTTTACAGTATCCCGAAGGTTGCCCTGGCGCCTCTGTTCGTGATCTGGTTGGGTATTGGCATAGAGATGAAAATCGTGTTGACTGGCACGATTGTATTTTTTCTTGTTTTTCTAAGTACCTATACCGGGGTTCGCAATGTCAGCCGGGAGCTGGTGGCAATAATGAAACTGATGGGCGCGACCGAGAGGCAGGTCGTACTCAAGCTCGTGTTGCCGTCGGCGGTGACATGGGTGTTTGCCGGTCTACGATTATCAGTGCCTTATGCACTCATTGGCGCTGTCGTGGGTGAACTTATCGCAGCCAATAGGGGGCTGGGGTATCTTTTGTCCAATGCAGCGGGTCAGTTTGATACAGCGGGCGTATTCGCTGCATTAATAGGCCTTATCATACTCGCTATCCTACTCAATATGGCGGTGCGGGCATTTGAGAATCTGGTACTACCGTGGCAGAAGGAAACGCAGAAACGTGAAATGTCTATATAAATAAGGAAGATAAAATTATGAAATTTGCTCGCATGTTAAAACCGTTACTATGCTCGTTTGCTATCGCGCTCTACAGTTTAAGCGCCGCTGTACATGCTCAGGAACTGAAACAGACAAAAAAACTGGAAAAGGTGTCCTTTAGTATGTCGTCAACAAGTATGCTCAATTTGCCGATCTATGTTGCGGACGTGATGGGCTATTTCAAAAATCACGGAATAGAGCCAAATCTTGTTCAATTCCATAAAGGTGGCGCAACCGCTCTGGCGGCGGTGATCTCGGGGAATGTCAACTTATATATCGGCTCAACAGGTAGCGCAATCAGAGCGGTGCAATCGGGAACTGACGCCGTCATCATCGGAACCGTCATGTCAGAAATTTCACTTAATATCGTCATGAGTGCCAAAGCCGCACAGCAGCGCAACATTGTATCCAGTACGCCAGTAAAGCAACGTATCGCTGCGCTCAAAGGTTTAAAAATTGGGATTACAGGAGCTGGAGGTGCTACGCATCAGGTTATCCAGTACGCGTTAACATCCGTCGGTCTTGATCCGACACGCGATGCGACATTAGCATTCGTAGGTAGCGGCGCTGATATGCTTGGCGCGATGTCATCAGGAAACGTAGACGCAATAGTTGGTGCTAATCCAACCAGCGATATGGCCATTTTGCAACATCAGGGCGTATTACTGGTAAATGGTACGACGGGAGAATATCCTGGTCTCAAGGGCATGGCGCAACTGGTTGCTGTGACTACCCACAGATGGGCAAATACGAATCCGGAGTTGGCTCGCCGAACCATGACGAGTATTCAGGACGGACAGCGTACAATACGCAATCCAGAAGTAACGAATAAGGCCCGTGACCTTGTACACAAGAAGTACTTCAGTGGTATAGACAAAGACGTTTTCAATTCAGCCTGGAAAAATGTCATTCCCGCATTCCCCGAGTCGCCGAAATTCTCGCTCGAACAGGTCACTCGAAATATTGACTTCCTGAATGCATTCTCTGAAGATAAATATGAAGTTGATCCGGCTCGTGTATATTCGGAAAAATATTTGCCGCAATAACTCTAATGCAAGGTAAAGATAATCATGCTCCTACTCTATCAAATGGAAACAAATGACGACGTTATGAAGCTGGATAGTAAAAGCACTAGTTGAGTAAATTGTGATGAAGTAATTTTGCACCAAAAATTGCCGCAACGTCGAGTTGATCGATATTGCGGCGTTTTCATTTAAGCCTGACTAAGTCAAATTACAGATCTACGTGTCGTTGCAGTCTTGCATTACAGGTGGAGAGGTAGATGCTGCGCGAGTGAAACCTGCGTCCATCTGACGTCCTGTCACATCGACCACGAGCAGGACGCTCGGTGAATTAGTAGCTGTTAGCTGACGTTTGGACTAGTGCAGACTTACTAAGTGAATCATAGTCAATCTTGTGCGGGGACTGTTTTGAAACTGAAACTTCCCGTTCGTTAAGAAAAGCCGCCGCGTACTGCACCCGAGCTCTGATCCTGATAAATTCCCGACATAACCGGGACTTAACGATCTGCTGTTTGATACCGATAGCTACATCCGCAATAAATGACGCTTTAGGTCGTCCTCCGGAAAGCGACGGGGCAGATAAGGAATGAAGCGAATTTGCCCGATCGTCGGAAGCTTGACGAAGTTAGGCCTGAGCAGCCCAATAATATTTGTGCTCGCATCAGGAAACGGTGGAAGACTGTAATCAAGGAGAGGGCTGGGAAAAATTCCAAGTGACGGGTAAATACTTCCACGTCTTGCAACCTTTTTATAGTCTTGACGCAAAAGCAGCTAAGCATTCAGCTGCCAGAAGGCCACGCATTTGATACTGCAAGTTTCAGTCTTTGTCGTGCCCCGAGTTAATGTAAAGGGACGCAAATCTGAGCGGCTTGTTGTATGCAATTCAGTCGCGCAATCCATTGTCGAATCCCAGCGAGGTCTTCATAAGGAAAGTGTTTTTACCTATTGGCGGCCACGTAAAGGTGAAGATAAGGCTGACCTGAAGCATCAGTCGGTGAACTTTATCAACAATACTGCCTGGCAGAAAGGAGTGAAGCGGGCGGGAGTTGAAGATCTCCATGTTCACGATCTGCGACATACCGTTGGCATGCGGCTTAGGCTGACAGGAGTAGGGGAGCGCACCCAGGATGTGATTCTATGGCACAGCAACAAGTCTATGAACTCACATTATGCGATTGCTCAGTTACGTGAAATTTATGACGCGCTAGAAGGTATTGCCAGACCGGGTCATGAAGAAGAAACGCTTAATTTACACGCGATGATTCGTCAGGCTCAAATGAGGGCCGTAGGAAAAGTCACGCAAAAGTCACGCAGCAATAAAAAAGCCGCTTAAAGAATTTGGCTCTTTGAACGACTTAAGTATTTGATATCACTAATATTTTTGTGGTCGGGACAGTAAGATTCGAACTTACGACCCTCTGGTCCCAAACTATAGTTTTTAATTTAACCTATTGATTTATATGGGAAATATCGGCTTGATTACCGTCATTAATCACCCCTTTTTATC